>Ga0181556_1000392_pt1 | contig 47191 bp, 30 predicted proteins | sample 011ome_14_FD_148651 | JGI IMG/M metagenome (GOLD analysis project Ga0181556, IMG submission 148651) | Coastal salt marsh microbial communities from the Groves Creek Marsh, Skidaway Island, Georgia - 011505AT metaG (spades assembly) | ecosystem: Environmental > Aquatic > Marine > Intertidal zone...
AAAGTAGATTTAGAGCAGCGGTGGATAGTTTAGCGGATACTAGCTATTAGCGCGTTCTGTGAATTGCGTAGTGTACAAAATTTTCTAAACCTAATAAGTTTTAAAATAACTCTATTTTCAATCGCGACACGGCGTACCGAAGCCATCTTTCGAACGGGAACTCGAATTCTTCATCTGTTTGCGACGTTTCATTCAGCATATCTAACGATTTGGACGTTTCGCACGGGTGCACGCACACCCATCCACCGCCAACGGAACACTTTGGAAGTTTTTGTTGTCGATCCCAAGGGGCGAGAAGTTGCGCGAAGATGTCGTCGTCGTTGTCGTTATCTTTGTTGTGAAGCTTCGTCACCAACGCGCGATTAGTTTGGTCTAAACTCAGCGCCGAGCCGCTCCGCGAATCAAACGCGCGGAGACACAACACCGGGACCTCGTAGGATGGGGAATAGATGACGTCGACTTCTACTCGAGCTCTCGAGGAAGCTTTACTCGTGTCATTCTTACGGTGGCGAACAATAAAGACGACATCTTCTTCAAAATATCCTTCGTCGACTTCGTTGTCGTCCTCTTCCTCCTCCTCTTCTCGTTGTTCGTACGCCACCGTCCCAACATTTCGAAACGCCAAAAACGCGCCTTCCTCGTTCCCATCGTCGCCTCTCCCGACGTATCGACAAACCGTCGCATCTCTCTTTTCCGCGTGAGCCTTCGCAGCGCTCTCGAAATGCGTTCGAGATATCTTCGATCCTTTCCTCCCTGGCCGCGTCGTCATGTTCGCCAACGGTTAATCCGCAACTCTCTACTTCTTCCCTTTCTTCCCTCCTCCTCTCTTCGCTTTCTTTACAGTAGCGCCTTTGTCGTTCCCTCTCGCGAACGGATTTCTCTCGCCAACGCGGCCACCTCTCTCCTCCTCTACTTCCTCTTCTCTTTTCTTCTTCCTCGGCGAAACGCGAGTCTCCAAGGTGGTTTCTTTCTTCGGAACAACAGCAAAAGCCGTGAATCCTCCTCCCGCTTCCGGATTCGTCCTCGTATCCGTCTTCGTGGAAGCAAAGAGCTCCTCTTTCACTTTTTGAATCTTCCCTAACGTCGCCTCTCGTTGCGCCTCCAACAAGCGTTTCTTTTCGTTCTCTTTTCGTATTCTCACGTGTTCCGATTTCTCTTTGTTCAAACGTTCCGCGCGCATGCGATGGACTTCCAACGCGCGGATCACAATCGACGTTGGATCGGATGTTAAACGCGAAGGTGGTGGAAAGAATGAATCTGTCGTCGACGGATGCTTTTGTCTCGGAAAGTCTTTCAAGCCGTTCGTGAGAGAGGATTGTTTCGGAGTGTACGACGTCGTCTGAATCGATGTCGTTTGCTGCTGCTGATGATGATGATGATTCGTAAACGCGCTTCCTCGAGACGGATACTTCGCGAGGGGCATGTTCTTCTTTTCGCGCTCTCTTTCTTTGTGCGTGTTTGTGAAGTTCTTTCGATGTGTGGAATATGGTATACAACTACGCGAGAGCGCGCGGATGATGTCCAGAAGGAAATAGGAAAAGGAACAGAAGATGAGATGAATACGTATTGATGAGTACCTGGTAAAGTATCCGTGTATCGTTAAAACGTGTGTAAAAGTATAGTTTAAATAGAAGCGAGCGGCGCGTTCCTTATTACTGCTCCAATATCCCTTTCACTCTGACCATCCCTTTCTCGCACAAGTTCAAATCTCTTCGAAACCTTTCGATTTCTTCCGCGTCGCCTTCGACGATGACATCTGTCGTGACCTCGTTATCGACCATTTTCACTTTTACTTTTTCTTTTCGTCCGGCGTTATCCAAGTAATACTTTCCGCTCAGCGGCGAAATTAACGCCAAAGAGTACCAGAGATTCCCGCCGGGCAAGGCGATTGAACACACCAAACCAACGCACAAGAGACCAACGGCGATACAAAAAGTAATGTACGCCGCCGTCCCTCGTTCCGGCGCGATGTTCCCTTCAAACGTAATCACCTCCCCGGCGTCCGCGACCACGTAGTTGTTCCTCTTGAAGTACATCGAAATCTCTCTCGCGACGTCGTCCAACGGCAACGCGGCGTCCCCGGCCGCCATCGGACCCGGAAGTTCGAACGTCTTTCTCGAAATCTTCGATTTCGCGGACCGTTTCACCAACGAGTACAACCCAGGTGCGGATAACACGAACAAAAATAACGTCGCGTAGTAACTCTTGCTCGTTTGGCCGTCGAGGACCCCTGGAGCTGCCTCGAGACCTTCATCTGCAAAAGCTGGAAACGCAGTCACGAAGTGCGCGAATGCGGTCGAACCAATCGTAATGGACGCGGAATCGATGGCATCTTTCGAGAAGCTAAATGATGATGATGATGATGATGATAGTGCTGAGGTGTTTGTGTCGTCGTTTTCTTTGGTGTTGCCTTTCGGAGTGGTGTCGTCGCTTTGGGGAAATGCTGACGAGACGAACAACGCGCTGAATCGATTAGTCGTCGTCGAAGCTTTCGCCGCCGCCGCTTTGCGAAAAGAGGAAGAAGGAGAAGAAGAGGACGAAGAAGACGCGAATCTGGACGCGAACGAGCGCGAAGAATACGCGTTTATGCCGGTTGATGCGAGCATTGTGTGTGTGTGTGTGTGTGTATTTTGGATATGAAAGTGTGACGTAGTCTTGGACTTTTTTCGAGGAAAAATCACAACGCGCGTGGTATTACATGTTTTCATTATTCTAATTCTGATTCTGATTCTGGTTCTGGTACGTATAACTCTCCATCTTCGTATCGATAACCGTCTGGTAGAGGACAGTTGTTGTCGAGGAGGTATTGTAAACATTCGGGGTTGTTGCTCTCGTGCGCTACTTGAACGCACCAAGAGTTCCAAGGCGCTTTGGCGGTTTCGTGCAAGTACTTCAAACAGTCTAAATGGCCGTTCCTGGCAGCATACCAACACGCATTTTCGCCATATTCATCATACTCACGCTCAACAAGATATTCGAGTATGTGGAGATGACCACTTTCAGCCGCCCAAGAGGCAGTACAAGATTCCCAAGGCGCTTTGACTTCTTCGTGTAAGTATTTGAGGCACTCGAGATTACCGCTTTCGGCAGCATATGCACACGCGTTCTCATCGATAGGACACTCATTTGCAACGCAATACTTTACCATTCCCAGATTACCTTGACGTGCGGCCGCCCAAATCGTCCGATCATCCCACTCACACTTTTTCTCCTCTCGCGCCCACTTGAGCAACTCGAGTTTATTCGTTTTAGCAACTTGCTCGGAGAAATATGTTTCGTCCGTCTCTTCTTCCGCATCGTAGTCATACGCTTCCCACGGATAATGCTCCCACGCTACTTTCAAAGTCGATATCGACGACATCTCGCTCACAAAAAACGTCTCTTTCAACTCCCCCTTGCGAGACGATCTCTTCACCAACTTTCTCGTTTCACTATTCACTTCGTACAAGAATTTCACATCATTCAAATCCAATCTCGGAAGAATGTGTGTGAAACAAATATCGTCGTTATTCACGATCAAATCCCACAAAGAATCTCTCTGCGCAATCTTCCTCTTCCGCGATCTCGTCGCGACTCCTTCTCCAGACATCCTCGTCCGCTTTTTTTCGGTACATCTTTTTGTCGCGTCCAAGGCAAGCCAATCCACATTTTCGTCACCTTCAGCGACGGGTTCGCGCGGTGATGATTTCGACCGCGCGGACGAGTCAGGAGCATCAAAGAGGTCCTCACGCTCGATATTAAAGCGTTTGCACGCGCGTTTGATGATGTGCGTTAAGATTTTTTTCATTTTCGCGCGTCGAGGAGTGTGCGCACGTATCCGGGCCAAACGAGAACAAAAGAGCGCGTTTTTCAAATTTTGTCCTACTTTTTAGGGGTGTGACATCTCTAATTTTACTATAAAAAGCGGTGCGATGGATACATAAATAATATCTGGCTATGGAAACTCCTTCTCTCTACAAAGGGTTCTCGCGTATTCTCCTCGCGGCTTCCGCGATGGTTTCGCGTTTTTTACATATCGCGAACCGGACTAAATCGGTCGGGTTTTCGGGGGAGGATGGGTCGTAGAAGGGCGTCATCGGAACCGCGCTGACTTTGGCGCCTCGGCGAGCGAGATTTTTGCAGTATTGGATGGCGTCGCCGTCGACAGATTTGATGTTTTTGACGGAGGCGACGAGGAAGAAGCCGCCTTCGGGTGGGTAGACTTTCAAGCCGGAGGCGGTGAGCGCGGATGCGAGGATTTGGGCGTTCGAGGCGAGGATTTGGGCGTTTTCGTCCGGGGTGACGCCTTCGCCCGGTTTCGCTCGGTCGCAGATGTCGTTTAACGCGTCCGCGACGCCGGCTTGTAACGGCGTTGGCGTGGAAAAAGAGGCGTAGGAGTGGAATGTATTGCACGCGTCGACGATGACTTTTGGGCCGTATATCCATCCCACTCTCCAGCCCGATAAATTCATCAGCTTACTCGACGTGCCAACCGTTACCGTTCTTTCCGGTAAATACTCTCGCAAACGCAAATGCGGCTTGCTTTCTAGAAACGTAGACCGTTCGTACACTTCGTCCGCGATCGCCACGATCTTATGATTCCTACAAAACCTGGCGATAATTTCCAGTTCTTCTTCGCTCGCGCAATGACCGGTTGGATTATGCGGCGAACAGTGCACGAAAATCTTTACTCTCTTGTTGCTCTTGGCGTACGCTCGTTCTAACATCTCTTCGGTCACCGCAAATCCATCCTCCGGATTTAACGGGACTCCAAGTAGCGTACACTCCGTTACCGTCGCGTGCGCTAAATACCACGGGAAGAACGGACTTAACGTCATCACCTCGTCGCCTTTGTTCAACAACGCTCGAAACACCACGTACAACCCTTCCGTCGCCGACGTCGTCACCAACGAACTGTCTCTCGATTCGTCCACCGAGGATACATTTCTCGCCGTGTCTCTGTAATACCGTTTCACCGCATCCAGCATATCCGCCGTTCCTGGAATCGGTGCGTATTGATTCGCTCGAGCGTCTGGAACGTCTCCCGAAATTGTCTTTTCGTCCATCGATATCGCTCGCTTCGCGCTTTGTTTCGCGATCGCGTTCGAACCGAAATCAGGGTACCCTTGCCCGATATCAATCACCCCTTCTTGTCGAGAGAGCGCGGTGATTTCGGCCCACAAGGCGCCCGGACCGGATTGTTGTCGCGAGAATGCGGTCGCTAACGAGGAGAGTTCAACGGTGTCGTTGCTCATGACGGGAACGACGATGGTTTTGGAACGACGAGAGGTCTGTTTCTGTCGCTCTTGCGCGAGGATGAGCTGCGGTTTTGTCGTGTGCAAACTGTGCATTTACAATGAGGAAAAAAAAGTTCGAGGCGAAGTTTTGCGTTTCGCGAATGGCCAAACTTTACTGCTACATAAAACAATCTCTCTCTCTCTCTATTAGTATTATTTCTTAGCGCTGTGCGTATTCATTTGCTGATGCGACACCTTGACTCGCGCGAAAGAGTACAAACCGAACCCAGCCAAAGCGACGAACGCTCCGAAAACCATGGATACGCTCCAATCTTTCGTCTCGCCGAATAACACGCGCGAGCATAAGATTAACAGAGCGACTTTAATGTTTCCGAGAACTGTCGTGGTCACCGCCGACGTCGCCCCGACTAACGCGAAGTGAACGAAATTATACGACACCGCGTTCAAACACCCGAGTAAGACTAACGTCAAGACTTTAATCGGCGACACGTATTCGTCGCCGTACATCAAAGCTTCCCTCGATTGCACGTCGAACGAGTTCGAGCCGAAATATTTGTTGACGAACCGATCGCCTTCTAAGAGTAAAGCGACGGGAAGTAACGCGCACAACGTCACCGGGGCGGTATAAAACGTCAGTCGCAACGCGTCCAATTTTTCTCCGCCCATGATCTTCCCGCTAAACGTCATCATCAACGCGTTTGAAATCGTCGCGGTTACGCAATACAATAATCCGCTCAACGTCCGCTCCTTCTCCTTCGATGAAACACCACCACCACCACCACTACTCGCTGCCGCGTAACTCCCACTAATACAAAACATAACTCCACCGGCGACGAAGAGTAACCCGATACTTTCGATCCCGCCCGGTACTCGTCCTTCCACGAACATCGCGCACACCGCGCACACCACAGGAATGGACGCTCGAATCACTTGATTTAACGATAACGGCATAGACACTAAACTCGCGTTATTCATCGCGATGTTCAAACTCATGAACAAACCAATCTTCACCACCGCGTTTTTCACTCTCGGTAATATCTCCTGGTGCGAACTCGCATAGCTCAACTTTGGAGATAACATGATTGGAGATAAACATATCACCGAGAACGATAAGTGCGCGACGGTGAGTAAAATCGGAAACGAAAACCCGGCGTGCCCGAGCGTGTACCGGTTTAAAAGGTTTAACGAACTGTTCAAACCTAAGTAAAGGAGGACGAGGACGAAGGTTTTCATCTGGTGATTCGGATGATGATTTTCGCTGGATGTGATTTTATCCAACGTGGTTTCCGATGCCATGATGTGACTTTTTCTCTCTTTAAACTCTCGCTCTTTAAAAGCAGCAAAAAAAGCACCTGCACAAAAAATATCCTCTGATAGCAGGTATATGCGCGGTAGTCTTTCTCGCGCTCCTCGAAGCTCCTCAAAGAAGAGAGAGCAAGCGGTCGGTTTCTGTAGTAAGTACCTTCGTACCTCCGAGAAAAAAAGAATCCCCTAAGAGAAGGGAGTTTAGGGTTTATCAGGCGAAAGGAAAAAAGGACAAAAATTCTGTTAGAAGAAAACTTCAGAGAGAGAGAGAGAACACACACACGATGAGCGTTGTCTCCTCTCCTTCTTCTTCTTCTGCTTCGACTTTTCCTCCTCCGACGACGACGACGAGCGCGAACGATGATGGTAAAGCTTCAGAGGAGAAGGTGGAGGAGGATGTTGTATCCGAATTAGAGCAAAGAGTGAAGGACGTGGAGGACACAATTTTACGTTTTGGTGAAAAAAGCGACGCAACAAAATCAGCGACAAAATCAGCATCATCATCGAAACAACAAAGCGCGTCGTCGACGTTGTTGTTCGCAAAACTCGCGAGTTTGCGCTCGGCTTTGGTGGATTCGCGGACACGTTTTATCGCAGCAAAAAACAGCGGCAAAGAAAACGAAATCAAGCGTTTGCACGATCGATTGGAGAAGGTGTTGTTTCAGATTGCCGTCGTAGGGGTGTTGAAGAGGGAGGATGAAAAAAATGGGTACCAAAGCGTACCTTTTGGTCGAAGCGCGAGGGCGATCGCCAGAGACTGTTTAGTGCTGACGTTTTCGTTCGGTAACAGGTGAGTCATTACTACTAAGTATTAATATCAGCATTTCACGTGTTTTCTTACCGTATCTATCTTCTCTTTAATAATACGACAGACAAAGCGTCTTCCGATTCGCGAACGAACGGTTAAACGATATCGACGATTTCCCGAAACGTAAGAGCGCGTTTCAAGGTGTCGTGGGTGAAAACGTGTGGGAGAAAATGGAACGGTTTTACGGCGCGTGCGATTGCTTGGAAGCTTTGATTTGGTCGTTCGGGAAAGAGCTGGGCACTGGGCAATTTTGCGATTCGGCGTGCGCGAGCGCGATGAAGGCGGTTGATAATCGGGCGTACAAGGACGACATATCGGGGATTAAAGTTGCCACCGTGGCGTTAAAAGTTGCGGCGAGATGTGTTGGGAATCCAGACGCGGTCAGTGATGGCGGATTAAAGTTAACCGCAAAGACTATCGATCATATGCGGAGAATGATTAAACGAGTTGTCGCTTTAGAAGGCGGGAGAAGAGCCTCCACGGAAATCTCGAGAGCGACGCAAGAGGCGAAGCGAAGAGCGTTGGAGTTACGAGCGGCAATGTTGATGGCGATGAAGAAAAGCGATGCAAATAGCATAAAACTAGAAATAGAAGCGTTCAACGGACGCGGCGATTCGAATAACGTATACTCGGCTGGGTATCACGCTTTGGGCGAAATCGAGCAGTACGGAAAAGGTAAAAACGTTCTGAATCTAATCGCCGAGACGAAAAATTTAGGTAATTCTGGGGTGGAAGTCATATCGGCATTCGCAACCGTGGCGAGTCAAGTGGAGCGAAAAATAGGTACTACTGCTAGCGTTGGTATCAGAGGAAGTAGCAGTCAATTGACCCAATCTACCGAGGAGGAAGGTGTAGTGGACGATATCGGAGACGACGACGATACGATGGGGGGCGAGTTCGCCGATGAAGATCGCGCCCTCTCGACGTCATCCTCGTCGTCTTCTTTGTACACCGTAAAAACGTGCTTTATCAAACCTTTGTTCGAAACGAGTGAAGTAACGACTTTTAAAGATTCGAGAGCGATACAAGATGCCGTCGCGCGCGCGTGGATGCGCTACGCGACCAACCCACAATTCAGCGGCAAGTCGTACTCGGTGGAGGAGTGCACGAGAGATATCGTCAAAGTAGGTTTCGCGTCGAAATTAAGAAAGAACGACTGTTTTGCCGCAGCATGTGGGTTGGCCGTGTTACGAGTCGCCGCGTTCGAGAAGCGCGTGGACGAGTCGACGAGAAAAGCGACGTTGAAACAAATTCTCGATATTTTACGTTGCCAAATCGTGTCCACCGCCGACGAGAAATTGAAAAACGCAAAGCAGAAGAGGAGAGGAAAATTAATCGACAATACGAACGATTTACGAATTGTTTCTATACTTCGCGCGGTGAGAGACGGGATAGATGCGATCGGGTACGTCGACGCCGAATCGTTTTTATACATAAAAAACGTGTTTTCGAGTAAGCACGGCGACGCGCTCTTTCGAACGAAATGGCGAGTGAACGAACGCGCAGGAGCTTTGGCGAAAGCGGCGTTATCTGCTGGACATGAAATGGCGACGCGAGAACTCGCGAGAACGCTCTCAAAGTTGGAAATGTTCGTCAAGTTTCCGCTAACGATGCATAATAGTGATAGAAAAAAAGTAGGAGAAGAAAAAGGAGAAAAAGAAGATGGAAATGCGCATGGCGCAGACAGCAACGCTCCCTCGTATAGATTCGACGACGAGCTCATTGCCGATGCGCGCTTTATTTGCGCGCTCATCGGTGAAAAAACGGCGAGTTGGCCGCTTGGTGTGCCCATAGACGCCATCGATCGCGTCGAAGAAGTTGGCGCGAGGCTTTGCATGTTGAACGCCTCGGCAAAAGCGAGAGAAGCTGGCTTTATTTGTCTCTCGGCATCCTCGTTAGCGCGCTCCTCGATTTTCATCTATTCGCAAAGACGCGACGAGGAGAAGAGGAAAAAGTTTGAAAACATCGCATTTGTCATCTCTTCCACGTTTGATGAAGTAGCATCCGCGATGCAAACAAGCTCTGAAGGAGAAGAAACGACGAGTAGGGATGATTTGGCGGCGGCGTGCGCAGCTGCAGAGGCTGTCGAGGCGTACGCCAGATTCGCCAGCGCGGAGGAAGAAAACGGTCGAGCGACAAAACTTATGCTCGGATCTCTTTTGTGCGCCTGCGAAAGAATTCAACTGAGAGACGCGCAAATTAGCATCGAAAATATCGAAATCGTTCGTCGAAAGTTGCTTTTGCATCTACGAGCAATGTCTGCGTACGCCTCGTGTTCGAAAGATGTCGAGAAGGCGTGCCGATTTCAAGATTTCACGCCACAGATTGCAAACTTGATTTCTAACTTTGAAGCGTTTGCAAAAGAAGTGAGGGAAGATGACAAGAATGTATTGTTCAATCAAGATGAAGAAGATCTCGTTTACGACGACGATGATACGGATAGACTCGATTTTGGACGCTTGACGTCGCTTTCTTCTTTCTTGGACGAAGCGGAACGCGAATTGCTCGTGAACACGCACGTCGTGACGTTAGAAAACGGAGACGAGACGGTTTCGCAAGCGTTTGCAGATCTGAGAGCGTACAGGGGAAACTCAAACGCACCTCCAAATTCGCCATCGCACGTGTTTGATGACAGTAAAGAGAGCGATAACATAGTGAGGAAAGATGTCTTCCCTTTTGCGGTAACCATAGTCGACCAGATAGACGAGGCGAGTCGCGCCTGCTTCTCTCGCGCTGTAGAGGTTGCTATCGCTGACGGGGGTAAAGATGCAAAGTTACAAGCAGCGCTAGCACAACTTCTCTATGCATGGGAGGAACGGTGCATTCAGGTTATCGAGCACAGTAAAATGCTCGTAAATTTGAACTCGTCTGAGTATCGGAAAAAACATGTTTCGCTGTTCAACCACCCGAAAAAGCCTGTGTTGACTGATTTTTTGAGATGCGATGCGGCTGTATCGAGGCGATTCGCGGATATACTGAGCGTTTCTCACATGCTGCGCGAAGATGCGAACGAAAGTTCTCAGTTACATCTAAAGATGTTTTCGAGGTACTCTAGAGCACTTCAGAACGCTCTCTCATCACACGCGCCTCTCGAGTCTGCGCTACTTTGCGCCAAGTGCATCGAGCAAACCGCATCGAGCGAGGAAGTCAGAGAGCGCGCATATAATTTGTTCGAAACGTATTCACGCGATATGGACATGCAAGATACTGGTCATAACAGGCGCACTTGGAACAGCGCCATTGAATGTTTATCCCTCTCAAAATCCATCGAGCACATTGGCGCGATGTCCATCGGTGAAACGACGCTGCGCAGGCTCATCGAGGCGCTCTCAAAAATTTCTCTCAACATAGATCCTACGCACAGATCTACGCACGCGTTTGCAATTCGGGCATTAGCAAACGTCGCAGAAGTTTGTGGTAGTAGATTTGCGAGAGATTCGGATCGTGCGGTTGATCTGTCTATGCATATGTTAGATTCGTTACCCGCGCAAGAAGCGCTGTTAAAAAACGTCGTCTCTTTCGTCCCGGAATGTGGGCACCTGGCGAATGCGGCTGCTATTGCCATTGGCCCGGACTTATCGGCGGAACATAAAGTGTTCATAAAAGCGATGAATGTTGCTGCAATTATACGCGACGTGCAAAGCCATTCACGTTTTCAAAATTTCCGCTTAGCGTTGGATAACCGAAACGGTAAAGGAGTAGGTGGAGGAAAAAGAAATCCGAATTCTCAGCAGGAGTTGCGGCAGCAATATCCGACGCTTTCGGCAACGTCAAAAAACGATGATGTTGAAGATAACTTCAACGAAAGCGACGACGTTGTTTACGCTGAAGTTGTTTTTATTCAACACATGGCTATGTTTGCCCCGAACGCTATCGATATGACGACTGTCACCGTAACGCTTAGAGACGCCTTGCGGCATTACGCGACGAAGCCAGTAGCCCTGGAAACGCTCTCGTTTCTCGCCATGAAAGACGCTCATAAATTATTATACCCAGACGATGACGAAAACAATTCAGGGATATCTTTCGAGTACGCCTCCAAGTCAACGAAATCATCGTCAAAATTTGGGTCGATGTTGTTGAGAGACATTGTAAAATGTGTGACGAAAGGCGCTTCGAGAAGAGTCATCCGAGACGCAAAGAACTGCGCGCGAGTCTTGGCCAGAGAGTTATCCATCAGAGACCCCAAACGGGCGCTCAAAGCTTTATCGGCGCTTTCCTTCGACGACCAACGACTCGTGGAAGAATCCGAAGACGAGGAATCGGAAGACGACGAAGATGCGTTTAACGACGACGAAGATGAAGACGAAGAAAACGAGGAGGGAGAGATGGACGAGGAAGAAATCGACGAATCCGATATCGATGCAAATCGTGCGAATAATCACCCGCGTCTCCCGGCGCGCATATTTGCAGCTTCGCTACTTTCGAGAATCCCTTTCTGGATTCAAGAAAGTAATATTCCGGAGCATAGAAGCGTTAAATTAAGTCGCGCATCGGATTCTCCAAACGCATATTTACCGACGCACGGGCAAAGGTGTTTCCAAATTGCGTATTCATTATCCACGGCAAGTGCTTCGAAATTGCGCGCGAGAGGATTACAAATGATGTCTTTTCTTGTCAAATTATGGGGAAATGACGAGGATCCGGACGCGTTTTATCACATCGACGACGACGACTCAGACGAGGACGGAGGAGATGGCTTCCATCAGCGCAACATCCCGAGTGCGCGAAATAGGAAAAGGTCCATCAAAACGCTCGAACAATTTCAAGCACAAATCCTCTCCGCCGTTCGTGCTTCTCGAAGTTCCGATACACCGCTCGATGTGCGTGTCGCGGGCGCGAGATTAGCGGCACACGCACTCTCTGCAAAAGTGCACGGCTCGGACGATTCCGTGTCGAAACGATTGCACGCATGCATCGTTGATTTTGCGAAAGAATGGCTGCCGGTGTACCCAAAAGCTTCGTCGTCGTCGTCGTCATCATCAGCATCATCCTTGAACAATTTAACCTTAATGAACGCGTGTTGCGAAGCTGTGATGGTGCGTGCGCGAATCGCCGCGTGCATGTGTTTAGCGACGGCATACATATGCAATGAAGAAGATTCTACATCCATTCCTTCCGACGTCGTCGAGGCGTTCGTGCCTGCGTGGACGTATCTACCCCACGACGTCGAACTCATTAAACGAAGCGTAGAGCTTCGTGAAGGCTCCGAGAAACAAATGCTGGACAATATGATTATGGACAAGTTTGAACTTTTACCCGGAGAGCTCGTCACGGCGTGTCCAAGTTTAGTACAAGATGTCGCCGAGGCGTTTCTACCGTGTGTGAAAGCTTCCGTGAGAGTCAGTGATACACAGCAATGGTCGACTCTTCGCGAGCACTATTTGAAACCTATTTTACTCGCTTCTTTGGACGAACCATTCGCTGCGTGTACGAGAACTTTATCTGACGAAAGTTCCGACGCGATCGAGCGTTTCAATCCGACTCCGGATGCCAAAGAAGTAGACGCCGCGCGCATACCTTTGAGTTTCATGTTCAACGCCCGTACCAATGATGTCGAGCAAGTTGAAACCGCTTTGCGCGGGTTGAAAACGTTTGAGAACGCTCATTCTTTCGCCGAATCTGCGGCGCAAAGTTTATTAAACGACAAGCTTGGAAAAGCTGCGTTCGATTGCACGAAATCCTCTGAGGCGTATCGTAAGATTCGAGATGCCGCGATTGAGTTTTTGAATTCGTCATCATCGGCTGCTGTTCCATTCAACGGTAAAGCATCCCCGAATAAAGTGTCGATAACGACGACCAGTGGTTTTACGGATGAAAACTTGCTCATGGATTTGATCGAAGACGACGTCGTCGAAGCTTCGATTTCGTACGAGAAGAAGGAAAAGAAATTCATCGCCTTGGCAAACTTACTCGCGCAAATGGAAAAAGTTAATCGAAAAAAGTTCGAAGAGATACTCGTGGAGCGCTTGGAGAGTGAAGAATCTATTTCGACAAATTTAAACAGCGCTTTGGTGGCGCTGATGGCTTTGGATGTCTATCTTGACTCCAAATCTTCTGCGTCGGAGGACGACGTCGTCGTCTTGCGAAAACTTGCGCCTTCGATTGCTGTATTTTCGAGACAAACGGCAAAAGGGGAGAATTCGGAATCCATGAACCGAGTTGATGCCGATTTGAATGTTTTATTCGTGTCAAGTACGCTCAAGTTCCTTAAAAATGCGGCAGAAAAGGATGCGAAGAACTTATCCGCGAATATCTTGGCGGCGATGTTTGCGATTGCGATTGAGACTTTGGGTACTAGTAACGTTACCAGTAAAAAAATGGCGCTGGATGCCTCTAGACTCTCGAACGCCGCGGTGCGCGAACAACCGCTCGCCGCTCGAGGCGCGGTGTCTGGTATGATTTCTTCTACGAGAGTTCAGTTTAAGGCTTTGTTGGACTATTCGAGCGGCGTCGTCGATGATTGCGATGATGGTGATGATGTAGACGAGAGAAAGCCGGGCAAGATTTCCTTGAAGGCGTTTCAATAAATTAACAAATAGCGATATGAGCAAAAGCAGTAGGTAGTAAAGTAGTAGTAAAAGCATGCACAAAATTTGATTAGTTAAAGTGTTCTGGATACCCATCGAACTTTCCAAACGGAGCATAGTGACCATCGTGATACCCTCCGTCGCATACCTCTGCGTTTTCTTGAAACCCTCTCCTTTCGAAAGCTTCCTCGCACACCTTCGACAACTCCTGCGCGTACGATAAAAAATACTGTTTGCTCGCTTCGTCCGCAAACATGTACACTTTCTGATCTTTTCTCGCAAATTTCGATGGATCCCCTCGAAATAAACGATTGAAACAACACGAATCCGGATCGCTTGAAAAAATCACGCCGACGCAACAGAAGCCGCCGCACATCGGAAGAAACCGTCGCGGTCGTTTCTGAAACTTTAACAAGTTCACTCTACTTTTGAAATGAAAATACACCGTCTCATTCCTCGGTCCGCACGTTAAGGCGCAGGAGAATTTCTCCGAACCTCTGTGTATTCGATCTTCTCCAAACACGTCGCTTTCAAACTGCCACCTCTCTGATCCGTAAAAGGTTGTGATATCGAACCCTTCAAAGGCGACGTTGCGTTCTTCGTCGTTTTCTTCCGTGCACACGCGCGGCAGGAACGAAGCATCGTCGTCCCCATCCTCCTCGTTGTCGTCCAACCACTCGTACGGCGGCCGGTACGACGTCTTCTCCTCCGCTTCTTTCGGGGTCTTTCTCTTCTTCTTCTCGGAAAGCTTTTTCTGCTTTCGCCTCGCCTTCTTCGCCTCCAATTCTTCCTCTTCTTCGTCCGTGGTGGTCGTTTCTAAATTCAAATCCAAAAGTTTGTCCTCCAAATCCTTCGTCTTCTTCGTCTTCTTCGCGCGCTTCTTCTTGCTTCCAAAGTTTGGCATTATCGCGTCGTCAAACCCGCGTTGATCACTCTCAAAATGTGACATGTGTGTTTGTTTGGAAGGAAGAAAAAAAAAACGTTTGGACAAAATTTTGAAAACCCTAAACAAAAAATTCGATCTGATGATTTTTGCTTCAGAAGAACTCCTCAATTATATTGCGCGGAACATACGCAAAGAAGGTATATTTATATATTTATAAGAGAGAGAGACACACAAAACTCGAAATGCAATCGTTATTCGCCCAACAAATTTCAGCATCTAATGCTGCTGCTTGTGCAAGAAGATCCAGTCGTGATAAAAACCTCACGTCAAAGTTGAATGGGAGAATTGGGATTTCGAATCCAATGCAATCGTCTGCCAGCTCAGCATTAAAATCGAGTGTAAAAGGAAGAAGAAGAAAGCAAATGCGAAGAAAGATTTCGATCGCGCACCACGGAGCGGATTACGTGGCGACTTTTGAACCAGAAAACGCCGCCGCTGGAGGTGTAATCTTAGCCGCCGCGGTGTTGGGGAGATATTTATCCACCGGGGAAGCGATTGGATGTTCGCACCTGGTCTCGCCTTTTTCATTTTCAGAAGTCTCCAAAGACGCTTTGGAAACGAAATTGCCCTTATTCCTGGGTATCGTAGCCACGCCGTTGGTTTTACCCTATTTAGGTTTGGCACATTTACTCCCGACGGGTGGATATGAAGTCATCGAAGGAACTTCGCGGTTAGTTTTGGCGATGATATTGGTCGGTTTTGGCTCAAAGTTAGGCGGCGGATGCACGAGCGGACACGGGTTGTCCGGCATCGGGCGCTTGTCGGTTCGATCGGTGGCGAACGTGTGCACCTTCATGGTGTTTGGCGCGCTCGCCGCGACGATGTTCAACACGAACGCGTTATTACACGTGGTCACGACAACGGGGAAAGGCAAAGCGGCCACCGCGGTGAACGCCATCGCAAATACGGTCGCGGCGACGCAAGCGGATAAAGCGTTGTACGGTAAAATTCTGGCCTCGGCATTTGCCGGGTACGCCACCATCGGTTATCTCGCTAAAAACAACATTCTCATCAAGCCTGGCTCGAAAAGTGCACAGATCATCAAATCAGCGGTCCACGGTGCCACCGGTGTCCTCTTCGGCGTCGGTTTAGTCGTCTCCCAAATGGTCAACCCGGCGAAAGTGTCCACCTTCTTACAGTTCACGCAAAGCACGTGGGACCCGTCGTTAGGTGTCGTCATGGGTGCCGCGTTAGCTGCAATAATCCCTGGTATCCTCATCATCAAAAATCAACTCAATACCTCCACGTTCGGCGACGCGTTCAAGCTCCCGGATCCAATCACCGCTGACATCGACGCCAAACTCATCGTCGGGGGCGCCATCTTCGGTACCGGTTGGGGATTAGCCGGCATGTGCCCGGGCCCGTTATTCGTCAACGTCGGCGCCGCGTTGACGAATCAATCTCTTTCCGCCACCGGTGGTTGCGGATTGGCCTTGCTTTCATTTTGGGTCGGCCAGACTTTGGCGAGAATCACCCGAGACGTGTTAGAGGGCTCCGCTTAAGAAGAAATAATATAAACGCACCACGCGAGATCGAACGCAATACTATACACATATACGCATATTGCGCTACGGACTGTTTTAATACTACCAGTACTACTCCTACTACTACGATAAATAATAATAATAATAATAATACCTGTAACGCCGACGAATCTATATATATTCGAGATGTATGTATACATATACCTCCTCTCGCCATCTTTCCGCCTTTCTCCGCTTTTCGAAAAGGAGAGAAGTCTTTTTCGTTCTCTCTCGCTTGTGATGTGGAGAAAAAGTGTCTCTCCTTTTGCTCATAAAAGAGTTGCATCAAGAACCACATCACACATGTCTTTAAACCGTGAGTACTCTCTCTCTGCCACTGCTCTGACTTTGCACTCGAACGCGACGAAAAAGTGTCGTCTAAAGTCTTTTTGAAACTTTTCTCTCTCTCTCTCTCTCTTTCTTTCTTTCTCTCTCTCTCTTACTCGGTGTCGTTGTGTTCCATGACGTGATGAGATATTTTTCCATTACGTGATGGATATAATGGAATATTGCAAAGATGATATGTGCGCTCACCTTTTACTCTCTTTACGTGTGCTCTCGCACTACGGGTGCGCACAAACAACACAAACTTTAACACATGAAACAGTTGCGTTCACTCCAGGCGCCGCCATCGCCGGAGGCTTAATCCTCGGCGTTTCCTCTTTGGCGCATTACTTAAATTGTGGGAAAGCGGTCGGGGCGAGTGGACTCTTTCGCGCGTTTACGCATAAAAAAATCCCGTTCGAAGAACGCTTGAATCACTTACCGTTTTTAGCGGGGTTGTTCACCAGCGCGAAGTGGATTCCTTTGCTCGGGTTTTCGCAACAGTTAATCCCGGTTGGAGGGTTTGGTTTAGTCGCGAGCTCGACGAGGCGAGCCGCGGCTGGTTTGTTGGTCGGCGTGGGAAGCGTCGCCGGAAACGGATGCACGAGTGGACACGGGTTGTCCGGGATTGGGAGATTGTCCGTGAGGAGTTTGATTAACACGTGCGTTTTTATGGCGTCTGGGGCGATCACGGCGTTGATGTTTGATACGACTGGGGCGTTGGGCGTGTCGCAAAGAGCGAGGACGTTGGATTCCGTGCGATGGTTGACGAGCGAGGAGTTTTCTTTGTTCGGGACGTTTTTGGTCACCGGAGCTATCATCTCTGGGACAATCGCGTTGGCTGGAAGGAAAGGATTGATACCGAGAAGCGGGCAAGTCGGTGCGGCGATTCGAGCGGTGCACGAATACGCCACCGGCGCGTTCTTCGGCGTCGGTTTGTGCGTCGGCGGGATGGTCAACCCGGCAAAAGTGGCGGCGTTTTTGGAATTCACCAAACGAAGCTTCGATCCGTCGTTGATGGTGTTGATGGCTTCGGCATTGGCCGTGTTGATCCCAGGGTTTTATGTCATTAAAAACGGTGTAGAACGACCGACATTTCACCCGGAAAAAAGCGCGTTCGCGGAACCGTTTAAAGGCATCACTCCGAAACTCTTAGTCGGGGGAGCGCTCTTCGGCGCCGGTTGGGGGCTCGCCGGCGTGTGTCCCGGGCCGATGTACGTGAACTGCGGCGCGAGTTTGTTCGGTGGTACCATATCTGAATCCGGTTGTTTGGATTTGATCTTGGCGTTTTTCGTCGGACAAAACGTGATGAGAGAAATCGACAGTTCCGGGGTGTTGAACGCGAAGAAAACTTCATCATCCGCCGAAAAAAAAACGAGTAGTTGAGATTGAGAGAGAAAGACCACCACCTTATTCACGTACAGTAGTAGAACATTCTTTTTGTTGTTGTTGTTTGCTTATAAAAAAAATCGTAACGCGAAGTATAACGTAACTACTACGAGCATCGTGTGTGTGTTGTTTTGGAATCTTATTCGTTTTCAGTTGTTGGAGGAAATAAGAATTTCCTTTGTTTTTGTTCGTGTGTACTACTATACAACATCTCAAGAAGAAACTTTAATCGTTTACTTCTTGGACTTCTTCGGCAACAAGACCGAGTGGATGTTCGGCAAGACACCGCCAGACGCGATCGTGACCGTGCCCAACAACTTGGACAATTCCTCGTCGTTTCTGATGGCCAATTGGATGTGTCTCGGTACGATTCTGGACTTTTTGTTGTCTCTGGAAGCGTTCCCGGCGAGTTCGAGAACTTCAGCCGCTAAGTATTCCAAGACCGCGGCCAAGTAGACCGGGGCGCCGGCACCAACACGGGTGGCGAATTTGCCAACCTTGAGGTATCTGTTTATGGATAGAAAGAGAGTTTAAAGTCAGCGCTTGTAATTTCAAAATCGTAGTATTCGAGGAACGGACGCATTTCCAACGCATCCAAATCGCTCTCGTCATCATCGACTGTAAAAAATGTAAACGATGTAACAAAACGTACCTAGCGATACGGCCAACCGGGAATTGGAGGCCAGCCTTCGCGGATCGCGAGACAGCTTTTTTGGAGGATTTACCTTTACCACGTCCAGACATTGTGTATATGTGTTTGTTTGTTTTAATGAGGAACTCGCTGGAGTTTTTGTGCTTTTTAGGGGGAACTGAAAAAGTGTCCACGCGAAATGCATCTTTCTGAAGCCAAATTCGGACAAATCCAGTGTTCTTCGCCTCGAGTGACCAATGCTCCATTAAAAGGTATCCAATGCGTACTGTTCACTCATTACACCAATTGGAACCGCGCGTGACATTTTGCGCGCCAAATGATCGCGCGCAGAAGAAGCTGTGATCCATTCGATTCTGCTTTTTTTCAACAGATTTTGTAATTGTAGAAAAATCCGAGGACTCGACATTCAAATTTTCAAACGCCTCTGACCATTCCCCTCCAATACAGACGCCATTATTAAACACACTCACATACACACACACAACAAAAATGGCCGGCAAGAAACCAGCAAAGAAGACCGTCAAAGGCGGCGCCAAGAAGTCCTCCAAGAAGAAGGTCGAAACCTACAAGATCTACATCTACAAGGTCTTGAAGCAAGTGCACCCGGACACCGGCATCTCCTCCAAGGCGATGAGCATCATGAACTCCTTCATCAACGACATCTTCGAAAAGATCGCGACTGAAGCCGCCAAGTTGGCCCGATACAACAAGAAGCCGACCGTGACGTCCAGAGAAATCCAAACGTCCGTTCGATTGATCTTGCCGGGTGAATTGGCCAAGCACGCCGTCTCCGAAGGGACCAAGGCTGTCACCAGTGCGTTTTTTTTAAAATTCCTTCAACGGGTCGAAATTTACTCACCTTTCCAATTCTCTCTTTATCATCACAGAGTTTACCTCCGCGTAAGCGTTCACCTCTTGTTAAACGTTCTCTCGCTGTCTCCTCAAGAGACACCGAAAGAAGACCAAACAAACAAAACATTGAGATTCTTATCTCAACCAACCATACAATTCAATATATAAGAGAAATTCAAAATTGAAAGCTCCAAAAATCGTTTCCCCCCCACCAAAAGCGCTTGATAATACTACTTCTTCTTTAAACTGTTATTAAACTACTACAAACTCAAAAACTCTTCGCTGCTAATCCTCTCGACGAAGGAAAGAAATCCTTCGTACCCGTAGTACATCTTTTTCTCGTCCTGAGCCTCTTCGACGTTTCTATCGGTGGAACTTTTACTACCACCACAAACACACCCGTTGAGAAGAAAGTCAATTAAATCGGCTCCAACTAACCTATCTTTGCACAAGAACAAGTTCAAACTCCTAAGATCTGGCTGGTTTTCATTATTCATCCCGTCGTACGCCATTAACACCAACGGCGAGTTCTTAGAGATTAATAAAGTATAAACCAGTCGCGTCGGCGAAAAGGCGTTCGCGCAGCGACAAAAGACTTCTTTGTTGTGCTTCTTTTCAAATTTAGCGTCGACGTACGTATCGCCGCTGATTTTGGCCAATTTTGAAATCAATGCCGTGAGCCAATCGATGACTAACAAACGCGATTCGAATAATCCGTCGAGTTTCATGATGTGGAAGACCTTTCGGCAGAGCAAAGAAAAGACGGCGTCGTCTTTCGCAAAGTCGCGAACTTCTCTCGGCGTTCGCGCGACTTTCTTGGCACAGGTGCACACTCTGCGTATGCGCCTTCGCCAGTAATACGACGTTGAAGCGTCGTCGTACTCCGTTACTGTGTATTCAAACGCCATTTGTAAAATAGGCGGACTGTTCTCTGCCACGGATAAATCGTCTTCGTCGCCGAAACCAATTTTTGATGAAAAATCAAAATCAAACGCAAACGCGTCTGCTTTTTCCATCCTAGCGACGTGGTATAATCCCTTGTACTTCTTATCTTCTCTGAACGAGTCGCCGTAGGCATTCGCGACAATATACTCGGACGAAGTGCGGAGTCGAATGGCACAGTCTCTCGCCGTGCGCCCGTCGACGTTCTGTAATAGTTTGAAAATTTCGCTCGGTAAGAAGCTGCTGATGTCGCCAGCATCGCTCTCCTCGTCGTTTCGTAAAACTATGCCGCCAGAGATGCTCGAGATTGGAGATATCGCGTGTAAACCACAAAAAACGGACGGCTTTGAGCACAGAATTGTATCGATGCAAACGTTATTTACGCTCGCGCGTCTACCGCAGTGTTCGTAGAAGAAGAAAGCGTTGGTATCATCATCGTTCCTTCTCTTCGACGCGCTCTCCTTCTTCTCTTTCATGAAGAGCGCATCCGTCGCTTTCGCGCGCAAATCTGCGCTCATTTCACTCAAATAATCGTTCAGTAGAGTGTTTATCTCGTCGTTGTCGCTATAGATGCTTCCAGTACCTGCGTTTGGCATTCCAGATAAAAAGCACAGCACGCGCGCTCCGTCGAATTCAAACGGTTCCTCCTCTCTCTTTTTCTCGTTCTCCTCAAATTCGTTAAAATCGTCGTCGCCATTTCCTATCGCGACAGCATCTCCATCGTCGTTCATACCGTTCAAATTAAGTACATCTACACCGTTTCTGATATTTATATCTTCACTCTCCATCATCTTGAACGCATCTTCGGTAATCTCATCCTCCATGGCTCCGAGCAAATCCAAGACGAGCGAAAGCGCCGGACCAAACGCCCGCTTCTTTTGGTACCTTTTACTCACCGTCAGTGTTTCTCCGCGAGTGTTTGTTTTCGTTGCTGATCCGTTTTCAGGATCTTCTTCTACCTCTCCGTTTGCGCTGGTCGATAACTTGGCCATCTTCACTCCCAACCCATTCAAGGCAGTATTACTTTCACCACCGCTATTACTACTACTAATCGAGTCAATCGCCGCTAACATGTCCTCTTTATACTTATCCACCCTGGCGAAAACTCTCCGCATTTGCATCACTTTCTCGAAACTCATCAACACCTCATCTCTCCTCAACTCATCGATATCGTCCACTCTTACTTTGTTTCGTCCAACGACATCGTACGCCGTCAAACCTCCGTCGAACGTCATAATCGCAAACGTCGCGTCCGTCTGTCCGCCATTTTCTGCGCTCACCGCTTCCAAAGCCGCCATCGCGGACGACTTTGCAATCTCCAAAGCGCTTCCACCTTCCGTCGTGTCGATCAAAATCACCCTCGTTGGTCCACTCGTGCTCGTTCTTGCCTTGACCCTTTCCGCCGCCACGATAAATTCGTTGTGCTCCTCTCTCAACTCTGGCAACCGTTCGAGGTACTTCTTCGCTCTCGGGTCGTCCTCGTTTCTTCCGTTGATGTATCGACTCACTCTCTTATACCGTTCCCGTTCTCTCTCGTTCTTCCACTTTGTTTCGTGCCCACACAAGGCGCAATTAAACCCGTCCTCGTCGAACATGCAAAACGCGTTGACGTACCCGAAACAGCTCTCACATCTGGCTATTTTCCCCGCCGCTTCTCTCTTCTTCTTCCCTAATGTTTCTGTTGTTTCTGTTGTTGTCGTTTCTGTCGTCCTTCTCTTCTTCATCTCTCCAAACGGAGACACGAACACGCCGAACGGGACGCCAGACGCTTTCTTCTGTCCCGCGTCTCGCGGGAGTCGATCGACCGTCCAACTGAAAATCTTTTTATTGCTGATGCCATTCATTTTACCGGACCAAAGAAATCCATCGTTTCTTACGTCGTCGTCAAAGTGTTGTGAAAGTCGTTCGTTCGTGTGGTGGTCGTTCAAACAACTCGAGAGTTCTTTTTACGCAAGCAAAGAAACTGCTCTGTTCTTTTCCATCCTTTACGTCGTCGTCCTCAAAGTGTGAAAGTCGTTCGTGTGTAAAGTCGTTAAAACAACAACGCGAGAGTTCTTCTCCTCAAACTGACTGAGGAAGAAAAAACAGATATTTTTTAATTCAACAAACAACACAAAAAGTCACACACATCTCATCACAGACTTCTTCTAATGGCAAACTCGACCACTCTCCAATCGTGGCTGTGCCACTCGAACAACCGCATGGACGACGACACGGTCTTGTTAGATTACAAAGACCTCGTTCGCGTGCGACGATCGGACCTGTGGCGCGTCTGCGAACACGACGGGTGGATAAACGATATCGTCATGAATTTCTGTTTCGAGAGACACCGGGAACGAGCGAGAGACGAACAGTTTCGACATTTAAAAGGAGAACTGATCGATCCAAACGTCGCGCATTTCTTGCAACACGGAGATATTTTGGACGCGGCGCAACTGTTGAAGGATTTAGAGCTGGATGGGTCGAAATTGTTTTGTTTACCAGTCAACGACGAGACCGATTTGAGTTTACACGTTGGTGGGTGTCACTGGTCCTTGTTGGTGCACACGCCGGCGGTGACGGCGGATATTCCGGCGAGATGGTCGCACATCGACTCGATGAGCCATAAGAACATTCCACACGCGGAGAAGATGGCGAAACAGATCGCGAAAGGGCTTTTGATCAACGAAGGGAGAGGGTCGCATTTTTTGTCCACCGCCGGCGACGGGGACGCCGGCAAGGAAAACAACAACTTTGAGGTGGAGTTGTTTTCGTTGGAAGATACGCCGCAACAGAAAAACGGACACGATTGCGGAATATTTGTGATAGAATTAGCGTGTAAGATTGTAGATTTTGGCGTAGAGTGGGAAATCGACGAGGATTTTGATATGCACGATATCGACGCGAGGGGGTGGAGGAAGGAAACGTATCGAGATATCGAATTTTTGATCGTTGACGACGGCGAACAGTTCACCGCGTAGTATCTCTATAATTTATCTCGCCGAAATGTGCGACGATGACAAAAACGAGATAAAAGCATAGCGAGTGTACATCATCATTTCATTCTTTACTAGTACATTATATCGTATTATATATTTGCTGTGTTCTCTCTGCGCGCTTAGAAAACAATTTTCATCGATTCAAGTAAGAACCCGCTTCTCGCACTTTGAACGTAATCCCCGCCGCTATTTTTGCGTCGAAGAACAACTCCAGTCGATTCGCGCACTTGTAGTAAATCGTATCCACGGCATTATATAAGCGGCAATTTTCAAACATCCTCTTGAAATCCGCCGCGAACATCTCTAACGTCACGTAATAATTCTCGCTCTCCAAGCGTTCGGAGACGCTTTCTATATCCGTCGGATCTTTCACGACTTCGTAATAATCCGGGACCTCTTCTTTGTTCACCGCGCTCATAAACGGCCAAGAGTCCGGATGCGTTTTAACGATAGCTACAATTGAACGCATGAACTTGTGCAAATTTTCTATGGTTGGATACCCGTCCCCGCACCCCGGGTGGACCAAGCGGTACCTCGGAGGATCCGGCGCTTTCCATTTTGCCTCTTTCAAACCTTTGATGGTCGACAACGGATCTGTAATTCGGTGCTTACCAAACTCCCCACCGTCTTTAAATCTCGTTAATCCCGGGTACACGACGTGTGCGGTGGTCATCTCTCTAACTTTAGCCTCCACGCATTCTCTCTGCGCTCTAATATTCTTTGGAAAATCGACGTAGGAAATTTGCGCTTCTAAGGCGCACTCCATAATCGTCCCTCCGTCGTATTCTTTGATGTACCCGACCCATTTCTCTCTTTCCATGACAATATCTTTCGTAAAACCTTGCTTGGAAAAATAACCAACCGCGTTGTTATCCGCAAACGTGATTAAATGCGTCATGTCCTCCTCTTCTTTCACGTACTCCTTCAAATGATTCATCAACCTCGTCCCGTACCCTTTCACTTGCTCGTTCGCAGAAATAGCGCAAAACGCAATCTCGCACATGTTTTGCCTCCAGAAAGGCCTATACGTAATCCCTCCAATAACCACGTCGTTCTTCAAACACAACATCGAGTGATGTCTCGGATCGAACACCAATCGAACGATGTACTCCTTCGGCATGTTCGGAAGCTGTTTGCTAAATATATTCTTCAAAGCAATCAACCATATCGAGTGTTGCTCGTTCCCATCGTTTTTAATCACCTTCCATTGCAACTCCCCGTCCTCCTCTTGCTTTCTCAGGTGCATGTCTCTGTTCGCGTAGTGTCCGACGGTTTGCCCGCCCAACGTGTTTGATTTTTCTCCTGGATTTATTACCATCGCTCCATTCATTCCATTCGTCGCTCCTAACAACGCGGCACCACCACTGCCAAAGTCTTCTGTTTTTATCTCCATCTTCGTCTTCTTGTTCTCAAAAGTGTTCTCGTTCTCGTTCTCGTTTTCTCGTCCTCGTTTCTTGTTGTTCTCGTTGTTGTTGTTGGTTTCAGATTTGAAAAAATCAAACATCTATTCTTTCTTCTCTCTTTTGTTGTGGAACGTGGAAAAACTCGTCCTCGATCTGATGATGATTTTGTTTCTCTCTCTTCTCTCGTTTTCTTTCGAATCAATGCTAAATACTTTTTAAAAGGAAACGAGACGATCGTTTTTATGTAACGCTTCTCCCGCGCGCGGCCACGTCCTCTCGCACGTGTTGTTGTTGTTGTTCGCAAAGAGAGTCAGAGAAAGAGAGCACAAACACTCACTCGCGGAGGAAAGAAAAAAGAAGAAGAAGAAGATTCTGTGAGGGGTTTCTCACATCAGATCTTCCGCTCGTTTTCTCTCTCTTTTTTTTATTTTTTCGAAAAGAGAGGAAAAGGCGAGAGAGAGGAGTGTGCGTTGTTTTTGCCTTGCGTTTTTTGGTCAGACAAAGCAAAAGAAGAAGGTGATTTTGACTTGAGAGAAACTCTCTCTTCTGTCTGATGAGGAAAAGAAGGAAAAAAAAAACTTGTCGTTTGTTTCCTCACAGTAAGAGAGTAGAGCGAGTCAGAGAGACGATCATCGTTTCATCATCAGCAGCAGCAGCATGGCACAAGGTGGTGGTGGTGGTGGTGGAGGTGGAAATGGCGTGAAGAAGAACGATGACGACGAGAAAAGGAAGTCTTCTCATTCTCTGAGAGAATCTTTGCGACTGTTGGACGAGTCACTCCGGGGAAAAACGACGAATTTCTCGACGATTTTGGTGGCGTCGTTGAACGATGATGATGATGAAGAAACAAAGAGAACCTTCTTCAAAGCGCCGTCGTCGTTAACGTCTGCCATAGGCGACGCGCAAGAGAAGCAACAAATAACGTCCGAAAACGAAGAACCGAAAGTAAAAAACAAGCAGGACTATTTGCAAGACGAGATGCAACCGTGGGTGAAACCCGTCGGAGCCTCGTTGGCCGATCCCGAACAAGGACCGTTCATCGCGTGGTGCGAAGAACACTTTCGAGAGGTGACGACTGAAGACGCGAAAAAGTTGATTCCGAGCACGAGTCAACCGAAATTGGAAGAAGATCCGGATTTCTTGACGCTGCCGGTGAAGGAGAGGAGTTACCACGAAGAATGGGAAGAGATGGATAGGAAAATGAAGGAAATGGAGGAGGAAAATAGACGGCGGGCGCGAGAAAACGCGCGCATAGAATCCATCCAGTCCAAGCAGAAAAAGAAACAAAAATCGAAAGAACACGGAACGAAACAGAAAGGGTACGTTGCCGGAGCGAAGACAGTGAACGATGACGCGAAGTTTATCGTCACGCGAATCTCTCCGATTGCAGATTTGAAGGAGATCAAAGAGTATTGCGGGGTGTGTTTCGACGGCGAGTCGTACGAAGAAGATCCAATCATTTTTTGCGAAGGATGCGATGTTGCCGTGCACTTAGCGTGTTATGGTTTACAGAAAGTACCGGAAGGCGATTGGATGTGTCGCGCATGCTCGACGAGAAGTTCCAAGACGGTGAAGAAGCAATGCTGTTTGTGTACGTGCCCGGATGGCGCGTTGAAACCTACGCGAGATAATCGTTGGGCGCACTTGTTCTGCGCGCAATGGATTCCAGAACTCTTTATTTCAAATACGAAAGCTATGGAACCGGTTGAGAATATGAATAAGTTAGTTAAAGAACGTTTATCGATGAACTGCGTGGTTTGCAAGACGCGAAACCAAGGCGCTTGCATTCAGTGCGCGTACGGGAACTGCACGGTTCCCGTGCATCCAATGTGTGCGGTGCAGACAGGCATGCGAATGGAAGTTAGAACGGATAAAAAGAAGGAAGAGGTTGTTGATTATCGAGTGTACTGCGAAAAGCACGCGGCAGTCCTCGATAAGGCGGCAAAAGTCGTGGAACAACGGCAGCAACAGGACGAAGGTGGAACGAATCCGTCTGGGAAAGACGACGATCGAGAAGAGAAGAGCAACAAGAAAGGGGAGGACGACAACGACGACAACGACGACGACCAAGAAAAAGAGAGCGAAAAAGAGAACAACAAGAAAGGCGGCAACAAGAGCGCGAGCGCTTCGCCGGCAAAGGTAATGAAACCTTCGTCAACTCCGTCCAAATCAGAGATTGCGACGCCAGCGGCGGCGCACAAGAACGACAAATCTGCGAATGAGAATTCATCTTACCGAGACGATATGGTATCTCCGATGTCTCCAAAACATGGTCCGACAGATGCCGTTAACGAGCACATGGAGAAAGCTTTAGAATTCCCAGCACCGGAACTTCCATCAGATATCAATGAATTTCTGATGGACGAACGTCAGGATGCGCAAATCGCCGTTTCGAAAATGAAAGCTGCCGCTGCGAACAAAGCTGCCGGCGGCGGCGGTGGTACTAGCTTAGCCGAAAAATGCATGATATGCATCAAGATGAAGAAAGGAACGTCGTGCGGCACGCCAAACGCTCCGTTGAAATGCTTGCGTAGGAAGGAAAATATAGAATCGCTTCAGAAGGAGATGGAGAACAACCTCGGGATGAAAAGTCCGAGGTCGGAGAGCAAGATACTCACCCCGAAGGAAGAGCTCGAAAGACTGAACAAACACAAGCACTTATTCGAGAAGTTTGCTCCAGCAGATGAAGTCACGGCTGAACTTCTCCGCGCGCAAGCGGCTTTAGCGAGAGTTGTCAACGTTACCCGAACGATGGCGAACGAGCTCTTGGAACGCATAGAGGCTGATCAACCGAACGTGCAGAAGCGCTTCGAAAAGATGGAAAGGACGGTGAGAGACGTCGAGGCGTATGAGAATCGGTATCGAGGTGGACGCTGGCGAGTTGAGAAACTTCGCGCCGGCGGACAACTCCCCGCCTTGGCGGATGGGGGTGATGGCTCCTTGGAAAGCCTCAACGCCTCGGGCGCGCTCGTCGATCCTTTGTGTACGATAGTGGCTATGGAGGATGCGCTGTGTTGCGTGTGCACCGGCGGTGAATCCGAGCCACCAAATGAGATTATGTTTTGCGAACGTTGTGAAGTCGCCGTACATCAAGACTGCTACGGAGTTGGTGAAATTCCAGACGGCGATTGGTTATGCTGGCCGTGTCAAATTGTCGAAGACCGCGAGAGAGAAATGAACGCGCCAAGAACTAGACCTCCAAGATACATGCGCGAGGCTGGCGATGGTTTAATGTACGATCCGAGAGTGAAGTGCGAACTTTGCCCTGTTATGCGTGGAGCTATGCGCGCCATGGTTCCGGCGAAACTTTCGAGTCCACTTTCAGAGATGAAGAAATGTGCGTCAATCCCGAATTCTTCCCCTCGCCCGGGAACTACTTCAAGCACGCCTGGTGGAAAGGTGGAGGTTAAGATGGAAAATGTCGATGTAAAAGACGTCGCTATGACAGATGCCGAGCAGCCTGAAATGGAGACACAACAAGACACGCCGATGAATAGAACCAAGGAAGAAATGGTTTCGCCCGCTTCCCAAAAGCTGTCCGCTCTTAAAGACGATGCGAAAGCGCTTGTGAATCAAACGCCGAAGACCGATTCTCCGGCTAACATGCGTCCGCACAAGCTGAAATGGGCGCACGTTGTCTGCGCAAAGTGGATGCCGGGTATATCGTGCGATTTGTTCTCCAACGAGCCGGAAGCTATTCGCGGCGAAGAGTCTGTCCCTTCGCGATTGCTCCAAGCGACGTGCTCGGTGTGTAGTAGTAAAGAAGGTGCAAAAGTCCAGTGCTCGAAGGAAGGCTGTCGCATGTACTTTCACCCGCTCTGCGCGAGACGCGCAAATTATTACATCGAGTACGGTCCGCAAACCGAAGGCACGCCGGTTGGACACTATTGCAAGAATCATTCGACGCAAGCTAAACGGGACGCCGGCCGAAAGATCAAGCCGAGTAAGATTAAGGGAATTGCTACGAAGGGATCGTCTTACGTCAAATCTAGCGTCAAGCGACGACCGCCGACGGCTGAGGAAATCACCTTGCTCAAACGCGCGAGAGTCGGTTTGGAAACTTTGCGTTTACTTTGCGAGCGCGTGAACAAGAGAGAGAAAATCCGCCGGGACGAACTCGAATCACTCGGAACGCTTTGGAAAGCTCAATTGAACGGCCAAGCCAGTGGCCCGGTGTTGAAGCCGGGCGAGTTAGAAGCCGCGGAAGATCACGGTTTCATTCGCCAGGGTCCAGCTGTTGTTTATCTCACCTCGACTTCCATGGAAGAAGTCGCTCCGAGTGTCCCGCCCGGTTACGAACTCGCGCGCGAAGAGAGCATCATGTGACCGACTGTACTCTCTCGAGGAAGTAAGGAAGAAAGAAAGAAAGAAGAACACACATTTTATTTTGCGCTTGCAGAAATGCAAAAAAGTAGCTTTTGAAAAAAAAAATTTGCTCTTATTTCTAATAACCTCCCTCTCAAATCATCGTCAGAGAATATTTTATTGATACGCGCTGCTTCGTAGTCGCGGATCAATAGTGTCTCTGCATCATCGTCTTCTCTCGCGCGCGAACTGATCCACGCACGCGAAAAGAGAAATACTATCAACATCAAAAATGGGGTGCGGCTGCTTCGGTGGTGGAAGTAAAGACAACAAAACCGACGACGATAAAGCCGCCAGGGGAAACGTAAATTCTTCCTCCGATAACAAGAAACGGGGAGGATCTTTATCTCTCGTGAAGAAGAAAACATCCTTCGGTAAAAAACAAGAGCAAACACGAAGGTCGTTAGATGCCAGCGGCACCGACGCGTTCCACGACGCGGACGATGGCATATCGGCACCAGATTACGCGGTGAAGGATAGAAACGAATCCTTTCAACCGTACGCGCACCACTTGCATCCGATTTTAGGCAACTTGCAAGGCGATACTTCCATGAAAGGCGCTTCGATACCGCGATACGACACGCCAGTGAACGAACCGTTAGTAGGAAAGCCATCGACGTGGTCTGGAAATCTTGGGAATTCGCACACGTTTTTACTTCGAGGGAAACATTATAAAAGAGACCGAAAGAAGTTTACCAGTCAATCTTCGGCGTACGAGGTGCAACAACTGTTGGTGTTTCGCTCGGAGAAGAAAGTGATGGACGTACACGAGAAGATATTAGGTAAAAAGGTTGGAGAATTGATTAGAGAGAGGGTGCCTTCGGTATTGATTGTGAACGTGATGATTCCAGATTATCCTCCCGAAGGTGGTGTGTTTAGTAAATTGGCGAAAATACCTCCGGATGGGCAAGGTCATCAAGTGGCGATGGTGTGCAAGATATCGGATTGGGCGAGAGAGGCATTTGAGAATACGAAAGATTGGAAGGATTTACCGCCAGAGTTGAGCTTATTGTTGAGATACATCGAAGGTACAGATGGAAAGGATGGGTTCGATGGACCACCGCATCAGTGCGTGACGAGACAGAAAACGAAAGTGGTGGTCATGGTGAAAGGAGGGCAGCACGAGTTGCCGTGGCCGGTACGCATGGCGCTTTCAAAAGGGAACGGGAAACCTTTCATGACGGATAGAACTGGGAATTTTACTAAAAGAGGAGGGTGCTTTGAAATTGATATTGATGGACACGCGTTCAAACCGTTGGCAACGAATTCGTTGAGGACGTGTCACGCGTTCTTTAAGTATTTGATTTTAGATATCGGGGTGGTTGTCCAAGGCGAAAACGAAAAAGAGTTACCGGAGAGACTGTTGACCTGTTTGAGAGTGAGTTATCCAGATTTAGAAGCCGTGACGGCAACGTTTGAGAACATCGAGCCGGATTTAAAGCAAAGAAAATGGGTCGAATGGAATAAGTTACGGTTACGTGAAGTCGGGTCTTCGTTTAGATTGCTTCCACTTCCGTCCTTGAAATCTTTATCGAAGAGTCAGCCGAGCGCTGCTCCAGATTCGCCGGAGAGTGTAAAGAGCGGAGGGAGGAATTAATATTAATAATAAATGAAAATAATATGCAAGGTGTAATCACCTAGGTACAACAGCAACGATTATTAATAATATCTACATTGTGCTCATTTGACGTCTGTTCCAAGCAGATCCACCCCTATCGCCTTCGTTTTTACTGTCCCTTTGCGCCGAGGAGAAATCTTCGCTCGGCACAATGTCTGGAATGTCTTCTCCATTTGCGAGCGCATCTAACCCAGCTCGAACGTAATCAGATTTATCTTCAACATTAAATAACAAATCCCACTCTGTCACAGCGATGGGAAAGATTTTATATCCAGCCGCTTTTAATAAGTTGCGCTTCAAATTCGTTTGACCGAGCGCGTGATCTTTCACATTGCGCGCAAAGTGCGAAGGTCCGTCGACTTCGAGAACGACGCCGATGGATTCGAGCAAAACATCCACGCGATAGCCCGCAACGATAGCTTCTTCCTCGTACTTTTCACCCATGTACGAGAGAATAGCCGCAACGTCCCGTTGAAACCAAGAAATAACCGGCGGACGACGTTGTTCGGCCCACGCGTTGGAGCACTTTTCCATTAAAGCATCCGGGAGAGTCGCGTTTTTATTGGTATCGGACGATGAAATCGCCATAGCTGTTTGGTACAGCTGATTCAAGTCTCGTCCTCGAATGCTATCGTCTTCCATGAACTTTTTGATACCTTCTTGAGAGCACACGTGACTCCAAACAGTTTTCAAAATGTCCGAGTTCAATCCCACGTCATTACGCAAGTTCACGAGCGACCAACTCAACGTGCAAAGCTGCGCGCCTTTCAATTTGTTCACGGTTTGTTGCGTACCGTCTTCGCCTTCGTTTGATCCTGGGGCATTGGAAGCCCACTTCGCGACTCCCTTGATGATTCCATCGCCATCCATTTGTAAGTGAGCCGTGGCCCAGCATAACGTTGTGATTTTAAAGGAGTCAAATCCTTTCAATCCGCCTTGCTCGGCGTATTCATTAATGGCGGAAAACAAACCTTCGTTGGCGTGTCGACATGACGCTAATGCCCAAGCAACATTCGTGACGTCCTTTGGTTTCATCTCCACCACCGAACGCGCTGCTCGGTTCGACAACACTTCCATTTCGGCCGCATTTGCAGCCTCGCCGGAGACGACGGCGAGACCCCAAATTGCTTGACACACGGCTGACGTCTTGAACTCTTCGGAATTTTGACGCGCCGCGGCGACGGTTAAACCAACCAAGTGTGCGAATCGCGGGTCTCGTCGAATCCCTGCGCGTTCAAAGCGATCCATTTTGACGCTTTGAACTTTATTTCCCAAAATTTGGAGCATTTTACCGGCAATGTTCGGAGAAACGCGACGCAAGCCGCCATTTTCGAAAACTTTCAAACAATCTTGCGGAAAGATGGCGTTTTTCGCTTCCGCTTGAATCACCTTCCATTCGTCGTACGTCATCGTCCACTGGTCTTTCCATTCTTTCGAGGAAACCATATCAGGTTCCCAGATGCCAGGCGCATCAGTGGCTACGCCGTTTTCCTCGGAGGAAGAGGCTTCAAAGTCACCGATGGAGGATTCTGGCTTTACGTACTCGCCCGTCTCTTCATCGAGGACCCAACCTCGGGATATCGCCGTTCTAATCTTGTCCAGATCGCGACCGGCACGAGAATACCTTCGCGGTTCGCGTTTTTCTTTTGCTCCACTACTAACCTCTCTCGCCTTGCGAAATTGCATCGCTCGACGTTCGGTATCCTTTCTCGCGTTTTGCATCCACTCGTTCGGATCTGGTTTTTCATCGCCGTCACCACCGGTTGCGGTAACGCGAAATGTATACGCGTTTTTCGTCCTCCTCACGGTTGATGGTGTTGACATTTTCTTGTTGTTGCTATTCGTACTATTCTTTGAAATTCGAGCGTTCCAAGCTATCGACGCCGTCGTCTCGCGAACAAAACTACCCGACATAACGATGATCGATGTTTTTTCTTTCTTTACTTCTTCGTTGGTTGTTTCTTCGCGCCTTGTTGCTGCTGATTAGTCGCTCTCCCTTTCAACCCGCTCAAAAAGTCAAACCCTCGTCTCTTGAACTTCGCCGCCTGTCCCGTCGCCGCGCTTTTTGGAGGAATCCCAGTCCAAGCTGGATGCGTGTATTGGTCTTGCGACAAGAAAAATCGATCCTGGTGGTGTTTGACCGTCGACCACAACTGATAGGTTTGTCCGTTCGTGCCGACGTACTGAACTCTGCGAAGAAGAGGATGGATTCCTTTCCTGGCCTGTTTATATCGCAAACAGAGGAAACGGAGCAAAAGAGAGAAAGAGTTGATGTCAGCCGTGACGCGATGAAAACGCGTCGTCGGTCGTCGTCGTCGTCGTCGTCGTTTCGAAACAACACAACAACACGAGCAGAGAGAGAGGGGAAAATTCTTAATTTCGAGAAAGAGAAAGAGAAAGAGAGGAGTGAGACGACGACGCACCATATATATATATACAGTGAGAGAGAGAGAGAGCGATCGGCGAGAGGGTATTCTCTTCGTACGTCTGCGCGCTGAGGGTGTGTGTGTGTGTGTAATGAGTTTGAATGAATGCAAAAGGAATGAAGAAAAAGAAGAGCCGCCACTTGGTCTGATGGTTAAATTTCTCACAATTCTGCCCCCACTACAAAAAAGGAGATTGTTGACGACGACGACGACGACGACGACGGCGAGAGAGAGAGAGAGAGGCTGAAAAATGCTACTTCTCTCGAAGTCGTTATCGTCGTCGTCGTCGTCGTCGTTGCGAAAACCACTGACGAGGATGATGATGATGACGAGGACGACGACGAAGAAGAACAAGAGGACCAATGCGCTTTTTTATGCATCGTGGGAGGGAAGTTTGGAGAACGTGGTAACGAATCAAGGCGTGGTGACGAGACGCGCGACGTTGGGGAAACGTCTCACGTTTCTCGACGTCGTCTGCGTCGCCGAACACGATCAGCAGCAGCGGCAGCAATATTATTACTTGAAAGTCACAGAACCGAACGTGACGAAGCGCATCAGGGTGGGAGCAACTGTTCGTTTTCGAGGAAAAGAATACGACCACGACGCGAGCGGGAGAAGAGGCGAAAGGACGAAAGGGGTGTACGTAGAAACGGAAGATGTGCCGGAGTTATTGGATATGGCGCCGGCGTCGATGGTCGTGAACGCGAGAAAGTTTTTGGCGGATTTGGATGGTAAGAACACTTCCTCTTCGTCTTTATCTGGCGCTTCGTCATCTTCGACTCCTCCCAATGGGACTGCGGCGGCGTTGATATCGCCGTCGGTCTGTCGCACGTTTATACTGGGCGCCGAGTGCAACGACCCGTTATGTACGAAAAGACACTACGCGAACGACGATTTGCTCGAAGCGATGCAGCAAAGTAGAGTGAACGCTTCGAAGAGAGGAAAAAGCTATGCCGCGCAGACGGCGTACGTGGAAGGAGAACAAGAGGCCCACGCGAAGAATAAAAAGAATAAAGCCGAAGCAGAGCGTCTCTTCGCGACGTTTTTATGCGAAACGTTTCCGGAAGCTGAAACTTTCGTAGATGTCGCTGGAGGTTCAGGAACGTTATCCTATGAACTCAACGTGGAAAAATGGAAGAATGTCATTCTCTGGGAACCGAGGTGTGTCGCGTTGACGAAGATTCAAGCCAAGATTAAGAACGCTCGTCGAAGAGCATTACAAAGCGTCGATAGCAGAAATAGCAGTAGCAGCAGCAGCAGCGATAGCGATAGAGATAGCGATAGCGATAATAAACATAGCTATGATGATAATAACGCGTCATCTGTTCAGAAGTGGTTGCGATTAGAAAACTGGATGCTCGTCGCCAACGAGGAAGAAGAGGAAAGATTGAAACAACACGAGAAGCGCGTTTTGGCGTACACGAATCTCGGCGACGGCAAAGTTGATACTCCTGATTATCAGTCGTATTACGAGACAAAATACGATAAGAATCAAGAATTAGAAACATTTCCGAAGCGAGCGGTAAAAATTCCTCCAATTTTAAGAGACGCGAAAGAAGAAGAAGAATATGCGCTCTCCACGTTTGAGCACGTGCGAGAAGAATTTTGGGGCGTCAACGAAAGAACTCGACATAAGCTGGAGTCTGCGGATGTCCTGGTTGGTTTACATTCTGACCAAGCCACCGAAAGCATCGTCGACGCCGCTCTCGAACTGAACAAATCCTTCGCCGTGGTCCCTTGCTGCGTCTTCCCGACCATGTTTCCAGAGAGATTCACCGAAGACGGCGGGACGGTCACGACGCAAAAGGAGTTTGTCGATTACTTACTCCGCAAAGATAAGGATATCAAAGTTACGTTTTTACCTTTCAAAGGCCGAAATGCCGTCGTGTATAAGATCTAAATAAAGCTACATGTACTAATACTAAGTTCTAAAATTCTCTCTAAGTATCTAACAACCTTCTTCTCTCAAACTCCTCTCGGGTTCGCTTGACTCGCACTCTTCAACCCTTTCTTCACGCGCGCACACACCCCGTGTATGCACCTCAAATCTTCCGCTATATTTCGTAAACTCTCGTCCGCTTCGGCGAGTTTTTCCTTCGAGTCTGCCATGTTCTCTTTCGATTTATGCGTAAACAGGTCGAGTTTTTTACTCGCGTTTTGCAACTTTTGGACGGCTTCTTTTTGCGTTCTCGCCATGGACTCGATTTCTTCCCGAGAGATGAAGTCTGTGGAGAGCGTTTCCGTGAACGAAGAAGAAATAGAAGACTTCTCCTCCTCCGTCGTCGTCATGAAAAGCTATTTCGCGCGCTTTCTCTTTCGTGGTGTCAGTGTGTGTCAGTGTAACTGTCTATATTATAGCAGTGTGGACTAATTATGTTGGAACAACTTCCACACAAATTCTCTCGTCTTTTACGCGCAAAAGTGCTTCAAAAGAATAAACAAAAATGGGGGTCAAAGACATCATCGACAGAGAGTTCACGCACGCGTCGCCGGAAGTGCGAAGAGCGAACGTGGAGTTACTGCGCTCGGCGGCCATCTTTTTCGGGTCCGTGGTGTTTATGAGAGCTTTTGGAGAGTTGATGGCGATTTAGAAGAGAGAGAGAGGAGAGAACAAGGATCGCGTTCGTGCGTGAAATCGATGTTTCGATTGACGCGCATCAAAATACTAGTAGAATATAAAATAGTCGACAGATAAAATCGAGAAGAGAGGGATTGAGTGTAAACTCTGTTGTTAGTAGTATGTATTAGGTATCATCATCATCACCGTCTACGTGTGTTTGCGTCGTGCATCTATTTCTCTCACAATTTCGGAAGCTATTTACTATTCCCTAAAGCAGAAGCTTTGCTCTAAAAAAATTCTATCATTCATCCGAGGACGAAGCGTAATCAACGAGCGGCACGCACTTGTTGCCTTCCTTCGCCTGTTCAAATGCCGACGACGGAGGCTTCATCTTCTGTACGCGAACGAGTTTCACTTTCTTCCTCGCGAGGACGCCTCCTTTTCGTAATCGTTTCTCGGCGCCGTCGTCGCCGCCCGTCGCCTCGTCGACGCCGTCGCCTCTTCTCCCACCACCAACCTCCTCCATCATCACCGCTCGTCTTTTCTGCTCCACGAACGACTGCTGCTCCTCAATCTCTCTCCTTTTCTTACTCACGGTCCCGCCTAAATTTCTCGGACACTCTCTCGTCTCGTGGTTTTCCGTGCATATTTTACACCTGGAAACGTTCGGACATCTCGACGAAGAGTGTCCGCCTTTCTGACCGCATCGTTTACACACCGAGCGATACTTTTGCTGCTTCTTCTTTTGATGATGCGCGTTGTTGTTGTTGTTGCTATAATTATTATCGTTATCACAGTTTCTCTCCACGTGTCCTTTCTGCCCGCACTTCCCGCATATCCGAGGTTTCGAACAATCCTTCGCCTGGTGCCCGAGTTTGTTACACCGGTGGCACGGTCCTTCGTAGGATAAAGGTTTCTCCACCATAATACTATTCGCATACGTACTCATAGTAGCACCAGCAGCAGCAGTAGTAGTACGAGTCGTAGGCACGCGATTGGAGTACCTCGACGGTTTCGACATTATTATTAAGTATGCGCGCAAAAACTGTGCAACGTGTGAGGGGTGGACGACTGCTTAAAGGAGTGAACGACGAACCCTTTTTTTATTCCCCCAAATGAAAGTGTTTTAAGAAAAAAACACACCACAGAAAACCACGCTCAAAACAAAAATATGCTCGATATAAACTTACTGAGACCGGAGAAAGGCGGCGACCCGGTGCGTTTTGTTGCGACCACTTTTAATATACCTCTTTCGCTGCTCGTTGTTTTTGTCGATGTTTTTCTTTGTTCTTCGTCGTTCCGTCGTCGTTTACGTCGTGCGATGATGATTGGAGACGATTTTTGATGAAAAAGCGCCGACATGGATTTTTATTCGTCTCGTTTTTATTAGCTCTCTCTCTTTCTGATATCAAGGACTGACGAGTATTAATAATATTCACTTCTTCTGTGCGCGCGAAATATTACTGAATCTAAACAGGATGTCGTGAAAGAGTCGCAAAAACGTCGGTACAAGTCCGTGGAAATTGTCGACCAGTGCATCGAAAAAGACGCGCAATGGCGCTCGGTTCGATTCGATCTCGATAAGCTGAATGCGGATTTTAACAAAGCGAACAAAGCGGTGGCGTTGAAGATGAAAGCAGGGGAGAAGGAAGAGGCGGAAAAGTTGATGCCAGAAGTGAAGCGAGTGGACCAGCTTAGAAAAGACACCGTGGAGCTGGAGAAGACTTTGGAACAGGAAACGAACGAGTTGTTGTTGAAGATTGGGAATATCGTCCACGACTCGGTGCCGGTGAATAACGACGAGGAATTTAACACGGTGCATGCGACGTGGGGGGAAAGAAGAATGGAAGAGGATTTACCGAATCACGTAGATTTGGTTGGAATGTTGGATATTGCAGATTTGGAGAAAGGCGCAGACGTGGCTGGAGGGAGAGGGTATTATTTGAAAGGCGCCGGGGTGTTGTTGAACCAAGCGATGATTAACTACGCGTTGTCGTTTTTGGCGGCGAGAGGGCATTCTCCGCTAGCGACGCCATTTTTTATGAGAAAAGACAGAATGGCAGAGTGCGCGCAATTAGCCGATTTCGACGAGCAGTTGTACAAAGTGACCGGAGAAGGTGACGATAAGTATTTAATCGCTACTAGCGAACAAACGTGCTGCTCGTATTTAAGAAAGTTATGGTTGAACGAGAAGGATTTACCCATTCGTTTGTCTGGGTATTCCACGTGTTTCAGAAAAGAGGTTGGGAGTCACGGGAGAGATACGCTCGGTATCTTTCGCGTGCATCAGTTCGAGAAGGTTGAACAATTCGTAGCCGTGACGCCGGAAGGCAACGCTTCGTGGGAAGAAATGGACAGATTGATTGGAAACGCAGAGGCTTTTTACCAATCTTTGAACATTCCGTATAACGTTGTGAACATAGTTTCCGGCGAGTTAAACGACGCCGCGGCGAAAAAGTACGATTTAGAAGCGTGGTTTCCGTCCTCTAGAACTCACCGAGAGTTGGTGTCTTGCTCGAACTGTACAGATTACCAATCCAGACGATTGGAAATTCGTTACGGCGCTCCGCAGAAAGGCCCGGAAAAGACCAAGTCATACGTGCACTTGTTGAATTCGACGTTAACTGCTACGGAGAGATCATTGTGTTGCTTGTTGGAGAACTGGCAAACCCCAGACGGGTTGGTGGTACCTCCCGCGTTGCGCCCTTGGATGTGCGGCATCGAGTTCATTCCGTTCGTGAGCAAGTTAGACAAGAAGAAACGTTTGGTAGCGGTTTCACCGGCGCCGGCACCGTTGTTTGGTGGAGTGAATGGTGCGGATTCCGCGAATTCTTTGAGCGTTTTTGTCAACGCTGGCGATTGTGCCGGGTCCATGGCTTTGGAATCGATTCTATCAAAGCTTCCGGACACCACGGCGACGAAAAAATCCATCGCCGTGGACGTCACGGAGGAAGAGAAAGGATTGTTTCCAGACCCAGAAAACATCGTTGGTCCGGCTATGATCGCAGACGGTGATTTTGTGTTGACGTCAGCTACGGCTATTGCAAGATATCTCGCGAAGATGACGCAAGCGTCCAGTCTCGCGTTGTTACCAACCGCCGCGAAGGACAACGCCAAGTGCGAAGCTCTTATTGAGTTGTTCCATCACGCCAACGTCGACGAGGTTGTCACGAGAGTCGAAAAAGCGTTGGAAGGCGCGAACGATTACGTGTGTGGAAGTACGTTTACGATTGCCGACGCTCTTTTAGCGGCTAAACTGAAAACGGCCAAGGCGTCGGTATCGGCAAAAGCGGCGCAGTGGATGACGCTTTCGTTGTAAACGACGTTCGAAACACAACAACAACAAATATCATTTAATGAATTGCAAACTATTACTACTACTACTACCACTACCGCACTATATCACTATCACTATCATACTCCATCGAAATATACCTGCGTATTTTTCTCAATCTATCTATCTATCTCTTGCTAGAAACTTCCTCCTGCGTATGAACACATTACACTTGCGCTGGACCTTCGACGTTTTTATGTTTCACCAGCTCCTCCGCGAATTCTTTAAACTCCTCGCTATGCTTAACCATGCACTGGTGCAACGCCACGAACCTGTCCGCACAATCGCTCGCTCTCGTCGCTTCGTCTGCTTTCATAAAACACGTCAACGCCATGTCGAACTCTTCTCCGCACGACGTATCTCTCAATGGTTTCACGCAAGGACATTCTAAAGCGTGTTTTATTCTTTCATCCACGGAGGGGAGATGCGCTCCTTTTTCGATGGCTTCCGCCATGCCTTCGAGTGCAGCAGCGGTAGAAGGACTAGAAGAGGGAGACGCGCTCGATGTCTCGTCTTTATCGCTCTCGCTGGCGTTCCTTCGAGAAGACATGTTCTTAAGAAGTCGTCCTGAGTGGTTTCGTTCGTCGTGCTCAAAAAGTATGGGGACTTTGCAGAACCCTCTCGCATTTGCGTCACACTCAAAACAAAAAGTGTTTGAGCGATCAATCACACTCGCGCTTCCCCGAAGAAAGCACAAAAGAAGAAGGAGAAGAAGAGAAAGATAAAGATGCAGTGCCTCAAGTACAAGTTCGAAAGAAGAAGGATGATGATAAGGAAGAAGAGTGAAGCGCGGATGAAGATGAAAGTGCATCTTTTCAATATCTAGGTGATTTCTTCCTCTGCCTCACACGCGATGGCACCATTATCAACTTCCTCCTCCTCCTCCTCCTCCTCCTCCTCTTCCTCTCGAAGACCACCGCCGCGTCTGACGACATTTTTGCGAGCGCGGTGTGGAGGCAAAAGTGGCGATGGAAGCGATGATAGTATCGATAGATATTGGTACGTGAGCGATGTGGATGAAGCGTTCGTGGCTCGTGCAAAGCAAATAGGGAGCGCGACGACAAAGACATCATCACCATCCTTGTCCTTTCGGCAAACCGCGAAGAAAGCGACCAAGAACAGAGATTTGGCACTTTTGAAGTTATCTGATGTAGCTTTGAAAACTTCGTCTTCTTCTTTGGAGGATTTTGACGAGGAGACGAGGCTCGCGCTCGATTTAGTCGCGGACGCGTCGATACAGTTGTTGCGTTTGGAGAATGACTTGATTTCGCCGGATGAACTTTTAGAAGCGCCGGCAGATTTATATGCAGCGGTGGCAACGAATTGCGATGTAGATTGGAAGTTGGAGGCAGATTTAGAAGATGTCGTTGAGTATTCGAACGCGCCGGAATTGGAGAGAAAGAAAGTGCAAGGGAAAAGGAGGGGAAACGAGAGAGAAGCTTTTGGTTTTGTGAAAGCGAGACTAGGGGGCGTGTTGAGCGAAACCGGTGAAGCCGCGCAGCGATGGAAAGATTTTTGGCAAAGCGCAAACGCACTAAGAAGAGTAGGAAGCACGAGTAGTACTGGTGGCGATTTGAATGGCACGTCGATGGGAGTAGGGGGAAAAAAAGAGACGTATTACGGGGAGGATATGTTTTTCGTGCCACCGAGATTTTACGGAGCGAATGACTTTGACAGCAGTAATCAACACTGCGACCAAATATCCAGTGGCTTAGAATCTACAATTTTATCGAATATGACGCGCGGTTTAGATAGCGCGAATGCGTTCGCATCTTTAGAGCTAGAACGGTCGAGGACTCCTTCGTTCCACGAGCTGGACGCATTAGGTACTGAGAGCGAGGTGTCAACTTCTCTTCAAGCCGGCTCTGGCTCAATTCTATCTTGGCTTCGCGAACAATGCGAAATATTTAGAGAAAACAATCAGAATTCAGATGCATTTGCAGGTTGGACGGATATTTGCGGAAATATCTGTCGCGTGTGCTTGAACACTTCGAGCAGCGACGACCAGGTTGCATCTGAGTTGTTCGATTTACTCGGTGACGGTGGATTTGATCTCGTCGCGAGCGTTTGCGAAAGACGAGGTCAACTTGCGGATGCCATCAGACGACGGCTGCAAGCTTTAAAAGAAGCGTTTGATCCAGAAGAATCTGCCCAGGATGATTATGCGAAAAGTAAATCTGCCGTCTCCGTTCGATCAACGACGGACGTCGCGATGGAGAAAATCCGAAAGAAAGAAGAACGGAGGAATAAACGACGCGCTGCTGGTGGTCATGGAGAATATTTGTTAGAATGGTTTACGAACGATTCTGGACTTGGTTATGGCGCTTTCTGCGACGATTTGTTACCGCTACCGAACAGAAACGAAGCCGCGCCGGGAAGTGTGGATGACATTCTGAACAGTTTGCGCGGACTAGGTCTCGGAACAGACGGCGGAAAAAAAGCTCTGCCGCCGGGAACGACTCGTAAAGTCTTGGAAGGTTACGAAGAAATTTACGTACCTGCGCGTATCCCTGACGCCGTGGCAGACGGTGAATTACAAGTTTCTGTGTCTTATCTCCCGGCTTGGGCTCAAACTGCGTTCAAAGGTATTCAGACATTTAATCGTATTCAGTCCAAAATTTTTGAGTGCGCGTATACGTCGAACGAGAACGTTCTTGTATGCGCACCTACTGGTGCAGGAAAGACGAATATTGCTATGCTATGCGCGATGCAAGAAATAGCTAAACATTTTGACGAAGAGAATAATTGCTTGCACGAACACGACGATTTCAAGATTGTTTACGTGGCGCCGATGAAGGCATTGGCGGCTGAAGTCACGCGGACGTTTCAGAAGCGACTCGACGAATTGGGGATGGTGTGTCGAGAACTAACTGGCGATACGCAGCTCTCCAAGAGAGAATTAGAAGAAACGCACGTTATTGTTACGACGCCAGAGAAATGGGACGTCATCACGCGAAAAGGTGGTGAAGTTTCCGTAGCCTCCACTCTCAGACTCCTTATTATCGATGAAGTGCACTTATTGAACGACGAGCGAGGACCGGTCATTGAAACTCTAGTGGCGCGAACGCGTCGTCAAGTCGAGCAAACGCAATCAATGATTCGAATTGTCGGTTTGTCGGCAACTTTGCCCAATCCGAGAGATGTTGCGCGGTTTTTAGGTGTCACCGAAGGTAAAGGCTTGTTCGTATTTGACCAATCGTACAGACCGATTCCGCTCACACAAGTTTTCATTGGCGTTTCAGAGACAAACGCAATGAAACGTCAGAATGTGACTATTCGAATAGCTTTTAAGAAAGCGTGCGAGGCACTTCGTAAGGGTAAACAGGCGATGGTCTTTGTGCATTCAAGAAAGGATACGGTAAAAACAGCGCGACAGTTGGCTGAAATAGCGGGAGAAGAAGGCGAACTCGAGTTGTTTGAGAACGACACACACGAGGAGAAATCGATATTCGCTAGAGAAGTGTCGCGATCAAGAAACCAAGAGATGAAAGAATTATTCTTTAAAGGTTTTGGCTGTCACAACGCTGGGATGCTTCGAAAAGATCGGACGTTAGTGGAGCAAATGTTTGCCGCCGGTGTGATCAAAGTATTAGTATGTACGGCAACTTTAGCATGGGGGGTAAACTTACCCGCCCATCAAGTCATCATCAAGGGAACGCAGCTCTACGACGCGAGTGCGGGAGGTTTTAAGGACCTTGGTGTTCTAGATGTACAGCAAATTTTTGGCAGAGCAGGTCGGCCGGGTTTCGATACCAGTGGTGAGGGTGTCATTATCACCGAACATAAGAAGCTCACGAAATATGTTGCAATGTTGACGCACTCCACTCCGATTGAGTCGCAATTCATCGAGTGTTTGGCGGATAATTTGAACGCCGAAATTGTGTTAGGAACCGTAACGAATGTCCGCGAAGGCGCGCAGTGGTTGAGTTACTCTTACTTACACACGAGAATGGAGCAAAATCCACTCGGATATGCTTTGACATGGGATGAAGTTCGCTTGGATCCCGGGCTCATCGAGCATCGGAGAAACTTGATTAAAACAGCAGCGAGAAAGCTACACAAGGCTAAGATGATTCGCTTCGACGAACAATCAGGCCAACTGTATCAAACCGAAGCTGGACGCATCGCGTCGCACTTCTACATCAAAGTTACTTCCATGGAATTGTTCGAAGAGATGATGAATCGACACATGTCCTTGCCAGAAGTGTTGCACGTAATCTCGCACTCCTCTGAGTTTGAAAATATCGCGCCGAGAGAAGATGAAATGCCAGAACTCGAGGCACTTCGAAGAAACCGTCGTTCCGCCTGTCCGATTGAGATTAAAGGTGACATGAGCGATAAAATTGCCAAGGTTAATTTACTCTTGCAAGTATACGTATCTCGGAAGCGATTAGAATCGTTTTCATTAGTTGCAGATTCAAGTTACATTTCTCAAAATGCCAGCAGAATATGTCGCGCTTTGTTCGAGCTCATGCTTAAGCGTGGATGGCCATCGCTGGCAGAAACACTGTTAACGCTTTCAAAAGCGGTAGATCGAAGATTATGGCCACACCACTCACCACTACGTCAGTTCGAAAATACTCTGAAGCCAGAGACAATCTATAAGCTGGAAGAGAAGGATGCCACCGTCGATCGCTTGATCGATATGAGTGCAAAGGAAGTTGGTGATTTACTGCGACTCAATGCTGTCGTTGGAGCGCAAGTGAAACGCTGCGTCGAACAACTCCCTCACGTCAATCTTGAAGCTGTAGTTCGGCCGATCACGCGCTCTGTGCTTCGAGTTTCCGCAACTCTTACGCCTGAGTTCATGTGGAGAGATGAAGTTCACGGGCAAGCGCAACAATGGTTGATTTGGGTGGAGGATCCCGTGAATGAGCACATTTATCACACGGAGACTTTCACTTTGAGCAAAAAGCAATACAAAGAAGGTAGAATGACGTTGGCGTTTACCATTCCAATTTTTGATCCACGACCGCCCCAATACTTCTTAAGGGCAACGCATTTGTATTGGTTAGGATGCGAATCGTTCTTAGAACTCGATTTAGAGGACATTGTTTTACCGACGGAACCGCCGCCGAATACTGAGCTACTCGATTTGGAACCGCTTCCAAGATCCGCGCTCAATAATCCGACGTATGAGTCCCTCTATGAAAAGAAATTTACACATTTCAACGCGATTCAAACGCAAGCATTTCACACGTTGTACCATACGAACCACAACGTTCTTTTGGGAGCACCTACGGGTTCGGGGAAAACGATATCATCGGAACTTACAATTCTAAAAATGTTTCGAGATGAACCGCCAGGGAGTAAGGTTGTCTACATCGCGCCTTTGAAAGCACTCGTTCGCGAGCGCGTGGATGATTGGAAGAAGTACTTCTGTCCAACTGTGAATAAGAAGATGGTAGAACTTACTGGCGATTATACACCGGATTTGCGTGCGTTACTACGTGCGGATATCATCGTCGCAACTCCAGAAAAATGGGACGGTATTTCTCGAAATTGGCAGTCCCGCTCTTACGTTAGCAAAGTCAAACTCGTCATTATTGACGAGATTCATCTTTTAGGTGCCGATCGCGGACCAATTTTGGAAGCTATCGTTTCTAGAATGAATTATATTTCCGCGCGAACAAAATCGAAAATTCGCATCGTCGGATTATCGACCGCTTTGGCAAACGCAAGAGATTTAGGGGACTGGCTTGGTATCGAGAACGATAAAGGTTTGTTTAACTTCCGTCCATCTGTTCGTCCAGTGCCACTCGAATGTCACATTCAAGGTTTTCCAGGGAAGTTTTATTGTCCTCGCATGCTTTCTATGAATAAACCCACCTACGCGGCGATTCGAACGCACTCGCCTCTGAAACCGGCGTTGGTATTTGTCTCCTCGAGAAGACAAACGAGATTGACGGCGCTCGATTTGATTGCCTACGCAGCTGCTGACGAGAATCCAGATGCTTTTGTGCACTGCAACAGTCAAGAACTGGAGCAAAGAATCGCGAAGATTCAAGATCCAGCTTTGAAGCATACGTTGCAATTCGGTATTGGTTTACACCACGCGGGTCTTTCCCCGGAAGATCGCGGCGTCGCGGAGCAGTTATTTGCAGAATGTAAAATTCAAGTGTTGGTGTCGACATCTACTCTAGCTTGGGGCGTGAACTTACCAGCGCATTTGGTTGTTATTAAAGGAACTGAGTTTTACGACGGGAAAACAAAACGTTACCAAGACTTTCCCATCACCGATGTGTTGCAGATGATGGGGAGAGCTGGGCGTCCGCAGTTTGATAAAAGCGGCTGTTGCGTCGTTCTCGTACACGAACCGAAGAAGAATTTTTACAAAAAGTTCTTGTACGAACCATTTCCAGTGGAATCAAGCTTTAATGAATGTTTAGAAGATCACTTCAACGCCGAGGTCGTTGGTGGAGCTATAAAATCGAAGCAAGACGCCGTGGATTACCTAACGTGGACGTATTTCTTCCGTCGCGCCATGAAAAATCCAACCTATTACAACCTCGAGGATACGAATCACGAAACCGTGAACTCATACCTATCAGAAATGGTTGAAAACACCATGGAAACGCTCGCGAGTGCAAAATGTCTCGCTATTAACGACGAAGATGATTCCATTAAACCTTTAATGCTCGGCAGAATTGCGAGTTTCTATTACTTAAATTTCAAAACCATGGCTGTTTTCTCCAAACGTTTGAAGAAATCGAACACTTTAGAGGATGTTTTGACAACCTTGTGTGATGTTGCAGAATACGATGAAATCCCGGTTCGTCATAACGAAGATAAGTTAAACGCAGATTTAGCGATAAATGTCCTCAAAGCTGGAGGTTATCAAGTCGATCGACGAGCGTACGACGACCCGCACGTCAAGGCTTCTTTACTCTTCCAGGCGCACTTTTTACGACTTCCTTTACCAATGTCGGATTACCATACGGATACGAAGTCTGTACTCGACCAATCGCAAAGAATTCTGCAAGCTATGACGGAAATAGTCAGCGAAGCTGGATGGTTGTCGACAGCGTTATCAATAATGAACTTGACGCAAATGATTATTCAAGGGCTCTCCATAAACGACAACTCTTTGCTCCTATTACCAAAAATTGCCGACGAGGAGGTTTCTAAATTGGAACGCTTTTCAAAGATAACGTGTCTTCCACAGCTCGTGTTTCTGGCTATTCACCGCAAGAGCGCATTCTTTGAGGCTATGTCAAAGGCTGGTCTCTCGAAATCTAAAAGTGAGGCGATTTACAACGTCTGCGCAAACCTCCCGCTGTTAGACGTGAAAGCCACTTTAGTGGAAGATAAAGTCAACAGCAGCGATGGACGTCGCAACGTTTCTGTGAAAGTATCGTTGAAACGTTCTGGTAAGAAATCGGGACGTAAAACCGCACCTAGGGCGTATGCGCCGAGATTTCCGAAACAGAAAGACGAAGGTTGGTGGATCGTGTTAGGGGAAAAGAGGCGCACCGGCGAACTCGTGGCAATGCGCCGAGCTCAGTATGCAGACACCTTTGACGCAGTTTTAAAAATTGATAACTTTCCACGAGGTATGAGTGTTACAGATATCACGGTCTTTATCATGTCAGACACGTATATTGGATTAGATCAAGAAGTACTGGTGAGCAATACTGACGATAAAAGATTTTTATCTTCCGCTGGTGTGGCGGATCGACACAGATTTTTTGAAGAACGCGAATCTGATTCTGAAGCGGAAGGAAACTTTTGGCAGGATGAAGATGAGCTTTCGGATGAAGACATTCCAGATTTTTAGTACAATAGGATCATTAGCTTCATCTTATTAGTTATATTTAGTATTTAGTGTTATTAGTACGCATTTTTAGCGAGTTGAATTACATTCAATGTCGGCATGTCTCAATTTGTCTTTTTTTTATTCGTTCGCAATCGCCTCGAGGTTCCCTCCTTCTCCTCTTCCTTCTTCTTCGTTCTTTTCAAACACTTCTGTTCCGTCTAGCATCTTATCCAGCAACGTTTT
>Ga0181556_1000395_pt1 | contig 46993 bp, 39 predicted proteins | sample 011ome_14_FD_148651 | JGI IMG/M metagenome (GOLD analysis project Ga0181556, IMG submission 148651) | Coastal salt marsh microbial communities from the Groves Creek Marsh, Skidaway Island, Georgia - 011505AT metaG (spades assembly) | ecosystem: Environmental > Aquatic > Marine > Intertidal zone...
TTCTCATGTCTATGGGCGACTTGTCTAACGGTGGCAATAAGATCGTGTAACTAGTGGCGTTAACTTGGAATAGGTCTTAACAGCCCAGATCTGCCAGGGGTGCGCTTGTGACACGCATATGCGGCTTTGGTTTTTATCAATCAGACAGGCGCTAAAAAGTCGAGGGCCGCCAAAGTTGAGACCCGGTTAGCTGCAGGTTCTGCAGTTAAGTGGCGCAAAGAGCGTTATTATAGGACAGTGGTGATAACTAAAGTTCGAACGTACATAAGATTGAGGCGATAAGGAATAATAAAAAGAATGTAAAACAGGGATGTACGGGTATCAGTGGCGGAAGAGGCAGGAGTCGAACCCGACCAGCCACTTTGACAGCAGCTCAACGGCTTTGAAGGCCGCGCGCCCCACCGGGGACGACGCTCTTCCGGGAACGATGATACCAAATCTGGCGGCGATGGCTATGGCTGAATGCAGTAGCACGGGTTTTTAGTGGAGTAGGTAGTGATTTTAAGCAAAACTGCAGGGTCTGCAGGAAGGTCTTGAGCTCGGGGCCCCTTTTTTGTGCCGTCTTTTGGAGTATGCTGATCGTTACGGTTTGAACCTAATGCCATGCGAACAATTTAGAGGCGCCCTATGAGCGAACACACAAGCCCTAACGTCGATTCAGCCCCAATTGATGTGGATATTCCAGATCCCTACGCCTTGCCCCTGAATGAGATCAACGTGGCTCAACCGAGCATCTTCCAGCAAGACGCTCAGTGGGATTACTTCAAGCGTCTACGTGAGGAAGACCCGGTACACTATTGTGCTGACAGTGGCTTTGGGCCTTATTGGTCGGTCACCAAGTATCAGGATATTGTCAAGGTCGATACGGACTTTCATACCTATTCCTCTGCACAGGGCATCACGATCGGTGGCCTGGGTGGGGTGCCGACTCAACAGCCGCAAGACGGCGCGGGCGAGAAGAAACAACAATGGGACGGCTTCGGTATGTTCATTGCTATGGACCCGCCGAAACATGACTTGCAGCGAGCCACGGTAGCATCCGCTGTCGCACCGCCTAATCTAGCTCTGCTAGAGGGCACGATTCGAGAGCGAGCGGCGACCATTCTGGATAGCTTGCCACGGGGTGAAGCTTTCAATTGGGTCGATCTGGTGTCCATTGAGCTAACCACACAGATGCTCGCAACCTTATTCGATTTTCCTTTTGAAGATCGCCGAAAGCTGACGCGCTGGTCTGATATCGCAACGACCCCCCCAGGGGTCGGGATCGTCGAGTCTGGTGAGCAGAAGCGGGCTGAGTTGATTGAATGCTTGCAGTATTTCACGCAGTTATGGAACGCTCGCGCCGCGGCGCCGCCCAAATCGGACCTGATTTCCATGCTGGCCCATGGCAAAGACACTAAAGACATGGGGCCTTTTGAGTTTCTGGGTAATTTACTACTACTGATTGTTGGCGGTAACGACACCACCCGTAATTCCATCTCTGGCGGCGTGTTGTTCTTGAATCAGAATCCCAAGGAGTATGACAAATTACGTAGCAATCTTGACCTGATACCAAATATGGTTTCAGAGATTATTCGTTACCAAACACCGCTCGCTCATATGCGGCGAACGGCACTGGTTGACACTGAGTTGGGTGGCAAAAAAATTAAGGCGGGCGACAAACTGGTGATGTGGTACGTATCGGGTAATCGTGACAGCGATGTGATACCAAACGCTGACGCGTTTTTGATCGATCGTGCCAGGGCTCGTCATCACTTGTCATTTGGCTTCGGTATTCACCGCTGCATGGGCAATCGTTTGGCCGAGATGCAACTACGCATTCTTTGGGAAGAGATCAGTAAGCGTTTCAGCAAGGTTGAGGTCGTCGCCAAACCCAAGCGAACCTACTCAACCTTTGTCAAAGGTTATACTGAGCTGATGGTTAAGGTCCATGAATTGTAGCCCTATGAAATCAGCAGTAACCCGTCCATTAAAGTTGGGCTGTTGCGGTTAATACGATTCTGGTAGGTACATCATTTACGCTTCATCTTCGCGACATTTAAGCCCCCGCTGAGTGCCGTATGGCCGCTAGTCACGCCGCGAACCAATACCGAACTAATATATACTTTACCTATCAGCCTTGTGAGTATGCCTCGATTATAATCAAACGAGGTGGAAGTTTTATCATGAAAGCTGACAAGATACTTACGGCATTGCTATTAACCTTTTTGTTTTCCTGCCCGGCGCTAGCAGCAGAAACAAAATTTGGCGAACCTCTTGAGGTCTCACTCAATGTCGCGTCAATCACGATGAATGACAACGGCATGAGTATTACCTACGAGGGCATTGCGGGGAAGTACGGCATGGTACACGCAACCCATAACATGGTGGCCACAAATGCAGCGCACACCAAGGGGTACTTCACCGGCACCGTGCAAGCTATCGACGATGCGGGCCATTTGGAGCAATCTATGACGCTAGGTTTATGGTCTAGGTCTGGTACATCACTCAAGGTTTATGGTTTTGATGACGATGATCTCGCGAGGATACTGCATATCTCTACAGTGGACTTAGGAACCAAAGTTTTCAATGCCGAAGTCTGGGAGCTTGACTAAGTCTAGGCGCGAGCTGAATCAAAACGATGATGTATTTCGCTGCAGTTTACCGGTTGCTACGGCAGGGCTGTTCACCGGCCCTATAACCTGGCCAAGGTGTTCCAATGATGAACTGGCTTGCCGTAGCAAGCAAAATACTAATCGGAAATGGGTCCATTATCGTGTGTGTCGAGGTCACCTCCCTCAGCTATAGTTTGCGGTACTAACAAGCTGTATCTGCGAGTCGTTGTGACGTGATAATGAATGCTCTAGTTGTCGAGAACCATCCCATAGTGAGGGATGCGGTGAAATCTGCGCTGTTGTCTACTGGCTTGTTTACAGAGGTGGTGGTTTGTGGAACTTTCGAAGCCGCCCAAGAAATTCTGCAACAGGATACAAGCTTCGACTTAATAACCCTTGACCTAAACCTCAAGGATACCAGAGGCGCTGAGGGTGCCCTGGTGTTGCGAAACTTATATCCCGAGATATCGGTGGTAATATTTTCAGACGAGTCCACCGCAGAGGTTGCTACTAAAGTCTATGAGTGCGGTGTCAGCGGTTTTATCCTTAAGTCGTCGCCTGTGGATATGGTACTAAGTGCAATTGAGTTAATCATGTCTGGGGGCACTTATATTCCAGTGAACCTTGCCAAAAAGCTGGATTTCGATCCGAAAATTGCGCCCACATGCTTAGAATCACTCGGCAAACTCGCCTTGTCACCTAAGCAGCATGCCGTCTTTATGCAGTTGCTTGCTGGTAGACCGAACAAACTTATTGCGGAGCACCTTTCTATGGCTGAGGGAACCGTTAAAGCCCACTTGAATTCGGTTTATCGCGTGTTAAAAGTAAAGAACCGAAGCCAGGCCATCTTGCTGGCGCGGGATCTGCGAATCATCTAATCGGCCAACGATAAACGGCAACGCAAAGATGCTGTCATCTTTGGGTATCGATCTCCTATTATAGTGGCAGGGGCCGCAGGCCATCAATCTGGCGAGCAATTGTCTGGCTAACAAACCGGTTACTGCTGTTTGCTGACGGTGATCTCAAATCTCCTGGACAATCGAGCCTCCAATAGGTCGACCTTGCGCTTTATGGTTAGGCGGCAATGGGCGTTAGAATCTAGTCTTGCACTTCGTAGGCGATGGTTGAGTCGTGGCTGCGGAACAGGTATAGCAGTAACTGACTCAAGACGATATTGCCATCGGCACGGTATTGACCCTGTAAAAAAGCTTCCATTCCGTCGACTTCGCCATTAATCAGTCCCCAGCAGGTCGCGTGGTTATCAATATACAGGTTGATCGTTGGTTGTGGATGATAACCAGGCAACAGATCGAGGTCGGCGCCGTCAATAATGAGATAGAAGGCCTCCTGGGTTTTAAAATTGAACTGAAAGACCGCATGGTCTCGTTGGAGAAAGCCCTGTCTGAAGCGTCCGGCAAGAAGCTTCTGCTTGGCCTGTAATTCGATAATCAGTGTGTTAGTCGGCATAGACAACCCAGGTTTTTCCGAAGTTTAACGTATATGTTTTGTGTTAGGATACTCCGGTTTTTCATCAAGTTGGAGTACTGTACGATTGGACTTTCTTAACGACTATGGCCTATTTCTGGCGAAGACGGTGACTTTATTGATCGCGTTGATCATTCTTCTGGTGGTTTTGGTCGGGGTAGGGCATAAGCAGCGTCGGGTTGAGCGTGGCCATATCGAGGTTCGAAGCTTAAACGATGCTATCGAATCCGTCAGCTTCACGTTGAAAGACGCGGTACTCAATCCTGAAGCGTTGAAGCAAGACGTCAAGAATGAGAAGAAGCGCGCCAAGGCGCTCCAGAAAAGTCAGAAGCAGGCAGCTAAGACCGGCGAGGATACGAAACAACGTGTCTTTGTTATCGACTTTGAGGGCGATGTGCAGGCCAGCGCGGTGGATCAACTTCGAGAAGAGGTGACCGCCATATTGTCTATAGCAACCCCCGCAGATGAAGTGGTGGTGAGGCTTGAGAGTCCTGGCGGCATGGTGCATAGCTACGGGCTGGCGGCTTCTCAGCTGAGTCGAATCGTGAGCAAGGATATCCCGCTTACCGTTGCGGTAGATAAAGTGGCCGCGAGTGGCGGCTATATGATGGCGTGTATAGGGACTCACATTATCGCAGCACCCTTCGCCTTGTTAGGCTCGATTGGCGTGGTTGCACAAATCCCCAATTTCCACCGTCTGCTGAAGAGCAAGGACGTTGACGTGGAGATTTTGACCGCTGGCGAGCATAAGAGAACCCTGACGATGTTTGGCGAAAACACCGAAAAGGGTCGGCAAAAGTTTCTTGAAGAGCTCGAGGATGTCCATGTCTTGTTCAAGGAATTTATTGCTGAAAATCGCCCGGTGGTGAATATTGCCGATGTCGCGACAGGCGAAGCTTGGTACGGCAAACGGGCCCTTGAGCACAAACTGGTAGATGAGCTGAAAACCAGCGATGAATACATCGTAGATAAATGCCAGGCTGCTGATGTCTTCCAGGTAAAGTACGTTGAGGACCGAAATCGAGTCGAAAAACTGGTTGAACGTTTCACTGCGGCCCTGACACGCATGAAGGGTGCGGAAGCCTTGCGTAACCATGAGCCTTTTAGGTTCTAGTCGTTAGTGAGCTTGTTCACCCTGGTCACCTTCAATCACCTTCAATCACTAACCATCATATCTATATGAAAGAGAGCACTATGACTGAATTCAAGGCATTTTGGGTAGAAAAAACTGAGGCCGGCATGCAACAGCAGGTCATTCAACGAAGCACGGCTGACTTGCCTGATGGCGAGGTGTTGATTCGAGTCCAGTATTCGTCCGTTAACTATAAGGATGCCCTGTCTTCCAAGGGTATACCCGGGGTCACTAAAAATTATCCCCATACGCCAGGCATCGATGCTGCGGGCGTGGTGGTTGAATCCAGTCATGGGGGTTTCACCGTTGATGATGAAGTCATCGTGATCGGCTATGACCTGGGTATGAATACCCCCGGTGGTTATGGTCAGTATATTCGGGTGCCTGCGGCCTGGGTGGTTAAGCTGCCCGCTGGATTGACCGCTCGTGAGAGTATGGTGATTGGTACCGCCGGCTTCACAGCAGCGCTTTGCGTTGCCAAACTAGAGCAAATGGGCGCGGTACCGGCAGACGGCCCGGTATTGGTCACTGGTGCTACGGGTGGTGTCGGATCGGTCGCTGTGGCATTACTTAAGAAGCTTGGATTTGAAGTGGTAGCGAGTTCTGGAAAGGCTGACAAGGCGGATTACTTGAAGTCTCTGGGTGCCACTCAAGTGATCAGTCGGGACGAATTAAGTACTGAGAATACGCGACCGATGCTGGCTGAATCCTGGGCTCATGCTGTGGATACGGTGGGTGGCGAGATTCTTTCGAATGTCATCAAAAGTCTCAAGTATGGTGGTAGCGTCGCGATTTGTGGTTTGGTGGCTTCGCCCGCATTCACGACCACAGTGTTGCCCTTCATTCTGCGCAACGTCAATGTGCTGGGTATCGATTCGGTTCAACTGCCCCTAGCAACCAAGACTGCAATCTGGCAGCGACTGGCCACAGACTGGCGCCTTGATAGTCTGGATGCGATGACCACCGAAATCGGCTTGTCAGAACTCTCAGCGGTGATTGATCAAATCTTTGCTGGGCAGGTGACGGGCAGAACCTTGGTTAATCTAGATAAGTAAAGGCCAATGAGTGGGTGTACGCCGAGAGAAGTGCGCTACTCCTTCTCGGCTTTCCCTAGGCGCAATCCACGGGTATTCGTGTTTTTCGCCTAGGGAGCTGAATCACGAAGCGCTGGTCACGAAGCGCTAGTCACGGCGCAGGCGATCTGAGACAGCAATGGGTGTCGGGTAACGGAACACGACAATATAGGAAGACAGCAGGAAGGTGAGGATCGCCGTTGCCTGAATCAGGTGTGACGCATCCTCGCCAATCAACAACTCCGCGCTGGCGATATAGGCAATGAGTAGCGAAAACTCGCTGATCTGTCCAAGCCGAAATCCTATTTCCCAACTGTTGGTATTGGACTCGCTGCGGTTTCTCAGTAAGCCATGGAAGACGATGGGTTTAATCACCAAGACGAGTGTTGCCATCACCAGGGCAGGTATGAGTACGTGGCTGAGTAATCCTAATTGAAAGCCTGCGCCCAGTGAGAAAAAGAACATCACCAAAAAGAAATCTCTTAATGGTCGTAAGTTAACCGCAATATATTGAGCAATTGGGCTGGTGGCCACTGAGACCCCGGCGATAAATGCGCCGATCTCGTGGGACAACCCGGCGAAGGTCGCCAGCTCAGACAAACCCAAACACCAGCCAATGGCCAGTAGAAAAACATATTCGAGAAAGGCATCAAATTTCGCCAATAGCTTGAGCAAAACGAAATTAACGAACAACCACGCGAAACCAATTAGTAGTGGTAAAGCGAGGCCAACTTTCAGTAATTTGTCGACACTACTGAACTCCAGAAAACCACCGGTCAGCACCAACAGAACGATGATCGCGACGACGTCCTGAATCAGCAATAAGCTGACAACCAACTCGCCGGTACGTCGATGGTGCAGAACCGTCGTCGGCAATAGTTTGATGCCGATAATGGTACTGGAAAACATCATGGCGACGCCGATGATGACGCTTTCTAATTGGGTATAACCGAACAGGAAGCCAACCGCGTATCCCACCGCAAAAAATGCGGCGCAACTGGCCAAGCCAACAAGTAATGCGCTGCCCAGCATATTGCCCAGCTTCGACGGTTGCATATCGAGGCCCAGTAAAAACAGCAAGAATATAATACCGATCTTAGCGATGCTGCTAATCAGGGATGGATCGGAAATTAACGAGGTGCCAGAGGGGCCGAGAATCACACCGATGGCGATATAGGCCACCACCAGCGGCTGGCGGGTAAACAGCGCAAGCGTTGCCAGCACCGCCGCAGAAGTGAAAATCAGAAAAAATGAAAATAAGACGGGATCGCTTTCCATAGGCGTAATATTAAGTGATCCGGCTGTAATGGAGAAGCCATTTGCCACGAGCCTTCAGATCGACGGCTCGTGGCTACTGGCGAAATGCGTGGGGTGTCAGCGTCCCACGCCTGTATCTGGCCAGTTAACGCTGGCGGAACAGGGGAGCCGGTCGATCGATGGAGGCTTGATAATTAAAGCTGAAGCCCGCTAGTCCTGCTGCGCTTGATTGAATGTCCTGTCCTTCAGCAAGCTCGTAAGCATTGATCCCACAACGCTGCATCTGTTCCAGCTGGTCCCGGCGGACATCACCAATGGCTCTGATCTCACCTTGATAGCCCAATTGTCGACGTAATATCGACGCGCTGGAATAGCCCCGACCGTCGCCAAAATGTGGAAAATCCAGCGCGATGACCGCTAATTGATGCACATAGGCGGCGATATCTTCAACGGCTTCGCCGGCGGCAATCCAAATGCCGATATCTTGCCGGTTTTGTAGCGTGTCTTGGTGTGCGACATAGTAGGCCATAGGCAACAAGCAATTGGCTGTCTCCGTATTGGCGGCTGCTGCACTTAAAGTAGTGAATGGCGAGTCCGTAATGACCTGGTCTTTGATGATGGTTGGCATAAATGAGTTTCCTGCTCAGGCGTAGACACTGTCTTTATAGGGTTGTATGCCGATACGGCTGTAGGTCTCGAGAAATTGTTCGTCAGATTCCCGCCGAGTTAAATACACATCAACAAGCTTCTGAATAACGCTAGGAATCATTTCTTGCGCGAAAGATGGCCCCAAAATTTTTGCCAGCGCCGCATCATTGCTGGCGGAACCGCCGATGGAGATTTGATAGAACTCAGCGCCTTTTTTATCCACGCCGAGAATGCCTATATTGCCAACGTGGTGATGTCCGCAGGCGTTCATACAGCCTGAGATATTGATATCCAAATCACCCAGGTCATGCAGGTAGTCAAGATCATCAAACTGGCGCTGAATGGCTTCGGCCACCGGGATTGACTTAGCGTTTGCCAAAGAACAATAGTCTCCGCCAGGGCAACAAATGATGTCCGTCAGCAGGCCAAGGTTAGGCGAGGCGAGCTCTGCCACACACAGCGCTTGCCATAGATTGTAGAGTTCATCCTGGCGAACATCACTGAAGGTGACATTTTGTTCGTGAGTAACCCTGATTTCGCCAAAGCTGTACTGCTCAGCCAGATCGGCAATCGTCTCGAGCTGGTCGTCGGTAACATCGCCCGGCGCGATCCCGGTAGCTTTCATTGCCAGATTAGCAATTGCGTAGCCAGCCTGTTGATGGGGCTTGACGTTACGGCTGTGCCAGGCCTTAAATGCAAAATCTTCCTTCAAGGCACTCACCAGCACTGACGGGTTATTAGATGCTTCAAAGTACGCCGGGCGGGTGAAACAGGCTTTAACACGATTGATTTCGGCGTCGGTCAGCGTATCTGGGCCGTCTCGAAGGGTGAGCCATTCTTGCTCCACCTTGGCTGCAAAAACTTCAGGGGTCATGGCTCTCACCAAAATTTTGATACGTGCCTTGTATTTGTTCTCTCGGTTACCAAAGCGGTTATACACCCGCAGAATTGCCTCGAGGTACGTTAGCAAATGCTCTTTGTCGAGGTAGTCTCGAATCACGGGCGCAATCACGGGGGTCCGCCCCAGTCCGCCGCCAACTAGAATCTGAAAACCAATTTTGCCATCTCGCTCCACCATACGCACACCGATATCGTGTACCTGAACCGCCGCGCGATCTTCTCGGGCGCCAGTCACCGCAACTTTGAATTTTCGAGGTAGCCAGTTGTACTCAGGATGAAATGTCGACCACTGCCGAATCAGTTCTGCCCATGGACGGCTGTCCTCGATTTCGTCGATGGCCACGCCGGCGTATTGGTCGGACGTAACATTGCGGATGCAATTGCCGCTGGTTTGAATGGCATGCATCTGGACACTGGCCAGCTCGGCGAGAATATCCGGAACCTCTTCCAGTTTTGGCCAGTTGTATTGGACGTTTTGGCGCGTTGTAAAATGCGCATAGCCACGATCAAAATGCCGACAGATGTAGGCAAGTTTGCGTAATTGCGGTGAATTGAGCATACCGTAAGGTACCGCTACGCGAAGCATCGGTGCCAGACGCTGGATATAAAGCCCGTTCCGCAGTCGCAGATGCTGAAATTCTTCAGCGGCCAATTCGCCTGCCAGGAACCGCTGGGTTTGATCACGGTACTGGTTGACCCGTTCATCGACCATGGTCTGGTCATAATTGTCGTAGATATACATAAGAAGGTCTGCCTTGACGCTGGGACAGTAGTGTAGAGGGCGTAAAATAACAGATTGGATCAGTCCGGCGTATGACCTTTTAGTCATATCGATAGACTCGCAGGTTTTAACCGATGGCAGTCTGGTGGCAAAGGAGTATGCCATGATGCCGAAGAACGTCCTATAGACGTTAATTGCACGATTGGCTGGTGGTTATGTGCTGAACTCCTTGAGTCGAGGTAGCCTGCTTCCGTATAATCGCTGACTCGGGGTTCATCCTATCAACTTTAGCTAAAAACAGGTGTCAACATGAGCGAGAACGAACAACAATCAGATAGTACCGCAGATGCAATATGCGCCGTCATGCTGATCACTATTGCCGTCATCGCTATGGTCTACTGGGTTTCTGGTCAGTAGAACAGCTCAACAGTTTTTCTGTTTTAGCGACATTTTACTGCGACATTTTACTGCGACATTTTACTGCGACATTTTACTGCGACATTGTTCGGTTCAGGGTTCGGTTCAAGGTTCGGTTCAAGCCGCAGTGCAATCTGTTGTGTGGCCGCTAAGCAGAGCCGCGGTTCAAGGCATCTCTCGACAACTGGCCCCGGGCTAGCGAGTGTCTCATTGCTAAGGTAATACCAGCGAGACGATGCCAGCGATAGTCAGGACAAACAGGGTTGTGAAGAGCAGACCGCCAAAGATATAGGCAAGGGGCTTGCCGGTACTGAAGTCTCGCTCATAATTTTTGTCGGTTTGCACGCCAAAGGCGGCAGCAAATACGCTTAACATCACCTGAGTGAAGCTAGGCGCTTTTTGTTGTGGTTGCGTCTCATCTGAACTGGTTTCTGAGCCCGTGTCGATGGTGTTATTCATGATCGATTATTTACCTGCTGGTCAGTGAGGAGCGCATTTTATCATCATTTGGCCGGCCACTCGAGAACTTGTTGATCCTGCAATGAATGTTCAGACACCAGTCTACTATTGATAATTCAGCACCGGTGATAACCACCGTTCGATCTCCTCTACGGGCATGCCCTTACGCTCGGCATAATTTTCCACTTGGTCGCGATCGATTTTTCCCAAGCCAAAGTAACGTGCCTCTGGATGCGAAAAGTAGAAGCCGCTGACGGCTGAGGCAGGCGACATGGCGTAGTTTTCCGAGAGACTGACGCTGGTTTGAGCCGTAGCGTCCAATAAGTCGAACAGGGTGGCCTTTTCAGTATGATCAGGGCAGGCTGGATAACCCGGTGCTGGGCGTATGCCCTGGTACTTCTCCTTGATCAATGACTCGTTATCCAACACTTCATCTGCCGCATAACCCCAGAATTCCTTCCGCACCCGCTCATGCATGCGTTCAGCAAATGCTTCAGCAAGCCGGTCTGCCAGGGCTTTGAGAAGAATCGAATTGTAGTCGTCGTGATTCGCCTCATACTGCGCCGCCAGTTCATCCACGCCCAGACCGGTGGTCACGACAAATCCACCGATGTAATCTGCCTGACCTGAATCAACGGGGGCAATGTAGTCGGCCAAGCAGTAGTTGGGCTGCTCGTTGGGTTTCGACATCTGCTGACGCAGATGGTGCAAACGTGTTTTCACCTGCGTTCGGGATTCGTCCGTATAAACCAGTATGTCGTCACCAACGCTATTCGCCGGCCAGAAGCCAATCACCGCATTGGCGCGGATCAGATCCTGATTCACCAGGTTTTTAAGCATCGCCTGGGCATCTTTGTAGAGTTCCCGTGCGGTCTCACCGACGACCTCGTCATCAAGAATCGCGGGGAACTTGCCCGCCAACTCCCAGGTATTGAAGAACGGGTTCCAGTCGATGTAATCAACCAGTTCAGCCAGGGCATAGCCCTCGAATGTCCGTGTGCCGGTGAATGCTGGTACGGCAGGGGTTTGCCAGTCTATGTGGGTGCGATTATCCTGAGCATGGGCATAAGACAGCAGATTACCTTTAGCCCGACGATGTTTGTTGCGCTCTCGAATCATGGCGTACTCTGTGCGCAACTCCTCGCAAAATGCGGGTTTGAGTTCTTCGCTGAGTAGCTTAGTGGCTACACCAACGGCTCTAGAAGCATCTGCCACATATACCGTGGCATCAGCGGTATAGCGGGGTTCGATCTTTACAGAAGTGTGGGCTTTGGACGTTGTGGCACCGCCAATCATCAATGGCAGGTTGATCTTCAGACGTTCTAGCTCGGAGGCCACATGCACCATCTCGTCTAAAGAGGGTGTGATCAGACCGGAGAGGCCAATGATATCAACGTTCTCACTGATCGCAGTTTTGATGATTTTGTCTGCAGAGACCATCACGCCAAGGTCGATGACCTCATAGTTATTGCACTGCAGGACTACGCCAACGATATTTTTACCAATATCATGGACATCGCCCTTGACCGTGGCCATCAAGATTTTTCCTCGCGGCTTTGAGTTGCCATCTTTGGCCGCTTCAATGAAGGGTACCAGATGGGCCACTGACTGTTTCATCACCCGGGCGCTCTTGACCACTTGGGGAAGAAACATTTTGCCCGCACCGAACAGGTCGCCGACGCGGTTCATTCCTGTCATCAAGGGTCCTTCGATGACATCGATAGGACGATCGTAATCTAATCGTGCTTCTTCCGTGTCAGCTACGACATAGGTATTGATACCCTTGACTAGCGCATGTGCCAGGCGTTCTTCAACGGGCAGCTCGCGCCATGAAAGGTCAGCGGCCTTGCCTTTGCTCGCCCCTCCGGAGTATTGATTCGCTACTTCAAGCAATTGCTCGGCGGCATCTTCACGGCGGTTCAGAATCACATCTTCAGCACGGTCCCGCAGGTCGGCAGGGATGTCTTCGTAGATGGCCAATTGCCCCGCATTCACAATGCCCATAGTAAGGCCAGCTTTGATCGCGTGATACAGGAACACCGCATGGATCGCCTCGCGAACCTGATTGTTGCCACGAAAGGAAAACGACACGTTGCTGATGCCACCGGAAATTTTTGCACCGGGTAATTCCGCTTTAATAAATGCACAGGCGTCAATAAAGTCCTTGCCGTAGGTCACATGCTCCTCGATCCCGGTTGCCACAGCAAACACGTTTGGATCGAAAATAATGTCTTCCGCCGGGAACCCGACTTCGTTGACGAGAATGTCATAGGATCGACGGCAGATGGCGTTTTTACGGGCCAAGCTGTCTGCTTGGCCATCTTCATCAAAGGCCATAACGATGACCGCGGCACCATGCTTCATGCAAATTTTCGCCTGATCAACAAACTCAGCCCGGCCAGCCTTGAGGCTGATAGAGTTGACGATAGATTTGCCCTGCAGGCACTTCAGTCCCGCCTCAATAATTTCCCATTTTGAAGAATCCACCATCACCGGTACGCGGCTGATATCTGGCTCAGAGGCCACTAGGTGCAGAAATTTAACCATGGCAGTCTTGGAATCAAGCATGCCTTCATCCATATTGACGTCGATGATCTGCGCGCCATTATTAACCTGGGAAAGGGCAACCTCCAGGGCTGCATCGTAGTCTTCCTCAATAATCAGGCGGGAGAACTTTTGGGAACCGGTGACATTGGTTCGTTCACCGACGTTAACGAATAACGAGTCGTCATCAATGTTGAAGGGTTCGAGTCCACTGAGGCGCAACTTGGGACTGACAACAGGAATCGGCCGTGGTGCATAGTTCGCTGCAATTCGAGTGAATTCGCGGATATGATCGGGGCCAGTACCGCAACAGCCACCGATGATATTGATTAGCCCGGAACTCAGGTAATCCTCAATCGACGCGACCATCTGCGGAATAGTTTCGTCGTACTCACCAAACTCGTTGGGTAAGCCGCGATTGGGATAAGCGCTAACATAGCAATCTGCGATATGGCTGACATCAGCGATATAGGGTCTCAATTCGTCAGCGCCGAGCGCGCAGTTAAAGCCAACGGATATGGGTTTGGCATGGCGAATAGAGGCCCAAAATGCTTCAACAGTTTGGCCTGACAGCAGTCGACCTGAAGCATCTGTGATGGTGCCAGAGATCATGATCGGATATTCGGTATCAAGCTCTTCAAAGACGCTCAACGCAGCATAGATAGCCGCCTTGGCATTCAGGACATCAAAAATCGTTTCGATCAGAATAATGTCGGCACCGCCTTCGATCAGGGCGCGAATACCCTCGCTGTAATCTTCAACGAGTTCGTCAAAGGTAATATTCCGAAAACCTGGATCATTGACATTAGGTGACAGGCTCGCGGCGCGGGTCGTGGGGCCAACGGCGCCGGCAACGAACCGTGGCTTGGTGGGATCTTCTGCAGTGATCTCATCCGCTGCCTGCCTGGCGAGACGGGCCGCTTGCACATTGATCTCATAGGAGAAATCTTCTGTGCCATAGTCTGACTGCGAGACACGGTTAGCCGTGAAGGTATTGGTTTCAATAATGTCTGACCCAGCCCGCAAGTACGCCATGTGGATGTTTTTCAAGGCTACCGGCTGAGTCAGGGTCAGCAGTTCGTTATTGCCTTTGACGTCAGAGGGATGATCAATGAATCGCTCGCCGCGAAAGTCGGCTTCAGTGAGTTTCAGCTCTTGGATCATGGTACCCATGGCGCCATCCATTACCAGAATGCGTTGTTGCAGTTGGGCGTGCAGAAGGGCGGAACGGGGTGCTTGCTTCATGGTGTCAGGTATCTTATGGGCGGTTAGTAACAGGCGGCGAGTTTAGCAGGTGTGACAGTGCTGCGGATTGAAGATCCGTCTTAGCCAAGATGAATCATCTTCATCTTGAATGATTTGAAAAGCTTTTAAAAAGCAGAGGCTTAGGCAGGTGGCCATTGCTCATGAGGGGGCTGATTAGTTACACTTGTATTCTAATCAACTGCCGACGGACTCGAACATGGTCGAAATCACACCATCAGCCCAGGAATATCTGGTCAGTTTGCTGTCCAAACAAGACGATGCGAACGATATTCGCATATTTATCTCTGACCCCGGTACACCGATGGCGGAGACCTGTATTGCGTATTGCAAGCCAGGCGAAGAGCAAAGTACCGATGAGAAGGTTGACTATACGGGTTTTGGCGCCTGGATAGACGGTCGCAGCAAGCCGTTTTTGGTGGATGCGATGGTGGATTATGCAAAGGATAAAATGGGTGGCCAGCTCACTATCAAAGCGCCGAATGCCAAAGTACCTAAAGTGTCAGATGACAGTCCCATCGAAGATCGGATTAACTACGTGCTGCATAGTCAGGTCAACCCTTCGTTGGCGAGCCATGGCGGTAATGTCAGCCTAGTTGAAGTGGTGGATATGAATACCGCCATACTGCAGTTTGGCGGGGGTTGCCAGGGTTGCGGCATGGTGGATATGACGCTCAAAGATGGGGTCGAGAAAACCCTGCTTGAATTGATTCCCGAGCTGACAGCCGTCAAGGATGTCACGGACCATACGGTGACGGAAAACGCTTATTTTTAGCAGTTGCCGAGTCTCACAACGCGCAGTCCAGCTAGCCCAGGGGCTCGCTGGACGGCGGCGAGACGATGCGGGTGACTTGTTCAATAATCAATTCCGCTGGGTTGTCTGCAGGGCCAGCAAGATTCCACATCTGCGGAAATGTCAGCCCCTGACCCCCGCGTTGGTTAAATAAGGCAATATTGCTGTCGCTGTCGTCGATCAAGATCGCACGCGGATGGGCTAGACGGTCTTTGTGACCAGTAAAGATACAGTCAGTGAAACCTTCGCCAAAATAGTCGCAAAGCCATTGATACTTGCCAGTCAGGCAATGGGGAAAGCCAGTGGGCGCGGTCAAAAAAACCACGTGGCCTAATTCTGAGAGTCCTTGGTGTAACCTTGGAAACCATGGGTAAGCGGGCAGCTCGCGCCAGAAGCTGGCGCCGTGCGCATCGATTTCCTGGAAAAATTGCTCTCGCGGCATGCCAATGAGCGCTGTGGGATAAAAGTCGCCCGCAAAATCAGCGGCCCAACGTTGCATCGTCCCGTCTGGATCTAGACCCACAAGGTTTAACGCCGGTTTGATAAAATCGGCGCAGACCCCATCGACATCAAGGTAGATCTCCCATGGCGCGTCACCACTCAGGCTGATTTCGCCTTGAAATCTGCAGCACGAAGCGCTTGTCGTTCTGGCAAGTAGGGTTTGACTCGGTCTCGCAGGTCTCGAATCATTGCCTCTGTGGCCGCCCAGTCAACACAAGCGTCAGTCACTGAGACGCCATACTCGAGGTCCTCGAGTTTGTCGGGAATAGCCTGGTTGCCGGCATTCAAGTTACTTTCCACCATTAAACCAACAATAGAACTGTTGCCCTCAGCGATTTGATTGCCGACGTTCTCCATAACGAGAGGCTGCAACGCATAATTTTTCGACGAATTGGCGTGACTACAGTCAATCATGATATTGGCATCAATTGATGCCTTGGCCAGTGCCTGCTCACAAACGGCGACATTCACCGAGTCATAGTTGGTATTGCCGCCGCCGCCACGGAGGACGATATGCGCATGCTGGTTGCCGCGAGTTCGAATCACCGCGACCTGACCCTCATGGTTGATACCCAGAAACCGATGGGGCGCTGAGACCGACTGTAAGGCATTGATCGCGACCGCGAGGCCGCCATCGGTACCATTTTTGAAGCCGACGGCAGAGGACAAGCCACTCGCCATTTCACGATGGGTCTGGGATTCAGTGGTACGTGCTCCGATAGCGCTCCAGCTGATCATGTCCTGCAAATATTGTGGCGAAACAGGGTCGAGGGCTTCAGTTGAAGTCGGAATGCCCATCTCAGCCAGGTCTACGAGTAATTGACGGGCGAGTTTGAGCCCGTCTTCAATGGCAAAAGAATCATTCATATAAGGGTCGTTGATAAAACCTTTCCAGCCGACTGTGGTGCGAGGCTTTTCAAAATACACGCGCATCACGAGGACCAGACAATCTTGAACTTCATCAGCAAGAACCTTAAGGCGCCGAGCATACTCCATCGCGGCATCTATATCGTGAATCGAGCAGGGTCCGATAATCACGAATAGGCGTGAATCCTTGTGCTCGAGGATATCTTTGATGATTAACCGGCCATTAGAAACCGTGGCTAGCGCCGTGTCTGATGCCGGAATCAACTTTTTAAGTTCGTTAGGCGTTATCAGGGTCTGTTCACTTAACACGTTTAAATCATCCACTATCACGTTAGTCATCTTGATTTCCTGATCCGCAGATCCTGTCTATTCATCGAAAGTATTGGTTACGTAACGCTGTAACTAAAAAAAAACCCCGATTGACCTGCGCCTATCGGGGTTTCCTGTCGGCGGTCATGACCGCCTAATCTTGTATTATGCGATCTATTTCTTCGTAAAGAAGCTGCTGGTATAGAAGCTGTTGGTATAGAAACAATAAGGCTGAGCAACACAGCTAGCAACTGCACCTTCGCTGGTCAGCGGCGTCGTGGCACGGTTAAAATCGAGGTGATTGATTTTGTTCATGGGGGTCATGATAGCGACCTGATGCAATGTTGCAAGTGTTTTTTGGTAGCCGGCGTTATACTCGCCGGTGCCTTAAGCCCATCGCGCAAAGTAATGCTTTAAGAAGGAGTGACTATGTATTTAAGACATCTGCTGGCTATCGTGAGTTGCTTGTGGTCCTTCTTGGCAGCAGCCGACTCGGTACTTGGCACTCCCACGGCGATCAAGTTCAGTGCCGTTAACGAGTTGAGCGGTCTCGTTAAAAGTCGTCGATTCGACGATGTCTACTGGGCCCATAACGACAGTGGCGACCAAGCTCGACTGTTTGCCATTGATCATTTGGGCAAGATTATCTTTCCGAGTTTTTTAGCGGGCGAATTCCATGGCGAGGTTAGCGCTCGAGGTAAGACCCCCTGGCCGGGTTTGCCGATCCTCGTCGCAGCTAATGTGGATTGGGAAGACATCGCCATTGATGCCGAGCATATTTATATTGCTGATATGGGCAACAACGGTAATGCGCGCCGCGATCTTGGGGTCTATGTGATCCCGGAGCCTAATCCACGGGCGGTGGAATTGACCCGGCCGGTAAGCTTTCTGCCGATACGCTACCCCGAACAGCGGGAGTATCCAGCCAAACTTTGGCACTACGACAGTGAAGCGCTGTTTGTCTTTCAGGATAAGTTGTACTTTATTACCAAGCATCGTCAGCCTGGCAAAATCAGTCAATTTGAAGCTGGCGCTGTATTATACCGACTGGATACTCGCTATACGGATCGCTTCAATATACTGACCCGAGTTGATGACAACCCGATATTGTCGGTGGCTACCGGCGCTGATGTGTCTCCCGATGGTCGCTATTTGGCCGTGATCAGTTACCGGGATCTCTGGTTGTTTGAAAAACCTGTCGCCGACGATCGATGGTTATCCGGTACGGCCTATCGATTGCCCTTGCCGTGGCGCGAGTCGAAACAAGTAGAAGCGGTAGCTTGGGCTGATAATGAGCAACTGGTGATTGGCAACGAGGAGGGCAAGTTGTACTGGATTGCCCGGCAAGCGGTACCCCGGTTTGTGGCGCAATAACGAAGTTAGCGGCGGTATCGAGCAAGGCCGCACTGGCAGTGACAATGTTTCGAGGAAGTTTATCTAAACTGTTGTTATAAAATATATATCTGTCAATTTAATGATGTCTATCAAGGGCCGCCTCGGCCCTATCGGCGTTAACGTTAGGGCTAATTGCACGACCAACGTTGACATTCCGGGCGCCTCGCATACCATGCGCCTTCTGTTACTGTTTGTGGTAGGCGAATTTGGACGTGTCCTTAAGTATTACCGGTATTGCAGCCTTGTTGGCTGCTGGCTTGATCGGCGGATTCATCAACACATTAGCGGGTGGTGGTTCTATGCTGACACTGCCGGCGCTGATGCTGTTAGGTATGCCCGCCGATATCGCCAATGCGACGAACCGAGTAGGGGTGTTATTCCAATCCCTGGCGGGTGTTAAGGGATTTAAAGATCAGGACAAGCTGGACTCGAGTGCCATCGGGCCCGTACTGATACCCACCCTGTTGGGCGCCTTAGTCGGGTCTTTGTTCGCGGCCTTTCTACCCGTAGTGGTATTGAAGCCGATATTGCTCGGTACCATGGTCATCTTGGCCTTGGTGATGTTAATCAAGCCAGGCGCAGTGATACCCGAGCTAGGAACCGAGCCCTACAAAGTCTTCGAGCGACCTACTGCAGCGGTTATGTTGTTTGGCGCTGGTGTCTACGGCGGCTTTGTGCAGGCCGGCGTCGGTTTTATTTTGATCGCGGCCTTAGCCGGCGGTTTACGTTATGATCTCGTGCGTACCAATGCCTTGAAGATGGTCTGCACGGCGGCCTTTAGCATCGTCGCATTAATAGTATTTGTCAGCCGCGACCAAGTATTGTGGGTGCCAGGATTGATACTCGCCGCTGGCATGGTTGCCGGCGCGACACTGAGCGTCAGAGTAGCCATTAACGTGCCGCAGAATACCTTAAAATGGCTACTTTTTGTTATGGTGACTCTGACCTGTGTCGGCGCACTGTTATTCGACTAATTCACCATCTTTGGATGGCTACTGTGAAACCAACGACATGAACGAAGATATCGAAAAATATCCAGCCAACTTTATTCGAACGATTATCGAGAAGGATATTGCTGCAGGCAAAAATGCTGGGCAGGTGGTGACGCGGTTTCCCCCTGAGCCAAATGGTTACCTGCACATCGGTCATGCCAAGGCGATCTGCTTGAGTTTTGGCATTGCCCAGGAATTTGGTGGATCGACTTTTCTGCGCTTCGACGATACAAATCCGCTGAAGGAAAACATTGAATTTATGGAGTCAATGAAGACCGATATCAGCTGGCTCGGGTTTGAGTGGCGAGAGATCCGTAATGCTTCTGACTACTTTGAGCAGTTGTATCAATTTGCCGAGCAGTTGATCATGGCGGGCAAGGCTTATGTTGACTCGCTGTCAGCCGAAGAGATTCGAGAGTATCGAGGCACCCTGACGTCGGCGGGTAAAAACAGTCCGTTTCGTGACCGCAGCGTAGATGACAATCTGGATATGTTTCGCCGCATGCGGGCCGGTGAATTCAAAGACGGCGAGCACATCTTACGTCTGAAAATCGACATGGCGTCACCGAACATGAACCTCAGGGACCCGGCTATCTATCGGATCCGCCACGTGCGACATCACCAGACAGGTGATCAATGGTGCATCTACCCGTTGTATGACTACACCCATTGTATCTCTGACGCGTTGGAAGGCATTACCCATTCTCTCTGCGATCTCGGCTTCGAGGCGCATCGGCCTTTGTATGATTGGGTGCTGGACAATATCGAGGTGGATTGTCATCCCCAACAAATCGAATTTTCACGGTTGAATCTTCAATACACAGTGATGAGCAAGCGCAAGCTCAAGCAACTGGTTGAAGACCAGTTGGTGTCTGGCTGGGATGATCCGCGTCTGCCCACTATTGCTGGCCTTCGACGACGGGGTTATACGCCAGCCTCTATTCGAGAATTCTGCCGCCGAATCGGCGTGACTAAGAGCGACAATAATGTTGAGTTGGCGATGTTGCAAAGTGTCATTCGGGACGATCTGGAAGACAAGGCGCCACGAGTGATGGGTGTACTCAATCCATTGAAAGTCGTGATTGAAAACTTCCCTGAGGATCAGGTCGAGAATTTGACCGTCGCTAATCACCCCAAGATCGAAGCGCTTGGCACCCGCACATTACCCTTTACCCGCGAGGTCTATATCGACCGAGATGACTTTCGTGAGGAGGCTAACCGCAAATATAAGCGTCTGGTCACTGATGGCGAAGTTCGGCTGCGCTATGGTTATGTGATCAAGGCCCATCAGGTGATTAAAGATGATACTGGGCAAATCATCGAACTGCGTTGCACCTATGATCCTGAAACTCTGGGTGAGAACCCCGTTGGCAGAAAGGTGCGCGGCGTCATTCACTGGGTTTCCGCGCAGCAAAATCAGCCTGCCGAGATCCGGTTATTTGAGCCTTTATTTACCGTAGACTTCCCCGACGCTTCTGATCAAGACTATCGCGACCTGCTAAATGCGGACTCGAGTACTATCCTGCAGGGTTTCGTCGAAGCAAGCCTGGCTGATGCGACGGTGGAGCAGCGTTTTCAATTCGAGCGCGAGGGTTACTTTTGTATCGATAATAAGGACTCCAGGCCTGATCACCTGGTTTTCAATCGGGTCGTTGGATTGCGTGACAGCTGGGCGAAAGTCGAGCAGCCTGACGATAATTGAGCTAACAACAGGGTCAACACCATAAACGTCATTTACCTAGGAGGAAGCACCCATGCAATTCGGAATCATCCCGGTCAATATTGGTATTGAGTCACTGGCACAAATGACGGGTCTGGCGCAGCTCGCCGAGCAGGTAGGTATGGAGTCTGTGTGGACCTTTGAGCACGTTATAGTGCCCATCGACTATGAATCCAAATACCCTTACAACAAAAATGGCAAGATGGGTGTGAGCCCTGAGACCAACCTCGTCGACCCACTGATCGCCTTGGCCGCCATTGCTGCCAGCACGAATACGCTGCGCCTAGGGACTGGGGTCAACATTTTGTCACAAACTAACCCCCTATACCTGGCCAAGCAGGCCGCGAGCCTCGATATGTTGTCCGCTGGCCGGCTTTTGTTGGGCCTGGGTATTGGCTGGCTGCGAGAAGAGTTTGTGGCCATGGGCACACCCTTTGAAAAGCGTGGCGCACGGTTTGATGATTATTGTGCGGCGATGCGCAAAGTCTGGTCAGGAGAGGTGGTTGAGCATGAAAGTGAGTTTTTGAGCTGGCATGGTTTCAAGAGTTTTCCCATACCGCGGCAGTCACCCTTACCGGTCATTATTGGCGGTATCAAGGGGAAGATTCATGAACGGATCGCCCGCCATGGGGATGGTTGGTTCGCGCCAACGGGAGACCCGAAGGAACTTCGCGAGCACCTTGACCTGATCAAGGTCCAGTGTGATCTGGTCCAACGCGATATGAGCGAGATCGAGATCACCTGCATGTGGACTGGCAGTGGCGGTGAGGCAGCGGTTAAAGCCCTTGAAGACTGTGGCGTGCATCGCCTGGTTGTGCCCGTCATGGCGCTGGGTGAAGATCCCGTGGCCGGCATCAAGAAGTTCGCCTCTGACTATATCAGCTAGTGGCGCAACAGGCCTTGACTGTCACGTTGGCAGATATCCTGGTGGCTCAGCAGCGTCTTGTTGGCGGCTTGCTTGAAACCCCAGTACTGCGCAGTGCCGAGTTGGATACGCTTGCCGGTGCCGAATTGTTCTTTAAGTGTGAGCAGCAGCAAATGACCGGTTCTTTCAAGGCCAGAGGTGCGCTCAATGCGGTTCTCAGCTTGACCGAAGCGGAAGCTCGACGAGGCGTGGCCACCCATTCCTCGGGCAACCATGGCGCGGCCTTAGCCTGGGCCGCGGCAAAGCGCGGCATACCGGCCCATATTGTGGTGCCCGAGAATGCCGCCGCCGTCAAAAAATGCAATATCGGCCAGCACGGAGCTGAGATCATCGAGTGTGAGTCCACCTTGCCAGCCCGCGAAGCCGCCCTGGCGGCGGTCGTGGCCCGCACCGGGGCCAATTTTATTCCACCCTATGATGACAGCAGAATCATTGCCGGGCAGGGGACTGCGGGTTTGGAATTGATGGCGGCGGTGCCTGATCTAGATGACATTGTGACGCCGGTGGGTGGTGGCGGTTTGCTCGCGGGTACGCTTCTGGCAGTCGCTGACGGACCCCAAGTATATGGCGCCGAGCCGGTGATGGCCGACGACGCTTATCGGTCTTTCACCTCTGGCGTGCGGGTCTTGAGTCACACCCCGAAGACCATGGCCGATGGTTTGCGCACCACCTTGGGCGCCCTGAATTTCGAGATTATTCAAGGCCGCTGCGCCGGGATATTACTGGTATCGGAAGCTGAGATTGCAGCGGCGATGCAGTTAATTTGGGCGGAACTCCAACAAGTAGTGGAGCCCTCATCAGCGGTCACCTTGGCCGCGGTATTACGCTACCCGGAACAGTTCAACAACCGACGCATCGGCCTGATTCTCACAGGTGGAAACTGCGATTCGAGCGTCTAATTCGGCTGTTTAAGCGAGCTGTTTAAGCGAGCTGTTTAAGCGAGCTAACGCAAACGCGGCCTAGACGGCCAAAATCCACAGTAGCAGACCCGCGGCGTACCCAATGACCTGGCCGCGATCGCCGGACCCATTGTCTTGCGCCACGTTTAACTCAGTCTCCGGATCACCACCATTCATGACTCGAAGTATGATGGGTAGTTCAAATATGAGCACGCTGATGCCTCGTGCGACGGCGACGGCCAGCAGCATAGCCCGGCCAGCATTGTCGAGGGGCACCAACAGGAACACCAGGGCAACCAACAGCCAATTGCCCACCGGGCCACCGATACTCATGGAAAGAAATTGTTGCCGCGTGTTCTTGGCGAAATTAAAGCCAAAAATAAACGCGCCGGTGGGATTCGTGACCATGGGGGAGTATGACTTAGCGATTCGCGCCCCGGCAAAGTGCCCCCATTCATGAAAGATCGTCGCAATAATGGTCATGGCAGCGAAGGCATTCAGCACTGACAGCCCGGTAGCCAGGCTTAGCCCGCTGGTCATGGCCCAGGCATCAGCTGCGGCCCATAAAGTCATGGCCGCCAACAACGCGAGACCATGATTACGCGCCGCCAGTTTCAGGCGCTGCAGGTCTGGCAGGCTGGCTGGTTTGGGGGTGCTGGCCCCCGCAATTTCGGGTGTGGCTTGGCTGGCTTCAGACATGGTGTTGTTCTCGCATTAAGGCGCCTCGTCGAAGGGCGCTGTCGATCAAAAGACGTTATTCTGGCACAGCTGTCGCGGCCTGCCTACTGGCAACTATTGATCCTTCTGCAACCATGCATTGAATGCGGGCGTTCTTTTTTCGCGAAAGGCACTAACGCCTTCGCGGGCATCAGGATGGTGGTCGGTAATCGCTGTTTTGGCCGCAATTTCGTCCAAAGACTGGGCAAAAGTTAACTCGGTGGCCTGGTAAATGGAGCGCTTCAACAGGCGCATAGAGACTTGTGGGCCATTCGCCAACTCCGTCGCCAGGGCCTGTACATGGGCTTGCAAATCCGCGTCTGCGACGACTTCATTCACCAGGCCCATTGACAGGGCGGTGTCAGCCTCGACGATACGTTTGCGCAAAATGAAGTCCAGGGTGGTGGTTAAGCCGAGATGCTGGAGTAACAGGTATTGCCCGCCCTCGTCAGGCAACAAGCCAAACCGCAAGGTGGCCGAACCCAGGCGTGCGGATTTCGCGGCGATCTTAAAGTCACAGGCTAGGGCTAGCGACAGGCCGGTCTGGATCGCCACGCCATTGATGGCAGCGATGGTGATCTTGTCCAGATTGCGAATAGCCACATTCAGCGCTTGGGACACTTGGCGCAAGCCGTTATAGGTACCAATCGCGTTATCGTGTCCTGGCGGGATGGGGGCCATCAGCGCATCGGGATTAGCATTTGGCGCGCTATAGGCCTGCAGATCGTCGCCGGCACAAAAACCGCGACCGGTACCGATAAAGACGATGACGCGAATCCCATTGTCCATTTGCGCCTGGGTTAATACTTCGATCAGGTCGCGCTTTTTGCCGACGCTCATACCATTGAGCTTGGCGGGTTCATTGAATTCGATCCAGGCGATGCCAGGTTCTTCTATGCGCACCTCAAAACCCGTGAATTTGCCTGTTTGCATAACTGACTCTCCATTTGAAGAATGACGGAAGTCACCATCATTGGAATTTATCAAGGCCTTGTCAATCGGCATAAGCTTGATCACTCAGGCCCGCCAGTCTGCTGGTTCTGGATCTCATCACAATCTGTGGCGGCTACAGACTCACATTAGGGGTCACCAAATACAATTGGAGTTTTCATTCGGCTTCGCCATCTATAAACTTTCGCCGACGATTGACCCGAAAGCACTAAGGGTTTCACGCGCCGCCCCCGTCAGTAAGCGCGCGTCAAGAATAAGTGGGCGGCAGCGCCGAGAAATATGCGCTTAAATTGATATAGTGCTGTTTACCCCAAGGCCGCCCTTAATTGTTCCTGGAGCACGTCCATGTTATCTCAGCTTGATCGGCGACAAAGACACGGCCCAGCGGTCGATGCAGACCTGAAGACGTTTAAAGCCGAAGGCCAGATCAAAAGCGCTCGCACTGAGCTTCAAGATGTTGCCGTCAATGTCCTGGTACACGCCGCAGTTGAAGTTCGGACGAGATGTCTATGAACCCGAAAAGCGTGATTGCACTCATTCGTCATGGAGACTACCGGCAGCCAGAAGGGGTGCCCAGCGCATTACTGCCGTATCCATTGACGCCTTTGGGCGAAGCGCAAGCCCGTGAGTGTGGAAAATTGATCTGGGAGTTCTGCGCCAGCCATCGCTTCAGCATCGACCCTCAGCTAGATTCATCCCGTCAGCTTCGCGCCTGGCAAACAGCGAGCCTTATTGCTGAAGTGTTGCCAATAGAGGCTCTTTCAAATCGGCCAACTGGCGACGCAGCGACAACGATTAAGGAATTTGAGGGCTTATCGGAGCGCAGCGTCGGTGCGGCGGCGAATCTTGATCTCGCAGCCATCGCGGCGATCGTCGGCGCTGACCCACGGTTTGCGCCGCTGCCTGCTGGCTGGAAGTCAGACAGTGATTTTTGTCTGCCGTTTCAAGGCGCGGAGTCTCTGCGTCAAGCCGGCACGCGAGTCGCCGCCCATATTCAACATGCGTGGCAAGCCTTGATGCACAACGAGCTCAAGCTGATCGTCGGCCACGGCGCTGCCATTAGGCACGCATGCGCGCAATTAGGCATTCTCAGCGAGGCTGATGTCGCTGATCTATCCATGCATCATGCACAGCCGGTTTTTGTGAGTTGCGACGAGCAGGGTAAGTGGCACCGCGTAGCGGGTGAGTGGAAGGTTCGGCAGCATGCCGGTGATGAGTTGGGCGAGTAACGGGGCCTGCTGGCCCCGAACCCTAGCCTTATTAAAACGCGCTATTTAAGGCGCGTTATTATAGAGGCGTTCTTAAAACTCACGCTTAAAACTCACGCTTAAAACTCAAGAATGGCCCGACCGCTGATTTTGCCTGTTTCCAGCGCATGAGTGGCCTCGTTGATCTGGTCCAGGCTAAAACGCTCGGTCACCATCGCATCGAGATCCAGCTGGCCATTGGCAAACCAATCCAGATACTTCGGGAAGTCTCGATCAGGAGAACAACTGCCGCCGATACTACCAACAAACTTCTTCTCGTTAATCAGCATGTCAACCGCATTGAGTTGCACCGGTGTCTGTGGCACCCCAACCAGCACTGCCGTGCCGCCGGTTCGTGCGCCGAAAGTACCGTCTCTAACTGCCGGTACGATTTGCTCCATGGTTTGTTTCAAGCCAATACAGTCAAACGCATAGTCAGCGCCAGAGACGGGCATGCCCATAAAATTACGTTTTGATGGGTTGGTTGTCAGATCCTTAATCTGCTGGATGGGGTCACCCTGACCGGCATTAATGGTATGGGTTGCACCAAACTGCTGGGCAAAGGCCAGCTTCTTATCATCCAGGTCGACTGCAATGATCGGGTTGGCACCCACAGCTTTGGCCGCGACAACGGCTGACAAGCCTACACCGCCGACACCGAAAATTACCACGCTTTCTCCAGCCTTGACGCCGGCGGTGTTTTCCACGGCGCCCGCACCAGTCATCACGGCACAGCCAATGATGGCAGTGACATCTCGTTTGGTATCATTCGCGACCTTGACCACATATTGCTCATCAGCAATGGTGGTATCAGCCCAGGTAAAGACGTTTTGCGAACGAGCGACGCTGCCATCTGGCAGCGTCAGGGTCGCCGACTCAGGTGCACGATCAGTGCCGTTAGCATTCCGAGGCACCCAGGTGACCATCACCATATCGCCCGCCGCGACATGCTCAACGGCACTGCCCACCTGCAACACAATCCCGGTAGACTCGTGGCCGAGAACAACGGGGTTAGCGCGTGGATTGTGCATCTGATGGAGTTGGCTATGGCAAACACCGCTCGCATACTGTTTGACAACCACTTGGTAGGGCCCTGGATCCGGTAAGTCCAAATTAACAATCTGGAGCGGTCCTGGTTGCTGAGGCAGGACAACGACGCGAGCTGGAGTAGGCATAATAGGATTCCAATTGATGGGTTAAAGCAGGTATTCTAAGTCGATCTACCCGAGTATGTCATCATGTCAAACTTAAGTCCGCAAGTACACGCAGCCTTAGAAGCGCTTCTGCCGAATCGTATCAGCACGCAACGTGACCTGTTAGATCAACATGGTCAAGATGAGTCGTTCCATGCGCCTTGCTCGCCCGATGTGGTGGTGTATCCCGTAACCAATGAAGAAGTCAGTCAAATCGTTCAGCTGTGCGCGCAAACCCGCACGCCGCTGATACCTTTTGGTGCAGGCACATCCCTCGAAGGTCATATCGCAGCCACACAGGGTGGCATTTGTATGGACATGTCACAAATGGGCCAGATTCTCGAGATAAATTCAGACGATCTGGATTGCCGGGTTCAAGCTGGGGTGACGCGCAAACAGTTGAATGCCGCGCTACGCCATCAAGGTCAATTTTTCCCCGTTGACCCAGGCGCCGATGCAACCCTTGGCGGTATGGCATCCACTCGAGCGTCAGGTACTAACGCGGTACGTTACGGCACCATGAAAGATAACGTACTGGGCCTGACGGTGGTCACGCCGGATGGCAAAATTATTAGGACCGGTAGTCGCGCGCGGAAATCGGCGGCGGGCTACGACCTGACACGATTATTCTGCGGTGCAGAAGGTACCCTGGGTATTATCACTGAGGTGCAGTTGCGCTGCTACGGCTTACCTGAAGCGCATGCGGTGGGGGTCTGTTCCTTTGCCGCCATCGACGCTGCGGTCCAAACTGTAATCGAGGTCATTCAGTCGGGTATCTCAGTGGCGCGAGTCGAGCTGTTAGATGCGGCGCAGATGCAGGCCATCAATCAATATTCCCACCTCGATTACCCGGCCCAACCGACCTTGTTTTTCGAGTTTCACGGCACCAGTGCCAGTGTGGTTGAACAAAGCGAGCGAGTTGCCGAGCTGGTGCAAGAGAATCATGGCACCGAGTTTACCTGGGCCGTCGAACAGGAAGCGCAGAACAAATTATGGCAGGCTCGCCATGATGCTTACTATGCGGCCAGAGCCCTGCGACCGGGCGCCAGTGGTTGGCCCACTGACGTCTGCGTACCCATTTCTAGGCTGGCGGATTGCATTCAAGAGACTCAACGTGATCTGGTAGAGTTTGACTTGCTGGCGCCCATCGTTGGCCATGTAGGTGATGGCAATTTTCATCTGTTGCTGCTCGTTGATGTGGACAACCCGGCAGAGCTGGAGATCGCTAAAATCGTCAATGATCGGTTGATCAAGCGGGCGTTGAGCATGGGCGGTACCTGCACCGGCGAGCATGGGATCGGCTATGGCAAGCTGGCTTATATGGAACTAGAGCACGGTGCTGCGGTGGCAGTGATGGCCTCCATTAAGCGGGCTATTGACCCACTGAATATCATGAACCCTGGAAAAATGATCCCAGACAATTTTTTGAAAGATGACAGTTAATCGCGAAGAAATCTGCTTCAGGCTCGTTCTATAGACGGGCTAGACTGACGGAACTCCGCTTCGGGTTCTACGTTCTGTTATGAGTCAGCGTATTTTTGCCTCGGTCATTGTTGGCCTGCTGTTTGCCCTCGGTCTCTGGGGTCAGTATGTCATTGCGCCACAAAAACTCACCACGGAGCTCACTACCGCGGTCTATGAGATCCTCATGCTATTTTTCCTGAGTGGTGAGTGGACGCTAGAACTGGATCCGGTACCGCTGCAGATTGAGCTGGTACGTTTTCTGGCGCCATTAGCGGCTGTCACCTCAATTATCCTGGTGCTTGCGACTAACTCTCGGGTCTCCTTGGGCAACCGCCTGGTGCACTATTACTCAGGGCATATCATCGTCGTCGGTCTTGGCGACAAGAGTTGGCAGTTTTTACGGACTTGCGATCCAAGCCTAAAAATCGTCGTTGTTGAGCGAGAACCTGACAACCTGTTGATCCAACGTGCCAGAGATCTTGGCATACGTGTCTTGGTCGGCGATATCTTTGAAGATCTTATGCTCGAGCGCGTTAATGTCGCTCACGCGTCGCAACTTATTGCTCTGACAGGGGATGATGGCACCAATGTTGAATTGGCGATCAAGACTCGAACGCTGATTCGAGAACGCGGCAGTCGGGCGGCGCACCTCAAAATCCATATTCATTTGAATGAGATCGGTCTGGCCCACCAACTCGAGAGCTATCCCAAGTTCTTTGCGGACTACTCCATCGCCGAGATCTCGTTTTTCAGCGTCTATGACCTGAGTGCCAGGCTGCTACTTCGAGACTATCCCCCGGATGTGTTCGCGGATGTTGCTAACCAGGAACGAGTTCATCTGGCCATCTATGGATTTAAACGACTGGCAGAAAAACTCGTGATAGAAGCGGCGTTGATGTGCCAGTACGCTAATGGCTCACGTATCCGATTTTCGATTTTCGATGCAGATGCGAACGAGAAAATGCTGCGGTTCAATGAGGAATATCCTGACCTGGCACAAATTTGCGATTATTCCTTTATTAAGCAGACGACCATCGGCCCCCATGTATTTTCCGGTGATGTTGCGGCTCTGTTACCATCTGTGACGCAACATATTATTTGTACTGATTCCGACGAAGAAAGCCTGAATGTAGCCCTGATGTTGCGCGCCGCGCTGCTCGGCAAACGTGCCAGTAACGCGCCGATCTTAGTCCGTATGCAACGTACCAGTGGGTTGGCGCAGTTGCTGGAATCCAACACAGGAGAGCAGGAAATTCCCGATGGACTCTATCCGTTCGGTATGTTTGATGAGGTGCTGCATGTCGATAATGTGTTGACCCGGCAACTGGACAAGCTGGCGCGTGGCATCCACCAAATGTATCTCGAGTCGCAGCCCAGCTTGCCCAGTGCGAGCGGGGAAGCCAGCCATCATAAGGCCTTACAACTGTGGAGTGATTTACCCCAGTGGGAGCGGAAACAAAATTTGCTTAAAGCGGATCATTGGTCTATTCGCCTCAGAGCGATCCGTTGCGCGCCGGCAACGCAATCTTCGGTTGTACCCGTGTTCAATGCGGACGAGGTGGTCGCTCAAGCGAAAATGGAACATAACCGATACGTTAACACCAAGCTGTATGATGGCTGGCGATATGGCCCAAAACGCATTGAAGAGGCGAAAATCAACCCCTTCCTGGTGCCATGGGAACAGCTATCAGCAGCGCAACAGCAACGAGAAATTGAGGAAGCCACCCTACAACCCGAATACTTCGCGCAGCGCTCAGGTATCTTCACCGAGCGAAAACTTGTTATCGGCGTGACGGGGCATCGCTTGAATCCAGACAAGCTCGCTGATCCAAACTTGCGTCAAGCAATAAAGACTTGCTTACTCGGCTTGCAGGCTAAATATGCGAACCATCAGTTCACCATCCTCTCGCCTCTGGCAGAGGGTGCTGACCGCCTGGTGGCGCAGATGGCGATGGATATTTTAGGCGCTTGCCTACAAGTCCCTTTACCGTTGCCCTATGATCTTTATGTGCAAGATTTCGCCAGCAAGGCTTCACAGGATGAATTCAAAACACTGATTGGCAAAGCCGAGTTTTATTACGAACTACCGATGAAGTTTGGCAATATTCGTGAACTGGCGGTTGGTCAGGATATGCGTGATAACGAAGCCAGGAACAAACAATACGCGCTCGCCGGCGCTTATATTGTCCAGCGCGCCGATCAGTTAATTGCGGTGTATGACGGCAAACCGGCCGCCGGCACGGGTGGAACAGGACAAATTGTTGACTGGTACAGTAACGGCCAGATCGAGCCAGAATTCGTTTATGCCAACCATTTCTTCCTGCCGCCGCGGCAGAACCCGGTGATTGTGATCGACTCGGAGCGTTAACGGCCGGTTTTCAACTGAGCATTTGAATCCCCGGCGTTTACAGGGTAAAAAGGGCGCCTTAACCTCCCTACACATTTATCAGGACGGGCCTAGTGGGTCTGCTGTCCTGCAGGAATCCTATTGTGAGCCAAGCGGCTTTTTCAACACTCGCCTTATCTACTGAGATGGTGGCAAATCTCGATTCTTTGGGCTATACCGAAATGACGCCGATCCAGGCGCGCAGCCTGCCCTTGATCTTGGCGGGCCAGGATGTCATCGGTCAGGGCAAGACCGGATCAGGCAAGACCGCCGCTTTTGGGCTTGGCCTGCTCAGCAAGCTGGACTCCAGTCGATTCCGCGTTCAGTGTCTGGTGTTATGTCCCACCCGTGAATTGGCAGATCAAGTCACCAAAGAGATCCGGCGTCTGGCGCGGGCGATCAATAATATTAAGGTGCTCACCCTGTGTGGCGGCATGCCATTTGGTCCCCAGGTCGGTTCTCTCGAACACGGCGTGCATATTGTTGTAGGTACCCCAGGGCGGATTGACGATCACCTGCGCAAAGGCACCCTGAAACTAGAATCAGTCAATATGCTCATTCTTGATGAAGCGGATCGCATGTTGGATATGGGCTTTGAGGAAGTGCTGGATAACATTATCAAGCAAGTGCCGGCGAATCGGCAGACACTGCTATTCAGCGCAACCTTTGCCGATGAGATTAAGGCCATCGCCCATCGAATCATGAACCGACCGGAGATGGTTCAAGTTGCCGCAACCCACGACAATGACTCCATTGCGCAGTACTTCTATCGCGTCGATGAGGCTGAGCGAGCCACCGCCCTGCGATTGTTGTTGCTGCAGTACTTCCCTGAATCGACCCTGGTGTTTTGCAACACACGCCATGAGACCCAGCAAGTCGCCGAGGCGTTAGTCCGCCAGGGGTTCAGCGCGCTGGCCCTGCATGGCGACCTTGAACAAAGGGACCGAGACCAGACCCTAGTGAGATTCGCGAATAAAAGCGTTTCCATCCTCGTGGCCACAGATGTTGCTGCCAGAGGCCTGGATATTGAGGCCTTGGACGCGGTGATCAACTACCGAATTGCCCAAGATGCACAGATCCATGTGCACCGCATCGGTCGCACAGGCCGAGCAGGTAGCCGCGGAGTTGCCTGCACCCTATATAGCGATCGTGAAGAACATAAACTGGCAAAGGTGACCCAAGGACTCAATGCTGAAAGCCTGGAGCAGCCCTTGCCGCCGCCATTGCTGCTTGATAATGCGCCGATGCGACCAATGATGGCGTGTCTGCAAATTGATGGTGGCCGCAAGCAAAAGGTTCGCCCTGGCGATATTCTAGGGGCGCTCACTGGAGCCGAAGGAATACCCGGTACGGATGTCGGTAAAATTCACATTTTTGATCAATGTGCCTACGTCGCCGTGCGCCGGGAATCGGCCAGAGAGGCTAAGTTGAAGCTAGCCGAAGGTAAAATCAAAGGTCGCAATTTTAAGACGCGACTGATTCGCGATCGTTAATGGTGCTTTAATTCCTGGGCAGTGATTGAATGTTGGTTTGCTGACCCAAGAACTGGGGTTCAAACATCTCTACAAGGAATCTATTGTGGCCACCACAGGTATCGTCTGCCCCCATTGCTTTGTGACCAACCGTGTACCGGATGCGCGGGTTGCTGATGCGCCCACTTGTGGCAAGTGCCATCTGCCACTATTTACGGGCAAGCCTACCGCGGTCAATCTGGTGCAGTTTCAAAAAATGCTGCAATTTAATGACACGCCGTTGATCGTCGACTTTTGGGCTGAGTGGTGTGGTCCTTGTAAAATGTTCGCGCCGACCTTTGCCCAGGCCACCGGGAAACTCGAGCCACGCTTTCGGCTGCTCAAGGTGGATACTGAAGCGAATCAGGAAATTGCGGCAAATTACCGAATTCAATCAATCCCCACACTCGCGCTATTTAAGCATGGCAAGGAATCAGCGCGTCAAGCCGGCGCCATGTCCTTGTCGCAGTTTATGGCCTGGGTTGAGAGTAAAGCCTGAGTTGCGCATCCAGACTTAGCCCATCACTTGAATCAAGCCCTCCAAGGCAGTGATCGCGGCTTGTTGGCGAATGTCTGTACGGTCACCCGCAAACACAGAGTGGCTCGTTCGTTGAATCTCCGGTATCGCGATGCCGTCCAGGCGTCGAGCCCAGGCTAACCAGACGGTGCCGACGGGCGTGCCTATAGCGTCGCCGGCGGGGCCTGCTATGCCGGTGACGGCTACGGACAGATCGGCGATACTCTGACTCAGAGCGCCCAGCGCCATCTCACGAGCCACGATTTCACTGATAGGCCCATAGTGTTGCAGTGATTCTGTTGTGACACCCAGCAGACGTTGTTTCGCTGTGTTGCTGTAGACCACCATGCCGCAGTCGAACCAGTCTGAACTGCCAGCGATACTCGTGCACAACGTGGCGATGAGCCCCCCAGTACAGGATTCAGCGGTGGCGATGTGGTGCCCACCAGATATTGCGAGCGAGCTTATACGTTGTAACAGTGGCGAAAGTGAAGTGTTACTGTCGATGCTATCTGCCATGGCAACGGTCAACCTGAACTTAGGGTTCGTTGAAGTAATAGGTGGGAGTATCGGTGGGAGTATAGGTGGGAGGATTTCTGCAGGAGTTGTTTCACATCAAAGTAATTGTGGCATCCCGTTTGTAAACTGATGGCTGTTCTCGGTCGAGGTTGATGATGCTCCTCATTTGTGTTGCCCAGCGCTGTGCTCCTTGGCCGGCGGTTATTATGCCAATATCTGCCCGCAGTATGCCGATCCTATTTAATCTGGTTGGCCGCACTCGCCGATGGGTTGGTTGAGATGACAGACCAGCCCCCGAGTTTGCCACCGCCTGATTCGCCAAAGCCTGATTCGCCAATGCCTGATTCGCCAAAGCCTGATGCACAGTCTGAGCTGACGCCTGACACGCCTCCTGCCGCGGGTCCTCGGTCAAACTCGAACACACCGCCCCAAGCGCCGGTGCCGGAAGAACAACAACCGCAATCCTCGCAATCCTCACAGTCGCCACAATCGTCACAATCGTCACAAAGGTCTTCCCGACCAGCATCATCACAACGCCGAGATGCGGCGACGCCCAGTCCTTGGCTTTCGGCGTTGATGTGGCTCGCGATCATGGTGATGACGGTGAACCTGCTGATACGTAACAATGCTGAGACCGGTGAAATTCCCTATTCGGCATTCAAACAACAGGTTCGTGATGGCAATATTGAGAGCATCGTGATCCGCGGCAGTGAGATCCGAGGTGTCTATCGATTTCCTAAGACCGAGCAAGATAATCGTTTCTCAACAATGCTGCCGACAATTGCCGATGCCGAACTCATGACCCTGCTGGAAGAAAGTCAAGTCGTCGTTAGTGTTCAGTCCACAGAGTATTCGCCCTGGGTGAGGGTCTTGATCAATATTTTTCCATGGCTGTTGATTGTTGGGCTTTTTCTGCTCAGCCGGCAAATGCTCGGCAAGCAGTTTTTACCCGGCGGTGGCGGATTTACCAAGTCCCGAGCAAGACTTGCTGAGCCCGAAGATATTCATACACGGTATGACGATATTGCAGGCCTCAATAGTGCCAAGGCAGATTTGCAGGAAGTTATTGAGTATCTGAAATTCCCGCAAAAATTTCGCCGTCTCGGCGCCAAAATACCCAAGGGCCTGCTTCTGATGGGGCCGCCGGGTACCGGTAAAACCTTACTGGCAAAAGCCACAGCAGGGGAGGCTGGCGTACCGTTTTTCAGCATCACTGGGTCTGAATTTGTTGAAATGTTTGTTGGTGTGGGTGCCTCCCGCGTGCGCGATATGTTTTTGCAAGCGCGTGCTGCAGCACCGGCGTTGATTTTTATTGACGAGATCGATTCTGTGGGTCGGGCTCGCAGCGGCATGTTTGGCAACAATAACGATGAGCGTGAGCAGACTCTGAACCAAATACTCGCAGAAATGGACGGCTTTAAGGAAGAGGAGACAGTGGTGGTGTTGGCAGCGACCAATCGACCCGATGTACTGGACGCAGCCTTGCTGCGCCCCGGGCGATTTGATCGTAAGGTCGTGCTGGATTTACCTCAAAAGCTTGCTCGACAGGCCATACTCGCGGTGCATACGCGGGGCAAGCCAATCGGGCCTGACGTGAATCTGGAGAGTATCGCGCTCGGCACTGTGGGTTTTTCCGGCGCAGACCTGGCAAACCTGGTCAACGAAGCCGCACTACTGGCCGCCCGTGCGGAAAAAGACAGCATCAACCAAGCCGACTTCGAGAATGCCAGAGATAAAATTATTCTCGGTGAGCGGCGGGAAGCCTTATTCTCAGAGGAAGAGAAACGCCGCACTGCTTATCATGAGGCGGGTCATGCCCTCACAGCATTCTTTATGCCGCATGGGGATACCTTGCGCAAAATTTCCATTATCCCCAGGGGGCGCGCTTTAGGTGTCACCGAACAATCTCCCAAGGAAGATATGCTGAATTATTCCCAGCACTATCTGGAAGATCGGCTAGCGATATTGTTAGGGGGAAGAGTGGCTGAAAACCTAGTATTTGAAGAAGCCAGTTCCGGTGCGGCCGATGATTTAAAACAGGCGACTCATTTAGCCAGGCACATGGTCCAAGAGTGGGGTATGAGCACTGTCCTGGGCCCCGTCACTTATCGGGAAACCGAACAAAACTTCCTCGGCCAGGAGATCAGCCCGCCACGGATCTATAGCGAGCATACCGCCGAAATTATTGATGATGAGATAGCTCGCCTGATTACAGCTAGCGAGCAACGGGCACTGACGGTTCAGCAACAGCACCGTGACAAGCTCGATAAGCTTGCGGCTGCGCTGCTCGAGCAGGAAACCTTGGGAGAGGAAGAGATCACTGCGATTCTTGTTTGAGGATCTTGCGAGGTTGCGGGATGGTCTGAACGCCAGCCAAAATATCCTCCTCCAGATTAAGCAATACACGCACCGCCTCGAATAAGGCGGTGGTGGATAAGTAGGTCGCTCGATTAATATTCAGTAAATTGGCGATCTCATGATTTAAATGCTTGTCGGCGCCCACGACCATGTAGATTTCGTTTAGATACCATTCGTAGCCACGCCGTACTTGCCGATAGAGCTCAATGTACTCGTTTGCGGTATGCGAGCCTGCGGGCAACGCCATTAGAGTTACTAATCCATGATAGTTGCCGGTGACGTACAAGCAAAAGTTAGCGTATAGGTCGTGAACAGTTCCTGATGGGCTAACCCGGAAGTCAGCAAGGTTGTGGCCAATATCCTTGATGAACTTCGCGGCATAAGTGGCGTTGCGAACGGCGTGATTCAACTGCGTGACCAGGCGCAAGTCTTCCTCTTCCTTGGCATTTCGCTGAATCGCATAAGTGTATCCCAGCACTTCACTTTCTGTTTGTTTAAGCAATTTGTATTCTTGTTCGTAGCGCGTTACATAACGTAGCGGCTCGCCCGCAAGCAATTCACTGTTCGCATCGAATACCGCATGTGTGTGGATTTGAAAGCTATGCATGTTCAACCGTATCGCATTGAAGAGCATACGGGTCAACTCTTTACGCACCGCTTCAATCGCGCCGTCAGCTACGGCGCTGGAGACCTTGTGTATATAGGCGGTGGCAAACAATTCAGTATTTCGCTCCGGCGCCATCCAGTTGAGTAAAACAATAAACGGATCCAGTAATGGCAGGAAAAGGAGAATGCCTAGCAAATTAAACAAAGAGTGGAAAACAACAAGCATGAAAAGGGGATCGCTGATGCCAAATACATTGCGGATAATATAGACAAACATCGGCAGGCAAAGCAGGGCGACAATCGCTGTTGTCAGATTAAATATGAAGTGGGCGTAAGCCACTCTACGCTTCTCTACCAACCCTTCTAGGGCGCCTAGTAAAACCGTACTCGTCGTCCCCACATTCGATCCTATGGCGATGGGTATGGCTTCATTCACCGTGATCACGCCCGCATGCAGGGCACTTAAAATCACCATCATTATCACCGAGCTGGATTGAACCAGTGCCGTGAGCACAGTGCCAACAAGACAATAGACCAGCAGGCTTTGACCTCGCAGGATGTTAGTATCTAGCTGCGGCACAAGATTCTCGAGACTCGTGATGAGTGTCCCCAGCCCCATGAGCAGCAGCCCAAGCCCCAGAACCAGGTTGCCGAGGTAATAGGGGCGATGCCCGGCGGGCAAAAAAACTGTGACAAAGGCGCCTATCGCCACCAGGGGTTGGTAGAACTTCGCCAGGTCAAGTTTGAAGCCTAGGACAGCCAGCATCCAACCGGTCACGGTGGTGCCGAGGTTGCTGCCGAGTGTCACACCCAGCGCGTTGCGCATTTCCAGCATGCCAGCCCCGACGAAGGCCAACACGATTAAACCCACAAGCGAGCTGCTCTGCAAAAATGCGGTCACTACTGTGCCAGTAAAAACGCCTTTAAGGGGTGAATTGGTTTGCGCCTGAAGAAATTGCTTCAGAGATTTCGAGCCAATGCCCTGTAGCCCTTGTTCGAGTAAATGCATGCCGAGCAGAAACAGCCCAATGCTGACGATGATGCTCCATATGTCCAAGGAACCGGTCGATATAGCTACCACTGCGGATGGCCTCCAAGCATTCGAGCTGAGTGGCAATTATCAGGGCGCGGCTGGTGCTAGCCCATGACCCATATCACCTTCAGCCGCAATGAAAACACTGAGTAAGAGCGTCACAGGACATCACAAAATAAATGCTAACCTGGATACTTATGGTTATAGTGAGCGCTAAATAGAGACAGGAAGCCGCTATATGAACCTTGAGAAAGTCGTCTTCGCATTTACGATTATTCTAGCTTTGACCCTAAACTTCGGATTTTTTACGGGCGATATCGGCAATGCCGCGCACCATAATGTTTATGAGCTCTATGCGGCAATATTTGTCAATGCGATCGCGACGATTCTAAAGTTCGGCGATCGTACCCACATGGGCGCCGTATTATTAGCCGCTAGCCTGGTTGCTGATATTCAATTAGTGGCTGCCGCGGGTGTCTGGGTATTCGCCGTGCATGTGACTGACATTGGTCTGACGCCAGCGACAGTCGCCAGTATCGTCTCTCTTGCCGGTGGTGCGGTGATCGCCAACACGATATCAGTCTCACTGCTGGTCATAGAAACCGTGATGCTGCGTCGCTAGACAGCGATACTGGGGCAGGCTATGGATAGTATCGTTTTTCTAATTCTGCGCCAAATGCGCGCCCCTCTGTTGTTGTTAACAACAGTTTATGCGATCGCGACCCTGGGTCTCACATTGATACCTGGCATGGATGACAAGGGCCAAGTATGGTTCATGGATTTCTTTCATGCCTTCTATTTCGTCTCGTTTATGGGTACCACCACTGGCTTTGGTGAAATCCCATACCCCTTTACCGATGCGCAGCGTATGTGGGCGCTCATATTTATCTATATCACTGTGGCGACCTGGGTTTATACGATTGGCACGTTGATCCGCCTGTGGCAAAACGAGACGTTACAAAAAGCCCTCGCTGAGCACCGATTTCAGCGCCAAGTACGGCAGATCAGCGAACCATTTTTCGTGGTTTGCGGCTACGGAAATACGGGTAGTCGATTGGTGAAATCGCTACGCAAACGCCTGATCCGGGCATCGGTGTTAGACCTGAAGCAAGATCGAATCGATGCGCTGATGTTGGCGGAACATCCGTTGTTTCTGCCCGGACTCCAAGCTGATGCCAGTACGCCTCGCAACCTGGTACTTGCCGGTATCATGCATCCAAAGTGTAAAAGCGTGGTCGCGCTGACAGATGACAATGCCGTCAATCTGCATATCGCCATTACGGTGAAGGTTCTGAACCCGGAATTGAAGGTCATTTGCCGCGCCGACTCCCATGAGATTGAAGCGAACATGGCATCCTTTGGTACCGATGCGATTATCGATCCATTCGACAGCTTCGCCAAAGACCTCGGGCTGGCGGTAGATTATCCGTATCAATATATGCTCAGTGACTGGTTCCGGAACGAAAGCGGCGAGCCATTGGCGCCAGTGATGCAATTACCCAAGGGCCGCTGGCTGCTGTGTGGATTTGGTCGATTCGGGCGGGCGATTCATCGCGAGTTACTCGATGCGGGTATGACGGTGCAAGTCATAGAACCGAATAAGGCGTTGCTCAATTTGCCGGTCAATGCGGTTATCGGCGACGGTACCGAGGCAGTGACACTGAACCAGGCTGGCGTCGGTGAGGCAGTAGGTATTATTGCGGGCGCAGATGATGACTCGAACAACCTTTCAATTATTGTCACTGCCAAAGCGCTAAATCCTGACTTGTTCGTGATTGCGCGGCAAAACCAACAGGCCAATAGTCGGTTGTTTGCTCATCCTCGTGCGGAACTGGTCATGGAGGTCAGCGATGTCCTGGCAACCAAAATACGGACTTTGCTGACTAATCCCTTAGTTGATGATTTTCTGAGTCTGGCAAGAGCTCATGATGATAGCTGGGCGCAGAACCTGACAGAAAGAATTCGGAAGATATCGCCCTTAGGATTTCCTGAGGTCTGGGAGTGCGTTATTGCAGCGGATAGTGCCCATGCGGTTAGCAACGCGCTGACCAAAGGTACTGATGTCAGGGTAGAACATTTAACGCACGATCATCATGATCGCGATGTAAGCTTGCCAGTCTTGGCGCTGTTACATAGCAATTCACAAGGTGCGTTTTGTATGCCGTCCGGTCATGCCAGCTTGGCGGTGAATGACCGATTGTTATTTGCAGGCAGCGCCGCCAGCCGGGCACAAATGCAATGGAACTTACAGAACGAGGTCGCGCTGGGGTACATTTTGACCGGCGCCAGCTTACCTCAAACCTGGCTCGGTCGATGGCTGCAGCGCTCGAATAGCTGACTGTCAGCTGGGGTTGGGGTGATGCCTGAGCCAGTCAAGGGTTGCAGTGGCAGCGCTTGTGTAGGCGCTGATGGTGGCAGGTACGCCTGAATCTCGCTGACGCTTTCTGCCTTTAAGTTGCTTGAAGCTATGGTCGGCGGTCGCCAGCCACGATAAAGACGCCATTGGTATTGCCTCAGTGACACCCCTTAGCAGATCGGGTTCTGCCAGTGAGTCGCGAGTTCCACTCAAAAACAATTGCGGTATCTGGATTCGCGTCAGATGTTCGGCCCGCGACACACCAGGCTTGCCGCTGGGGTGCAACGGAAAGGAACAATAGATAAGACCCGAACACCGAGCATCCTGGGATTGCTCCACATAGTGGGATGCCATGCGCCCACCAAATGAGTGCCCACCAATGTACAGGGGTAGCCCTGCGGCCAAACTTGCGCCCAGATTGACTGCCGCCTCAAGGCTTACCAGACAGATACCCATAGGGTTGGGCGGTTTGCGACTTGACTCCATAAACGGGAAATTAAACCGCAGGCTGGCAATTCGGGCTTCAGCAAAGGCGTCAGCTAGCGATTGCATATGCTCGTGTTGCATGCCCGCGCCGGCGCCGTGGGCCAGTACCAGTAGCGCCACGGGGGCCGCTGGTCGCTGATAGATCGCCGAAACCTCGCCTAGGTCAGCTGAGAGGCTGAGCGTTAATGGCTGTTGATAGATGATACCGAGTTCCAGGGAAGCATCGCTTCGGCTTCGCTCAGCCAGTGAGGCCGGCGCTATTGATTGAATAGGTGGTCGTGTCGAAGCCGCAATTATGCCGATTGCGAGTGTTGACGGCAATGGTACACAACCTAAGGAATATTAACGTATGATGCGGAAATAGATGCGCTAGCCAGACACTTCGCGGGGACCTGGCCCTTCCCCAAGACGCCAGATCCTCAGTTGACGTTGCGGTAGTCTGTGGCAAATTTTCACAGCCGCAATAACGAACAAGGAACTTGAAGATGGCAAGCACAGGCGGTTCTCCAGAAAAGGCCATTCTGTATGCGTTTATGGCTAACACGGGTATCGCCATCGCGAAGCTGGCGGCGGCGCTACACACGTCGTCGGGGAGCATGATGGCCGAAGCCATTCACTCTATGGCTGACGCCGGCAATCAGGTTTTGCTCTATATCGGCCTGAAAAGTGCTGAAAAACCAGCGGATGCAGACCATCCCATGGGATATGGCAAGTTAAGCTATTTCTGGAGTTTTATCGTGGCGCTGATGTTGTTCAGCATCGGTGGAATATTTTCAATCTATGAAGGCTGGCATAAGCTCAGCTCAGAGATACCCTTGAATGATCTCAGCGTGGCCATGCTGGTCCTGGCAGGCGCGATCGTGCTTGAGTCGCTCAGTCTGGCTGGTGCGCTGCGGGAGGCCAACTTGATGCGAGGCGAGCGGTCCTTCGGTTACTGGTTGAAACATACCCGTAATGCGGAAATTGTTGTAGTTCTGGGTGAGGACGCCGCGGCGCTTATCGGCTTGTTGCTGGCATTGGGTTTTCTCACCATGACTTTGATAACAGGCAACCCCGTGTATGACGCGCTAGGCTCGATCTGTATCGGCGTGGTTTTGATTATCGTTGCGATTTTTATTGCCGTACGGGTCCAGTCTCTGCTGGTGGGCAAATCAGCCGAACCTGACCTGCAAGCCTCGATTATTAAGGCGATCGATTCTGATCCAAACATTCATCGCTTGCTGAATACGATTACCCTGCAATTTGGGCCCAAGGTCATGCTTGCAGCGAAGATCGAGATGACCCCTGGCATCAGCATTGAGGAGGCTGTGGCGCATATCAACCTGTTAGAAGCAAGCATCAAAGCCCAAAACCCCACGGTGGGTTGGTGTTTTATAGAGCCCGATAGCCTGGACTAGCCACTATTAGCTTGGCTTAGTCTGCGCCGACAACAATGTTTTACTGAGACACGCTCATGTTTTATGGCTGGAAAATAGTTGCGACCTTGTTTTTTGTCCTGATGTTTTCATCAGGTCTTGGATTCTATAATCACTCAGTGGTGCTCCAAGCGCTGACGACGGAGAAGGGTTTTCCTATCACAGTGGCATCTACGGCCGTCTCCATTTTCTTCTTTGCCAGTGGCCTAGCGGGGCTCTATATCGCTGCTCTGCTGGAGAGATATGACGTCCGTCTCATCATGGGAGCGGGGACTGTTATTGCGAGTCTGTGCCTTGGCGCCTTAAGCGAAGTCAACAATCAGGTGCAGCTGTATATGCTCTATGCACTATTCGGTGTCGGCTTCTGCGCCTCAGGATTGCTGCCAGCTACGACCCTGGTCGCCCGCTGGTTTCATAAGAGTCGCGCCCGCGCTTTGTCCGTTGCTTCGACGGGGTTGTCGGTGGGTGGCATTATCGTCACGCCGGCCAGTGCTACGTTGATCGAGAGTCAAGGTATGGTCGTGGCAAGCCCCATACTCGGGTTGGTGTACCTTGTTGGCGTGCTGCCACTGAGTCTGGTGATTTTGCGGTCGAGACCCGCGGACCTGGGCCTGGATGCGGAGGGTACAGATCGACAAAGCGCGATGAATATCAACAGCCAGGGGGTCAATTTGCATCATGCTCTGCGAGACAGCTATTTCTGGCGTCTGAACCTGGCCTATTTGTTCGTCATGATGGCTCAGGTTGGCGGCATCGCTCATCAGTACGGGCTTGTCAGTGAACAAATGAGTGGTCGAGATGCTGCCCTGGCGCTTGGCGTATTACCACTGTTCAGTATTATCGGCAGGCTTGCCGGGGGGCTGCTGGTAGACAAAATGGACGCGACACGATTCACTACCGCCATGATGCTGCTCCAGGGCCTGTCGCTGGCTTGCATGGGCTACTTTGCGTCGCCAGTGGGTTTGCTAATTGGTTTGGCCATATTCGGTATCACGGTGGGTAACCTGCTGATGCTCCAACCTTTATTGATCGCTGAGCGTTATGGCCTGCTCCAATATAGCCGTATCTATGCGGTGTCGAACCTGCTCACCATGTTGGGGATAGCCACGGGCCCTGTGACCATGGGTTATCTGTTTGCGCTAACCGGCACCTACGGGCTCGCGTACCTGGCGGCGGCCGTAGCGGGCGTCATCGCCTTCTTGATTTTTCTGGGCAACAGCGCTGCTGGGAGAGTCTTGTCAGAGTAGGGGCGGAGGTGGGTATGGCGCTGAATTCAACGCGCGATAGTTTGACGGTTATCAGTCCATCTCATATCACCCTATAAGCTCTTGCGATTTAGGTAGGTAATCAGGACCGCTTAAATGTAGTATAAATGCCAGTGCTGTCGTGGGAAGGGAGAGGATCAATTGCTCCGTGACCTTGAATAAGACATCAGATAAGACAGCAAGAACACATGCTGAAGGAGCAGGCGCTACATGGGCCTCACCGACAGAATGAATAACCAGAAGCCTAAGACGAGGAACATACTGATGATGGATTTAGACATACCCGAACGTTTGGTACCAGTGCGTGACAAAATTGACGTTTTTGTCCGATCAAAGGTTGATCCGCTGACAGAGGAGTTTTTGGGCCAAACTGGTGCAGATGGGAACCGATGGGCGCTCAGCGCTCGGCAAACAGAAATCATGGATGGTCTGAAGGCAGAAGCCAAGAGCGCTGGTCTATGGAACTTCTTTCTGCCGGAAAGCCAAGGTGGCGCTGGCGTCACGAACCTTGAATACGCTCATTTGGCCGAGGTGATGGCGAGAAACCCTATCGCGTCGGAAGTGTTCAACTGCGCGGCACCCGATACCGGCAATATGGAAGTCTTGGAACGCTACGGAACGGAAGCCCAGAAGAAAGAATGGCTCGAGCCACTACTTGAAGGCAAGATTCGCTCAGCTTTTGCGATGACAGAGCCAGATGTCGCTTCTTCAGATGCGACTAACATTGCGACTAGCGCCGTGCTGGATGGCGATGAGTGGTTGATCAATGGCTCCAAGCACTATATTTCTGGTGCTGGTGATTCTCGCTGCAAGATCATGATCACCATGGTTGTCACCAATCCCGATGCGCCAAAGCATTTGCGTCAGTCGCAGATCCTCGTGCCTATCGATGCCAAGGGTGTCACCATTGTTCGACCTATGTACGTTTTTGGTAAGGACGATGCGCCCCACGGGCATATGCACATCACCTTTGAGAATGTACGAGTGCCAAAGGAGAATATTATTCTCGGTGAGGGCCGCGGGTTTGAAATTTCTCAGGGTCGTCTCGGGCCAGGCCGTATCCATCACTGCATGCGATCTATCGGCGTTGCCGAACGAGCACTCGAGTTGTTGTGCAAGCGCGCGCTGTCACGGACTGCCTTTGGCAAGCCATTGGCCGAATTAGGTGGTAACTATGACGTTATCGCGGATTCACGCATTGAGCTCGACATGTGCCGACTAGCCGTTTTGAAAGCCGCCTATATGATGGATACCATCGGTAACAAGGAAGCGCGCAAGTACATTTCTGCCATCAAGGTCTCTGTACCTAACATGGCCCTGCGGGTCATTGACCGAGCGATTCAGATGCATGGTGCCTTGGGCGTGTCGCAAGACACACCATTGGCGGCGATGTGGATGGGTCAGCGGACCTTGCGTCTCGCCGATGGTCCCGATGAAGTGCATCGTCGAGTGATTGCTCGCGAAGAGCTGAAACAATACCAGTAGATTGAACTGATCGACCAGTAGTTTGGGTCGATAGTTTGGATCGATAGTTTGGATCGATAGTTTGGATCGATAGTTTGGATCGATAGTGAGAGTCCAATCGGGCTTTAAGCTGATCTAACTGCAAGCAAGCGGGGCCGCGAAGCGGGGCCGCGAAAGTGGTCCCGCTTTTTTTGTGGCCATCAATAAGTCACCCAGGGCCAAGGGTCGATATCCTTGCGTTTGCACTATATTGCCGCTTAAATAACGATTTACGTGGGCCGTCAGTTTGACGTTCAATGACCAACTTCAATCTTTATTGCCAGCCATAACATGACCACGGTCTCACCTGACAAAGCAGGAGACTTTCAGGGGCTGGATTTAACGGTTGGGCAATCGATTCAGATCTTGTTGGTAACTGCGCTGGCGTCGATCAATTTCTTAGGCAGTGCTGCAGGGTTCAGTATAGTGATGATATTACGCCAGTTTAGACCCTTGCTTGCCGGCCTAACCCTCGCTGTCATGCTGACAACGTTGCCAGGGCTAGTTCATTCAGCTGCCGACGGCGCAGGGCTGCTCGAGACCAATGAAGCCCGTCGTGCCTACACCAATCATTTGCCAGACCTGACGCTGAGCAGCCTGCATCGACAAGCAGAGTTGCTCGCAAGCTGGGCTGACGCGGTAGAGCGCAACGGGCGACCATTGCCACCAACCATCATGCTCGACATTAGCCGGGGTCTGAAGGCAACAGCGGCCGACGATGTTTTACTGCTTGGGCAAGCCTTGGGTGCGGCGGCGGCTGAGTTGGCGCAAAATATTGACCAGCAGGATCAATTAGGTCAACGGCGGTATGAATACACTGACTTGCGGGTCGGCGAGCAAACGACTGTCGCGCAGATATACACCGTCGGTGCGGACCTGGGCGTAGATGCGAGGCTGCTGCTTGCAAAACCGTGGGTAGTCGGTCGGTTTCAGACCAGCGATCCAGCGGCGCCTAACCATATTAGTTTCTCGACGACCGGCAGTGCCACAATCGCCTTAATTTCAGTACCTTGGCAGGGCATTCACGGCGGCCGCCTGCGACCGGAATTGATGCCTGCCTTACAGATCAGTGCTGGCAGCCTGGCGCCGGGAGACCAGATTCGCGTGGTGTATCATAATCTTCGATTGCCCATGACCGCCTCAACGCAGTTTGATTTACCCCTTTATCTGAGCGCAAGGGCTCAGGGTGATTTTCATTTTGTACCTGGCGAGCCGCTTGTGGTGCACGGTGACACCGTCGCAAAGTTGACTGCCAACGCACCATCGCTGGTGGCGAGTGGTGAGCCCTTCGTGGTTCAGGTCAGACTTGAAGACCAGTTCGGCAACCTTGCAGAAGGCGACTTGCCGTCCTTCGACATCCTTGTTGATGGTAGTCTCCAGGGCCGCCTCGCTCGAAGCGGGCCATCCAGCATGACCACAGCGCCCATTACCTTGATCGAAGCAGGGCGCCATGCCATCGAAATCAGGTCCAGTGGTGGTGGTATCAGGGGCGTAACGAACCCGGTGATTGTGCGCTCTGATTTAGTCGATACTTTATCTTGGGTTGATCTGCACCGTCACAGTTCAGCCAGTGATGGTGTGCAATCCCACGCTGAGATCGTGCAGCAAGCTGAAGGGTCTCTAGATCGTTTATTGGTTGCCGATCATGACAACGCGCTCACGGGCACTGCCTGGCAACAACAATCCTCCAGCCAAAAGCTTAAAGCTCTGCATTGGACTAACCCGATCGACCGAGGCGGTCATCATTTGCTGGTGACCCGCGGCGAGTATGATTTGCATCCGGCGCCCGCAGCAGTCTGGCCTACCTTATTCGCGCTGACGTCCAGCCTCAATTCAGCTGACTCGCTGCTGGTTGCGTTACCCGAGGTCCCAGGCGACGATCGATATGCTGACCCGCGGCTGTCTCGTTTGGTTGAAATCGTCAGTGGTGACACCGGCTTTGAATGGTATGGTCAACGCTGGGCGCAACGCGGATCACGAGTCGGATTTACGGGATCCGCCGAGTCTCATGCTTGGCAGGCAGGGCCACCTGCTGCAGCGGGTGTTACCGCAGTTTGGCTGAAGCCTGGCGAGTCGTTGCTGGGAGCCCTACAACAGGGGCGAACCTACGTCACCAGTGGTGCTCGGCTGCTACTTGAAGTCACCACCAATGGCGCGCAACCTGGCCAGCGGGTGGTCAACAGCGCTCGTCGAGTGATACGAGGCCAGGTATTTGGCACGGCGGGTATTCGTCAGATCGATTTGTTCAAGAATGGGCGAATCATCGACACCGTGCATTACGCAGGCAGGGCACGTGATCAGTTGCTCGCCGACCGGCTGACCCTGGCAGTGACCTTCGAGTCTGACTCCAGCCCCATCGGTGATCAGCGAGATTTAGCCCGTAATGGCCGTGAATGGCTAGGTTATATCACGCAGACGGGCGCCAGTACTACAGCGGTGACGGCCCCCGGCTTCAGAAACCCGGTGCGCCAAGCGGTCGCACTAAATCCTGGTCAAGCCAATCGGGTGGATTTCATTACCTGGACTCGAGGCCTTCCCAGCAGCCTGTATCTGGATTTCGATCTCGCCAACC
>Ga0181556_1000401_pt1 | contig 46618 bp, 46 predicted proteins | sample 011ome_14_FD_148651 | JGI IMG/M metagenome (GOLD analysis project Ga0181556, IMG submission 148651) | Coastal salt marsh microbial communities from the Groves Creek Marsh, Skidaway Island, Georgia - 011505AT metaG (spades assembly) | ecosystem: Environmental > Aquatic > Marine > Intertidal zone...
CCCCCCAACCGAACCGCTGCATCATGCGCCCTGATTTCTTGACGCAAAATATTGCTCAGCTCTAGCAAGACCCGATCTCCGACCGGATGCCCAAACTGATCATTGACGGCTTTAAAATGATCCAGATGCTTCTGGGGTCAGAAACTCAATATTGATTTCTTCCAGAATGCGCATTCTACCTTCATTAATGGACTCGACGCCTTGATCCGTTAAAGGCGCGATTGGCGGAGCGCGATTGACCGGCAAATGCCAGGGCATCTGGTTGATCTTCGACGCGCTACCCCGTTTAGGATGTCCAGCCCGGCCCCCGCCGCGCCTTCGCCTTTCCGAATGACACTACATTTCAATTTCTACAGACAGCTACAACACCACCATGAGAAGGTGGAATTACACCTAAAACCAACCCGCTACCGACCTTTTTCGTCGTTTTCAACAAGCGTCGGGGCCAGCGGATCAGCGCAGGTTCAAATAGCTTGGGATATGGCTGATATCCGGCAAAACAACATCCGCATTAGTTTGCAAGGTCTGCTGATCAGCCAAACCACTCAGCACGCCGATACAATGCATACCGGCCGCTTTTCCTGCGATTAAATCATGCGTGCTATCCCCAACCATCGCAACATGGCTGGGTAAAATGCCAACCGATGCGCAAAATGCAAGCAATGGCTCTGCTGATGGCTTGGCGCCAAACCCACTGTCATACCCCGCGATAAAATCCAGTTTTTGAACAACGCCAACGGCATCAAGATGGGCGCGAGCACCGGCTTCTGCATCATTGGTCATCACTCCGAGTTTAAGCCCTTTCAGCCGCAAAAGGTCAAAAAACGCTGCCAAAGGTGTAATTTCTACAACCGGGGCTTTTAAACTTTCTTGCGTTAGAAAATCTTCCAGTTCTTGTTCGCTGATCCCCTCAAGCTCTCCTATTAAAGCCTCAACCAAATCTTGGTTGGTGCCAGCTATTGCAACGCTATGCGCGAAAAATGCCTGTTCTGAGAGATCAAAATCAATCGCCTCTGCCAGCTTTTTTTGTTTTGTCAAATCGCCCTGACTAAGCTGCGCTAAAACAGTCAGAAACCAGTTGCTCCAGGTGGCTTGAAAATCAAATAAAGTCCCGTCTTTATCAAATAATAAACCTTCACATTGCATCAAATCTCTTCCCTTTATTTTTGCGTTTCAAGGCCACAGACAAAAACGATACTGCTCACGTCCAATGCACAATCTCGCCTCCGGGCAAGGCTTGCCGGGCCAGAGCAATCATATTTGGATCGCAGTGACACGCTTCAGCACAATCCAACACCCATTGATCTTCCAGCAAAATAAAATCAAGAACCGCCAGCAAAAATTCGGAAGACTGTGCTTGCGCTTTCAAATCAGCAACCGAGCTGCCACTGGCATTTAGGAAAAGCGATAAAGCATCCTCATCCTGCGCCATCCAAGCCAAAGCCTCTAACGCAAAAATTTCTGCCGAATGCGGTGTCATGATAAGATCCGTGTTTGGGGGAAATGATTTATTAACACAAATCTATAAAATTATACTCAAATTATAACAAGCTTTAGAAATTGCCATCGCCATGTCAGGACATCTTCTGCTTTACAGCCCAAAAACCAAAGCTCAACTGCCGGTTGGGCAGATTTTGCGCGATGCCTTGTATCATGTCACCACAGCATCATCTCAAACCGAATTTGAAAGCTATGCGCCCCATCGGATTTGGGATTGCCTTATCATTTTAGGGGGATCACCCAGTTTATTGCATCAACTCAGCACAATAATACCAAATCAAAAAATGCCAATAATCGTTGTTTTAGAGGCTCAAAACGCCGGCTGCAGGATGCAATTTTTACGCGCAGGTGCAGATGAAATTTTGCAACGTCCGATCACGGGAAAGGCGCTCTTATCAAGGTTGCGCAGCTTGCTCCGTCGCCGGCGCGCGCGCCAAGAATTTGCGCTGCGCGCAGACACAAATCGTGCGTTGGGGTTTCACGAAACCAAAGCCGTCTTTCAATCAAAACCAAAATGCGCAGTGATCCAAATTCACCATGATCAAACCCATGCCATGCTCGATAGGTTTCACGCTTTAAAGGAGTATTCGCTTGAAATTACCACGCCTGCCGCTTTGTTTCTTAAGGATCAAAAAAGACCCTCAAACCTGTGCTATATCTTGCTCGACATCGCGCAAAACCCGCTGATTGCACATAATTTGCTGCTCAGCATGCGCACGCATGATCTTACGCGCCATGCGGCAATTATTCTTGCCAGCGCGGGCGTCGAAACGGCAACAACGCTTACCGCTCTGGATCTGGGCGCAGATGATGTGCTTTTCTCAACGTTTTCAAGCGCAGAAATTGCCCATCGCATAGCCACTCAATTAGAACATAAACGGGTCAACGATCAGTTGCGCGCGATGGTCCAAGAAGGGTTTAAAGCCGCGGTCACCGATCCCTTAACGGGGCTTTATAATCGGCGCTACGCGATGACCCATTTATGTCACCAGTTTCAGCGCGCCACGCAAGGACAAACCGCTCTTGCTTTATTCGTGCTTGACCTGGATTTTTTCAAACATGTCAATGATACCTATGGCCATGCGGCGGGCGATCAAGTTTTGCGCCGCGTTGCAAAGCTGCTGCAACATGTCACGCGCGCCTCTGACATGGTTGCGCGCATTGGCGGAGAAGAATTTCTAGTTGTGTTGCCCGACGCCTCAGCGCAAATAGCGGGGAATATCGCAGAGCGGGTTTGTATGATGATCCGCCACCTTAAAATCGGGCCTGATTTAATCGAAATAACCGCCAGTATTGGCGTGAGTTTAAGGTATAATTCGGCCCAAACCCATGCGCACCTAACCGCGCAGGAATTGCTGAAACAGGCAGATCGGGCGCTTTACCGCGCTAAGGCTCTGGGGCGCAACCGCGTCTCATACTTTTCTGAACAAGCCGCTTAGAACTCCCAGAAGATCGTATTTTTTCGCTCCCATGGCAGATATCCCTTGAAGGCCAAAGGCTTTGACGATTAGATCGCGCCGCGCAAAGGCGCTTGAAGCTCCTAATCAAAAAGAGGCGGCATTATGGGATACGCAGACGTTTACAACAGCTGGAAATCAGACCCCGAAACCTTCTGGATGGAGGCCGCGCAGGCGATTGACTGGGACCGCCCTCCCAGCTTCGCGCTGGATGCAAGCCGGGCCCCTCTTTATGAATGGTATACAGATAGCCTGGTAAACACCTGTTACAACGCGGTTGACCGACATGTTGAAAACGGCCGCGCCGCGCAAACCGCTTTGATTTATGACAGCCCGATTACGGGGGCAAAGGATTTTATCACCTTTCAGCAATTGCGCGATAAAACGGCGCTATTGGCAGGCGCATTATTGGCCAAAGGCGTTACAAAAGGCGATCGGGTCATCATCTATATGCCGATGGTTCCAGAAGCCGTAATTGCAATGCTGGCCTGCGCGCGGATCGGCGCGATTCATTCGGTTGTGTTTGGAGGTTTTGCCGCGAATGAATTGGCCGTGCGGATCGATGACGCGCAGCCCAAAGCCATTTTGGCCGCCTCTTGCGGCATAGAGCCCGGACGCATCATCGCGTATAAACCACTTATCGACGAAGCGATCGAAAGCGCGCAGCACAAGCCCGAAACGGTATTTATCTTGCAGCGTGAACAATTAAAAGCCGAGCTACAAGAGGGGCGCGACCATGATTGGTTCGAAAGCCAGCGCGGCGTAGATCCGGCCGATTGCATTCCCGTCGAGGGCAATCACCCGGCCTATATCCTTTACACATCGGGCACGACAGGTGCCCCAAAAGGGGTGGTTCGGCCAACCGCAGGGCATTTGGTGGCTCTGAATTGGTCGATGAAAAATATTTACAATGTGGACCCGGGCGATGTGTTCTGGGCAGCGTCGGATGTTGGCTGGGTGGTCGGGCACAGCTATATTTGTTACGCGCCCCTGATCCATGGCAACACCACAATCATCTTTGAAGGCAAACCGATCGGCACCCCCGATGCCGGAACCTTTTGGCGGGTTATTTCAGAACATAACGTGCGCAGCTTTTTCACCGCGCCAACCGCGTTTCGGGCCATTAAGCGTGAAGACCCGAAAGGCGAGTTTAAAGCCGCCTATGATTTGAGTTGTTTGCAAGCGCTCTATTTGGCCGGTGAACGGGCTGATCCAGATACGATAAATTGGGCGCATGATCTGCTCGGCGTTCCGGTGATCGATCACTGGTGGCAAACGGAAACAGGCTGGACCATCGCCGGAAACCCAATGGGCATAGAGCCGCTTGAGATAAAGCTGGGCAGCCCGGCTGTGGCAATGCCGGGGTATGATGTGCAAATACTGGATGAAACAGGCCAGCAAATGCCGGTCAATACTTTGGGCGCGATCGCGATTAAATTGCCCCTGCCGCCTGGAACATTACCCACGCTGTGGAACGCGCCCGAGCGGTTCGAAAAATCATACCTCGCTGCTTTCCCGGGATATTACGAAACCGGTGATGCCGGCATGGTTGATGAAGACGGTTATTTATACATTATGGCGCGCACAGATGATGTGATTAACGTCGCGGGCCATCGCCTTTCAACCGGCGCCATGGAAGAGGTGCTGGCAAATCATCCCGATGTCGCTGAATGCGCGGTTATTGGGGCCAGCGACGCGCTCAAAGGCCAATTGCCGATTGGATTTGTCTGCCTGACCAAGGGCGTCAACCGCCCGCATAGTGAGATCACCCGTGAATGCGTTCAAATGATCCGCGATAAAATCGGTCCGGTCGCCGCGTTCAAAACAGCCGCTGTCGTTGACCGGCTTCCCAAAACCCGATCTGGCAAAATTTTACGCGCAACCATGGTCAAAATCGCCGATAATGAAGCGTTCAAATTGCCCGCAACGATTGATGATCCGGTGATTTTGGATGAAATCAAAGCGGCGCTGCAAGCTTTGGGGTATGCTCAATAAAGATTGCGGCGTCATCATGGCAGCGGCGTTCTTCCCTACAGGGGCTGCGTTTTAACTTGTTTATTCGGCTTGCACGTGTAGCCTGCATTTGTTTTGCGCGTATACGAAAAGGCCGAGGCACATGAGCATGTCGGATATTTGGAAGCTGTCAGCCCAAGAAACCGCATCCTTTATTCAAAAGCGAGACCTCTCTGCGCATGATAGCGTGAGCGCAGCCTTGGCGCGCCTAGACGCAGTAAATCCGAACTTAAACGCGGTGGTAGAGACTTTGGCGGAAACCGCCCTACAACAGGCAAAAGCGCTGGATCAACTGCAAGCGGACGGCGGATTTTTGGGGCCGCTCCACGGGGTGCCGGTGACCATAAAGATCAATATTGATCAGGAGGACTGCGCCACAAGCAATGGCGTTGTGGCGTTTAAAGACATCATAGCGCAGGCAGATGCCCCCGTGGTTGAAAACCTTAGGAAGGCGGGCGCGGTGATTATTGGGCGCACCAACACCCCCGAATTTTCATTTCGCGCCGATACGCAAAACCCCCTTTTCGGGCGCACGCATAATCCATGGGGCAAGCATTTATCAGCAGGAGGCTCGTCCGGCGGCGCAGGGGCTGCGGTGATGGCTGGGATTGGCGCGCTTGCGCATGGCAATGATATTGGAGGCTCGCTGCGCTTTCCAGCCGCTGCCAATGGCGCCGTGACCTTAAAGCCAGGATTGGGGCGGGTGCCCGCTTGGAATGCCAGCCAAAAAGAAGAACGTGGCATTCTGGCGCAAGCCATGTCGGTCCAAGGTCTGCTCGCGCGGCGCGCCGGCGATCTTGATTTGGCAATGCCAAGCTTGATGCAGCCCCATAGTGGCGATCCTTTTCATGTGCCCCTGCCCTATCGCTTGGCCAAGCATGATGGACCTGTGCGCGTAGCCTTTTGCCCCGACACACCGGGTTTTGAAACCCATCCAGAAATCCGCAAAGGTCTTGATAATGCTGCGGCCGCGTTAAGAGATGCCGGTTATATCGTGGAACAGACAGATCCGCCGCTGCTGGAAGAAACTGCGCTGATGGGCTATCGCAGCTTATTGGGCGAAGTCTCAAGCTTGCTTGGTGCTGATATAAAGGCTTATGGATCGCCCCAAGTTCAACAAATATTTAAGGATTACTTTGACTATTTCCCCCCTTTTGAGGGCGATGCGCTTCTAAAAACCTTGGGGCAGCGCACGCATTATGCGCGCCAATGGGGCCTGTTCATGGAAAAATATCCGCTGATACTAGCACCGTTTTTACCACAGCCGTTTTTTGCGCCAAATCGTGATTGTGAGGGGCTTGCCGGTGTTTCCGACGTATTGGGCGCCGCGCTTTGGTCATATTCTATCAATTTCATCGGCCATCCATCCGGCTGCCTGCCCGCGGGTTTGGCAGAAATAAAAGGACAGCCCTATCCGATCAATGTTCAACTGATCGCGCAGCGCTGGCGCGAAGACCTTTGCGTGGCGGCTTTGCAGGATATCGAAGCGCGTTTGGGCTATCTCTGCGATGATTTATGGCGGCGGATGGGCGCCTCTTAAACGAATTGTTCTTGCAGCAAACGCTCATCCAGCCCATGGCCAGGATCAAACAGCAACCGATGCTGCACATGCTCTTCAGAGGTGATATCGACGATCGCCACGTTGGAAATTGACGTGCTGTCAGCATCGGCCATAACGGGGCGTTTTTCTGGATCCAATACTTCAAATCGAACATGGGCTTTCTTGGGGAGCAACGCCCCGCGCCAGCGCCGCGGCCGAAACGCGTTCAGCGCCGTCATCGCCAAAACATCCGCGCCGATCGGCAAAATTGGACCATGCGCAGAATAATTATACGCAGTTGATCCGGCCGGCGTTGCCAAAAGCGCCCCATCACAGACCAATTCATCAATTCTAATCCGGCCATCCACCGAGATGCGCAATTTTGCCGCCTGTGGCCCAGCGCGCAGCAATGAAACCTCATTAATCGCCAAAGCTATATGCTCTGCCCCCGCGCTATCTGTGGCTTGCATGCGCAGCGGATTGATCGCGGTTTCTTCTGCCGCTGTGATACGCGCCAGCAAATCGTCTTCTTGATAGGGGTTCATCAAAAACCCAACTGTGCCCCTGTTCATACCATAGACCGGCAAGCCAAACTTCTGCGATGCGTGAAGCGTTTGAAGCATAAACCCATCGCCGCCAAGCGCAACGATCACATCTGCTGCTTGCGGGGCGCAATTGCCATAGCGTTCTACAAGCCTTTCAAATCCGGTTTGAGCCGCAAGTGAAGAGCTGGATGTAAAGGCAATTCGGTGATCCATTGACAGAATATCCCAAGCAAGCACGCAGCCTCATAACAAGCATACTGCGACAAAAAAGACCAGACATGGCGCGCAGAGTAAAAATAAGGTCGAATTGCGCACTTTCCGTTCTATATAAACTAATCTAAGGAGCCTTAGACCGTTTAATTCAAATCTGGAGTGCGAAATCATGAATGCGCCACAGCAACACCAAAACTTTTTTCAAGAAACGCTGGCCAGCCGCGACCCTGAGGTGTTTTCCTCAATTCGCTCAGAATTGGGCCGGCAACGCGATGAAATTGAACTGATCGCGTCAGAAAACATCGTCTCCGCTGCCGTCATGGAAGCGCAAGGCAGCATCATGACGAATAAATATGCAGAAGGCTATGCAGGCCGCAGGTATTATGGCGGGTGCCAATTCGTCGATATCGCAGAGAATCTTGCGATCGAACGCGCGTGTAAATTATTCGCGTGCGATTTTGCCAATGTCCAGCCCAATTCGGGCAGCCAAGCCAATCAAGGGGTCTTTCAGGCCCTTTTGAAACCCGGAGATACCATCCTTGGCATGTCGCTAGACGCGGGTGGACATTTGACCCATGGCGCGCGCCCAAATCAATCTGGAAAATGGTTCAACGCAGTGCAATATGGCGTGCGCGAGGATGATAACCGCATTGATTATGATCAAGTGGAAGCGCTTGCCAAAGAACATAAACCACAATTGCTGATCGCCGGTGGATCCGCGGTGCCGCGCCAAATAGATTTTGCACGGATGCGAGAAATTGCGGATATGGTCGGGGCCTATCTCCACGTGGATATGGCCCATTTTGCCGGTTTGGTGGCTGCGGGCGAGCATCCTTCGCCCTTCCCGCACGCGCATGTGGCCACAACAACAACCCATAAAACGCTGCGCGGGCCACGCGGCGGGATGATTTTAACCAATGATGAAGCGCTGGCCAAAAAGTTTAACAGCGCGATCTTCCCCGGGATCCAGGGCGGGCCCTTGATGCACGTAATCGCAGCCAAAGCCGTGGCCTTTGGCGAAGCCCTGCGCCCCGAATTCAAAACCTATATCCAGCAGGTGATTAAAAACGCACAAGCGATGTCGGATCAGCTGATCAAAGGGGGGCTTGATACCGTAACTCATGGCACGGATACGCATGTTCTATTGGTGGATTTGCGGCCCAAAGGCGTGAAGGGAAATGCAACGGAAAAAGCTTTGGAGCGGGCGCATATCACCTGCAACAAAAATGGCGTGCCGTTTGATCCGGAAAAGCCAGCCATCACCTCAGGTATCCGTCTGGGATCGCCCGCGGCAACAACCCGCGGCTTTAAAGAGGCTGAATTCCGGCAAATCGCCGATTGGATCGTTGAAGTTGTTGACGGGCTTGCCGCCCATGGTGAAGAGGGCAATAGCGCCGTTGAAAACAAGGTGAAAGCGGAAGTGAAAGCGCTCTGCGCAGGGTTTCCCGTCTATCAGAACCTGTAAGCACAGCCGCATAAAAAAGGCTAAGAATTTTTCGGGCGGGCGTTGGAAAACGTCCGCCCGAAGCTATTTATAAGGAGCTATTTGCGGTCAGCGCGGCCTTCAGCGTTGGGGCTATAATCTGGAGCTGCCACCATAAAGGCAGCCAATACATTCGCCTGATCAGGGCCAAAATCATAGGCGTTTTGCAACCCTCCGAACATTTACTATTATTTGACGACCTATCTCCATGCCTAAAAAATGTATGATAGTAGCCAATACAATTATTGGCATAATAATCAAATTTATCCCCTAAACGAGAATAAGAAATTTAATTAAAATTATTCCCGACTGCAGATACCACTTTGGAAGGTTCATCAGCATATTTCTTGGCCTTTTTACACGGATATGTTAATGGGCCGAGCCTGCCCCTACCCTTAAATTTGCTCAAGCGACGACGTCGAACTTGGCGCGGCCAAGTCCGGTCATTTTGTTGAGGATGTGGGTGCAGATCTTGGCTTGCGTCTTTTTGTTTGGAAAACTGCGCGCTTTCAGTTTAGGGCCGATGACCATCTTCCAGCGGCCCTTTTGCGTTTTTGCGCGACTGCGCTGATTATATCCGCGGTTTACCTGCGAGGCCATCCTCCCGCCAGTGCATATTGCGCAAAATGCGCTGGTGGCGAAGGGTTGGATTTCTCGCAGCTTCGGCGCTGAGAACTGCGGCTTTTGGCGGCGGAATAGTGATCTCGACATCAACCCCAAAAGCTTGACGAGCAGCTCGCTGGTGGGGTCGCCGTCATAGGCCTCATCAACAATAAAGTGGCTCACATCCCCGTCAATCTGATCCAGAAGCTCTGCTAAAGCAGTCGGATCAGCCACACCATCACTGGTCAAATCTGAACACACGATCTCGCCCGTGACAAGATAGAGCCCAAGATGCGACTTGCGCCATGATTTGCGTTTGGCTATTGTTTTATACTTGCTTTGCAGCCACTCGCCTTCACCAAATATCTTCAGGCCAGCACTGTCTACCACAAGTTGGATCGGGCCAGCCTTGTCGGAACGTGATTTCAGTGGCAAATCCAGTCCAAAACCTCGGCGCGAAAAGGTCGGGAAATCAGGCGCACGAATATCCACCCCCATGAGCCTGAAGAGGCTGCGCACAAAGCCTTCAGTTTGGCATGGCGGTGGCTTGTTAACCATGCCAAATATCAAACAAACCGTGATGGCCAGATCAGAGTAAGTCTTCTGACCACCCCTTATCTTGCGGCGCTTTGCGCGCCACAAAGCCTCCACCTGCGAACCGCAGCCAGACCATCATATCCCCGCGCTGACGCAGGCTTTCATTATAGACAGCCCAGTTGCTGATCCTATACCGCTTCTTCTCGAACTTGTGACGACGGGCGTCGTTGAATTTATGCGGCATCCAAGATATCCGATAAATTAGGAAAGCCGCATCCTAACAGTAAGGCGGGGATCCGTGCAACAAGGCCTTTCTGGGGCGTTATCAAATTCATGATTGCTGACGGTCATGCCATCATATCTCTGCTTATTCATCAGCTCGGCCGCCAATTTACCTTTGTAATTGATATAAAACAAACTCCCTTGAAACTGATCCACCCAGTCAACCAAAATGCTGTTTTGCGCCCGCGCGCGCCTCGGCAATGGCGCTCACCAAATGCGCCGAGCCTCCAAAACATTTTCCTTCGCGGTCATCTTCAGCGCTGCAACCGCCCTCATATTTACTAATCGGCTCAAAACGCGCGTGAAAATCATTAATGTGCAACACGGTCAGGCTGAAATCTGCCTGCGCGGACCCGCGCCATAAACTGCATAGGCCCAATAGTATAATAAATCTATGGAACATCGGAATTATCTCTCCTATGAAAGGCGCAAAGATCGCGGATAGGCCGTCAATTTCAATTGAAAATGCATCGCTGCTGGCGTGAGGCTCGCATGAATGGGCCTCAAAAACAGATAGAACGGAATAAGATTTGAAATGATCATTTATAAGCTTTTACGGATCACAGAATGGCAACAGCTCGAGGTTGAAAAAGAAACCCTTGGCGCCCCGATCGATCTGCTGGATGGCTATATTCACTTCTCAACAAAAGAGCAGGTGAAAGAGACTGCATCAAAGCATTTTACCGGCGTAACCCCATTGCAGCTTTTGGCCTGCGACAGCGCGGCAATGAGCAGCGATTTAAAATGGGAACCCTCGCGCGGGGGGGCGCTTTTCCCGCATCTTTATCGGGCTCTTTCCTTGAAAGATGTGCTCTGGCACCAAGAAATCGATTTCAAAGATGGGTTACATAGATTTCCGGAGCCGTTGGAATGAAAAAGTTAGAACAGCTGGGCTTGAAGGTTTTACAAAGCCTAGATCCAGAACGGGCGCATAATCTGGCAATCAAGGCCCTGCAAATGGGGCTTGTTCCAAAACCGCGCTCGCGCAGTTTTCCGCGCCTGAACGCACAGCTGGCCGGGCTGGCATTGCCAAATCCGATAGGCTTGGCCGCCGGGTTTGATAAAAACGCGCAGGCGCTGAATGGTTTGGCAGCCTGCGGCTTTGGGTTTCTCGAGGTCGGCGCGGCCACCCCGGTGGCGCAACCGGGCAACCCCAAGCCCCGATTGTTTCGCCTGCCCAGCGATCGCGCCGTGATTAACCGCTTCGGGTTTAACAATGATGGCATGGCGCAAATCGCGCTGCGTCTGCAAAAACGTCCGAAACACCCTGTCATTGGGCTTAATCTTGGCGCGAATAAAGACAGCCATGACCGCGCGGCCGATTTTGGCAGGGTCTTGCGCCATTGCGCAGCCCATCTTGATTTTGCAACCATCAATGTCAGCAGCCCCAACACCGAAAAACTGCGTGATTTACAAGGCAAAGCGGCGCTATCAGCTTTGATCGCAGGCGTCATGCAGATTCGCGATGATTTAAAAAAACCCATTCCAATCTTTTTGAAAATAGCCCCAGATCTAGACCCTGCCAGCCTTGAAGATATCGCAGAGGTGGTGCTTTTGCAGGGGATAGACGCGGTGATTGCCACCAACACAACGTTAGACCGCAACAGGTTAAACGGCCCCCATAAAGATCAAAAAGGGGGACTGTCTGGCGCGCCGCTATTTGAAAAATCCACGCGCATCCTTGCACAACTTTCCAATTTGCTCGGCGAAAAAATACCGCTGATCGGCGTCGGTGGGGTGAGCGATGCCCAGCACGCCTATGAAAAAATTCTGGCAGGCGCCAGCGCGGTTCAATTATATACGGCGCTGGCCTATCAAGGGCTTAGCTTGGTACCAACTTTGAACGAAGGTTTGGATGCGTTGCTAAAAAAGAATGGCTTTGCCTCGATCGATCAAGCCGTTGGCACCGGACGTGGGCGCTGGTTGTAAACCTGGCTAGGTGACCCGCGCCTCCAACGCAGGATAGCGCCATGCCAAGCTACAAGCGCGGATCAAAAAGGAAATCAGCAAGGCCCCCCAAAGCCCAGAAAGGCCAAAAGTTGGGACCAAAAGCACCACTGCAAGCGCATACACAGATAAACTGACCGCCATCATATTTCGCATATCACGGCTGGCGGTCGCCCCGACGAATATCCCATCCAGCATAAAGGCTGGCATTCCCAAAAACGGGGCCAAATATAAAAATGGCAGATAATGCAGCGCGGTAGTTTGTACGTCACTGGATTTCGTCATCACGGCGATTGCCCAAGGCCCAAACAAAATAACAAGACCGCATAATAATGCAGCCACCCCGAAAGCCCAATAGCTGGTGATCAAAGCGCTTCGCCGAAACGCGCTGGGATTGCGCGCCCCAAAGGCCTGCCCCACCAAGGTTTCAGCAGCAAAGGCAAACCCATCCAACGCAAAGAAACTTATCAATAATAACTGTTTCAACACTTGTGTCGCCGCCAGCGCCACATCATCAAAGCGCGCTGCAACCATCAGAAACGATACGAAAATACCCTGCAACATCAGCGTGCGCAGTAAAATATCTCGGTTGACAGAAAACATCTTCCAAAGCAGAGCTTTATTAAAAACGCGGGCCCACTCTCTCCAATATGGGGTGGCCCAAAGCGCCCGACACATCCAAAGCGCCAATATAAACCCGCTGAGTTCGGCAAGAAAGCTCGCCCATGCAACGCCAATAACGGCCCAGTTCAAACCAAGTACGAACCAAAGGTCCAATACGATATTCACGCCATTCATCCAGATCTGCAGCGCGAACACATGCCGGGTTCGCTCCTGCGCGATCAACCATCCCGTGATGCCAAAAATCGCAATCGCCGCGGGCGCGCTGAGAATTCGGATACGCATATAGGCAGAGGCATCACTTTCCACCGCAAGCGAGGCCGGCGATACCAAAAGCGCGCCATAAAATAATGGCCGCTGCAATAAGATCAGCGCCAAACCGGCCACGAATCCGATTATAACAACGCGGCTTAAAATCGCGCCCAGTTCATCAAGCTGTTCAGCGCCCAGCGCCTGCGCTGCAAGCCCCGTTGTGCCCATGCGCAAAAATCCAAATACCCAAAAAATCGTGGTGATGATCAAACTGCCCATTCCCACCGCAGCAAGCGGTATCGGTGATGCAATTTGCCCAACAACCGCCGTGTCAACCACGCCAAGCAAAGGAACCGTTATATTTGCCAGTAAAATAGGAAAGGCAATTTTTAGAACACGGGCATGCGAAATAATCATTATTTTGGGGCGCCTGAAAGATCCTGCAAGGGCGATTCCGGCATCAGAAAATGCCCTGTTGCCTGCGCAAAAATGCGCGATCGGTTATCTTGCCAAGCCTCGACAAAAACCGAAGCATAGCGCCGCCCCGAACGATTGACCCGCGCGCGCGCATAGGCATCGCGCGGCAGGCCAGAGCGCAAGTAATCAACCGAAAAATCAATTGTTTTGGGCAGGGTGATTGCGGCTGTTTCTACGCTTGCGGCATCGCGATCGGGGGCCGTTTCTATATCCTGCCACACCGCCGCCCAGCTTAATTCAATAATTGCTGCAATTTCCAAAAACGCCGCCGTTGCACCGCCGTGAAGCGCGGGCAAAGCGGGATTGCCGATCATCATCTCTTGAAACGGCATCACAGCCGTAAGCTCATCCCCGCGGCGATCAAAGTGAACCCCCATAAACTGAACATAGGGCACCGAGGCGACCAATGAGGCCAAAGCCTCATCCCGGCGCTTTTTGATCACTTGAACAGGCTCTGGTTTCGGGCTCATCGCTTTCATGCTCCGTTCACGAAGGCCCCAGAGGCCATGGCAACCGGCTTTTCCGCATTTTCATCAAGCGCAATAGCGCGCACAAACGCCACGCTGCGGGTCACGTTATAACAGGTGGCAATCGCTCTGATCGTTTGATGTGGCATTGCAGGGCGCATGTAATCCACCCGCAAATCGATGGTCGCCGTCAGGCCGCGTTGATCAGGATGGCTTAGCACCGCCGCCCCGCAACAACTGTCAAGCAAAGCAAAAACGGCTCCACCGTGGATCACCCGCGTCTGCGGATCACCAATGAAATTTTCATTGTAATCCATGTGCATCTCGGCCTCACCTTCGCCGATGCTTTCAAACCTGATCCCCAAAGCTTTTGCATGCGGGATTGCCTCCATGAAACGTTGGGCCTGTGCCATTTTATTCATCACCAAAGCTTACTCCGCATAGGTTTTTTATCTTCTCGCTTTTAATATGACTTAGAACGTGAAAAAATCACAAGGGCAATGGTTGTTCTACGCAGGGGTGCGCTCTATCTGATAGACAACAGGAGGGGGAAGATGACCGAGCCGAGGTTATCCTTTAAAGAGATGTGCGCCAAGTTTGAGGTGACACCAAGAACCCTGCGCTATTATGAGTATATCGAGCTTCTGCAGCCAGAACGCGAGGGACGATCTCGGTTTTATGGGGCGCGGGAATTGGCGCGGATGACCCTTATCATGCGCGCCCGTAAGTTTGGCTTCCAACTTGAGGAAGCCCGCCAATGGTTGGAAATTTATGAACAAGCGGGCACGCAAACCCAGTTAAAAGTGTTTGTCGATATGGCAGATCGCAAATTGCTTGAGCTACAAGACCAAGAACAACAGCTTAAGCAAACCATCAAAGACTTGAAAGGATTGCGCCAGCAAACCCTGAAAGAGATGAACAAGTTTTCTAAATAAATGACGTGACGTCTACATTACGTTAACGTCAACTTTCTGCTACGCTGTCTTTATCCAACAAGATTTCCATTACGGACAGGCCGCATCTATGGACGAAACCCACATGACAATTGGCAAAATGTGTGAAACATTTGGGGTTAGCGCAAGAACGCTTCGCTTCTATGAAACGAAAAAGCTGCTTTTTCCAATTCGCCAGGGCCAAAAACGCCTGTTCACCAAAAGAGACCGCGCAAGGCTGAAACTGATTTTAAAAGGCAAGCGCTTTGGCTTCTCGTTGGAAGAAATCCGCCAATTGCTTGATCTGTATAAATCGGATCAAGATCCGCAGATCCAAATCAAACAAGCCCATGAGCGCGCAGAGCGCCAACTCAAGGCACTCGAAGCTAAAAAACAAGAATTAGACGAAATCATTGAAGATCTTCGCAGCCAGCTCGCTTGGGGCAAGAATCTTTTATCCACACGCCCTCCTTTAAAGCCAACCATCCGCCATTTTGATCAGTAAAAGGTGTTTTCATGCCAGTTTATAACGCGCCCATCCAAGACATAAGCTTTTTGTTAAACGACGTTCTGAAATTGCAGCAGCAAGATATACCGGGTTATGAGGCGCTGGAACCCGAGCTGTTGCAAGCGATTTTAGAAGAGGGTGGCAAACTGGCATCAGAGGTACTTGCGCCTCTCAATGCCTCTGGTGACCGCGAAGGCTGCCATTTAGAAAATGGCGTTGTTCGTACGCCAAAAGGCTTTAAAGACGCCTTCGATAAGGTGAAAGACGGCGGCTGGACGGGGCTAGATTGCGATCCAGAATTTGGCGGGCAAGGGCTGCCTTATGTCGTTGCGACAGCAATCGCGGAGATCTTTGCCTCTGCAAATATGGCCTTTGGAATGTATCCCGGCCTCACCCATGGTGCCTATTCAGCGATACATACCCATGGCAGCGCAGAACAAAAGGCAACGTATCTGCCCCGAATGGTCAGCTGCGAGTGGACAGGCACGATGAATCTGACCGAACCGCATTGTGGCACCGATCTGGGGCTAATGCGCACCAAGGCAGAACCAAATCAAGATGGCAGCTACGCCATCACGGGGCAAAAAATCTTTATCTCGGCTGGCGATCACGATCTGGCCGAAAATATTATTCATCTGGTTTTGGCCAAAATTCCGGGGGGACCCGCCGGGGTGAAGGGGATCTCTTTGTTTATCGTGCCAAAGTTTTTGGTTCAAAAAGAGGGTGCATTAGGGCCAAGAAACAAGGTCTCTGTCGGCAAAATCGAAGAGAAAATGGGCATTCATGCCAATGCAACCTGCGTGATGAACTTTGATGGGGCCACGGGGTTTCTGCTGGGGCAAGCCCATAAGGGTATGCGCGCAATGTTCACGATGATGAACGAAGCGCGTTTAGGGGTTGGGGTGCAAGGCTACGCCCAAGCAGAGGCCGCCTATCAAAATGCCCTCGCCTATGCCAAAGACCGTCTGCAAGGTCGTGCGGTGACCGGACCGGAAAATCCAGATCAGGCGGCAGATCCCCTGATCGTGCACCCAGATATTCGGCGCAACTTAATGCAACAAAAAAGCTTTGTGGAAGGGGCCCGCGCCTTCGCTTATTGGGGGGCAATGTTAATTGATCAAAGCAATCGTGCAGACGATGCATCCGCGCATGGTTTGGTTAGCTTACTAACCCCAGTTATAAAAGGCTTCCTAACCGATCGCGGCTTTGAATTTTGCGTACAAGCCCAGCAGGTTTTTGGCGGGCATGGATATATCGAAGAATGGGGTATGTCACAATTTACCCGCGATGCCAGAATTGCGATGATTTACGAGGGGGCAAATGGCGTTCAAGCGTTGGATCTGGTTGGCCGAAAACTCGGCCAAGATGGCGGCAAACATGCGCTGGCCTTTTTTGAGGTGATCAAAACCTTCTGCGCCGAAAGCGCCAGTGAAAGCCCAGAGTTTAAAGCAGATTTCGTTGAGCCCTTGAAAACAGCCAGCAAACAGCTGCAAGAAGCTGCATTGTATTTTATGCAAAATGGGTTGAAATCGCCCAATACGGCTTTGGCCGGATCTTATGATTTCATGCATTTATTCGGGCATGTCTGCCTTGGCTATGCGTGGGCACGCATGGCCCAGCAAGCTTTTCGGAATTCAGCGCAAGGCACAGGTGACGCGGCGTTTAATGAGACAAAAATCAAAACAGGGCTCTATTATATGCAACGCGAGCTGCCCGCCACCGCGTTGCATCTGGCGCGTATCAAAAGCGGTGCTGATCCGGTGATGGCTTTAACCGCCGATCAATTTTGATTGAACAAAGAAAGTAAAAAAATGGGAATAATCCAATCAAACTGGATGTCTGATGAACATATGATGCTGTCTGAAATGACGGAAAAATTCATTCAAGATGAATGGAGTCCACATTTCGAACGTTGGCGCAAACAAGGGGAAATGGACCGCGACACCTGGCAACAAGCCGGCGAACTGGGTCTGCTCTGCCCGTCGATCCCCGAAGCATATGGTGGGCTTGGGGGTGACTTTGGCCATGAAGCAACGATTTTGCTCGCGGGCAGCCGCGCCAATTTGGCCAGTTGGGGTCATGGCATTCATTCCGGAATCGTCGCGCATTATATTTTGGCCTATGGTACGGAGGAACAAAAAACCCGTTTGCTACCCAAAATGATCTCTGGTGAACTGGTCGGGGCGCTGGCAATGACGGAACCCGCTGCCGGCTCTGATTTGCAATCGATCAAAACCAAAGCCACGCGCGATGGCAATATGTACCGCCTCAGCGGCCAGAAAACCTTTATCACCAATGGTCAACACGCCAATCTCATTTTGGTGGCGGCCAAGACAAATCCAAATGAAAAAGCCAAAGGGATGTCTTTGGTGATTTTAGAAACGGATGCGGCGGATGGCTTCACCCGGGGCCGCAAGCTGGAAAAAATTGGGATGAAATCTGCAGATACGTCAGAGCTGTTTTTTGACAATATACCCGTCCCACCGGAAAATATTTTGGGCGGCGAGGAAGGCCAAGGCTTTTATCAGATGATGAAGCAACTGCCCCAAGAACGCTTGATTATAGGATGCGGCGCGGTGGGTGCGATGGAGGGCGCGGTTGCCCGCACGATCGATTATTGCAAAGAACGCCAAGCCTTTGGTGCATCGATTTTGACATTTCAAAACACAAAATTCAAACTGGCGGAATGCAAAACAAAAACCACCGTGGCGCGGGCTTTTTTAGACGCTTGCATCAGCGAACATCTGCGCGGGGAATTAACCGTCGAAAAAGCTGCGATGTGCAAATATTGGCTCACCGACACTCAAGGCGAGGTCTTGGATGATTGTTTGCAATTGCATGGCGGCTATGGGTTCATGCAAGAATACGCAATCGCCGAAATGTGGACGGATGCGCGCGTACAGCGAATTTACGGGGGCACCAATGAAATTATGAAAGAGTTGATTTCGCGCTCTCTTTAAATCAAGAAAGGCAGAATATGCGTGCCCCTCTGATCAAATAAAATACGGCGGGGCGCGGTTTTTCTTCGGCGCCCAACGGCTCTCCCGCCTGCGGCGCTGCCAAAGGTAAAAATTAAAACGTAAAATCGCGGTTAAAAAGCATGTTTGCTTTGCATAAATACTCAAAACTGCGCGGATAGGTTGGAAAGGCAAATGTCATGGAATTATACTGCTTCGGCGAAAGCGGCCACAGCTACAAAGCTGCGCTCGCGTTGCAACTGGCAGGATGCGTTTGGTCGCCAGTTTTTGTCGATTTTTTCAAAGGTGAAACACGCAGTGACGCCTATCGCACGCATATCAATCCTCTAGGGGAAGCTCCGGTTTTGCGCGATGGTGAAATTATGCTCAGCCAATCTGGCGTGATCCAAACCTATCTGGCTGAAAAAACGGGCAAACACGGGGGCGCCAGCGCGGCAGAAGCCCGCGAGGTTTTACGTTGGATTCTTTGGGATAATCACAAATTATCGGCGCTGGCAGGCACAACGCGTTTCATGATGAATTTCTTAGCTGAGGACAAGCGCCCGCAAGCCGTGATCGAGTATAATCTCGCACGGTTAAAATCCAGTTACAAAATTTTGGATCTGGCTTTAAGCGAACGCCGCTTTTTGGTGGGCGAAAGCATTACCCATGCCGATATGACCTGCTGTGGGTATTTATACTACCCCGAGCCTTTCGGCTTTCAACGCCAAGACTGGCCGAATATCGATCGTTGGCTGGATAATATTTCTGCCTGTGACGGATGGAAAGCCCCCTATGACCTTATGCCCGGCAACCCCGCTGAGCGCGCCTAAAGGAGAGCCTGTAATGACTGATGTATATATCTATGATGCCCTGCGCACCCCGCGCGGCAAAGGCCGTAAAGATGGCAGCCTGCATGAAGTTACCGCATTGCGCCTGTCAAGCCTCACGCTAAACGCGATCCAATCGCGCAATAATTTAAGCGGCCATGCCGTTGAAGATGTGATTTGGGGCAATGTTACTCAAGTTGGTGAACAAGGGGCCTGTTTGGCGCGTTCAGCGGTTCTGGCCTCTGACCTGGATGAAAGCATCCCTGGCCTGTCAATAAACCGCTTCTGCGCCTCCGGGTTAGAGGCCGTGAATCTGGCGGCAAATCAGGTGCGCGGCGGCGCGGGAGAGGGCTATATTGCAGGCGGAGTCGAAAGCATGAGCCGCGTGCCGATGGCCAGTGATGGCGGCGCGATTGCCGTTGATCCGAGCATTACTTTCGATCAATATTTCGTCCCCCAAGGCATTGGCGCCGATATTATTGCCACAGAATACGGGTTTTCGCGCGATCAGGGCGATGCGCTTGCCGTTGAAAGTCAAAAACGTGCCAAAATCGCCTGGGATGAGAACCGATTTTCCAAATCCATAATTCCCGTCGAAGATATCAACGGGATCACCATTCTGGCGCATGATGAATTCATGCGCCCAGGCACCGATATGCAATCTTTGGGCGCCTTAAAACCTTCCTTTAAGGATCAAGGTGAAGTGATGCCCGGCTTTGATAAAATTGCGATGATGAAATATCCTCATTTAGAAAAAATTCATCATATCCATCATGCTGGAAACAGCTCGGGTATCGTTGATGGAGCCGCCGCTTTGCTGATCGGTAATAAAGAATTTGGCGAAAAATTTGGGCTCAAACCCCGCGCGAAAATTCGCTCTACCGCGAAAATTGGCACCGACCCGACGATCATGTTAACCGGGCCCGTGCCCGTCACAGAAAAAATTCTGCGCGAAAGCGGTATGGCGATTGGCGATATCGATCTGTTCGAAGTCAACGAAGCCTTTGCCAGCGTGGTTCTGCGCTTTGAACAGGCCTTTGGGGTGGATCACGACAAAGTGAATGTGAATGGCGGCTCGATTGCGATGGGCCATCCTTTAGGTGCAACAGGGGCGATGATCCTTGGCACTTTGCTGGATGAACTTGAACGCAGCGATAAGGAAACCGGCCTTGCCACATTATGCATCGGCTCGGGGATGGGCGCCGCCACGATTATCGAGCGGGTCTGATGCCCAAAATTGATCTCTCTTGCGTGCCCGTTGAAACGGGCCAAGCCTGGTATCCCGCCCCCTATCAAGATGCTGTGGCCGGTTTGGAATTACAGCCCGTCAGCCGCAAATCCGGGCTGACGCAATTTGCCGCGAATTTGGTGCGTCTGGCCCCCGGGGCAAAATCATCGCTGCGTCATTGGCATGTTAAACAGGATGAGTTCGTGATGGTGACCGAAGGAACGCTGACCTTAATCGAAGAGGATGGCGCCGTAGAGCTGGGCGCGGGCGAATGCGCGGCTTTTCCAGCGGGCCTCGAAAATGGCCACCATCTGGTGAATAGATCACCAAAGCCCGCGGCGTTTTTGGTGATTGGTGCGCATAGCGAAACCGAAACCGCCTATTATTCAGATGTTGATATGATGGTGACGCAGCAGGATGGCCGCTTCACCTTTTCCCGAAAAAATGGCGATCCAATCGCCCCAGAAGCCAACCGGAGCTGAAAATGACCGATTTCACGATGACACAAGATGGGCAAGGCATTGCAACACTCACATGGAATTGCATTGGCAAATCGATGAATGTGATGAGCTTTGAGGCCTTGCAGCAGATGAACGCGATGATCGATCAGGCGCTTGCAGATGAGACGGTAAAGGGCATTATTCTAACCAGTGGCAAAAAGGATTTTGCCGCGGGTATGGATTTGAATGTTCTTGCAGACCTTAGAAACGCGCCCGGCGATAATCCCGCGGAAGGCGTCTTTAAGGGGATCCAATCCATTCATCAGATTTTCCGCAAAATAGAGCGCGCCGGTATGGATGCAAAAACCAATAAAGGCGGCAAGCCAATCGCAACCGTCTTGCCGGGCACTGCGCTTGGCATCGGCTTTGAATTGCCTTTGGCCACGCATCGTATTTTTGCCGCCGATAATCCAAAAGCAAAAATTGGTTTGCCCGAAATTCTTGTTGGATTATTTCCCGGCGCCGGCGGCACCATCCGCTTGGTGCGCAAATTGGGCGCGATGGCCGCGGCCCCTTATTTACTGGAAGGCAAAACCCTCCCCCCCGCCAAAGCCAAAGCCGCCGGGCTGATTGACAGCGTCAGCGCTGACCCAATGGCCGATGCGCGGGCTTGGGTTTTAAACGCCACAGCGGCTGATTTGGTCAAACCATGGGATCAAAAGGGCTATAAAATGCCAGGCGGCACCCCCTATCACCCCTCTGGCTTTATGACCTTTATTGGCGCCTCAGCGATGGTTCATGGCAAAACCCAAGGCGCTTATCCGGCGGCCAAAGCCTTGCTCAGCGCCGTCTATGAAGGCGCGCAAGTGCCGTTTGAAACCGCGCTTAAAATTGAGGCGCGCTGGTTCACCTCGGTTTTGATGAACCCGTCTTCCGAAGCTATGATCCGTAGCCTCTTCCTTAATAAAGGCGCTTTGGAAAAAGGCGCCGTGCGGCCAAAAGAAATCGCAGATCAATCCGTCAAAAAAGTAGGTGTATTGGGGGCTGGTATGATGGGGGCCGGGATTGCGTTGGTATCTGCGCAGGCCGGGTTGCAAGTGGTGTTGATCGATCAAACGCAAGCGGCTGCAGACAAAGGCAAAGCCTATAGCGAAGCCTATATGGATAAGGGCATCAAACGCGGCAAAGCCACGGCTGAAAAAAAACAGGCAGTGCTTGATAAGATTTTAGCCACAACCGAGTACCAAGCGCTCAGCGACGCAGATTTGATCATCGAGGCCGTGTTTGAAGATCCAAAGGTCAAAGCAGAAATTACCGGCGCGGTTGAGGCGGTTATTCCTAAAGACTGCATTTTTGCCTCAAATACTTCAACATTGCCGATCAGCGAATTGGCCAAAGCAAGTGCGCGCCCCGAGCAATTTATCGGGATTCACTTCTTTTCTCCAGTTGAGCGTATGGCTTTGGTTGAAATTATCAAAGGCAAAGCAACCGGCGATCGCGCGGTTGCCAAAGCCCTAGATTATGTGCGGCAAATTCGCAAAACGCCCATCGTGGTAAATGATGCGCGGTTTTTCTACGCCAATCGCTGCATCATCCCCTATATTAACGAAGGCATGCGCTTGGTGGCCGAGGGTGTCGCGCCGGCAATGGTGGATAATGCCGCCCGCATGCTGGGCTTTCCGGTTGGCCCCTTGCAGCTAGTGGATGAAACCTCGATTGATTTGGGTGCTAAAATTGCCCGTGCCACGAAAGCCGCTATGGGCAAAACCTATCCAGATTCGGCTGTTGATGACGTGCTTTTCTGGATGGAATCCAAAGGCCGCTTGGGCCGCAAGGCAAAGGCCGGCTTCTTTAGCTATGACGCGCAGGGCAAACGCCTTGGCTATTGGGAGGGGCTGAGCGCACAATACCCGCTGGCCGCGCAGCAACCCGATTTGATTGACGTGCAACATAGGTTGATCTTTGTTCAAAGCTTAGAAGCGGTGCGCGCGCTGGAAGAGGGCGTGCTGATGGATATTCGTGAAGGCGATGTGGGCGCTATTTTGGGCTGGGGGTTTGCACCTTGGTCTGGCGGCCCTTTCAGCTGGCTTGATATATTGGGCAGCCCCTATGCGGCCGAACGCTGCGATCAATTGCAGCACGCCTATGGCGACCGCTTTGCCTGCCCGGATCTGTTGCGCAGCATGGCCAGCAAAGGGCAAAGCTTTTACGGGCAAGCCAAAAAAGCCCAAAGCGCCGCCTAGCGCCTTGCGATGGCCAAACTCAAAGCCCTTCGGGATCAAAATGCCCCATCCGAGCTTTTCAGGCACGGCACCGCAGCATCACAAAGTGCGGCGGGCGATTAAAACGCCTGCCGCTGCAATGCAAGCGATACCAGCCACCTGCAGCAATTGAATTTGTTGCCCGATAAACAGCCAGGCGAAAAAAGGCCCAAAAATAAATGCGGAATATTCAAACACCGCCACATAAGACGCTTGGCCAATTTGATAGGCCCTGAAAATCAATCCTATCCCCAAAATAGAGCCCACTGCTTGGATAGTGATCCACGGCAAAGCCGCGGCAAGCGACCAAGTCCAGGGGCGGGTTAAAAACCCATCGGCACCTGGCGCAACATCGGCCCCCGCCATGCCAAGATATATCAACGCGACCGACCCGAACAAAAACTGCAAAACCAACAGCATCGTTAACAAAGATAAAGTCGATTCTCCCTCGCATAATTGTCGGGTTGCAACGGCGGCCAGCGCGTAAAAAACGCCCCCCAAAACGGGTAGAAAGCTAATGATATTCAAATCGATCAACCCCGTATTGAGCACCAATAAAATACCCAAAAAGCCCAAAGAAACCGCAATCACACGTATCGGTCCGATCTTTTCCCCCAACGCCAATGCGGTGATCAACAATACAAAAATGGGCGAAGTAAAAAGCCCAGCCAAGGCCTGCGCCATTGGCATAAAAGCCAAAGAGCCAAAATAAAACAGCATTGAGATTGTTAAGAAAAGACTGCGCAAAAGCACCGCCCAGAAGCGTTTCGGCAAGATCGAGCCCGCGCCAAAGGCAGAGAGACCCAAAATAAGAGGCAAAGCAATCGCGGCTCGCAAGGCTTGAAATTGCCAAATGCTGACCGTTTCCGCAATAAAAACGATAAAATTATCGATGCATCCCACAACAAACATCGCGGCAATCATGCAACTCGCTGCGGCGCGGCCATCAGTGGGAAGGTTTTCGCTCATTGGGGTTTTCTTTGCCTCCTTATACCGCTTAATCTAGCTTGAAACCGACACGGGCACAGGATTCTTTAGGAGAGCATTATGGGGTGGATGACAGACGAAACCGGCTTGGATAAAAATCAGGCAAATTATGTGGCACTAACCCCCTTGTCACATTTACGGCGCGCTGCGGTGGTGTTCGCAAACCTGCCCGCGGTGAGCTATGGCGCGCATCGCAAAACCTATGCGCAATATTATGCACGCTGCTCACAGCTGGCCTCGGCGTTGCAACAACGCGGCGTGTGCCCCGGGGATGTTGTGGCCACATTAATTCCCAACCTGCCCGCGCAGGCAGAAGCCCATTTTGGAGTGCCCGCGTGCGGCGCCGTATTAAACACCATCAATACGCGGCTTGATACGGGCACAGTCAGCTATATTTTCGTCCATGGCGGCGCGAAAATAGTATTGGTCGATAGCCAGTTTTTAAGCCTGGCCGAAGCCGCTTGCGCCGATATGGAAGGGGAGGCACCGGTGATTATCGAAGTGCCCGATGATCAAGCCAACTTTCCCGCTTCTGGGCGCTATCAAACCTATGAAGATCTGCTGGCCACTGGCGATCCAGATTTTTCTTGGCATATGCCCGAGGATGAATGGGAAAGCCTATCCCTCAATTATACCTCAGGAACCACGGGGCGCCCGAAAGGCGTGGTATGCCACCACCGGGGCGCCTATCTGATGACCATGGGCACCGTGGTCAGCTGGCAGATGACGCTGCGCCCAGTGTTTATGGCGATTGTTCCGCTGTTTCACTGCAATGGCTGGAACCATACATGGATGATGCCACTTTTAGGCGGCACGCTGGTTTGCTGCCGCGACATCACAGCCAGCGCGATTTATAATGCCATCGCAGATGAGAAAGTCGGCTATTTTGGCGGAGCGCCTATCGTATTGAACATGCTTGTCAACGCCAAGGATGACGAACGGCGCGAATTTGAACACGTGGTCGAAGTGTTCACGGCAGGCGCGCCGCCTGCCCCAGCAACGCTGTCAAAAATCGAAAAGCTTGGGTTTAACGTTACGCAAGTTTACGGATTAACCGAAACCTATGGACATGTAACAGAATGCGTTTGGGATGAAACCCGATGGGGGGATGCCGATGAAGACAAGCGCGCCACCATCAAGGCCCGCCAAGGCGTGGCTTTTCCGATGATGGAACATATCACCGTTATGGATGAACACATGACGCAAGTGCCAATGGATGGCAAAACTCAAGGTGAAATCATGATCCGTGGCAATTCAGTGATGAAGGGCTATTTGAAAAACCCAGAGGCAACGGCAGAAGCTTTTCAAGGGGGCTATTTCCATTCGGGCGATTTGGCCGTGCAGCATGCTGACAGCTATGTTCAAATCGCAGATCGCGCCAAAGACATCATCATTTCCGGCGGTGAAAATATAAGTTCTGTAGAAGTAGAGGGCGTTTTAATGGGGCATCCGGCGGTCTCGCTTTGCGCGGTGGTTGCCAAGGCGGATGAAAAATGGGGCGAGGTGCCCTGCGCCTTTATCGAGCTTTTGGACGGCGCCAGCATCAGCGAAGAAGAATTGGTACGGTTTGCCCGCAGCAAGCTGGCGGGCTTCAAAACCCCCAAAACAATCATCTTTCAAGAGCTTCCAAAAACCTCAACTGGAAAAATTCAAAAATTTGAGCTGCGTAAATTAGCCTCTGAAGGCAGCTAAAGCGCTGTCTTTAAAGCAAGCTTTATGCTAGAGGTTCAAAAAACGAGGCGGCGGAATAGCCCGAGCAGATGACGGCGTTGCAAAAATATGCGCGGCTTGAAGCCGTGGGGGTCTGGCGTGAAAGCGACCAGGGTCAAAGGCGCGACGTGATCGTTTCAATCGGTGACGCAACGCTTGTGATTACAGATTCGCAGGAAAAAGCGCTTGCGCATTGGTCTCTCGCCGCGATTACCCGCGTTAATCCCGGTCTCGTGCCCGCGCTCTATCACCCCGAGGGCGATAAGACCGAAAGTCTGGAGCTTCCCGAAGATGAGGTGGCGATGGTCGAGGCGATCGAAACGTTAAGACGCGTCATCGATCGCCGTCGTCCCAAGCCCGGGCGGTTGCGGCTCGGCATGTTCCTCAGCGTTATAACGCTGATCGCAGCGCTGGCGGTTTTCTGGCTGCCAAAAGCGGTTATTCAATATGCGGTGCAAGTTATGCCCGAGGTCAAACGCGTGGAAATCGGCCAATCATTGCTCAATCATATGAGCGGGTTCACAGGCCCGCCCTGCGCCTCAAATTTTGCTCAGCCTGCCCTGCGCCAGTTAAGCCAGCGCTTGCTCGAGCGCAGCGATGCACTTTTGGTGCTGCCAAGCGGGCTGGATACCACCCGTCACCTTCCCGGTTCTTTGATGCTGATCGGTAGAACCTTGGTTGAAGATTACGAAGACCCCGATGTTTTAGCAGGTTATATTCTAGCCGAGCAGCTGCGCTCGGAACACCAAGACAGCTTGCAAACCCTTTTATCTTTTGTCGGAACGCTGAACGTATTCCGGCTTCTTACAACCGGAAAACTGCCCGAGGCAACGCTGGCAAATTATGCCCAATCGCTGCTGCTCACTGACCCGCATCGCATCGATTATACAGATCTTAAAACGCGGTTTGCAGCCAAAGGCATCTCGCCCATCCCTTATGCTTATGCCGTTGACCTAACGGGAGAGCAAACCGCCGAGTTGATTGACCATGGCCAAACTGGGCAATTCAAACCAAGTTTACAGGATGCGTATTGGGTGCGCCTGCAAAGCCTTTGCGGTGGCTAGGCCAACGCCCCCAAAGCAAACGCAACTACTTGGTGCCAAACATGCGATCCCCAGCATCGCCAAGACCGGGCACAATATAACCCTGTTCGTTTAAATGGCTGTCGAGTGAAGCTGTAACAATAGGTACATCAGGATGCGCCTCGGCCATGCGTTTCACCCCCTCTGGCGCCGCCAACAGGCATAAAAAGCGAATATTTTTAGCCCCCGCTTGTTTAAGCAAATCAATAGCGGCCACCGATGAATTGCCCGTGGCAAGCATAGGATCTACGGCGATCACCAACCGATCCTCTAGGCTTTCGGGGACTTTGAAATAATATTGCACGGGCTGCAAAGTCTCTTCATCGCGATAAAGGCCAACAAAACCCACACGCGCCGAAGGGATCAGCTCAAGCACCCCATCTAACAGGCCATTTCCAGCTCTTAAGATCGAAATCAAAGCCAGTTTTTTACCTTCCAAAACCGGTGCCTGCATGGTTTGCATGGGCGTTTCGATGGTTTTCGTGCCCAAGGCAAGGCTGCGCGTGACTTCGTAAGCCAAGAGCTGGCTGATCTCGCGCAACAATTGCCGGAACTCAGCTGTCGAGCGTGTTTTATCCCGCATCAAGGTCAGTTTGTGCTGAACCAAAGGATGGTCAACAATAGTTAAGTGATCACTCATGCGCTCTCCAATGCTTTTAAGAGTATCTGTTTCGTTTCAATATCGCAAAAGGCCGCCTGCGCAGCCGTGATATTCAATGCCAAAAAATCTTTTGCACCCCAGCCAAAAGTTTCGGCGAGATTGGTGTATTCCTGCTTCATATCGGTGTGGAAAAAGGGCGGATCATCCGTGGACACGGTAATCAATACACCTGCGTCACGTAATTTCTGTATTGGGTGCTTGGCAAGGCTCGGAAACACGCCCAGCGCCACATTTGATCCCGGGCAGATTTCTAAAACAATTTCACGCGCCGCAATTTCGGCAACAAGTTCTGGATCTTCAATGACTTGCACGCCATGTCCAATGCGCGCCACATTCAGATCCCTCACAGCCTGCCGCACGCTTTCTGCGCCACCCCATTCTCCGGCATGCGTGGTGAGTTTCAGCTGCGCTTCGCGCGCCATGTCAAAACTATAGGAATAGTCCCCCTGCTTCCCTTGCAATTCATCGCCAGCCATTCCAAAGCCAACAATGTAATCTCCCGCAGTTTCGGCGGCACAAGACGCGGCTTTTTGGGCCAAATCTGGCCCAAAATGGCGAATACATGTCACGATGCCTCGGCTTCTAATCCCTGTTTTTGCTTGCGCCTCAACAGCAGCCTGCTCGATCGCAGCTAAATAATCTGTCCAGGCCGCCAAATCACCGCCGCCGCAAAATTCAGGTGACAGGAAAAACTCAGTATAAATCACTCCTTGCGCAGCGCTTTGCGAAAGAACCTCCGCGGTTAGACGATAAAAATCCTGGGGGCTTTGCAACACCGTGGTGGCTGCTTCATACACCCGCAGAAATTGTACAAAATTTTGGAAAATGTAATGTCCAGCCGGATCAAACACACCTTGAAGGTTAATATTTTTTTCATCGGCCAAACGACGGATGAAATGCGCTGGGGCCGCCCCTTCTAAATGCAGATGCAACTCAATTTTTTGACAATCAGCAACGCTCATCAAAAACCCCTCCCAGCCCTTTCGGGATTACATTAAAATACCTCGCCACCATTGCGGCGACATCTTCGAATCTTAGCAAGCCGAGGGGCTTTGTGCCCATACCCGCGCAGAGAACAGGCACCCTTTCTCGGGTGTGATCAGTACCTGGCCAAGTTGGATCATTACCATGATCCGCGGTCAGTATCAGCAAATCATCCGGTTTCATCGCAGCCAAAAGCGTTCCCAATGCGCGATCAAACCATTCTAAGGCCCGCGCATATCCGGCAACATCACGGCGATGCCCGTAGAGGCTGTCAAACTCAACAAAATTTGCAAAGATAAAGCTACCCTCTTCGGCTTGATTGACTTGATTCTGGAGATGCTGCATCAATTCAAAATCCGGCCCAGTCAGGCTGATATCCAAACCCTGTCCCGAAAATATATCACTGATTTTACCAATTCCAATGACCGGATGCCCAGCCTCTTGCAGCCAATTCGTGACAACCGGTTTAGGGGGCATCATCGCATAATCTTTACGGTGGTTCGTGCGCTGAAATGCTCCCGATTGGCCGATAAATGGGCGTGCGATCACCCGCCCTACCCGCATCGCATGAAGGCGTGGCGCAATTTTTTCGCATAAGTCATAAAGGCGTGCCAAACCAAAATGCTGCTCATGCGCCGCAATCTGAAAAACGCTATCGGAAGATGTGTAACAAATAGGTTGACCGGTTCGACAATGGGCCTCTCCAAGCTTTTGCAAAATTTCGGTTCCGGAAGCGTGGCAATTGCCCAAAATATCTGATGTGCCAGCTATCGCACAAACTTCGGCGACCAATGCATCCGGAAAGGCCGGTTGAGCTCTTGGGAAGCTGTGCCATTGCCAAGGCACGGGCGCGCCGGCCAGCTCCCAATGGCCAGAGGGCGTATCTTTTCCAAACGAAATTTCACTGGCGGCTCCCCAAGCACCTTCGGGCAGAGCCAAAAGATTAGGCGGGCGTTGACCGCAGGCCAGTTCGACCGCTGCGCCAAGGCCCAGCCGATCCAAATTGGGCAAATGCAACGGCCCTTTTCGGCCCTTATCAGCCCGCCCTTTAGCGCAAGCTTGGGCAATATGCAGCAGCGTATTGGACCCCGTATCGGGCAGGTCAATATTAAAAAATTGATCTGCGTCGGGCGCGCCACCGATACCAACAGAATCTAAAACGACAAGAAAGCACCGCCCCATTTACTCTACCCGTTCCAAAATCAGCGGCGCCGCCGGTGGAGCGATTTCGGCCATACTCAGCGCGTTGCGAACAGTTTCACCGATTTTATCGGCCAGGCCAACGCGGTTTGCATGCACCCGCGCCACCGGCATGCCCGCGATGACCTTGCTGCCAATTGGCAAAACGTCACTCAGCCCAACCGACGGGTCGATACTATCACTTTCAACCTGCCGCCCGCCGCCAAGCTGCACCACGCTTAGGCCCAAAGCCTCACTATCCCACGCGGTTATATATCCCTCACGCGCTGCGTATATCTCGCGAATAACCGGCGCTTCGGGCAAAAACCGCTGCCAGTTTTCAACAAAACCGCGGGGTCCCCCCATCAGCGCTATCATCTGGCCGAATTTTTCTGCCGCCTGCCCGCTATCTAACCGGTTTGCCAAGTCTTCCTGCGCCGCCTCAAAAGATGTAAAAAGCCGATTGGCGCATAAAAGCTCTGCCCCCAATTGCAGCGTTAACTCCCGCAACCGCCCTGCTTTGCCCTCACACAGCACCTGCATCACCTCGACCAATTCAAGCGCATTGCCCAAGGCCGGCGCTAAAGGTTGGTTCATATCGCTGATCAATGCGATCGTGTTGCATCCGGCCTGGCCCGCCGTGCGCACAAGCGATTGCGCGAGAACCCGCGCCTGATCAGGCGTTTTCATAAACGCGCCGCTGCCACATTTCACATCCAAAATCAGCCCATCCAATCCCGCCGCCAATTTTTTTGATAAAATTGACGCGGTAATTAGATCAAGGCTATCAACCGTAGAGGTCACATCGCGTATGGCATAAAGGCGCTTATCCGCCGGCGCCAAGGCCGCACCGGCGCTGACAATCGCACAGCCCACCTCTTTTAAAAGACGGTCAAATTGTGGTTTTTCAACCTGAACTGACAGACCCGGAATGGCCTGCAATTTGTCCAACGTGCCCCCGGTATGGCCCAAGCCCCGCCCAGAAATCATCGGGACAAACACCCCCGCAGAAGCCAAGAGCGGCGCCAGAACCAATGAAACACAATCGCCAACACCGCCCGTTGAATGCTTATCCAAAACCGGGCCGTCCAAATCCCAGTGCAAAACCGGGCCACTATCTCGCATGGCGCGGGTCAAATCTACGCGGCTGTCAAACGGTAATCCTTTGAGACAAACGGCCATGGCAAAAGCGGCGGCTTGCGCATCGCTTACCGTGTGATCGGCCAAGCCTTGGGCAAACCAACCCATCGCGGCGCCAGAGGGCGCGTGACCTTCGCGCACCTGCGCGATGATAGAGCGCGCATCAAAGCTCATCCAAGATGATCCATATGCTCAGGCGTAAAGGCTCCGGGCAATAATTGCGCCACCGTCAATGTCTTCTCAATGCCTGAGATCGTGGCCATCGTGACAGGCACGTCAGGGGCAGAAAACTCGGCCAGCTTTTGACGGCATCCACCGCATGGCGGCACTGGCTCTGCCCCATCGGCCACCACGTAAACAGCCGTAATTTTTCGATCCCCTGCCGCGATCATGCGGGCAATCGCGCCCGCTTCAGCGCATGTGCCTTCGGGATAGGCCGCATTTTCAACATTCACGCCGGTATAAATTTCTCCTGAACTGCTCATCAGCGCAACACCGACCTGAAATCCGGAATAGGGGGCATAGGCATTTTCTCTGATTTTCAACGCCGCTTGTTTTAGAGCCATATCTTGCTTTTCCTATCGATTATTGCGGGGCATCTGTGGTGAAATTTCCCGGCAGCGCAACTTCAAGCAACTCGCAATCTTCGCTGATTTCAAGATACTGGCTGAGCATGCCAGGCGGGATAACGAACGCATCGCCCGCGGTTAATTGCACGGATTGCTGGCCCTCAGCCTGCAGGGTCATGGCACCCTCCATGACAAAGCTGAACAGAATATCAGCGTTGTGAGATGCGCGTCGACACGGGCCGCCATTGGCTTTCAAGACATGCACACCGGCAATATTTTGAGTATGCGCAGCAATCGTTGTATCGCGGCTATCAAAGCCGGCCAAACGGCTTGGCATCCACCGCGCCGCATCAGCGCGGTGATGAACAAATTGTTGGCCGCTAAAACGACGTTTCGGATTGGCTGGGCCATTGGGCAGCTGCATCTCATGATCTATGGTGGTGATATGTTCGGCGGGCACCCCAATCTCTATCACTTCAATATTATCGCTGGCGTACAATACTTTATGCCTGATTTCAGGCGGCTGGATCACGCAATTTCCTGCATATAGGCGAAACGGCGCGCCTTGATCCTCATAGACCAAATCCACCCAGCCACGGTAACAGAAAATCAACTGAAACCCCACCGTGTGGTAATGCACCATATCCGGCACAGGGCCGCCATCTGGAATGCGAATATGGCTGGCGATGATCGATCCGCCCAACCGATCGGGGATCAAATCACGATACTGCATGCCGGCCCGCCCAATCACCCAAGGGGCTTGATCTGCCAAGCGGCGCACCACAAATTTATGCTGGGTTTCGGGCAGGATCAAAGGCGTTTCACTATTTTCGATCTCAATCCGGGTGCCATTTGGCGCTGTTAACAGCCGTGCGCCCTCTGCGATCAAATCGGGCGTGACGCTAAGCAAACGCAAAAAACCTGGGGCGGCGCTGCCACCCTGTTCTATGCGCAGCCTGAGGCCATGGCCCGACAGCACGACCACGCGCGGGTCATCAGCAGGATAGATCATCTCCATTCGCAACCCCAATTTTTTGGTGAAGAAGGAAATATCCTCACTAAGATTGGTGCTTGGTAATACCACTTCTGAACGTATTGTCATCTCGCCTCGCTTCTTATCGGCACTTTGCGCAAGGCAAGGATACAAAACAAGACCAGAGACGCAAAAACTTGCAACTTTCGCTCCCTATAAATTTAGTTTAATATTAAACTAGAATTAAAACTGGGAGATATGGATATGAGCGATCCAACCGCCGAAAATCTGCGCCTGGCCGCATTAAATTACCATGAATTTCCAAAACCGGGGAAATTAGAAGTGCGCGCCACCAAGCCGCTGGCCAATGGCCGAGACTTGGCCCGCGCATATTCGCCAGGCGTTGCGGAGGCCTCTATCGAAATTCAAAAAGATCCGCTTGCCGCCAGCCGTTATACCGCACGGGGCAATCTGGTTGCCGTGATCAGCAACGGGTCTGCCGTATTGGGCTTGGGAAATACCGGCGCCTTAGCCTCAAAGCCAGTGATGGAAGGCAAGGCAGTTTTGTTCAAAAAATTCGCAAATATTGATTGCTTTGACATTGAAGTGAATGAAAGCGATCCGGAAAAACTTGCCGAAATTATTTGCGCGCTGGAGCCCACATTTGGCGCCATCAATCTGGAAGATATCAAGGCACCTGACTGCTTTATCGTGGAAAAAATTTGTCGTGAGCGCATGGGAATACCCGTGTTTCACGATGATCAACACGGCACGGCCATTGTTGTTGGAGCGGCGGCAACCAACGCGCTTCATGTGGCCAATAAATCCTTTGAGGATATTAAAATCGTTTCAACCGGCGGCGGCGCTGCGGGGATCGCCTGTCTAAATATGCTGATGAAGCTCGGTGTTAAGCGCAGTAATATATGGCTATGCGATCTGCATGGTTTGGTGTATCAGGGCCGCGATATCGATATGAACTCGCAAAAAGCGGCCTTTGCGCAGGCCAGTGAGATGCGCAGCCTTGACGAGGTTATTGAAGGCGCTGATATGTTCTTAGGCCTTTCTGGGCCGAATGTTCTGCGCCCCGACTTGGTTAAACAAATGAGCGCGCAGCCGATCATTTTTGCGCTGGCGAACCCAAATCCCGAGATTATGCCAGCCGACGCGCTCGCTATCGCTCCCGATGCCATCATCGCCACCGGCAGAAGCGATTTTCCCAATCAGGTTAACAATGTGTTATGCTTTCCATTCATTTTCCGCGGGGCCTTGGATGCGGGTGCCACCGAGATTAATGATGCAATGCAAGTGGCCTGTATTCAAGGTATTGCAGAGCTTGCGCGGGCCACGACAAGCGCCGAAGCCGCCGCCGCCTATAAGGGCGAAACGCTGACATTTGGCCCAAATTATCTGATCCCCAAACCGTTTGATCCGCGCTTGTCGAGCGTGGTGTCAAGCGCTGTGGCAGAGGCCGCGATGCAAAGCGGGGTTGCCACGCAGCCGATCAAAGATATTGACGCATATCGCGATGCGTTAAAACAAACCGTCGTTAAATCGGCGTTTTTGATGCGGCCGGTGTTTGAGGCCGCCTCAAGCAGCGCGCGGCGGATTGTGTTTTCCGAGGGCGAAGACGAGCGGGTGCTGCGCGCCGCTCAGGCCGTTTTGGAGGAAACCAGCGAAGTTCCCATCGTCATAGGCCGCCCCGAAGTGATCCAGCAACGTTGCGAAAGGCTGGGGCTGGATATCCGCCCCGATCGAGATTTTAACATTGTCAATCCGCAACAAGATGACCGGTATCGCGATTATTGGACCAGCTATCACACGCTATTGGCCCGCCGCGGCGTCAGCCCAGATCTTGCAAAATCGATCATGCGCACGAACACCACCGCGATTGGCGCTGTTATGGTCCATCGCGGAGAGGCTGATAGCCTGATCTGCGGCGCTGTCGGCGAATTTAGATGGCATCTGAATTATATCGAGCAAATTTTGGGCAGCAAAACCTTATCGCCAAGCGGCGCATTGTCTTTGATGATTTTAGAAGACGGGCCTTTGTTCATCGCAGACACCCATGTCTGGGCCGACCCCACCCCCCTGCAAATTGCCCAAACCGCCAAAGGGGCCGCGCGCCATGTGCGCCGTTTCGGCATAGAGCCACAAGTCGCGCTGTGCTCGCAATCACAATTTGGAAATTTGAACAGCGAAACTGGCAAGAAAATGCGCCAAGCATTGGACATTCTCGATACCGAAAAGGTGGCGTTTACCTATGAAGGCGAGATGAATATCGATACGGCGTTGGATCCAGATCTGCGGTCCAGGTTACTGCCAGAAAACCGCTTACACGGGGCCGCAAATGTGCTGATATTTGCCAATGCAGATGCCGCCTCTGGGGTGCGCAATATCCTTAAAATGCGCGCCGGAGGGCTTGAAGTTGGGCCTATATTGATGGGTATGGGCAATAAGGCGCATATTGCCAATCCCTCGGTGACGGCGCGGGGGTTGTTAAATTTAGCCGCAATCGCTGGCACAGATGTCAAAAGCTATGAATAAAACGCCGCTCTAGCGGCGATGCTGCAGAGCAGCTTCAAGACGATCGGCATAGGCGCTGCGCTCCTGCGCGCTCATCCCAACTATAGAGGCCGATAGGTTGCTCTGCGCGCGTTGCAATCGCTGCGTCGCCCCTATGATTTGTTGTTGCATGACAGCATCAAATTCTGCTGCTCTAAACGGCGTTTGGCGCAATAAGCGGATGGCGGCCTCAAATTGTGTTTGCGCCGCCAATTTGGATTTTTCATCGCGACCTGCCCGAAATTGCTTGCTGATGGCGCGCCGCTGTTCTGGCTCAAGCGCGCGAAAATACGGTGACATGGCCTGCCGCGATCCGCCAGCATCGCTCCGATGCTCTGGACTATGGCGCCAAAACGCCCCTGCCAAAACCCCCGCAACAGCAATATTAAGCGCCAATGAAGCGCCAAGAAGCACTTTCCAAAAGCGCTTTGGCGCGCCAGTTTGCTTTGGTTGTTGTGACATCTCTTATCCCTCCAAATATGCCAAATAGAGATCTTCAAACGGATCAGAGCCTTCCAACCCAAGCTCGTTTTGACCCAATATCATATCATAAATTTGCGTTTCAACCTCGGGCGCCACCCCACCAAACTGAAAGCTCAAACCAGCAATCACAGCCAAACTGGCCCAGCCTTTAAAGCCGCCAAGACCAGGCCAAAAATCTGACCAAAAATCTGATAAGCCGCCCAGAAAACGAATATCGGAGCCCGTGCTATCGGACGTTTCTGCCCCCTGCATAGCCATCAAGGCCTGAGCATTTTGCAAAACGCGTTCCCTGAGCTGATCTGAGGGGGCGGGCAGCGCCCGTTGCGCCGATAGAAAAAACGCCTCTAGATCTTCGTGGTTTTGATCTTCAAACTTTTTCATCATGATATCCTAAGGCAGAAATTTCAGCTTCTAAACAGGTCTTTAACTGGCGCCGCCCGCGTGCCAATAAACTTTCAACAGCTTCAATACTTACGGCCATAATTGCGGCAATCTCTGGGTTTGACAGCTCATCCAAATGCCGCATACGAAGGGCTTGAGCCTGCCGTTGGGGCAATTGATCCAGCGCCTTGTAAAGCGCCGACGCACGGCGTTCATCTTGCAAATGTGACTCAACAGCCAAGCTGGGGTCGATCGGCTCTGGCGCCTGCTCCAATCCCGTCATTTGCGGCTTGCGGCACCGATCCTTGCACAGATTGGCCACCACTTGGTAGAGCCATGTACTGAGTTTTGCCCGCCCGCTTTGCCAGTCTGGTGCAATTTTCCACAGCCGGAGCATCGCCTCTTGCGCTATATCCTCGGCATCCGCCGCATTTTGCAGCCTGTGATAGGCTTGCGCATAAAGCTTTGGCGTCAAACGCTCGGTCAAAATGCGCGCGGCCTCTGGCATCCCTTTCGCATAGGCTGCCAGAAGCGTGGCATCATCCAACTGATTAGGTGTTTGAGACGGCATAGGCTCGACCCCAGAGCAATGTTTCTTTAATCTGCAGGCTTATTTTTTCCAAACCAGCCCTGCTTATAAAGGCGCTTTTTCAGTCGGTGCTTTTCAAAAGCCGCAAATTCCGCCTCATCAATAACGCCATCCTGATTGTGATCAAGCCGCTTAAAAAACCCTCCGCTTTGTCTTTTGGCTTTAGCGCGCTTTATCTCTTCTTGGCTTAGCGATCCATCACCGTTGAGGTCCAAGCGCTTCATTATTAATGCAGCGCGCCGATCAACGCTTTGCGACAAGCCGGCAACCAATTCCTGACTGGAAATGGACAGGTTCGCATCGGTGTCAAAATGTGTAAATTGCAGCATACCGCGTGGCTTTGCGATTTCCAAACAAGCTATTTCAGCCCGACACACGCCAGCTGCGCCCTCTGACATGTCCCTTTTAAGGTGATCAGGCTTTCGTTCTGAAGCGGCAACAGAGCTGCCAATTATAGCCAAAGCAAGCGTAAATATGATATGGAATTTAAGTGACATTTCATTCTCCTAATAAGAGTGGCTGCGCGCAGTCCACCAGATAGCAATATATATTAAACGCAGGAGCATAAGGTTTCCGTCGCTGACTTTAAAAAAATATTGCGACACAGAGCCGCAAAGACATTTGCCCCCCAAAGCCTTAGGCTTCAGCCTAAATATAATGCCCGGCGCCGCAAAGGAGTGAAATGCCAAACCCTATATCCGAGCCCGACACGCGCCCAATTTGGCGGGCTATGGGGTTTGGCTGGCGCCGCAAATGCCCAAATTGTGGCCAAGGCGCGCTGTTCAAAAATTATTTGAGCGTGCGCCCAAAATGTACCGTCTGCCGCCAAGATCTGTTCCATCACAGGGCGGATGATGGGCCCGCTTATCTGACAATTTTGATCGTGGCGCATATCATGGCGCCCTTATTGCACTTTACCTTCGTGACGTGGCGATTGGAGCCATTGGTCATGCTAAGCATTTTTACGGTTGGCTGTTTGGCCTTGGCGCTTTATCTTCTGCCGCGTCTCAAGGGCGTTATCATCGCAGTGCAATGGGCCCGCTACATGCATGGTTTTGGCCATGAAGAAAATGCAAGGAACTCTGATACCGCATGAGTCAGGATAAAACTGCCATCCGGCCCGCAGCCACGGTGATCGTGCTGCGCAATCGCGCCCATGCGCCGCAGGTGCTGATGGGGCAAAGAGGCGCGCAAGCTGCTTTCATGCCGAACAAATTTGTATTTCCGGGCGGCGCTGTTGATCCGCAAGACGCCGCAGTTCCGCTTTTGAGCGAGATATCAAACCCCTGCAAAGACAGGCTCAGCGAAGAGTCAGAGGGGCCCTCGGCGCAGGCCCTATGCGCCGCGGCTATTCGAGAACTGTTCGAAGAGACCGGGCAAATCTTGGGACAACAGGCCGCCTGGCCGGATCCGATCCCCGATGGATGGCAGGCTTTTGCGAGCAAGGGCTATCGACCGATTGCCGAGCCATTACAATTCGTGTTTCGCGCCATTACTCCGCCCGGGCGACCCCGGCGTTTTGATGCGCGGTTTTTTCTATTGGACGCAGCCTTCTTACAAAGCGATCTGGATGATTTTTCTGCCGCTTCAGATGAGTTATCGCATTTGCAATGGGTGCCGTTAGAGCACGCCCGCAGCTTTGATTTACCCTTTATCACCGAGGTCGTTATGGCTGAAATTGCGGGGCGCTTAGACGCGCCTGCCCCGCCGGATTCGGTGCCCTTTTTCAAAAATAACGATGAGGAAAGTCAGTTTTTACGGCTCACAGGCCGTGCTGTAAACATAAGCGAGTGAACTAGGCGGCAAAGATTACCCCCAAAACGCTTAAGCCCAAAAACAAAATGCCAAATACTTCTCGACGGCTCACGCGCTCTTGAAAAAACAAAATCGAAATGCAGAGGCTAAAAAGCAATTCGATCTGCCCCAAGCCTTTTACATAAGCGGCCGTTTGCAACGTAAAAGCTGTAAACCAGCCAAGTGATCCCAACAAACTGGTGACCCCAACCCAAAGCGCGGTTTTACGGGCGTGCCAGACGGCACGCAGTTGGGATGGTTCGCGCAACCCCATCCAGAGTCCCATCACGCAGGTTTGAAACGCAATCACAACAAAAAGGCTGACAGCGGCGCGTAAAAAAGGCTGCTCGTAAGGCAATTCTAAGCTCGCGGCGCGATAGCACACCCCTGAAACGGCAAAGAGCAAACCAGAGGCCAATCCCAATGCAGAGGCCCGATTGATCCACCTGCGTCCGTCGCCTTGCCCTGAAAGTGGCTGTTTAGACAAGAGCAGAAGAGCGATCAGACCCAAAAGGATAGCCCCAAAGCCCAGAGCTGAAATGCCCTCTCCCAGCAGCACAAACCCCACCAGCGCAACCAAAATGACTTCGGTTTTCTTAAACGTAATCCCGACCGCAAAATTGCGATATTTAAACATGGAAAGCACGCATAAGGTCGCAAATATTTGGGTTAGGCCACCGACGCCCGCATATACCAAAAGCCCTGCGCTCAAGGCCGGTAAAGCGATCGCATTCATGCCAAAATACACCGCCAACCCGATAGTCAAAAACGGCAGGGCGTAACAAAACCGCGCGAATGTGGCCCCTGTTGCGCTTAACGCGTCGCTGCTTAAGATTTTTTGCAGCGTAAAGCGAAGCGTTTGAAAGGTAGAGGCCAGCAAAGTTGCGATAATCCAAAGTTCCATAGCGTTTCAAACATCACTTTTTTCAGCCAGCCTCAACAGATCATTCTTAAACTCAACGCTATCGCCACCTCAATAGGGCATTGGATGCGCCTTATGAACATCGGCAATATCCGCCAGACACTCTGGCGAAAGCGTGATATCAACCGAACCTAGCGCCCATTTCAATTGATCAAATTGCGTGGCGCCAAAAATCGCCGAACACATGAAAGGGCGGGTGCGACACCACGCTAAGGCCATATGAACGGGGTCAACCTGATGGCGCTGTGCAACTTTTAAATAGGCCGCAACGGCGGGCAAAACGCGCGGCGTCATCCGCCCGCCAAGATCATGGCTTAACGACAAGCGGGACGCCTCTGGTATAGCGCCGTTTTGATATTTTCCTGTCAGCAGGCCAGTCGCCAATGGAGAAAAGGCAAGTAATCCGACATCTTCATTCACGCTTAATTCCGCCAAATCCGTGTCATATAGCCGGCAGAGGAGCGAATATTCATTCTGCATCGTGGCCACGCGCGGCAGCCCCTGATCCTCGGCAAGGCGCAACCATTGCGCGGTGCCCCATGCGCTTTCATTTGAAAGCCCAAAATGGCGAATATTGCCTTTATCCACTTGGCTTTGAAGCGCCTCAAGGCACTCTTGCATATTGGCAAGCGTTTCGTTTCGGTTTTGCGAAGACGGATCATAAGACCAATTCTTACGGAACATATAAGATCCCCGATTGGGCCAATGAAATTGATACAGATCAATATAATCTGTTTGCAAACGGCGAAGGTTACCCTCAATCGTTTCAGCAATGGTCGCGGCACTAATCGGCGCGCCGTCGCGCACATAGCCCAACCCTTCTCCGGAATGTTTGGTGGCCAGAATATACGCATCACGCCGCGCGGGGTTTTGGGCGTTCCAGGTGCCAATAATTTCTTCGGTGCGGCCTATTGTTTCTTTGGCAATTGGGTTTACCGGATACATTTCAGCCGTATCGATAAAATTTATTCCATTTCCCAGCGCAAAATCAATTTGGGCATGCCCATCGGCCTCAGAGGTTTGGCTGCCGAAGGTCATCGTCCCCAGACAAAGCTCGGATACAAAAAGCCCGCTGCGGCCCATCGCATTCATTTTCATACCAAAATCTCCCTAACCGCTTGGTTTAACTGTGATCTATCATTTCACTGCAAAGTGCAATCAATCGTAAAGACCCTATGAAAAATCTGCAGCCGATAAAAAGGTTAATTCTGACAGAAGGGTGTCATTTGATGCGCAAACCATCGGTGTGATAGCTTATTTTTGTTGAGAACAAATCATGAACATATATAAAGCCATTATGGATATAAACTTACTGACTCGACAAAATCGCAGCACGCGGCCCCAAATCGTTCTCTTTCAGAAGCAAAATCTGGATATCCGCTTAGATTTAGGGCGGGTGCATGAATGCGCCGGACGCGCCAGGCGCAGCTTTGCTCTGATGCTCGCAGCGCAGCTTTCGGGACCGATTTTATGGATTACGCCCCAATATGAAACACAGCGCCCGAATCCAGATGGGATACGGCCATTTTTGGATCCGGCCCGACTGCTTTTTGCCACACCGCAGCGGCCAGTGGACAGCCTATGGTGTATGGAAGAAGCCTTGCGCAGCGGTGTTGTCCCTTTGGTGGTTGCAGATTTGAACGACTATCCAGCGCTCACGCCGGTACGCCGGTTACATTTGGCAGCAGAAACCGGCGCAAGATACAGCGCAAAAGCACCGCCGCTTGGATTGTTATTAACCCCCGATAAAGGGGGTGCGGCAGGGGTTGAAACACGATGGCTTTTGCAACCAGACAGCACAGAAGAGCAACCCGGCTGGCAGCTTAAACGCTTAAGGGCGCGGCGCGCACCACCGCGCGCTTGGCATATCGCGCAAACCCCTGATTATTGCTTCACTGCCATGATCTAAATCATGCATTAACGCGCATTAACGACCGCCAATGTCGACTATATGCTAGTAGCTCCGCCCAAAAAGCGGCACATAGAAATTTATGAGACTTTTACTTTCCTTTGCGGCACTTTTTCTATCCGTTGTGTTGCTGCAAACCTCTACGGGCGGTCTTGGTCCACTTGATGCCTTATCGGGCTTTGCATTGGGCTTTACGACCCAACAAATCGGCTTGCTCGGTTCTGCGCATTTTTTCGGATTTCTGATTGGCTGCTGGTGGGCACCAAGAGTGATGGGCAAAGTTGGCCATTCGCGCGCATTTGCTGCGTTTACCGCCACCGGAGCCATCGGATTATTGGCGCATATGCTGGTGCTTGATCCTTATGCATGGGCGGCTATGCGGATCGCCTCGGGCCTGTGTATTGCAGGCTGCTACACGGTGGTTGAAGCTTGGATGCAAGCCAAAGTTACCAATAGCACGCGCGGCCGCGCGATGGCCACCTATCGCATTGTTGATCTGGGTGGTTCGCTGGGCGCGCAATTGCTTATCAGCGTTTTGCCCGCAGCAAGCTATGTCTCCTATAATATCTTGGCGCTGTTATGCTGCGCCACTTTGATCCCCTTAACCTTGACCACGGTTCAACAACCGGCAACGCCCAGCGCCCCCCGATTACGCCCCTCTCTTGCAATACAGCGTTCTCCCCTGGCCGCCGCGGGAGTTTTGGTTGCGGCCTTATCAGGGGCATCGTTTCGAATGGTCGGGCCCGTCTATGGCAATGAAATAGGCTTAAGCGCCGCACAACTTGGTTATTTTCTGGCGACTTTTGTTTTGGGGGGCGCAATCGCGCAATATCCGATCGGCTGGCTGGCAGATAAATATGATCGGCGATGGGTTTTGATCTGGCTGTCTATTGCTGCGATCCTCAGCTGCATCCTAACCGCCAGCTTTAGCAACAGCAACATCACCGTGGTTCTGATTTTGGCCGCTTTGTTTGGATTCACCACCTTTCCCATCTATTCGGTGGCGACTGCGCATGCGCATGATTTTGCCAGCTCGGAAGAACGGGTTGAATTATCCGCAGCGCTGCTGTTCTTTTTTGCCTTGGGCGCGATCGCAGCGCCCTTTATCGCCTCACAATTGATTTCATCCTTTGGACCCGCAGCCTTATTCATTCTTATTGCGCTGGGGCATGTGGCTTTGGTGGTTTTTGGCCTTAACCGTATGCGCGTGCGGCCAACAGCCACTGAAAAAACACGCTATGTATACGCCCCGCGCACCACATTCACCATTGGCCGTTTATTGGGCAGCAGCAGAGAGCGCAGCAACTCTGTGCGCTCTGAAACGGATGAAAATTAAAATGCCCCCATGGCCTGGCCGGCCAGACCTTTAGCAAAACGCGGCATGCTCTTTCCCCGAGCGCGAACTTAGTCTAGAGGAAGGGCCAGATAAGAATGAGGCCAGCATGACACGTCACCTGATTACATCGGCAATCCCCTATATCAACGGGGTGAAACATCTGGGCAACCTCATTGGCAGCCAGTTGCCCGCAGATCTTTTCGCGCGTTATCAAAGAGCACGTGGCAATGAAGTGCTGTTCTTATGCGCAACCGATGAGCATGGAACCCCGGCCGAGCTGGCCGCGGCCAAAGCGGGCAAATCTGTGGCCGAATATTGCACCGAACTGCACGCCATTCAGGCTAAAATTGCCGATGGGTTTCGCTTATCATTTGACCATTTCGGCAGGTCATCCAGCCCGCAAAACCAAAAACTGACGCAATATTTTGCGGGGAAACTGGCCGATGCAAACCTGATCCGGGAAGTCGAAGAAACCCAGATGTATTCGCCCACCGATGGCCGTTACCTGCCTGATCGCTATATCGAGGGAACCTGCCCGAATTGCGGATTTGAAGATGCACGGGGCGATCAATGCGATGAGTGCACCAAACAATTAGACCCTGCCGATTTGATCAACCCTCGCTCTACGATATCCGGAGCAACCGATCTAGAGCGGCGTCTGACCAAGCATCTTTACCTTCGCCAAAGCCAGATGCGCGACCAGTTGCAAACCTGGATTGACGGCAAAACCGATTGGCCAGTTTTAACCGTTTCAATCGCAAAAAAATGGCTGAATGACGGCGATGGCTTGCAAGATCGCGGCATCACCCGCGATTTGAATTGGGGCATTCCAGTGCGTAAAGGCGAAGAGCCTTGGCCCGGCATGGAAGACAAAGTGTTCTATGTCTGGTTTGACGCGCCGATCGAATATATTGCCTGTGCGCAAGAATGGCAGGATGCCGGCAAAGGCAGCGACTGGCAGCGTTGGTGGCGCACCGATAAAGGCGCGCAGGATGTTACCTATACGCAGTTCATGGGCAAAGATAATGTGCCCTTCCACACGCTCTCTTTTCCAGCCACAATTTTAGGGTCAGGCGCGGCTTGGAAATTGGTAGATTATATTAAATCCTTCAATTATTTGAATTATGAGGGCGGGCAATTTAGCACCTCGCGCGGGCGCGGGGTCTTTATGGATCAAGCGCTCGAGATATTACCGGCAGATTATTGGCGCTGGTGGTTGCTGAGCCATGCGCCTGAAAGCTCGGATGCAGAATTCACCTGGGAGAATTTTCAAGCCAGCGTCAATAAAGATCTGGCGGATGTGCTGGGAAATTTTGTCAGCCGTGTCACAAAATTTTGCCGCAGTAAATTTGGCGAAGCGGTTCCGGAGGGTGGCAGTTTAGGGCCAGAAGAAAAGCAGCTGATCGCCGATTTAACCGCCCGGTTGCGCAAGTATGAAGATCTGATGGAACGCATGGAAGTACGCAAATCAGCAGCTGAATTGCGCGCGATCTGGGTGGCCGGAAATGAATATCTGCAAAATGCGGCCCCTTGGGCCACCTTTAAAACCGACCCTGAAAAAGCCGCCGCGCAAATTCGTTTGGCGCTGAACCTCATTCGCTTCTATGCGGTTTTGTCTAGCCCATTCATTCCCGATGCCAGCGCCACGCTGATGACGGCACTGCAAAGCAGCGATGATCGCTGGCCGGAGGGCGATCTTGAAGCCGGTCTAACCCGCTTGCAACCCGGGCATGGGTTCAGCGTGCCGGATGTGACATTCCGTAAAATCAGTGATGAAGAAGCGGTAGAATGGAAATTAAGGTTTTCCGGAGGTCAAATCGCCGAGGCTCATCAGGATATTTAAGCCTATAATGCAAGCGGCCGATCCTTTTGCGAAAGAATAAAGACATCTCTTAGAAGGCTTCTGCTTAGGATAAAAATCTAGGGTCTGTTGACGTTTATTTCAGCCAGAGCATGGTTGGCGCGAGTGAGATGCAAGATTTCCAAAGGTGTCTGTGAGCGCCCGTATCTAGGTTGTGATGCCGCCGCACGATGTCCCTATAGCCTGGCTTTGACTCCGCCCTTTTTTGCCCTGGCGCGCCCGGTGCACCTTGACGGTGGAGCCACAGATCATCGCGCAATCGAAGTCCGTACTGACAACTAACGCCTTGAACATTAGGTAGAAATCGTCAGCCTGATTTGTTTTGGATCAACCCCGTATTTCATGGCTAAACCGGCCACAACCTCGCCCTCCGCCGCGCCCTTACTCCAAGGCAGCTGACCCCGTGCGAGGATTGATAGAGGCGCTTTTTGAGGCTCAATAAGGTCGATCTCTGCAAATAAGCGATCCGCAGCATCGCTCAATTCATAGAAGATCCGATCACCGCTCGAAACCACGCGCAGCATTCCGCTTAACACAACGATCGCATCTGCCTTTGGAGCCGCGTGTGCGAAGACACCTCCCTCCCCTGTTCCAACTTTTTCAGAAGGGTTTGCGGGCCCACCGGCTAAGAGCCTAACCATAAGATCAACAAAGCTAAAACTGAAAAGCGGCGTTTGCGAAACAAGACTGCGCAAAATAGACATATAAGCGACAGCCCCAAAGGGCCTAAAAACAATGGTCAAATTTTATACACATCAATCGTCAAAAAATCCTCTCTTCCCACTGGAGAGGTCTCTTATAGGTTTCTGCCTTGCCCAAGAGTGCAGCAAAAGACGGTGCATAGGGTTGTTTACAGGTATACTCAAGCGGCAAGCAACAATGCGCTAGGCGCGATCAATACAACCTATCCTCCGGCCCATCTTCCGGCACCGACCTTAAGACTTCCACCCAAACCCTCTCCGACAAAATAGACTTGATAGGTTCCAAAACCGGAACCATTTTAAAACAAAGACATTGGAATAATTCGTACCTTTTATACGATAGCAGAAAAAATGATTGACGCGTTGAAATCTATTTTAGCCTCAAACCTAAGATTAAGTAGCGCTGAGCTTGCCGCGATTGGCGGGTTCTATGATTGTTTCGCCTACGATCTGTTAAACGGTAAATGACCAGTAGCGCGCGATATTTACGATCACGTTCTTGATACTCAAGAGGATCTGAACGGGATCACCGATACGATAGGTGGCTGATATCGAAGAAGGTGCAGCCTTACTATTTGTATATTAGGGGAACGCCGAGTTACGCGCCCCCTTTCCCCGGCGGCCCGGGCGGGGCAGCGTAGTGTGGATTTATCGAACCGTATCGGATCGCAGGATTGGCCGCAATTAATGCGTTAAAAGACCGCAGCATCAATATCAATATTCTGTTCTTTGATCCTAAGAGACAAAAATCTGTGCAACAAAAACCCTGTACAAAATTTTGACAAAGCGCTTTATTTTATGGCTAAAAATCCAAAATCTGAAGGCATATTTTGTATTTTGAACAAAAAAACATGCCTATTATAAGCTTGTTTATTGGAGAAATCATACCGCCTATATTCTAAAAAGACACCAACAAAAAATGCTAGAAAAATTAAAACAGCTGCGCTTGTTTCCCGCTGTTTCAACTTTCACTGAAGCCAAAGAATGGATTGCAATCTTCGAAGAGCGAAGTGGATGGTTTGAAACGAAAAAGAGTTTGAAAACTCTGCTGAAAAACGCAAGATAGAAAACCGCGCGAGCGCAGAGGAAGTGAAAGCCACAGGAACAACTTTTTAGTCGTTGCGCGCTGCGTTTGCCGACAAAATTGGGGGCGGCAGCAATCCCAACACGCAAAATAAGTTCGTTTTTGATGTCGAAAATAAGACCCTAAAATCGAGTTCGGTGTTATCCTTAAACTTGCGATCATTGCGCGCCAAGCACAAGCTGAAAGACTTGAAAACCACCTAAGCAGAACCAACCCGCCCAACGCGGGCTGTTTGTTGTCTATAAGTCCCCCAAAAGCGTTGTCTTAGGCGGCAGTCTCGAAATACCGGTTTCTTTTTGCATGTGATTTGAAAACAATATGGTCCTATCGTTTTAGATCATACCAGATCATCAAAATCGCCTAACTTAACCGAAAGTTGTAACAATTGAAGCGTGGGCACCAGCTCTTTCATCTCATCCACTTTGATGGCGCGGCGGCCTTCCCGTAATTCTATTGCCCGCCCTTTGTAAAACACCGATAATTGTATCGCCCCATCCAGCGTTTCCAGCCACCATTGTTTGATTTTCAGCGGCACTTCCACTTTTCTAACATTGCCGTTCACATCACTGCGCCAGGTATAGCGCACGGGACGATAGGTGCGATCGGTTAAAAGACGAA
>Ga0181556_1000408_pt1 | contig 46238 bp, 42 predicted proteins | sample 011ome_14_FD_148651 | JGI IMG/M metagenome (GOLD analysis project Ga0181556, IMG submission 148651) | Coastal salt marsh microbial communities from the Groves Creek Marsh, Skidaway Island, Georgia - 011505AT metaG (spades assembly) | ecosystem: Environmental > Aquatic > Marine > Intertidal zone...
GCGCCGCTTATAAAAATAACCCGTTGCAACGCCGTCTGATAAACGCCGTCTGATAGTAGCCTAATACAGCAAAAAGTCACATCGATGGGGAGGCTAGCCTACCGGATTCACTTATTCGAAGTTCGCAGAGACCAGGGCAGGCTCACCCTCATCGTGGACGAGTGAGGAACAGACGCTGAGCGCGAGTGATGGAGGAGAGGTGAAAATTGCAAACGGCGCAGCGCGGTTTAACACATTAAGCCCGAGAATATTATTCGTAGCCCCGGGTATAACCGCGACCTCGGTGGGGCCGATCTCGCAATGCTGCCCAAGCGAAAAACGCGCGATCTCGTAGACATTTATTGATCGGGTACGCCCGTCAGCCATCCGCGCAGCAACGCGTCGGCTCGGCTTCACGCGTATATCATGTGATAACGACTTGAAGGTACTCTCTGCCAGTGTGACCATGCCTGCGCCGGTATCAACCATAAATTGCACGTCGGTTCCCGCGCCCGATGTGTCAGTGATAGTGCCCGTAATGTAGTAATTACCGGACTTTTGCCTATCGAGCGGAATTTTATGCTCGAAATCCCCTGCGCTTACCCCAGCCGCGAAAGAAAGACCGAGGATCAAGCCCAGAGACGATAGAAATCTGCTTGGCAATACGGGATTAGGTGCAGACGACTGCACTGGAAACTGCGTAGAGCGCATGGTTACCGATTTTAAAGGGAAGCCTCCCTTTAAGCGCACAATTGAGAGAGTGCCTGCTATTGAGATAGCTCAAGTCGAAATAGCCGACTCTGAGGCAGTGGACATGGTCGAAGTCAAAAAGATCGAGTTCCGCGGAAAACCCCCGTTCAAGCGAAGCAAGGAACTGGTTCCTGTCATAGACATTATGCAGCTCGAATTGGAACCCGAAGCGCCGACTAAAAAGTCTAGTAGGAAGAAGTTCGGGGGCCGTCCGCCGTTTACGCGCTAGCAAGCACTGAAGGCGAGTTCTCGAGTTAGCTCTAACCTACTTGCCGAAAACCTTCGATGATCTGGGTAAAACCAACTAAAACCGAAGGCAAAAAAAACCCGACGCAAGTCGGGTTTTTTGATTATGGCGGAGAGAGAGGGATTCGAACCCTCGATAAGATTTCTCCTATACGCCCTTAGCAGGGGCGCGCCTTCAGCCACTCGGCCACCTCTCCAAAAATCGCGTGCATAGTAACATAGGGTTAGGTGAAACGAGAAGGGCGGATCTTGTCTCGGATTGGCACGTTGCGAGGCTGAGAAGCGGGAAATTTTGCGTGGATTGCGCTACTGAGAAGTTTGCAGACTCTGTGCTGATTGCGCTGAGTCTTTCGTCGGGCAGATGGGTCGCTATTCTGGGGACACAACCTCCTGCTCGCCGGCGATACGCTCATATATTTCTTCGCGGTGAACTGCGACATCCTTGGGCGCATTGACGCCAATGCGCACCTGATTTCCTTTGACACCCAGCACCGTCACGGTTACTTCGTCGCCGATCATAAGCGTTTCGCCAATTCTGCGCGTCAATATCAACATCCTAACTCTCCTCGAGCGGTTTACTCCATTAACCTTCCCGTCCTTAGCTACTAAATTAGGTGTGCTTAAGGCGATGGCTTATTTTTCAGGCCTCTACCTAAGAAAAATTGCCTGGCTGAAGTGCGCCGCGGGGCAAAGCGAGGTGGCTGAATACTTTAGCTTATACTCTTCCTCTCATAATCTGGATCACCGAGATCGAACGCGCTGTGCAAGGCACGCACGGCAAGCTCAAGGTATTTCTCATCGATCACTATCGAAATTTTTATCTCGGACGTAGTGATTATTTGAATATTAATATTCTCATCAGCGAGTGCCTTGAACATTTTACTTGCGATGCCCGCATGCGATTTCATGCCAACACCAACAACAGAAACCTTGCCGATTTTCTTATCGAGGGAGACCGACTCCGCTTTAAGCGACGGTGACAGATCATCTAGTATCTTTTTTGCACGCTCACTGTCGCTACGTTTAACCGTGAAGGTGATGTCATTATTGCCATCGGCGGCGGCATTCTGCACAATCACATCTACCTCAATTCCGGCAGCGCTAACTGGCCCGATAACTTGGTATGCGATACCTGGAATATCAGGAACACCGGCGACCGTAAGTTTGGCTTCATCGCGCTGAAAAGCAATACCGGCGATAGTTGGATCTTCCATTTTCGACTCCCCTTCTAAACTAATGAGCGTACCCTCGCCCTCTTCAAAACTCGACAGGACTCGCAACGGCACCTTGTATTTGCCGGCAAATTCAACCGCACGTATTTGTAAAACCTTGGCACCCAGACTCGCAAGCTCGAGCATCTCTTCGAATGTGATACTGTCGAGGAGTTTCGCGTCTTCGACCACCCGTGGATCGGTGGTGTAGACACCTTTTACATCGGTATAGATCTGACACTCGTCGGCGTTAAGCGCCGCCGCAAGTGCAACGGCAGTGGTATCGGAGCCGCCGCGTCCGAGCGTTGTTATATTGCCGTGCTCATCTACGCCTTGAAATCCCGCGACAACGACTACGTTGCCTTGCTGCAATTGAGCGCTGATTCGCGTGCCATCAATCTCGCGAATGCGCGCTTTAGTGTGGGTCTCGCACGTACGAATCTGTACCTGATTACCCGTAAACGAGCGTGCAGGAACGCCTCGTTTTTCAAGCGCCATACTCAACAGTGCGATAGTCACCTGTTCGCCTGTGGATAGGAGCACATCCATCTCACGCGGCGTCGGATAGTCCATGATCTGCTGGGCAAGATCAGTAAGCCGGTTCGTCTCGCCACTCATGGCCGAAAGCACGACAACGATATCGTCACCCGCAGCTTTAAAGCTAGCAACCTTATCGGCCACCGCTTCGATTCTCTCTACAGTACCTACCGAGGTACCTCCGAACTTCAATACTAACAGCGCCATTATTCTCTACTCGATGCCCTACAAGGGCAGAAAGAACTCGCCTCGTGGCGAGTTTATTTTCACTAGCTGCTTGACGAAGCCTTAAAGCTTGTTAGCAACCCATTCTTCAACGCTCGCCACGGCAGCCGGCACCGCTTCGACATCGCTTCCACCCGCCATGGCCATGTCTGGACGACCTCCCCCCTTGCCACCGACCTGTGTAGCAACCATGTTGGCAAGCTCACCCGCTTTAATGCGATCGGTAAGGTCTTTACTTACGCCGGCGACGATACTGACTTTTCCACCCGCAGTGCTGATCAGTAACACGACCGCGGTGCCGAGCTTGTTTTTGAGCTGATCTACCGTCTCGCGTAACGCCTTCGGATCGAAGTCGTCGACCGCGCAGGCAAGAAGCTTGATGCCGCCAACCTCTTTTGCGCTGGCCGCGAGGTCGCTGCCCGCGCTCGAGGCCATTTTCGCTTTGAGCTGATCGAGCTCTTTCTCTAGCGCCTTATTAGTCGCATTCATCTGCTTTACGCGCTCGAGCAAATCATCTTGATTAGCTTTAACGAGCTCGCATAGCTGTTTAAGCGTCTGCTCTTCACGTGCAACAAGCGCGAGTGCGCCCTGCCCAGTTACCGCTTCGATTCGGCGGACACCCGCGGAGATACCTGATTCGCTCAAAATTTTAAAAAGACCAATATCGCCCGTGCGCTCGACGTGTGTGCCACCGCAGAATTCGACGGAGAATTTGCCACCCATACTGACCACGCGAACTTCGTCACCGTATTTTTCGCCGAATAGCGCCATCGCACCGCGCTGCTGCGCTGCCTCTAACGCCATGACCTCTTTCGCAACCTGAGTGTTCGCCAATATTTCGGCATTCACAGCGGCTTCAATTTTTGCGAGCTCATCCGCAGTCACTGGTGCTGAGTGCGAGAAGTCGAAGCGTAGTCGCGTTGCGTCCACCAGCGATCCCTTCTGAGTCACATGTTCTCCGAGCGTATTGCGAAGCGCCGCATGCATGAGGTGCGTAGCCGAGTGGTTAAGTGTGATCGCTTTACGCGCGCTCGCCTCTACTTGACCGGCAAGTGCGTCCCCTACTTTGAGTGAACCGATGACGAGTTCGCCGATATGTAGCAACACATCATTCTGCTTCTGCGTGTCATCGACGCGAAATTCAACACCTTCGGCAAACAGAGTGCCACTGTCTCCTATCTGCCCACCCGACTCTCCATAGAATGGAGAGCTAGTTAGCACCAGCGTCGCGGCTTCACCTGCTTTTAGCGAGTCTTGCGGCTTGCCGTTGACATAGATTGCAGCAACATCGCCGGACGCCTCTAATGCCTCGTAGCCGCGGAAATCAGTCACCTCCACGCCGTCGAGTTCTAGCTTATCGACTGCGGAGAAATTGCCGGCCGCGCGCGCCTGCGCGCGTTGAACTTGCATCGCTGCCTCGAACCCCTCCATATCGAGCGTAATGCCGGACTCACGAGCGACGTCAGCAGTGAGATCAACAGGGAACCCGTAGGTGTCATAGAGTTTAAACACCGTCTCGCCAGCCAGCGTGTCTCCGTTGAGATTAGCAATCGCTTTTTCCAGAATCGCCATGCCGTTCTCGAGCGTTCGCGCAAATTGCTGCTCTTCATCGCGCAGCGCTTTTTCGACACTACTCTGTTTTGCCTTTAATTCAGGATAGGCTTCGCCCATTACTTTCACGAGTCCTGCGACAATTTTATAGAAAAACACCTCCTTCACACCGAGTTGATAGCCATGACGAACCGCTCGGCGAATAATTCGACGCAGAACATAGCCGCGTCCTTCGTTCGACGGCAGCACACCGTCAACGATGAGGAACGAGCAGGACCTAATATGGTCGGCAATAACCCGTAGCGAATTATTGGTGAGATCTTCCACGCCGGTGATCACCCCGATATCGGCGAGCAGTGACTGAAAAAGATCGATCTCGTAATTGCTGTGTACGTTTTGCAAAACAGCGGCGACGCGCTCGAGACCCGCACCGGTGTCCACAGAGGGCTTCGGCAGTGGCGTCAGCGTGCCATCGGCTTTGCGCTCGTACTGCATGAAGACGAGATTCCAGATTTCGATGTAACGATCGCCGTCTTCGTCAGGGCTGCCTGGCGGGCCACCTGGCACGTCTTCGCCATGATCGAAGAAGATTTCGGAACACGGGCCGCAGGGGCCTGTGTCGCCCATCGCCCAGAAGTTATCTTTTTCGCCCAGACGCGAGAAACGTGTTGGATCAATTTTCATTTCATCCAACCACAGGGCAGCCGCTTCGTCGTCGTCTTGATAAACTGTTACCCACAGCTTCTCCGCCGGTAGACCTAGCTCGACGGTAAGAAACTCCCACGCATACTTGATCGCTTCGCGCTTAAAATAGTCGCCAAACGAGAAATTGCCGAGCATTTCGAAGAAAGTATGATGACGCGCCGTGTAGCCTACGTTCTCTAGATCATTATGCTTACCACCGGCCCGCACGCAGCGCTGCGAGCTGGTAGCTCGATTGACCGATCTCACTTCGTCGCCCAAAAAAGCGTCCTTAAACTGGACCATGCCCGCATTCGTGAACAGAAGCGTTGGATCATTGCCTGGTACCAGCGAGCTGCTAGGTACGATTTCATGACCGCGGTCGGCGAAGAATTGAAGGAATTTTTGGCGAATTTCTGCGCTTTTCATAATCTCTACTTATCGACTAAAGTGCCAGCGCGAGGCTGGCATGAGTTTGCTGATCAGGCTGCAATCAAAGGGGAGGAAGTATAACGCCTAGCGAGCGGATTTTGCAGGCGTTTTTTGGCTCAGAGCGATAGAAAAAGGAGAGTCAGTGCCCCTCGTTCACACTCCGCATTTCCTTAAACTAGTTCTCTGGATTCGTATCTCGACCTAGCAGCGCAGCCATGTTTGGCTTAAAGTCAAAGTCATCTATAACCTCATCAGCCGGAACCCTGAGCTTGCCATCACTGCTGAGAATGACTGAAATATAACGGGTCTGGGGAAAGTGGCTAAGAATAATGGTAAGGATAATAAGAAAAGGGACACACAGAAACATACCTGGAATACCCCAGATATAGCCCCACAGCCCGAGATTTAACAAAATCACTATAGGACTCAGGTTGAATGAACTTCCCATTAATCGAGGTTCTAGTATGTTGCCTATACCGATTTGCAAAATTCCGATGCCTGCTAACACAAGCAAGAACAGGCTATAGCCCTCAGACTGTGCGAGCGCGATCATCGCAGGGAAGATAGTTGCAATTATAGAACCGACCGTGGGTATAAAGTTCAATAGGAATATAACAAGCCCCCAAACACCGGCAAAATCAACATCGACCGCACGAAGGAAAAGATAGCTAAGAAGGCCGGTAAGCGAACTCGTAAACATTTTGATGCTGATGTATTTCTGTATGTCATTGCGGACGCGGTCGATGATTTTTCGCACATCTCCCTCCTGTCCACCTGCGCCAAACAAGGCCGAGATTTTTTCATCGAATTTGCCTTGTTCGAGAAAGAGAAAAAGAACATAAATCGAAATTAAACCACCGCTCGCGAGTATGCTTGCAAAGGAAGACGCAATAGTCGCAGCGTAGGCGGGCAAGTCTATCCATTCGGTAATCATCTGCATGAGGCCGCGCTCTTGATAAGCAGCCATATCGAGGAAAGGAAGATTTTCAAGCCTCGATGTCAGATTCACTTGATAAACCGGTATTACTTGCATGACCTCCTCAAGCCTGCCGCCGAGAAACCCACCTATACCCCAGAGAGTCAACGCAAACGTCAGAAACGACAGAATCAAACAGAGAAAGCGCGGGAGTTCGTACTTATTGAGTCGCAGTCGACCAAACATCGCGGCTAAGGTATTAATCAGATACCAAATTGCGATAGCGATTACTAAGGGCAGCAACAGAGCCTCACCGACGATCAGCAGATAAAACACGAGAACGACCGCGAGTAGTGTCATCGCAAAACCTGGAATCTTCATGCCCTGCTCTCCTTGGGTGGACTGCGCCAATGCTGAGGTTACCACACTCTCATAAGCGCCAAACACTTCGCAATCAATCGTTTACTGACTAGTCTCTGCGCCTTAGAATGCAAATCCGATCCGAAGCAAAAGGATAAACGGTTTTTGCGCAGCAAGAATAACAACAGCGTGTACAAGAATTACGCTGCCATTTCAGAGATTCACTCACTCGTGGCAGGGTCGAGCGGCCAACTCTCCCTCGCAGCGCAGAGCGACTGCGGGCGAAGACGTAAAGTCAATCAGGATCGGTTCCACATCGATGCCGAAACCACACTGATCGTGATCGCCGACGGGATGGGCGGTCATCGCGCTGGCGAAGTCGCCGCTCAGATTGCCGTTGAGTGCATACCTGCGCACTTCGCAAAATCCTACAATGACTCAGCAAACTCGGCTGCAGAGAGCCTTAGATTAGCGCTTGAAGAGGCGAACGCCGCGATCTTCGCACAGGCGTTAGAACCCGAAAACAAGGGAATGGGTACAACTGCCATCGCGGCTCATTTGGTGGATAACCAGCTTACTATTGCCCATATCGGCGACTCCCGGCTTTACCTATTTCGACACGGTAGCCTAGAGCAATTGACGCATGATCACAGCCTTCTGCAATCGCTTATCGACGATGGCTTCTATACAGAGCGTAACTCTAGGTCGACAGGGATGGGACACGTGGTTACCCGCGCACTTGGAATCAAACCGACCAGCCAAGTCGACACTCTCAGCTGCACTTTGCAGGAAGGCGATTTTCTCTTGTTCTGCACTGATGGTTTAAGCGATCTGGTCGCCGACTGGCAGATTAGCGACACACTAAGAGAGTTTGATGGCGATCTAGCAGACACCTGCCGCATGCTGATCAATCATGCTAATCGCAATGGTGGCAGAGACAATGTCAGCGTCGTTTTAGCGAGTTATAGCACGGCGCGGGAGTGATAACTCCCACGCCATGATGTGCTCATTACACACCGCCAAAGGCTTCGAGTAATGTCGACTGCGTGAGAATTTGTGGCAGGATTTCAGGCTCTCCCTCGCTAGGGTACAAGAGGTAGAGCGGAACCGAAGGTCGATTAAACTGTTCGAGCACTTCGGTGATTTCTGGGTCTTCGTTCGTCCAGTCCCCTTTCAAATACGTGATGTCATTCTCAATTAACGCTTTCTTTACCGCGTCGCTGCCCAGTGATGTCTGTTCGTTTGCGAGACAGGTGATGCACCAATCGGCGGTCATATTGATAAAGACCGGCTTGCCTGCCGCACGCAATTCAGCAAGTCGCGCAGCCGAGAAAGGTTCGAAATTATCGCTGCTAGCGAGAAGGTTACCCTCCTCGTCATATTCGGCGACACTCGCCTCACGGGCCTGGGTCTGTAGAAATGGCGTCTGCATCAAATAAAGAGCAAAACCGATCGCAACGGCGGCGGTAGCATAATTTAAGCTCAAGGCGATCGGCCCCATCGTGAATCGCTTTTGGTATAACCAGGCTGCAAAGGCGAGCACGACACAGGCGCCGAGCACGAGGGTCATCCCCATGATCCCGACCTGATTGCCAAGCACCCAGAGGAAGAAAAGCGCAGAGGCATAGAGCGGGAATGCCATAAACTGCTTAAAGGTTTCCATCCACTGTCCAGGCTTGGGCAAGAACCGAGTCAGCACCGGCACATAAGAAATAATCAGAATAGGCGCAGCCATACCGAGTCCTAGAGAAATAAACACGATCATCGCTAGCGCCCAGGGCTGGGTCAAAGCAAAGCCCAGCGCGGGTCCCATAAACGGCGCCGTGCAGGGAGTGGCAACCGTGGTCGCGAGCACCCCTGTAAAGAAAGATCCCTTGTAACCCTCTTTCTGCGCTAGGTTGCCGCCCATGCCCATGAGGCTCGTCCCTATTTCGAACACGCCAGACAGGCTTAGAGCGAGCATGAAGAACACATAGACGATAAGTGCCAAAAACCAAGGCTGCTGGAATTGGAACGCCCAGCCGATTCGCTCACCGCCTGCACGTAGCACGATTAACACCGTCGCGAGCGCCATAAATGCTACGAGAACACCCGCTGTGTAAGCTAAACCGTCCATTCGCTGCTTCTTTGCAGTCTCGCCGGCATTCTTCGCGAGGCTTAGCGCCTTCATAGACAACACTGGGAACACGCAGGGCATTAGGTTAAGGATGAGTCCGCCAAGGAAAGCGAATGCAACGTAAAGCAGCAACCCGCCGCCATTCTGATCTTGCTGATTTACCGCAGCCATGGGCAGCAGCGAAAATTCACTCAATTCAACCGCGGGGCTTGAGAAATCATAGGCTACGCGCTCACCCTCTGCGTCTTCGAGCACCAACACACCATAAACCTCGCTGAGGTCTTCGAGCATACGCCGCGGCTGCGAATGGGTGATCTGGAGTAAATTAGCGCTAAGGGTGACATCGCGCAGAGGGCCTGGCTTTATTACACGGCGCTTCTCGGGGAAAAAATAGGCATCGGTAAAGCCGTCAAAAACACCCTGCTCCGAGCTAAACCCAAGACTTACACGTTCGCCCGCAGCGACCACGCTCTGCTCGATGTCATGGTCTTGAATCGGAAGTTGCGCACGCGCTTTAGCAAAATACCCCTCAGCAACGGCGTCAAGCTGGATGCTCTGCGCAACAGGCAAAGTAAGCTCGAGACGCTGCTCACCAGGAATACAAATCTGCTCGCACACATTCCAAAACGCAGTCGTAGCTATTGTTGCGCTGTCATCGCTAAAGTTAGCGGGCAGCGTGATTGCAACTGGAATGACCACCTCGTCTTCGTAGCCAAAATTAACGAGGTCTGTCTCATAGAAAGGCAGCCAATGCGGCGCGGGAAATTCAAGTTCGCCGATCCGAGTGCCAGCCGGTACCGACCAATCACTGAGGCTCGTTGGCTCGCCGCTGTCACCCCCCATTTTCCAATAAGTGTGCCAATGCGCTGCTGGTTTTAGTCTCAGACCCAACCATTGTGTCTGGCCAGGCACAAGTGTTGTTGACTCGCTTAGCAGTTCAACCTCGATACTGTTATCCCAGGCTACCGGCGAGCGCGTCGCGAGCACATCATAGCCATGTAACTGTCCCTCGCTGTCGATAAATGCGAGCAAGCCTTCGAGTTCACCTTGCTTAGGATCGAAGCGCCGATGCTGTTCCGTGCTTATCTGAACACGCTCACCGTCGAGCATGACCCTGCGCACAGGCGCGTATTTCATGACTCGCCGCTGCTGTGGGAAGAACCATGCTTCGTCGGCGTCGGTGAAGCGTGCATCCGGCGCCCGCACCATGACATTGATTTCGCCGCCGTGTGCGTTAAATGTGGCAACCAATTCATGTTCTTCGCGCTTGAGAGGCGTGTTAGCGCGCGCCTCTGCAAAACCGTCTACCCAGCGCGGATCGATTGTTGACTGAGAAGCAACAGGGAGCGTGATTGAGAACTCGGCTGCTCCTGGTATACAGATCTCATCGCAGACCTGCCAATCAATTTGAGTAGCGAGATTAAACGAAGAATCTGCATAGTCGGCGGGGACTGTAACAGGGAGAGGCAGGTATACCTCCCTCTTATAAGTAAAAGTAACCAGATCGCTGCCTGGAAACGGTGTCCACTCAGGAATCGGCCATTGGATTTCGCCGGCACTTGCGCCTGCGGGGAGCCGCCACTCGCTAGTGCTTGTTGCCTCACCGCTGTCACCGCCAAATTTCCAATAGGTATGCCAGTGCTCAATCGGTTTGAGGCGGATAGCGAGCCACAAGGTTTCACCAGGCACCACATTGGTGGTTTCCGCAAGCAGCTCCACCTCAATCTGGTCTGTCCTGTGAATTTGCGCAGAAGAGACCATAGAGATTAAGCTTAAAGTAATTAATAACAATAGCTTATAAGACTTAATTAACATGCTTTATTCCATTGCTATAAACGCGTTTACCCGCAATTTGATGGAGAGACGCAACACCATGTTCTGCAATTATTCAGGTAGAACCGGTGTTTCTAAGACAGCTTAATCGAGGGCTACAAGGTAACAAATACGCCCTTCACTGTCATTGTAGACCTATTGGTGTTCGGCTTCCGCGTCTGGTGCTTCCTCTCCTTGCGGTCGCTCAAGCACCCTGCTGTCACACTAATGACTTCGGAGAAGACGCTCAACCATCAACTGAACCGTCCTATTACCTCTAAATTCATTAATGCTGAGGCGATAGGCTACCTCAATCTCGGTCGCTGTGGCCTCAGGCCAGTCTTCTTCACTCACAGCAAAGGCAATAGCATCGATGATAACCGCCTCATCGTCTAGAGGACTCAACACCATTTTAAGATGGTTCTCACCGAGGCGGCGCTGCTGTTGCAGCTTGAATCGACCGTGAAACAAGGGCTCCGGAAACGCCTGCCCCCACGGGCCTGCGGCAGCAAGCTCTTCAGCGCAGCTGAGCGTTAACTCATGGGCCGCAAGCTCGCCGTCGCTCACAATCGTTGCCTGCAGCAGTTCAGGACTAAGAATACGCGTTGCCTCGTCGGCAAATGCGCGTGCGAAGGCATCAAAGTTAGCGCGAGAGAGGCTAAGCCCCGCCGCCATCGCATGACCGCCAAATTTAGTCACAAGGCCTGGATTAGCGGTTGCAACCGCATCAAGCGCATCGCGTATATGAAAACCCGGTATCGATCTTGCCGAGCCCTTGAGCTCAGAATCAGGGGCATCCGCATCGGCCAGCGCGAAAGCGATAACGGGACGATGACAGCGCTCTTTGATTCGGGAGGCAACAATGCCGACTACGCCCTGGTGCCATCGCTCATCGAACAGACTCAATGCCGCGGGGAGATCATCGGCGTCCAAGGCGAGCTGCTCGACCAAAGCAAACGCCTGTTCACGCATACCTGCCTCAATATCGCGGCGATCTTTATTCATGCCGTCGAGCTTCAAGGCATACTCATACGCTTCGTGCTCGGAAAGCGTGAGCAGACATTCGATGCCTGTCGACATATCATCGAGACGCCCTGCAGCATTAAGCCTAGGCCCAACCGCAAAGCCCAGATCGCTTGCAGCAAGTGTCGTGAAATTGCGCTTTGCGAGCGTCAATAAGCTAAGAATCCCGGGGCGTGCACGCCCTGCTCTAATCCTCTTGATACCCTCACTAACTAAAATGCGATTATTGTGATCGAGCGCAACAACATCGGCTACGGTGCCCAACGCGACGAGGTCGAGCTGCTCGGCCAGATTCGGCTCAGGAATGTTTTTCCGTTCAAACCACCCGCTCTCTCGAAGACGACTCCTCAGCGCGAGCATGACGTAAAAAATCACGCCCACGCCTGCGATGCTTTTACTCGGAAACTCACAGCCGGGCTGATTAGGATTGACGATCGCATCCGCTGCCGGCAGCTCGCGCCCCGGCAGGTGATGATCGGTAATAAGAGTCTTAATGCCCGCTTCGCGCGCGACCGATATACCCTCAAGACTCGAGATGCCGTTGTCGACGGTAATAATAAGATCAGGAGCCTTTGCCTTCGCGAGCTCGACGATTTCGGGTGTTAGCCCGTAGCCATATTCGAATCGATTGGGCACGATGTAATCGATATGCGCGCACCCTAGGGCGCGCATCACAGTCATGGCCAGCGCGCAACTCGTGGCGCCGTCGGCGTCAAAATCTGCGACGATTAATAGCCGCTCTGCATTGTGAAGCGCAGCCTCCAATAACCCGACTGCCGCGTCGATTCCTTTGAGCTGAGTAGGTGAAATAAGCTGCGACAGTTTTAGCTCGAGCTCAGTGAGTGCTGCGAGTGGCCGCTGACTATAAATTCGGCGGACCAACGGCGGCAAAGAATCGGGTAGAACTAGATTGCCGGGCGTGCGGGTAATGAGTTCTAGTGGCATCCTTTAACGCCGCGCGTGCTTTTTCACATAGTCGGTCACGGCGCTAAGGTCGTTGAGGACTACGCTAAAGTTCTCTTTGCGGTCGAAAAGATCAGCAAGGTGTTCTGGCAATTCTGGCGAAGCCAGACCCGCTGCCGTTATCGCATCGCCAAATTTTGCCGGATGAGCCGTTGCCAATGTGATCATCGGCACCGAAGCCTCGCGACGGCAACGGCGAGCGGCTTCAACCCCAATCGCTGTATGCGGGTCGAGCAACATGCCAGTCTGCGCCTTAACCGATGCGATAACCTCACAAGTCGTCTCGTCATCTACGGCCGCACTGTCAAAAATTGCAGACACGCGCTGCCAGCGCTCGTCAGGCACGCTGCGAATTTCTTTACCAAACTTAGCCATCAGATCAGCGACAGCTGCACCATCATCATCAAACACATCGAATAGGAAACGTTCGAAGTTGCTCGACACAAGAATATCCATGCTTGGCGAATAGGTCTTTGCGAGCTCAGACACCGAGTAGTCATTGTGGGCGATAAACCGGTGAAGAATGTCGTTTTTATTCGTCGCAACGACTAACTGGTCGATCGGCAGTCCCATCTTTTTCGCAAGATAGCCTGCATAGATATCGCCGAAATTGCCCGTGGGTACCGAAAAAGACACCTTGCGCTCTGGGCCTCCGAGCCTTAAAGCGGCCGAAAAATAATAAACAATCTGCATCAATATGCGCGCCCAGTTAATCGAATTGACCGCGACTAACTGTCGATCATCAGCAAGAAAACTTTGATCAGCGAAAGCGGCTTTTACAATTCGCTGACAGTCATCGAAATTCCCCTCAACGGCGAGATTAAACACGTTATTGCCGGTGACCGTTGTCATTTGCTTGCGCTGGACATCCGAGACACGGTTATGCGGATGAAGGATAAAAATATCAACCCGATCAGAATGACGACAGCCTTCGAGCGCAGCAGAGCCGGTATCACCCGAGGTTGCACCTAGAATAACTACCCGTTGGTCGCGCTTACTCAGAACATAGTTTAGAAGGCGGCCGAGCACCTGCAGGGCAAAATCTTTAAACGCCAACGTGGGGCCATGAAAAAGCTCGAGAACATACTCCTCATTACCAAGTGGCTCGAGCGCAGCTATATCTGGATGATTAAATGCGGCATAGCTTTGTTCGATGATTTCGCGCAGGTCCTGTGTTGGGATCTCCTCACCTATAAAAGGTGTAATCACCTTCATAGCCAGTTCTGGATAACTTAGCTCTCGCCAGGACGCGATTTCCTCAAGCGAAAAATGCGGGAGTTCGGTGGGCACATAGAGACCACCGTCTGGGGCAAGGCCCGTGAGCAACACCTGCTCGAAATTTTGCTGAGGGCAACCGCCACGTGTGCTTTCGTATTTCACGATTAATCCTTTTATTCGCCGAAGCTCTCGACACGAATTTTCATTACCGGTGCTGTGACACTCGTGAGCTTCTCTATCGCTGCGATAGCTTCATCCAATTCACTTTCGCGCGCTTTATCTGTCAGTATAACGATCGGTACATTTTTACCGTCGCTCTCTTTCTGGATCAGTGCATCGATGCCAATACCAAAACGCTCCAATTCAGAGGCGACATTTGCCATCACACCAATGATATCTTGCGCTGTGATTCGTAAATAATATTCGGTTTCAATCTCATCTATTGTAAGCGCTTTGAGATCGGTCCTTAGTGTTTCAAACCCGAGTATAGGGACATTCGGTCTGGCGAGTCCCTGCGCTTTAGCACGCGCGATATCGATAATATCCGCAACAACCGACGACGCCGTTGCCTCCGCTCCCGCACCCGGACCGTTATAGAGAGTACTCCCGACCGCATGACCGTGAACGACAATTGCATTACCAACGCCATGCACGTGGGCTAGCAGATGTTTGGTAGAAATTAACGTAGGGTGGACCCGTGTTTGTACCCAGCCGTTTTCGAGTCTCGCAATGCCCAGATGCTTAATGTGATATCCAAGCTCCTTGGCATACCCGATGTCCTCGGGAGTCAGTGCACTGATACCTTCCGTATACGTCTTGTCGAAGGCCAAGGGCATACCAAAGGCAATCGAAGCCATTATTGTCAGCTTGTGTGCAGCATCAATTCCCTCAACGTCGAACGTAGGGTCAGCCTCTGCATAGCCGAGGGCTTGTGCTTCCCCCAACACGTCGGCAAACTCTCGCTGCTTCTCCATCATCTCGGAGAGTATAAAGTTGCCAGTGCCGTTAATGATGCCCGCCAGCCAATCGATTCGGTTAGCGGCAAGACCCTCGCGAAGCGCTTTCACAATAGGGATACCACCTGCCACCGCGCTCTCATAGGCTAGCGTTACGCCTTTCTGTTCGGCCAGCTCGATCAGCGCAGCCCCTCGCTCGGCAATCAGCGCTTTATTTGCAGTTACAACATGCTTGCCGTTTTCTAAGGCTTTTTTCACCACCTCAAAAGCAGGTTCAAAACCGCCCATCGCCTCGACGACGACATCGACCTCCTCGTCGGATGCGACCTCGAAAGGATCAGTGCCTGAATGGGTTACTCCGGCGATAGCAACTTGAAGGCTTCGGGAGGCCACTCGGTAAACCTCAATTTCGACGCCTGTCTTGCGCGTAATTTCCTTTGCGTTGCCCTGCAGTAGAGCGAGCGTGCCGCTTCCCACTGTGCCATAGCCACAAATACCTACTTTCAATGTTTTTAATTTGACAGAGTCCAACACATAGCCTCGCAAGAAGGAGACGCGCACAGCCGCGTCGTCCTGAATTATACTGGATTTGATGAGCAAGAAGGCGGCAGCCTCCTAACTGAGTAATCCTATCTAAGAATATTTTTTAGAGAATGCCTAACATAGCGGCGAGACGCGTCGCTTCAATATATCCGGGCACAAGCCGTCCGTCGGGGAAGACCAGTGCTGGCGTCCCGTTCACACCGAACTCATTGCCCAGCGCATAGTGTTCGAGAATCGGCGTTTCGCAATCGGCTGCGGGTAAACTCTGCCCGTTCTTCGCCTGATTAAACGATTTGTGACGATTGCTCGAGCACCATACCGACACCATTTTAGGAAAGGCAGGGGAATCGGCACCGCCGCGGGGATAAGCGAGATACCTGACACGAATACCGTAAGCCAGAAGCTGATCGAGCTCACCGTGCAATTTACGGCAATACGTACAATCGACGTCTGTGAAGACGGTAAGAGTCGCCTTGGTTTCTTCAGGCTCAAAAATTATCATCTCAGACTCGGCAATCTTATTGAGCTTTTCCAAATTTGTGCCCTGCCGAGAGGTTGCAGACAGATTGACCAAACCAGACGGGCTCGTTCTGTACATGTCTCCAGCGAACAGGTAGTCACCGGAGATATCGCTGTAAAGAATTTCTCCCGTACTGAGTTGCACCTCATAGATAGTTGGCAAAACTGTTTTCTTTAAGGCGGTAATTTTGAGTTGGTTACCAGAGGCAGTTTCGATGGCGGCCGAAAGCTTATCCCTGAGCGATTGCTGAGCACTAACCTGCCCGACACTCAGGGCCAACATCGCGGTGAGAAGACCTATGAGCCAACGCTTAGTGATGCTTGAATTCAGCCGTTCAAACCGCACGGCGACGTGATGCCGCAGGGTCGCTATCAAAACTTTCATACTCTTGCTCCTGGCCGCTTGTTGACCACTGACGAGACTCCATTTTATAGCATTTGAATGCGAAGGGCTCAATTGATAAGGGCTCTCGATACTGCTTCTTCACAGAAAGGCATAGGTGAGTATTGGCCTACCAGCCGCAGGAGCTTTTCGTATTTCACGAACAAAAAAGCCGGCATCAGCCGGCTTAGTCGCTAAGCTTAGTCGCTATAAGTTGCGCTAAGCTGATCGCAAGAGAGAGCGCTTAGGCTTTCTTTTCAAGCTTTTCGGTGATACGCGCCTTACGGCCAGTGAGGTCACGCAAATAGTAAAGTTTAGCCTGTCGAACATCACCACGACGCTTAACAGTGACGCTCTCGACCTGCTTGCTATACGCTTGGAAAGTTCGCTCTACGCCGACACCATGCGAGATTTTACGGACGGTAAAAGCAGAGTTTAATCCGCGGCTGCGACGGCCAATTACAACGCCTTCGAATGCCTGAAGACGCTCACGCTCGCCTTCTTTAATCTTTACTTGCACAACGACCGTGTCACCAGGACCGAAATCTGGTAGTTCGCGTGACATCTGTGACGCTTCGATCTGCTGAATAATTTTGTTCTTGCTCATCGTGCCTGCTCCTAAACTCTCTGGGCCCCGCGGCTCACGCCTGAGGATTATTCTGTGTCAATTCGATTTGGGGTGCCTAGCTTACTGGTCACCGTGTTCTTTCTGGTATTCATCGAGCAGCAAGCGCTGCTCTGGCGTCAACTCCCTAGCCTCTAGCAAGTCGGGTCGTTTGCGCCATGTCGTTCCTAGCGCCTGTTTGTGTCGCCAACGCTTGATTGCAGCATGGTCTCCACTCAGCAGGACACTGGGTACGTCACGTCCTTCAAAGCTCTGCGGCCGCGTGTATTCGGGGCAGTGCAGTAAACCTTCTTCAAAACTGTCTTGCAGCGCGGAGTCACTGTCTCCAAGCGCGCCAACTTGCCGACGAATCATCGCATCTACGACTGCCATCGCAGCAATCTCACCGCCGCTGATGACAAAGTCACCTAGTGACCATTCCTCGTCTATCTCGCTCTCTAGCACCCGCTGGTCGATCCCTTGGTATCGGCCGCAGATGAGAATCAGTGACGCCGCCTGTGACTCACTAACTACTTTCTCTTGATTTACCTTCGCGCCTTGAGGCGAGAGGTAAACAACCTTAGGTACAGACTCCGTGCTGCGCATCAACGCTTCTTTCGTCGCACGAATTGCCGCGACGAGAGGCTCTGTCTTCATGAGCATACCCGGACCGCCACCGAAAGGCTTATCGTCGACGGTTCGGTGTTTGTCCGCGGTAAAATCACGCGGATTAACCAACTTGAGCTCGACTAATCCTTCTCGAATAGCCCGACCGCATATTCCATAGTCGCTTATGGCAGCGAACATCTCCGGCAAAAGCGTGATCAAGCCAATCTTCATTTCTTGATCTCTCTTCCCTAACATCGCTCCAAGATCGATCCGAACCAAGCGCGGCGGTTAGGCGAGATAATCGGCCTCCCAATCAACTCGAATAACACCCTCATCGAGATCGACTTTTTGCACAACCGAATCACTTAGATAAGGAATCAATCGTTCCCGGTCATCAATGCTTTCTTCGGTAGGCTTGACCACCATGACGTCATTTGCGCCGGTTTCGAGCATCGATTTAATGACGCCGAAGCATTCATTCCGCAAATTTACTACCGTTAGTCCCTCGAGCTGATACCAATAGTATTCGTCGCTTTCGAGCTCAGGTAGGGCCTGCCTTTCTACAGAAAGCGTGGCGCCGTTTAGCAACCTCGCCTCCTCCGGATTATCGATCCCTTTAAAGTGGACGATTAACCCCTTCGGCTGTTGCCGATAATCATCAACCTCTAACAGACGCGAGGCGGAAGCCGGTGCCAGACTGCTATCAAATTCTGCCCTTAGTACGGGGTAATCGAGAATGCCATCTGGAGCCTCGGTAAACGAGATGACTCGCACCCAACCCTTGATGCCATGCACTTTGCCGACTTTGCCTAGGACTACCCAGGCTTCATTCGACGCGTTACTGTCACCCGAACCGCTCAAGCTCAGGACTATGCCTCTGTGCTTGGCGCTTTTGCGGCATCCTTCGCTAGCGACTCTACGCGAGGGCTCATCTGAGCACCCTGAGCTCGCCAGTAGGCCATGCGTTCCTGATCCAGACGCAATCGCTCTTCACCGCCGGTGGCGCGTGGGTTGAAAAAACCGATGCGCTCGATGAAACGGCCATCGCGCGATGAGCGGCTATCAGTAACCGTGATGTGATAAAAAGGACGTTTCTTAGCGCCACCACGAGATAGTCGAATCGTGACCATACTTAATTCCTGTTAGGTTTACTTAGCAAATATTCTATTAAATCCGCGACTTACGCCGACGAGCCGTTATTTTTCTGCCGTTTTATCTAATAAACAGCGCACGAAATATCCGGCCTGGATAAAAGGGCGGGTATTCTATGTTAAATAAGTGGGGATTGGAAGCAGGTATAACGCGCCAAATCTAACCAAACCGCCCCGCCGCCATCCTAGCAACGAGGACTGTTGCCGATGACAGCCCGAGACACTTTCAGAATCGTGGGAAATTACCTCCGGGACCACCCATTCCGCCCATACCGCGCATCCCACCTAGGCCACGCATCATGTTTGCCATGTTGCCGCCTTTCATCTTTTTCATCACTTTCTGCATCTGCTTGTGCTGTTTGAGCAGCTGGTTTAGATCTTGAATTTGCGTGCCCGAGCCCTGCGTAATACGGCGCTTGCGAGAACCGTTCAACACATCCGGATTGCGCCGCTCACGCGGAGTCATTGAATTGATAATTGACTCCATCCGCTTAAACTTCGAATCATCGACCATCTTAGCTGCACCAGGCGGCAGCGCGCTCATGCCTGGCAACTTGTCCATAATGCTGGAAACGCCGCCCATATTCTGCATTTGCTTGAGCTGCTCGCGAAAGTCCTCAAGGTCGAAACCCTTGCCCTTCTTGATCTTGTTAGCAAGCTTCTCTGCCTGCGCCTTGTCAACTTTGCGCTCAGCCTCTTCGATAAGTGACAGAACATCGCCCATGCCGAGAATACGAGAAGCAATGCGATCGGGATAAAATGGCTCTAGCGCATCACTCTTTTCACCCATACCGATGAACTTGATCGGCTTGCCAGTTATATGCCGCACAGACAGTGCAGCGCCACCTCGAGCATCACCGTCTGCCTTGGTTAGAATCACACCGGTCAGCGGCAGGGCATCATTGAAGGCCTTCGCAGTGGTTGCTGCATCTTGACCCGTCATCGCGTCGACGACAAAAAGTGTCTCAACTGGCTTTAACAGCGCATGTAGATCACCGATCTCCGCCATCATCTCTGCATCAACTGCCAACCTACCGGCAGTATCGACAATAAGAACGTCGATGAACTTGCGCTTTGCTTCGACTAGCGCTGCAGAAACAATAGCCTCCGGCTTCTGTTGCTCATTACTCTCGAAAAATTCAACCTCAACCTCTGCGGCAAGTGTCTGTAGCTGCTTTATCGCCGCCGGTCGATAAACGTCTGCACTCACCACCATGACCGACTTTTTGGCCGTTTGCTTGAGATAGCGTGAAAGCTTTCCTACCGATGTCGTCTTACCCGCACCCTGCAAACCTGCCATAAGAATGACCGCGGGCGGTGCAGCCTTGAGATCGAGCTCACTGTTAGCATTACCCATCACAGCTTCGAGTTCTGCTTGCACGATTTTTATAAAGGCCTGTCCCGGGCTCAGGCTCTTACTGACTTCTTGTCCCACCGCCCGCAGACTGACACGATCGGTAAAATCTTTGACGACAGAAAGCGCAACGTCAGCTTCGAGTAACGCGCGCCGCACTTCACGTAGCGCGTCCTGAATATTCTCCTCCGACAGTACTGCCTTGCCAGTTAGCTTGCGGAACGTGCCTGAGAGTCTTTCGCTAAGGGTATCGAACACCTGTTTATTACCACCTAATTCTGCAATTGCCCGTTATAACGGGAGATTAAAATTTCGCGATTCAATCTGATAATTCGCAAGTATAGCGCAGTTACACGCTAAAATGACGCCCAAAAACTACTTCAACGACCCTGTTACATGTGCGACACTTTCGGCCTATTAGACTCAACTTATTCGTCTCGTCGCTTTAGGCGACAATCTGGTCCATAAACATGCAAGAAATAGCTGGCGTATTCGCGATTCTCTTCTACCTCGCAAGCCTTTCGCTGCAGGTGGCAGGGCCGCAAAAACAGCATCGCCGATCAGCTATGCTCGCCTGCGGCTTCGTCGCAGCCACAGCACACGCTGCGAGCGCCTTCGCCTTGCTGCACGCGCCCGGAGGCTGGCATTTTGGTCTCGTCGAAATCAGCACACTAATTAGTGCGGTTATCTCATTGCTTGTCCTAGTCAGCAGTTTAAAGAAGCCTTTAGAAAACCTTTTTTTGGCTCTTTTCCCGCTCGCGATTTTCTCGATTGCTGCATCGCTGAGCGTTACTAGCCAGTTTCCACCGACACAGCTCGATACCGGATCGGCAAGCCATGTCCTTTTGTCTATATTGGCTTACAGCGTGATCACCATTGCTGCGCTGCAGGCGCTCCTGCTCGCTTATCAAAATAACAGACTTAAACATCATCACCCGGGCGGGTTGCTAAACAAACTACCTCCACTTCAAGACATGGAGGCACTTCTGTTCGAACTTCTCTGGGCCGGCCAGCTTCTGCTGAGCACCGCCATCTTCGCCGGCTTCGTATTTTTCGATAACATTTGGGGAATCGACGGTGTCATTCACAAAACTTTCTTCTCTCTACTCGCATGGATTGTTTTCGCAGCTCTTCTATGGGGGCGCAGCAGTTTAGGATGGAGAGGGGTCACAGCAATTCGCTTTACGCTGAGCGGTTTCGCCCTGTTGATTCTTGGTTTTTATGGCTCAAAATTTGCGCTTGAATACCTCATAAAATAACTCTCTAACATTCCACTTAGAAAACTCACTTTGGCAACCCACTCAGGCAACTATTAAACATGAGTCAAGACGACAGTTCGTTACTCGCTCTTCTACTCTCCTTCCTCGCGCTAATTATTGCGTCTGCTTACTTCTCATCGAGTGAGACGGGCATGATGAGTCTCAACCGCTATCGACTTCGTCATTTAGCGCGTTCGAATCACGCAGGGGCGAAGCGCGCGAGTAAGCTCCTTGAGTCCCCCGACAAATTGATCGGAGTGATACTCATTGGCAATAATTTCGTCAATTTTCTCGCCGCCTCTATCGCGACCTCGATTGCGATCGCCCTATTCGGCGACCCCTCACCAATTCTGACGGCTGTTGTCCTCACACTTGTCGTGCTTATCTTTGCCGAGGTAACACCCAAAACAATTGCTGCGCTGTATCCCGAAAAAATCGCTTACCCATCGAGCTTGCTACTCGCCTTGTTGCTCAAGCTTCTCTATCCGGTGGTGTGGATCGTCAACGTGGTGTCCAACGCCTTAGTTCGCCTACTCGGCTTTAGCTCCGAGGCCAATGGCAACGAGAACCAGCTTACCCCTGAAGAGCTTCGAACGGTGGTCTATGAGTCCGGCGGTCGCATTCCCCGCCGCCGTCACGGCATGCTCATGAATATCCTCGACCTCGAGCGAGTGACTGTGGACGACATTCTCGTTCCTCGTCACGAGCTCGTTGGAATCGATATCGAAGATGATCTCAATGACATACTTTTACAAATTAGCAGCGCTCAGCACACTCGATTACCAGTTTACAAACACGATATCGACAATATAGTCGGCGTGCTTCACCTGCGCAGCACAGGTAAACTAATTGGCATAGAAGAGCTGAACAAGTCGGCATTACTTCAGGAAACCGCCGAGCCTTATTTCATTCCAGAAAGCACGCCTCTGCACACGCAGCTGTTTAACTTTCAGAAGAAAAAAGAGCGCATGGCGGTGGTAGTCGACGAGTACGGGGCGGTCAAAGGAATCATCACCCTAGAGGATATTCTGGAAGAAATTGTTGGCGAGTTTACAACCGACCTTGCTGCGAGCAGCAAGGACATTCATCCACAGGAAGACGGAAGCTTTTTAATTGACGGCTCAGCCAGCGTCAGAGACATCAATAAAGTCTTGTCCTGGGATCTCGAAAGCAGCGGTGCAAAAACGCTCAACGGCCTGCTTACCGAATCACTTGAGTCGATACCTGACTCCTCTGTCTGCATCAATCTTGATGGCTACTACGCAGAGATTGTGCAGGTCAAAGACAATGTGATTAAAACAGTAAAGATGTGGCGCGCGCCTCAAAATCAACTGGAAGATGGCATTGATGGTTAAGCGTGGCGCCAGTGATCGAGCCCTAGTACCGCATCAGAATAGCGTATGTTGAGTTCGATTGGTTGATTTCTAGTTTGACCATCACCCGCAGACTGTAAGGCAAGCCCAAAAGCATAGTCCTCACCCGCCAGCGCCCCCCGCCAGAAACGCCATAGTGCCGGTTTTTGATCCACCAAAGAGCCCTCAAAGCTAATACTCACAGACGCGGGTGAATCCACATCCGCGTCGCTCATTTGGGCATCCTCTGCAAAGCTGAAGCTAAAATCGCCTAGTGGTATCGCCAAGCCGAGCCCGCGTGCCTTGATATACGCCTCTTTGAGTGTCCAAAGCGAATAGAACCGCGCCAGCCTAGAGGGCTCGGGAAGTGCGAGAAGCGCAGATTGCTCGCGCTTTGAAAAGTAGCGCGCGATTAGCCTCTCAACGCGGCGCTGCCTCGCCGCGTATTCGACATCTACGCCCAGTATGCCTGCCTGTGTAACCGCAATCACGACGCGATTTCGCGAATGCGACAGGTTGAAAGACAAGCCGCGCTTCTTGATAAGTTCTGGGCGACCATGTGCGCCAACGGTAAGTTGTAATTCGTCCTTATTAACGTAGCGCGAGAGCACATCGCGTAGCATCACCCGTGAGATCAGCAGCTGATGCCTGCTCCGCGCAAGCGCGTAGCGTTCATAACGCTGCTGCTCAGACACACTCAGCAGATTCTTTGCGCTAGCTTCGAGAGCGGCAAGATCGAATCCTGACGAATCAAGTATCCAAAGATCAATTGTCTCACTCACGACCACAACCCTCCGCTTTTGGCCATTGCGCTCAAACGTGAAAGAGTTTTGCTGTCTTGGCTGTCGTAAATACAACGAAGCTGTTTCGCGGCAATACGCGTCTCCCTTGGCGTGGCGAAGGCATTGTTGACGTAGTGCGTCGAATCGATTTTGATGATTTGATTGACATGGCTATGGCCATACACATGAATATCTGGCGCGAGACGACGGACTTGAGCGCCTAACTCAACGCTTCCCAGAACGGGGTAGACGGTGCGTTTTGACTCGGGCACCCAGCTAGGCATCAATTCGATAGTCGGGAGAAAATGCGAGCAGGTGATACGCGGATTGGGTGCTAGCCCGTGGCTCTCGTGACTACGATGCACCGATCGCGCTTTGATCCATTCGAAAACGCCATTGTTAAGCTGGTGAAAATAACGCGTTACGGCATGACTATCTGGAAGCGATTCTGGCCAACTGCAAGCGTAAAAATCGCGCCAACCAAGGCGCAGCGATCGCTCCATCGATCCGAAGGAAAAGTCGTACCAAGAGAACAACGGCAGAAACTCTACTCCCTCGTATTCAAAAGGTTCGGTTGCCACATCCAATTCGCCGCAGAGCTCAAGAATTCTTCCAAATTTTGCAAGAGAGCAGTCATAGGTGCAGCGGCGTACCCATAGGTCATGATTACCCGGCACGAACATCACTTTGGCGAATCGCTCTAGGCAGCCGCGCAGCACACGTTCGAGCAGATTCATGTCTTCAGACACATCTCCCGCGAGCAACAATACATCTGCTTGATATTCGTGGCAGTCTAATCCAAGCACCCATTCAAGGTTTTGAGGGTAGTCGACATGAATGTCGGACACTGCATACACTCTCACTTAGCGCACTTTCTTCGCTACGGCTTTCTTCGCTACGGCGTCCGACGATTCAGTCTTAGCCGTCGCTGCGAGATGGGCCTTGATATGCTCTGCAAGCAGTAAATAGTCGTCTCGGCGGGGGTCGGTTTTACGCCAAGCCATACCTATTTCACGATCGACATTTTCATTACTGAAATGCTTGATACTCAAGTGAGTGTCACCCAACACGTCGGCAGCAACTGACATCGCCGGCAGCAGCGTAAGCCCGAGACCGTTGGCAACCATCTGCACCAAGGTATGCAAGCTATTGCCTTGATAAACGATATCGGTTGCCGCGGCCTTTAGCTGACAGGCCTCAAGCGCATGATCTCTGAGGCAATGCCCCTCCTCGAGCAGCAACAAGCTTTCGCCCCTGAGCTGCTTTTGTTCAACCTGCTTTAAATTCTCGAAGGCGTGCCCAGGCGGTAGACAGAGCAAAAACTCGTCTTTGCACAGACTGATCACTTCCATGTCGGGCAGGGCATAGGGCAGCGCGAGGATAATGAGATCAAGTTGTCCCTGTTGCAATTGCCGCTCTAGCTGAGCGCTCATTTCTTCTTTCAGAAAAAGTTTGAGCTTGGGAAATTTGCGCCTGAGGCTAGACAGCATAGGCGGCAACAGGAATGGGCCGATTGTAGGAATAACACCAAGCCGAAGGTCGCCTGATAGCGGCTCGGCATAGGCCCTCGCCAGCGCAACGAAATCCTCAACGTCGCCGAGAATGACACGGGCCTGTTTGAGCAGTTTTTCGCCAAGCGGCGTAATGAGGACAGATTTCTTGTTCCGTTCAAACACTTTCGCATCGAGCTGCGACTCGAGTTCTGCAATCGCCGCGCTCAGCGTAGATTGGGTAACAAAGCAGGCATCTGCAGCTTTAGTGAAGTGTTTGTGCTCAGCTACTGCACAGAGATATCTGAGTTGTTTTATAGAAGGAGACATACACGAATCTTAATCGAAAAAAACGATGGTGGCACTCGATAAATTCAATTTGAGTGTTGAACGAGCATCACCTAGACTGCCAATCTATTCACGGAATGTCATCTAGGCGCCGTGTTTAATCGTTATCCTGTCGAAGCATAGCTAGACACGCTTTATTTGCAAATGAAACTAGGAGAACACCATGTCACTTAAAGGTTCAAAGACCGAAGAAAACTTGAAGGCAGCCTTCGCGGGCGAATCTCAAGCCAACCGCCGCTACCTCTATTTCGCACAGAAAGCCGACGTAGAAGGCTACAACGACGTTTCAGCGCTTTTCCGCTCTACCGCTGAGGGCGAGACGGGCCACGCGCACGGCCACCTCGAATATCTTGAAGAAGTGGGTGATCCGGCCACTGGCATGCCTATGGGCGGCACAGAGGAAAATCTCAAGTCGGCCGTCGCGGGTGAAACCCACGAGTACACAGACATGTATCCTGGAATGGCAAAAGACGCACGTGACGAAGGCTTCGACGAGATCGCCGATTGGATGGAGACTCTCGCCAAGGCAGAGCGCTCACATGCAAACCGTTTCCAGAAAGCATTAGACTCTTTGAACGACTAAGACGTCTGTCTAAAACTAACAGCTCCTCGGGCCCGAGGAGCTGTTAGCGTCGCATGCTGCGACAGAGCACTTAAGAGCTAGACAGAAGCTAGTTCGCTCAAAAAAACACCAATAAAACGCATACACATGGAAGAAGATCGCGCATAGGATCTCTTGGAGCTTGGCTATGGCTAACGAAGGTAGAGAAGGCGGCCTTGACGCCCCCACTCGGCACCCCCTCAATCAAAATGATCCAAAGTTCTGGGACGAAACCGACCTCAACAAAGAGCTCGAGCGCGTCTATGATATTTGTCACGGATGCCGACGCTGCGTCAGCCTGTGCAATGCGTTTCCTACACTTTTTGATCTTGTCGATGAAAGCCCGACACTCGAAGTCGATGGCATCGATGTTGCTGATTACAACAAGGTAGTCGATCAGTGCTACCTCTGCGATCTCTGTTATTTAACAAAATGCCCCTACGTGCCGCCCCACGAATGGAATGTTGACTTCCCTCACCTCATGCTGAGGGCAAAAGCGATCAACTTCAAAAAAGGCGATACAAAATTTCGCGACAATATTATTACCAGTACAGACATGATCGGCAAAGTAGCCTCAATGCCGGTTGTGAATACGCTGGTCAATGTCGGCAACAAAACCGCACCAGTGCGCGCACTGCTAGACAAAGCATTGGGCATTCATAAAGACGCTAAATTGCCGCCCTACACCACCAAGCCCTCGCGGAAAACACACGGCGCTCGAATTTTTGATCCCAAAAAAGTCACAGAGGCCGCAGCGAAAGCGTCAGAAAATCAAGCTGCGGAAAGAACCCAGCACGAGCGCGTTACGTTGTTCACAACCTGCTACTGCAATTACAACGAGCCGTCGATTGCAGATAGCGTCATTAAAGTATTAGAGCACAACGGCGTCGGAGTCGATCTAGCGGCGCGCGAGCATTGCTGCGGCATGCCGAAACTCGAACTTGGCGATCTGAAGACTGTCGAAAAACTCATGTCGCAGAATATTCCGGCGCTCTACGAAACGGTTAAAGCAGGAAATGTTATCGTGGCAGCTGTGCCCTCCTGTGTGCTGATGTTTAAACAAGAGTTGCCATTGATGTTCCCGGAAAACGAGCAAGTTCAGGCCGTCGCCAAGGCATTCTTCGACCCCTTTGAATACCTGCATAAGCTACATAAAGAGGGCCGACTGAATCTCGACTTTAAAAACTCCCTCGGTAACGTCAGCTATCACGTTGCTTGTCACCAGCGTGTACAAAACATAGGCCCGAAAACCAAGCTCGTGCTTGAACTCATTCAAGACACCATGGTTAAGAATATAGAGCGCTGTTCAGGCCACGACGGCACCTACGGGGTTAAATCAGAAACACTTGAGTTTGCCAATAAGATCGCTGGGCCTATCGTAAAACAGATACAACAGCAGGCACCCGATCACTACGGTAGTGACTGCCCTGTTGCCGGCCGCCATATCGAGAACAACTTAAAAAATAAGGCCAAGGACAGCCAAGACGCCATCCATCCACTTGACCTGCTGTGTCTCGCTTACGGCATCTAATCCCTAGTCGAGCCCACTGCAAAAAAACGCATTAGATAGGATAAACATGAAAAAAATTGCTCTTTCAGATCTGCTTTCAATCGAAGAATACAACGCGCAGCGTCCCGCGATTCGCCAGTCGATGATGGATCACAAAAAGACGCGTCGCCTGCCCCTAGGAGACAACGCGTCGATTCATTTTGAAGACTACATGGTAATGCGCTACCAGGTGCTTGAACTGATTCGCGCTGAGAAAATCCGCGGTGAAGAGGACCTTGAAGGCGAGCTAGAAGCGTATAACCCACTCATCCCCGACGGCAAGAACCTCAAAGCGACTTTTATGCTCGAGTTCCCAGTAGAAGCTGAACGCCGTGAACGCTTAGGGCAGCTAATAGGGATCGAAGAGCAGTTATCGATTCAGATCGAAGGCTTTGAACCAGTTTACCCAATCGCGAACGAGGACCTCGAGCGCTCAACCGATGAAAAAACCTCCTCCGTGCATTTCCTGCGCTTTGAATTCAGCGATGAGATGATCGCTGCCGCGAAAGCCGGTGCAAAATGGGTCGTTCGCAGCGAACATGTTAACTACCAAGCCGTAGTCGATCCGGTTCCTGATTCAATTCGAGAATCTCTACTGCGCGACTTCGATTAGGAGATCTTCGACTACTGCACTGAGCAGTGGATCGCCTTAGCTAATTGTCCCTAAAAGGCCGATCGGGTAGACTCGAACGCTACCCGATCAGTCGATCTTTAAGGACAATTGACATGAAGTTATTCAACCCCCTAGCTGGCGCTCTCACGGCGACAGCTCTTCTCACCTCTTCTCTCGTATTCGCCGATCACCATGGCAGCAGCCATGCGAGCTCGATCACAAAAATCGACTCAACCGAATTCGGTATTGATGCAAACGAGATCGCCGATATCAAAGCGCAGATGCAAGCAGCTGTAGACGGTGGTTTCGTAGCTGGCAATATTTTGCTTGTCGGTAATAGTAAAGGGGTCGGCGTTCTTGAAACGACCGGCACACAGGGTCCAAAACAATCCACCCCTATGGATGAGCAGACTATTTTCCGTATTTACTCAATGACAAAGCCTATCGTCAGCGTAGCAACGATGACTCTTGTCGAAGATGGCCTCCTCGCTATTTCTGACCCAGTGTCAAAATACATTCCGGAATTTGCCAATATGACTGTTATTGACGAGACGACTGGCGCAATCACGCCAGCTGCAAACGAAATGACAGTACAAGATCTCCTCACACACGAGTCTGGTTTAATTTATGGCATTTTTGATCCTCAGAGCGAGCTCGGAAAAAGGTATTTTCAAGCAGGATCCCTGCGCACTGATATCACCGCGCTAACTCTTGCAAAAAATTTAGCAGCGCTTCCCCTCCGTTTCGAGCCCGGCACCAAATGGAACTACTCACGTTCAACCGACGTGCTTGGTGCGGTAATCGAAGTTGCCGCGGGCAAGCCCCTCGATGCGCTTCTCAATGAGCGCATTTTTGAACCACTTGGGATGGACGAAACGACTTTTTTTGTCGATTCAAGCAAAGCAACACGACTCGCACAGCCCATTCACGGCGACATGGCCGACCCAACCGTCGTGACCCCAATGCTCAGCGGGGGTGGCGGATTACATTCGACTACCGAAGATTACGTTCGATTTGCGAGTATGCTCCTTGGTGGTGGCGAATATAACGGCGTCCGAATCCTAGAGGCAAACACGCTCTTAGCAATGCAGCAAAAATTCATCGGCGAGGATGTCGATCGTAGTGCTTTCTTTTTCGGACCGCGCGGCGACTGGGGGCTGGGCTTCCATCTCCAACCGATTCCGGGCGCTGACAATGAAGGCCCCTTCAATTTCGGCTGGCAAGGTGTAGGAGGCACAGTCTTCATCGTTGATCCAACTAATGACTTTTACATGCTCTACATGGCGCAGGTTCGCGGCGGCCCAACTGGCGCGCCAATGGACCTCACAAAAGCGCAGGCTGCCGTGTACAAAGCAATGCTGAACTAGCCCACCTACCACCCCCAAAAAAAAATCAGGCTGGCGTCTTTAAACGGAAAAAAGCGATTAAAGACGCCATAAATATTCATTTTATTAATTAATACTAAAGGTCTATTGTGTCTGCAAGTGAGACGATAATGCCTCACACAATTCCTCAAGGAGTACATTATGGGAATTCGCATTAATGACACGATTCCGAACCTTCATGTAGAAACAGATCAAGGCTCGTTCGACTTACACGATTGGATTGGCGACAGCTGGGCTATTTTGTTCAGTCACCCAAAAGACTTCACTCCGGTTTGCACAACTGAATTCGGCGCGGTTGCACAACTGGCAGCTGAGTGGGAAAAACGCGGCACAAAGGTTATCGGACTTTCAGTTGACGACGTCGAGGAGCACGTCGAATGGAAGCGCGATATTGAGCAGTTTGCAAACGCCAAAGCTGGATTTCCGATCATCGCCGATAAGTCGCTCGCCGTTGCAAAAGCGCTAGATATGCTCCCAGCTGATGCGTATTTGCCCGATGGTAGAACCGCAGCAGACTCAGCAAGTGTGCGCGTAGTGTTTATCATCAGCCCTGACAAAAAGTTGCAGCTTTCGATGACCTATCCCATGTCGGTTGGGCGCAATTTTGCCGAAGTACTGCGCGCGCTGGATGCCCTGCAAACCACTTACAAGACACCCATAGCGACACCGGCGAACTGGGTTCACGGTCAGGACGTTATTGTGGCCTTGTCACTGGATGACGCCGCAGCTAGAGAGAAATTTGGCGAGATCGATGTCGTATTGCCTTATCTGCGGACAACGAAATCACCCAAATAACGACGAAGCGAAGGTCATCCTTTGCCTCTAACCCAGCAAATCATATTTGCGAAGATAGCCGCGTAGCTGATGGTAACTAACCGACAGAAGCTCCGCGGCTTTCTTTTGATTGAACTGCGCTCGCTCGAGCGCCTGTTTAAGCAGCGTTATTTCGAAATCCTGCACCTCCTGCCTAAAGTCTATTGCCGCTCCTCCTGCCAGCAATCCTGACTGCGGAGCAGGCGGGGCTTGAATAGTCTCATCAGATTCGACCGTATTTTTGACACCGCCAAGTCGAAAGGGAGACTCAAACGGATCAAAGACAAGCGCGGTGATCACCCCCTCTTCATTTTGATAGACCGCGCGCTCGATAACATTTTTAAGCTCACGAATATTCCCGGGCCATGAATGACGCACGAGGGCTTTTTGCACGCGATCACTAAACCCCATAAAGGCCTCGCCTCCAAGCTCTTTTACCATTCCTACTGCGAAATGTTCAGCGAGGATAAGTATGTCTTCTCCGCGCGCACGCAGCGGCGGCAGAGTGACCACGTCGAATGCAAGTCTATCTAACAGGTCTTCTCTAAACCGGCGCTGACGGGCGAGCGCGGGAAGATCTTCGTTAGTCGCTGCAACAAGGCGGACGTCGACCGTCAGCGTTTCGTTGCCTCCTAGACGCTCGAACTCACCATACTCGATAACGCGCAGAATTTTCTCTTGAACCGACATTGCAGTCGTTGCAAGTTCATCGAGAAACAGGGTTCCACCATCTGCACGCTCAAAATAACCCTTGCGCAGTTTAGTCGCACCGGTGAAAGCCCCCGCCTCGTGGCCGAACAGCTGCGCCTCGAGCAGAGATTCACTCATAGCAGCGCAGTTGACCTTGAGGAAAGGCGCTTCCCAACGCGGGGAGAGATAGTGCAGGCGAGCGGCGATCAACTCTTTGCCCGTGCCACGCTCGCCAGCGATAAGCACCGATTTACTGAGTGGTGCCACGCGCGAGATATGCTCTTGCATTTCGAGAAAGCACGCCGATTCACCAATCATACGAGGCGCCTGAGCGTTTGAGGCGCGCTGCGTAAGTCCATCGTCTGTTACGTCTTGGTCCATTCTAATTCGCATCCTTTTTTGCAGGCCACACGAGACTTGCGAGTAGAGAAAGCTTACAAGCCTCTACCTACTCTGCACGTGTTTCCTCTAGGTCAAGTGGTCAAAATTACTACTCGATAGTGCATTTAACCACCTAAGGACCAATAAATTTTCACCAGGAATATTTATTTCAATGATATCAGAGTGTTAAAGCATCAGAATAAGTTGGCACAGTCTATGCAAATCCACTACCAGACAGCAATAAAGGGCGCCTCGGCCCGATTCGGCACATGCGAAGGCCGGATCAAACACCGAAAGGACCCTCGCCCAAAACGCATATTAGGAGCCTCGCTGGCGAGGCGCATGACAGACCAAGGAAGCACTTATGAGCATATTTACCCGACTTACGGATATCGTAAACTCCAACATCAGCGCCTTGCTCGACAAGGCAGAAAATCCTGAAAAAATGATTCGCTTGGTGATTCAAGAAATGGAGGAAACGCTGGTCGAGGTTCGCAGCAGCACCGCAAAAGTGATCGCCGACAAGAAAACCCTTAAGCGCCGCATTGACACGTTAAACAAGCAAGCCCACGAATGGGGGCAGAAAGCCGAACTTGCGCTCTCGAAGGGTCGCGAGGATCTCGCCAAAGCCGCGCTTGTCGAACGCTCAGCGATAAACGCGAGCATCTCGACCACAGAAACCGATCTTGCAAAGCTCGATGAGACGTTGGACAAACTTAGCAGCGAGATTGAACTTCTCCAAGCGAAGCTAAACGATGCGCGGGCGCGCCAGAAAACTATCTTACTTAGAACGAAAGCAACGGAAAGTCGCCTAAACGTTCACGACAAACTGAGGAGCCACACGATAGACAGCGCTCTCGACAAATTTGAACACTTCGAGCGCAAAATCGACCAGATGGAAGGACAGCTAGAGACTGGCCATATAGAGCAGCGCGGTCTTCAGAGCGAGTTTGAAGAGCTAGAACGTCAGGAGCAAATTGAGGCCGAGCTCGCTGAATTGAAGGCAAAGATGGCAAAATCGACTGCCAGCGCGGACGAGTAAGACGTAGTCGAAGGCGTCGCGAAACGCTAGACTCAAAATCTAGCGTTAGTCGCCGAGCGCTTAGCAGCCAGACTGAACATCAACTCTGGCGTCGATTCGACAACTCATCTACCGCAACAGCCCACGCTTCGCGCGGGGCAATGCAAAAAACAGGCAACCACTATGAATTCTTTTGTTTTCATCATCTCAATCGTCGGCATGGTCCTTTCATTCGTCACTTTCTGGATCCTGCTTGCTCGTAATGACAGAAACAAAATTTCCGTGCAGGCAGGGAGTCAGTACGATTTACAGGAACTCTCGACCATGGCGCAGTCACTTACCGAGCGTATAGACATACTCGAGTCGATACTCGATGCCGAGGTACCAGACTGGAGGGCGAATAATGAGCAACACTAGTATGCGTGCGGCACTGACACTCGACTCGGAAAAAGCTCGCTGGCTTGGGGTCTGCGCCGGCATTGCGCGTTGGCTGGATCTGCCTCTAGCCCTCGTACGCGTCATCTTCGTTATCTGCGTGATCAGCTGGCCGACCCTCCTCCTGGCCTATGTAATTACTTATTTCGTTCTCGACAGAGGCATTACGCCTGACTCGGTACAGGATTACTTCCGCGGTGCTGAAACCGCAGAGCATTTTCGCAAGCTAAACTACCGAAAGCCGCTCTACCGCTATCCTCGACGGGGGCGTATTGCAGGCGTTTGTGCAGGCGTCGCCAACTACCTTGAGATAAAAACATTTTGGGTACGGCTCGCGACCCTCGGGTCACTTTTCCTGTTTGGCCCATTTACGCTACTTGGCTATGTAATCTGCTGGATAGCCTTTGATATCGATCCAAAGGAACCTGCCTATTCGAGCCGTCGTACTGAGCGCCGCCGTCGACGCGCAGAGAGGAAAGCGGCTAAAAAATCCGGAGCACATAACAAGTTTCAGCGGGAAACCCCTGCTACCCCCAACACCCAATCAGATATTCTAGACGCCCACTCCGCGCCGCATGAGGAAAAGTCTCAGCATTATGACGAAGCCCAATGCGCCGAAGTCTTTAGGCTTCTCGAACTTCGACTGCGTGAGATTGAGGCCTATATAACCTCGAAGCGTTTTCGACTGCACTGCGAGATTAATCGCATTTAAGGCGCATTCACATTCTTTGCTCCAATCGGACAAGAGGGTAAACTGCTAGCGAACTAGAATAATGACGCTATCGTATTGTTCGATAACGATCACCGATTCTAAAAGCTTGAGCAAGCCCCCTTACCGATTGAGAACCTATGAAATACTGTCACCACTGCGCCTCTGAACTAGTCCATAAGATCCCAGAGGGAGATGACAAGCTTCGCCATTGCTGCGACGCATGCGACAGCATTTTTTATCAAAACCCAAATAATGTCGTCGGAACACTCCCTTACTACGGCGACAAGGTTTTGTTGTGCAAGCGCGCAATCGAACCTAGGTTAGGAAAATGGACATTGCCTGCTGGTTTTATGGAGAACGGTGAGTCGAGTCTGGAGGGTGCTATTAGAGAGACTAGAGAAGAGGCTGGCGCAACGATTAAAGTACGCGAAGATAGTCTTTACACGCTGTTTAACTTACCTAAAATCAATCAGGTTTACCTGTTCTTTCGGGCGGAGCTTGCAGATTTGAATTTCCAAGCCGGTGTCGAATCTTTAGAGGTCGCTTTATTCGCCGAGGATGAAATACCTTGGGACGAACTCGCTTTTCCCGTTGTCCACAGCACACTCAAACACTACTTCGCCGATCGGCAAGCGCAACGATTTCCTGTCCGCATGTTCGACGTTCACTACAGCGCTGAACGCAAGATCACCACTACACTCATTAGTCACAGCGCCTAGCGGTCATCTATAAGTAGATAGCCGCTAGCGTCTCGTCTAGCTGCTGCTTGAGCGAGTTCGCGTCACTATGCAGGATATTGATGTGCCCGACTTTCCGATTAGGTCGGACAAATTTATTGTAGGTATGGAAAAACGCATTCGGTTTCAATGCGGTTTGCGCATCAACCTCAACGCCTAAAAGATTAACCATTCCGGCGAAACCATGTACGTCAGTACTACCGAGCGGCAGACCCGCAATTGCACGCAGGTGATTCTCGAATTGACTCGTCGCTGCCCCCTGCTGGGTCCAATGACCGCTGTTATGAACGCGCGGGGCGAGTTCGTTAACTAAGAGCTTGCCGTCGACGACGAAACACTCGATAGCAAGTACACCAACATAGTCGATATTGTTAAGCACTCTTTCAGCCAGGTCTTCTATTTGTTTGGCTAGGTCATCATCGATATTCTGAGCAGGGGCAAGTGAAGCCCGAAGAATGCCTCCCTCATGCCAATTTTGTGTAGCCGGATAAGAGGCGGTTCTCCCGTCTGCTGCTCGCACAAGAATTAGTGAAATTTCGCGGCTAAAATTCACCCGTTTCTCAACTACTGATTCCACAATTGAGTCATGCGATGCAAGAAACTTGGCTAAATCGTCTGCATCATCCATCTTCCATTGATTCAGGCCGTCGTAGCCGTCCTCGCAGGTTTTAACGATAACGGGAAAACCGAGTTGTTCGATCGCAGCCTCGAGTTCTTGCGTTGTGTTAACGACAATCTTCGGTGCCATCGCGGCGCCGACTCCTTCGATAAATTCTTTCTCACAACCGCGGTTCTGACAAATTCGCACTGCTTTAGGATCTGGATAGACTGCGCAGTGTGTCTTAAGGGCTTCTAACAAATCGACTGGCACGCTTTCTTTTTCGACAGTGATTACATTAGGTTTATCGAGCGCTAAATAGACCTTTTCGGCAAGCGCGACTGAGGACATCTTCTCGAAACCATCAGGCATAGAAACCAAGTTGCCGAGTCCGAGAACGCAGTCGCCACTATCACCGGGCTCTGCTAAAAAAGAAAATTTTAATCCTAAAGGCCACCCGGCGAGGGCAAGCATTCGCGCAAGTTGGCCGCAGCCGATAATTCCTATCTGCATGTCTAAACGTCCACCGGTATGCTGTCGGTTTGTGCCTGGCGCCATGCGATTAACCGCTGACAGAGGTCCGCATCTTTGAGCGCCAAAATTTGCGCCGCCATAAGACCTGCATTATAAGCTCCCGCCTCACCAATCGCCTGACAGGCCACGGCAACGCCTTTGGGCATTTGCACCATCGAAAGAAGGCTATCCATGCCCTTAAGCTGTTTGCTCGATACGGGCACTGCAATAACGGGGAGATGCGTCATCGCTGCAGCCATACCGGCGAGGTGAGCCGCGCCGCCAGCGCCCGCTATAATGACATCAATGCCACGCGTGTGTGCATTGCTTGCGAACTCGAAAAGACGTGCCGGAGTTCGATGGGCTGAGACAATCTTGAGTTCAAATTCGACTCCCAGCTCGGACAAGGGTGTGGTTGCCGCGCGCATAGTCTCAAGGTCTGACTTCGATCCCATGATTATCGACACTCGAACGCCGCTGCTTTCGACTTGGTCTGCGACTTCTAGATCTGGCATTGGCTTCTCCCGCCTTTGCTGTGCGGGTCTCCCCGCGAAAAACGATGCATTATAGAGACTTTTGCTTAGCGCAAAAGCCCCAATTTTATGTAAGTATCTGATAGATCTGCCTAACGATTAGCCTGCACCCCTGACTTCCGGGCAACTTAGCTGATACAGCCAATGTTCCATTCAAGCTGTGGCCTCAAGCCGTTCTTTCTGCGATTCACCCTATTAACCATGCCAGCGACGGGCATTGCGAAATAGACGCATACTTGGTGCGTCTTCTTTCCATTCCTCTGGATGCCAAGAATTCTGGCTCGCTCGGAATACTCGCTCTGGATGAGGCATCATTAGGGTGACACGACCGTCCTCGCTGCTTACGCCGGCAATCGCATCGCTCGCCCCGTTAGGATTAGAAGGATAGAGCATGGTTTTTTCACCATGCGCATCGACATAACGCATCGCTGCCATATTGGACGCCGCGAAGGCCTCGGCATCGACAGTGGAGGCAAAACTCGCCCTCCCCTCACCGTGAGCGACCGCAATCGCGAAACGTGAACCCTGCATGTCGTGCATAAAGGCAGAGTTGGAGTCTTCGATCCGCACGAGCGAAAGGCGTCCTTCGAACTGCTCGGAGCGATTGCGTTGGAATGAAGGCCAGTGGCGAGCGCCGGGGATGAGATCAGCTAGATGCGATAACATCTGGCAACCGTTACACACGCCTAGACTGAGCGTGTTGGGATTGGCGAAGAACGCCTCGAACTGTGTACGCAATGCCTCATTAAACAGAATCGTTTTAGCCCAGCCACCGCCAGCGCCTAAGACGTCGCCGTAGGAAAAACCGCCGCAGGCAACGAGCGTCGAAAATTCGTTGAGGCTCCGTCGCCCCTGCAGCAAGTCGGTCATGTGGACATCTATCGCCTCGAAGCCTGCGCGATCGAACGCGGCTGCCATCTCGACCTGACCATTCACACCCTGCTCACGCAAAACAGCAACTTTAGGACGAACACCCGTAGCAATATACGGCGCTGCGATATCATCATTTACATCGAAACTCAGTGCCGCATTGAGACCTGGATCCTCAGTATCGAGGAGTAAATCGTATTCCTCCTGCGCGCAGTCAGAGTTATCTCGCAACTTTTGCATGTGATAACTGGTCTCTGCCCACGTGCGCTGCAATGAAGAAAGTGATGCAGAATAGAGCGTTTCACCACGCGAGAGTACTGTCAGACGCGGATTTTTCGGACCGGCGTCGTTTGCCTCGACAGTTGCAATAGTGTGTGTGCAGTCGCCTAGCCCTGCTTCATTGGCGAGTTCGGTGAAGCGTTCCCTATGTGCGCTACGAATTTGCACGACTACTCCAAGCTCTTCACTAAACAAGGCTTCGATTGGCGCAGCGTTCGCTAAGTCGATCGTAACACCGCAGCGACCGGCAAAAGCCATTTCCACCACTGTAGTGAAAAGGCCTCCATCGGCGCGATCGTGGTAGGCAAGTAGGAGCCCTTCGCTGCGCGAAGCTTTTAATAGCGAGAAAAGCCCTAACATGTCGCTCGCCGCGTCGAGATCTGGTGCCGTACCTTCGAGCGAGCGGAATACTTGCCCAAGTGCAGAACCGCCGAGTCTGTTTTTACCTCGACCCAAATCGATAAGTACTAGCTGCGTATCGCCGGCGTTAGTTTTTAACTGAGGTGTGAGCGTTCCTCTAATATCCTCCAGCGGCGCAAAAGCCGAGATAACGAGTGAGAGCGGCGCGGTATTACTCCGAGATTCACCCTCTTGCTCCCAAACTGTTCGCATGGACATGGAATCTTTGCCGACAGGAATGCAGATGCCGAGCTCTGGACAAAGGGTCATTGCTACCGCTTCGACGGTCTTATAGAGCTTGTCGTCTTCGGTATCGTAACCCGCAGCCACCATCCAATTCGCCGAGAGTTTTATGTCACCGAGCGACTGGATATCGGCGCTTAGGATATTGGTTAACGCCTCACCGATTGCCATGCGGCCAGAGGCAGGCGCATTGAGCAGTGCTAGCGGTGTACGCTCTCCCATCGCCATCGCCTCGCCTGTGTAACCATTAAATGAGTTGGCAGTAACCGCCGCATCGGCAACCGGCACCTGCCATGGTCCCACCATTTGATCCCGATGCACGAGCCCAGTGATTGTTCGATCACCAATCGTAATCAAAAAGCTTTTGCTCGCAACACTGGGCAAACTTAGCACCCGCGTTATCGCGTCGCTAAGCTCGATGGAACGTGTCTCAAATAATGAATCGCGCACTGAGCTGGAGTCGACCTTGCGGTGCATTTTGGGAGGCTTACCGAAAAGAACATCCATCGGCAAGTCGATAGGCTTGTTGCCAAAATGTGCATCAGAAAGTTCGATTCGCTTTTCTTCGGTTGCTTCGCCGACCACTGCGTAAGGACAACGCTCACGACGACAAAGGGCGTCGAACACCTCGAGGTTTTCAGGTTTGACCGCGAGCACATAACGCTCTTGCGATTCGTTGCACCAAATTTCGAGCGGCGACATTTGCGATTCCGAACTCGGAATGGCACGCAAATTAAAGCGTCCACCAGTACCACCGTCTTTGACCAATTCCGGCAAAGCGTTTGAGAGCCCGCCCGCGCCAACATCATGAATAAAGGCAATGGGATTTGCGTCACCCATTTGCCAGCAACGGTCGATGACCTCCTGACAGCGGCGCTCCATCTCTGGGTTCTCACGCTGCACAGAGGCAAAGTCGAGATCTTCATTGCCGGCTCCCGCCGCCATAGATGACGCAGCGCCGCCACCGAGACCAATCAACATCGCAGGGCCGCCCAACACGATAAGCTGAGCGCCAACATCGATACCTTCTTTTGTTACATGGCCGTCGCGGATATTGCCAAGTCCACCGGCTATCATTATCGGTTTATGATAGCCGCGCACTTCGCTCTCGCCGGCGTCATTGATCCATTCTTCTTCAAAACTGCGAAAATACCCACACAGATTTGGCCGACCAAATTCGTTATTGAACGAGGCTCCACCTATCGGGCCTTCGAGCATAATATCCAGCGCAGAGGCAATGTGGGCGGGCTTGCCGAAGTCAACTTCCCATGGCTGCGGGAGCGCAGGAATTCTTAGATTTGACACCGAGAAACCAGTAAGGCCGGCTTTAGGCTTTGAGCCAGTTCCGGTTGCGCCTTCGTCTCGAATTTCCCCACCAGAGCCCGTTGCTGATCCAGGAAATGGTGCGATTGCAGTGGGATGATTGTGTGTCTCTACTTTCATCAATATGTGGATAGGCTCGACGCTAAACCGATAGCGCTGGTCCTCAGCACCCGGCATAAAGCGCTCGGCGGTGAAGCCTCTCATGACCGCGGCATTATCTGAATAGGCAGACAGCACGCCGTCGGGGGACGCTGCATAAGTATTGCGGATCATGCCGAAAAGCGAATGAGGCATTTGCTCGCCGCCGATTTCCCAGCTCGCGTTAAAAATTTTGTGCCTGCAATGCTCGGAGTTCGCCTGAGCAAACATCATTAATTCGATGTCATTGGGATTGCGCCCAAGTGTCGTAAACTGCGCGCTGAGATAGTCTATTTCATCGTCAGCGAGCGCGAGGCCCAACGTTGTATTTGCTTGCTCCAATGCAGCTCTGCCCTTCCCAAGCAGGTCAATACTCTTCATCGACTGCGGCTCAGCACGCTGGAACAAACTCTCTGCTTGTTGTACGCCATCGAGAACGGACTGTGTCATTCTATCGTGAAGCAATGAATCAACGCGCGACAGTTCATCAGGCGCTAGCTGAGCGCTAAGTGAGAGTGTATAAACAATTCCTCGCTCCACTCGGCGCACCTTTTCGAGGCCGCAGTTATGTAAGATATCGGTGGCTTTGCTAGACCAGGGTGAAAGAGTCCCTTTACGCGGAACCACTAATCTGTGGAGTGACAGCGCTGTGGCCTGAAGCGATTCGGTGGTGCCGTGCAATCCTTCTCCATAACGCAGAAGCGAATTGAGCGTTTCTGACTCGCCGTCTGTGAGGGGTGAAGATTCGACTAGGTGAAGGAATCGTGCATCAATCGCGAGGATGGAGGGCACTGCAGCTTGGAGGGTGGCGAGAAGCCTAGATGTTTTGAATTCCGAAAGAGCTGCCGCTCCGAACAACGCCTGCATCGTATGGGTCCTTGTGACGAGACTCTCAAATCTGAAGCGCGCCATGATAGCCGAAATGGCATTAAATTGCGCTCAATTTGAGCGCAAATCTGAGGACAAGGGAGAATCTAAAGCCTCGGTTGGATTTGCGCCTTCTCGGAAGGCACCACAGCTGTACCACCGGAGTCCTCAACCCAGAAATCCACCGCTGCGAGCGTTGTGATATCTTGGCGCTCACCGAGAAATGTTGGCTCGGCATGCACGGTATAGATCTCTCCGGGCAGCGCTGTAAACCTTATTACCCGACTCACGCTCATCTGCGCGGCGGCGTAGTCAACTAAGGCTGGGGCGAGGCCTCTCTGGCTGCCATGATCCCACGAATAATAGACTTCTATTTCACGATGGCCAGGAACAACTTCAACCGCAGCGATCTGCTCGTTCGAGCGAAGCTCCATATCATCGACACGCAAGAACCGGACGACATCAACATAGCGATTCATCAAATCGTTTCGGACTAACTGCCCACCACGAATCAACGACGTCTGCATCTGTGAATTCGCATCTCCGATGTAAGCCTTGAATGCTTTAACATTGGTCACACAACTGCTAAGAAGCGCGCCGCAGGTGGCAACGAGTAAAAGTCTTTTGACCAAAATTACCAAGCGCTGCACCTTCGGCAGATGATGCTTGATTGTGCAATAGAGTGAAGCCATGACTTGTGCTCGAAAGAATGCTTAGTGCTGTTGGAGGCCATGAAAAGGTACAGTTATCTGAGCTTTGAAGCAAGACGGCGCGCTCGCAGCCGACTCACTACAGCTTCGATTTAATTATCGATCGAACCCTTAACGTCGAGAGCGAAAAAAAGAAGACACCAGAGCGCCGCATTCATCAGCGAGAACCCCTTCGGTCACTTCCACACGATGGTTGTAAAAATCCAGCTCTGCAAGCTTAAGCTTGCTTACCACAGCCCCAGCTCTCGGTTCGCGCGCACCGAAAACCACCCGCTGCACCCTCGAATGGATAATCGCCCCCATGCACATAGTGCAGGGCTCGATGGTGACATAGAGAGTCGAGGTCGGCAGCCGGTAGTTATGAAGCTGCCCTGCCGCCTTGCGCAACACTGCTATTTCCGCATGTGCGCTCGGGTCACAGCCGCTAATGGGTGCATTATATGCTGCGGCGACGAGTGCTTCTCCGATAACCAACACAGCACCTACTGGGACTTCGCCCTGAGACTCGGCGAGTCGCGCTTGGTCCAGCGCAAGCCGCATCCAAAAGGCATCTCGCTCGACTGCATCTAGATCATTGACAGCTTTACTCATTGCGCACTCTGCCCGCTCAATTTGCCCACGAGATACAGTCCGATCGACACTGAAGGGCCGATGAAAATCGCGAATAGCAGCGTACCAAGCCCTGCCACGCCGCCAAGCGACCATCCAATGCCAACCACTGTAAGCTCGATACCCATTCGCACCAACGCAACTGGCAATCCAGTTAGCCGCTGCAGACCTGTCATGACGCCGTCACGGGGTCCTGGACCAAGATTCGCGACGAGATAGACGCCGCTGCCTAGACCGATTAGTAAGATACCGACCAGCGTCTGCATAATACCCGTCACGATCCCTGTCATCTTAGGTAGGTACGGCAGAGACAACTCCATCACCGCCGCGATGATTATGATATTCAATAACGTGCCAAGACCTGGCGTTTGCCGCAGCGGTATCCACAACAAAAGAACCCCTATACCAATGAAGAATGTCGACATGCCTATCCCAAGTCCCGAGGTATTCGCTACGCCCTGTGAGAAAACTGTCCAAGGACTCACACCGACACCGGCATTGATGAGAAGCGCCTCACCGATACCAAACAGCATCAAGCCGAAGCACAGCAGGATGAAGGTAGGCGGCGCTGGAAAAAAATTAAGCGGCGCAGGTGAACTCCAACTAGCCGTTGGCACTGTTTTAACACGCAAGAAGTCGAACATTAATATTCCTAAAATTAACGGTTAAGCGGCGGCACCCTATTCGAAAATTACCGTACGCCCGCGGAAAACAACCGCCTTATGCTCGAGCACCTTTTTTAGTGCCTGCGCGAAAACCTTCTTCTCAGTGTCGCGACCAATCTGCTTGAGCTTATCGACTGAGTAGCCCGAGCGGATGCGGGATACATCTTGTTCTATGATAGGCCCTTGGTCGAGTTCCGGTATTACGAAATGTGAGGTCGCGCCCATCAATTTGACGCCCCGTTCGTAGGCCATTTCGTAAGGTTTCGCGCCAACAAACGAAGGAAGAAAAGAGTGATGAATATTGATGATTGGACATCCGGCTTGATCGATAAATTCGGCACTGAGGATCTTCATATAGCGGGCGAGGCCGATAAAATCAGGCGCATATTTCGCAATAATTTCGAGTTGCTGCATCTCAAAATCTGGATTTTCTTTAGTAGGAATATAGTAAAAAGGGATTCCCAACCTTGCGGCAATCGCGCTGTGATCAAAATTGCCTACAATAAAGCTGACCTGTGCATCGACAAGGTCTCCCAACTCAATTTTATTGAGCACTTCGAGCAGCGCATGAGGCTCGCGTGAAACGAAAAGGCCGAGTGATTGTGGCGCATTGAAGAAATGGATATCGAGTACGCCTCCCTCGCTCACTGGCAGTGTAGAAAATTCAGCTTGAAATGCTGCCGCATTAGGCCACACCCCATTGTCTTCCCACTCGATGCGAATAAAAAAACGGTCATCTTCAACATGTTGCTCTAACGCCAGTATATTGCAGCGATGCTGAGCAAGATAAGCCGACAGTTCAGCAACAATGCCTGGCCTGTCAGGGCAATGGAAGGTGAAACAAATCATGGGGATGCTCTCTTTGCGCTTTTCTATTTTTTGGGGATAGTCAGCGCCTGAGTATAAGGCGAAAAAAAGTTCGGCGCATGAGTAAAGCGCGGACCTATGGCCTCGTGGTTCGCGCTTTAGGGCCTAATTCACTTGCAGTGCGGTCGTAGGCAAGTTTCACCCAGTCGCATAGAAGCGGGCGAGTGTCGCGCGGGTCAATGACTTCTTCTATACCAAACGCTTCTGCTGTGCGCAGCGGCGAGCGATACTGCTCGAGCATAGCCTCGATTTCTCGACGCTTGGCATCTGGATCGTCTGCAGCTTCGATTTCGCGCCGATACGCCGCCTGAACTCCGCCTTCGATCGGTAGCGACCCCCAGTCGGCGGAAGGCCAAGCGTAACGCAAATTAAGCCCGTCAGAATTGCCATGACCTGCACCGGCTACGCCATAGCAGCGTCGGATAATAACCGACACCCAAGGCACGGTCGCTTGCAAGCATGCCATCAGCGCTCTGCTGCCGAGTCTCACCGTACCCGCTTCTTCTGCCTCAATACCAATAAGGAAGCCGGGATTGTCGACGAGATTGATAACCGGCAGGTGAAACGTATCGCAAAGATCGACGAAGCGCATCATCTTCTCTGAAGACTGCGCGTCCACAGCCCCACCGTGGAACTTCGTATCGTTTGCCATTATTCCTACTGGGTAACCATCAAGGCGCGCAAGCCCTATCGCGAGCGAGCGGCCATAGCCGGCATTGATTTCGAAAAAAGACTCTTTATCAACAATGCCTGCAATAACCTCCCGCACCTCATACATCTGACGACGATCGCGCGGGATCACGCTTAGCAAGGATTCGTCTCTACGGTCGACTGGGTCGGGAGAATTTACGCGTGGAGGTTGATGCCAAACGCTTTGCGGCATGTAAGACAGAAATTGTGCAATCTGTTCAAACGCCTCTGCCTCGCTTGCCACCTCGTTATCCACCGCGCCGCTGCCATGCGCATGAATCTGCGAGCCGCCCAACTCATTTTTACCAACGGGTTTGCCGAAGCTGCGTTCGACAACCGGTGGGCCGGCGACAAACATCTGACTAGTCTCTTTGACCATGAGCGAGAAATGCGAAATCGTTGTGCGGACGGCGCCGAGCCCTGCGACTGACCCCATGCAAGCACAAACAACAGGAACATGACCGAGAAGTCGCATCGTAGTCTCGATCCCCTTAAGAGCTGGTACATACGAATGCCCGACCATCTCAAGTGTCTTGACGCTTCCGCCACCGCCGCTCCCATCGATTAGTCTGATAAGCGGTAACCGCATCTCCAGCGCGTAGCGTTCACCATAGCCGCTTTTATCGCCAATTTTGGCATCCGCCGCTCCTCCGCGTACTGTAAAGTCATCGCCGCCTAATACGACTTTGCGGCCATTGATGAGCGCCGTCCCGAGAACAAAGTTCGATGGTATGAAGTCCTGTATCTCGCCAGCGTCGTTATAGGTCGCTTTACCAGCAAGCGCCCCAATCTCATGAAAACTCCCCTCGTCTGCTAGCGCAGCGATACGTTCACGAACAGTCAGCCTGCCATTGTCGTGCTGCCTGGAGACCCTCTCTTCACCGCCCATTTTGTAGGCGAGCGCCTCGCGCCGCCTGAGTTCATCGACTTCTTTCTGCCAACTCATAGTTATTTTCTCTTGCTAAATAAGCGTTTGAGTTCATTAAATCCAGCGTCTGATACGGGCTTTGAACTCGGCATAATCGTCTCCAAAAGTCTCTTGCATTAGCACCTCTTCTTTCAGAACAAATAGCTGTCTGATAATGAAGAAAAATAACAGGAGCACGAGCAATCCCATCACATTATTGACCAGAAGCGTGACGCCGATGAGGCAACAGAACATTCCCAAATACATTGGATTGCGGGTGAACCGGTAGGCACCACTAACAACCAATTTTGTTGATTCGCTAAAAGGCACTATGCCGGTTTTCGCCTTAGAAAAAAGTCTCGCGGCCGAAGCTGTGAGGACAATTCCTGAGAATAAAAAAAGTACGCCGCCAACTAATGAAATAGCGCTCGAGACAAACGGCACAGGCAAGAATGAATCGGTCCCAACAATCAAAAGTATACTCAATAAGAGGTAATGAGGCGGATAAAGTCTGGAGGGCATTTTCATGAACGTTTCCTCAGCGAGTTAGGTTAGAGGGTGTGTGCGTTGAACCTGATTGGCGATAGCGACCAAAACCACGAGCGCGTCGATAAAGAGTGCGCCTGCAAGTTCTGGGACAAAAGCCTGACCCCAGATTAAAACCACGGCAATAAACATTGCCTTGCTGCCACCGGAGACATTAAGGCAGAAAGTGCGTAGCGTCGGTCTGCGCGCACCAATGATCAACAGGATACCCATCAAGCCAACAAGGCCCGACCATCCGCGCGTAAGAAGTAATGCCAGAGGATTATCCGATGGCGCACCAAACATTGCCTGTTGAACCTGCGCGGGTGCCAAAAGCCCGAGGCCAACTAACGCCGTCATAACTCCTGTAACCAGCATAAACAGAATCAACAGCTTTTCTCTATTTACAGCCACGGCTTGGTTTCCTTTTAAGCAAATTAATCATTTTTTATGCAACTGACCGAGAATATCTCAATGTCTGCGCATTCACCAAATTCGCTTTCTCAGCGCAAGCGAAGCTACAATTCAACGCATGCGCCCATCAGCCACGATGAGCTTTCTAATTCGACCCGCGGTCCTAACTCCAAGCCTTCGTGCTTGTTAGGCAGAGACTCACTTGTCAGGAGCAACACCGATGAGATCCAGATTTAGCTTTATGTTTATCGCAACAGGACTCGCTGCACTTGCCGGAAACACAGCGGCGGCAGAGGCTTGGGACGTTAACATCCCATCATTCGGCACCCAATCTACGACAGCTCAACTCGATGTAACCGAAGGTACTTGGCTCAATATCGATGTCTCACCAGATGGAAAATCGGTGCTGTTCGACCTGCTCGGAGATATTTATCAAATACCTATCGAGGGTGGAGACGCGGTTGCCCTAACGAGCGGTCTCGCTTGGGATATGCAGGCCCAGTACAGTCCCGACGGCCGTCGCATTGCGTTCACTAGCGATCGCGCAGGTGGCGATAATATTTGGACGCTCGACCTCGAAAGTGGAGTGATGCATCAGGTAACCCATGAGTCTTTCCGTCTACTCAATAGCCCTACCTGGAGTCCTGACGGTCGTTATATCGCTGCACGCAAACACTTCACTACCTCGCGTTCATTAGGTACCGGCGAGGTGTGGCTTTATGACAGCACGGGCGATGACTCTATCGCGGGGCAGCGTATTGTCGCGCGCCCGGGTGAAGCCT
>Ga0181556_1000409_pt1 | contig 46226 bp, 41 predicted proteins | sample 011ome_14_FD_148651 | JGI IMG/M metagenome (GOLD analysis project Ga0181556, IMG submission 148651) | Coastal salt marsh microbial communities from the Groves Creek Marsh, Skidaway Island, Georgia - 011505AT metaG (spades assembly) | ecosystem: Environmental > Aquatic > Marine > Intertidal zone...
GGACACATACATATCGGCGAGATTCATGTGCATCTCGGTGCCGCAGGGGTAAAACCATTCGTCGATGGCGAGCCGGCAAGCTTCCGCTGCCGCTCGAGCCTCATCACTCTCTGGGGTATGACCGGAGCGTTTAGCTTCAATCACTGCCTGGGTTGCCTGTTGCTGGGCGTGAAAGGCCATGGCTTTTTGCTCGGGGCTGTATCGCGACAGGCGTCGCGCAGATTCTCTATACGCTTGCGTTTCGCCCCAGCGGGCTTCAGCCTCAGCACTCCAATTGCTCTCCTTCATGCCCCCTCCTTTCTGGCCGAAAAAGCTCTCCGCCCTTCACCAATTGATACCATCGTTATTCTCCGGCAATAAGCGACATCCGTCTCTTCACCTTCCGGGTCACATCCGCCTGAGTCTTATGAGAATGCTTAAACAATTTCGTGCCGAGCTCAATAAAGCTCGAGCTGCCTATTTCAATAAAGGTGTACTCAAGTCTCAAAGCCACCTGCTTCAACCTGGAATATGGGTGTTTTCGGGATGGGAGTTGTGGTTTCGTGTGGGCTCTCGTGTGCCTGTCCACCTCAAGGTGTCAAAAGGCAACCGTCGGGGACCCCTGTTTTATCGAGCACTCAAATTCTTCATCTCTCCCGCATTTTGGTTCATTGTCGGCAATTCGGGCCATTCCTCTGAATATTTCGCCGCTGTGCGCGGACCGAGCCGAAGCCGCGAAACAATCTTGTTCTCAGAGAACAACGTGCTTCGAGTGCTGAAAAAGCCCAGGGATCCCTATCAGGTGTCGCTGAGGCAGGTGTGGGATCGGTATGTGTCGAACAGTGCCGTCGTTGAGCAGTTGAGTAACGAATCGCATTTTGTTGAACAGTTAGTAAAAAAGGGTACGACGGCGACGAATTGCCCCCTGACCTTGAGGCGCAGAGCGATTGTCAATGTGGCGCGCGAGTATGCCGAAATGGCCAGCGCTGTCGAATTTGGGACACTCGCCGACCATGGGCCTGAGATCCGACAGCGCATGGCGAGCATGCAACACCTTCCACTGTTAGAAAAAGCTATCGAAATCGTGGGGGAAGGGAACTTCTGGGGTCAGCGGCTTATCCCGATGGGGAGCGACGCCTCTCCCGACAACGCATTGATTAGCGATGATGGGATTGCCTTTTTTGTCGATACGGAGCCCATTTACCTTCGACCGACCATCGCTCACCCGATTTCAATTATTGCGTCATGGGACGACAAACATAAGACGCTCGTGGGGGCTTACCTGTCGGGAGAATTCGACGACATCTTGTCTTCCCTGCTGGACAGAAAAATTGAGCCAGGTGGTTTAGACAGAAGGTCCAGAATGGCATGGCTCGTTATTGCGATTGCGACGCCCCTGATCAGGCCACCGGTCAGGCGTCGTCGAATTCGGCCCACGGATCGAATGCTCGACCAGTACGGAATGGTCGACATCGTTCGATTAGAGCTCCAGGCTAAAGCCGTTAACTAGCTCGCCTCAGTCAGAGAAAAAGCGGCAGCGAATCGAGCGTGCAGCGAGGTCGTAGGAAAATAGGGAAGGTCGATGTCGTTAGCGGTCACTAAGAGTTCAATCTCCGTGCACCCTGCAATAACTCCAGTAATACCCTCCTCCCGAGACATCCTGCTAACAATCTCCATCACCTTGTCCTTCGATGCCGGGTCGATTACCCCTTGAACGAGCTCGTCATAAATAATTCGGTGAATAGTCTCCTGCTCGTGCTCTGATGGCACCACCACATCGAGGTCGTAGCGCTTCGCGAGTGCGTCGCGGTAGAAGGGTTGCTCCATCGTGTAGCGGGTTCCCAGGAGGGCCACACGCTTGACGCTCGCTTCGCGGATCGCTTCGCCCGTGGCATCGACAATGTGTAGCAAGGGAATTGATATCGAAGCCTCAATGGCTGCGGCCACTTGGTGCATGGTGTTGGTGCACAACACAATTGCCTGCGCCCCGGCCCGCTCCAAATATTCCGCAGCCTGAGCGAGGACGTTGCCCGCCTCTTCCCATTTGCCGAGAGCTTGCAGGCGCTCGATATCGGCGAAGTTGAAGGATCGAATGATGAGGTCAGCTGAGGCCACACCCCCAAGGGCATCCCGGACCGCTTCGTTGATGATTTTTTCGTAGACGACGGAAGACTCCCAGGACATTCCCCCGAGGAGACCCAACGTCTTCACTTACTACTTCTTTTCCGCCGGACTTTCCGCCGTCTCTACCCGAGAGGCCGAACGACCAAGCCTCAAGGTGCTGAGCAGGCCGAGTACAAGGAATCCCCCGGCGGCGTAGGAGGCAAACCGTGCCCCGTCGGTGAACGCTTCGCCGCTCTCGCTTTGGATGTCTTGAGCAACACCTTGTGGCACTTGGTTGGCCTGGAGAGTGTCAGCAATCAGTGGAATCGCGCCACCTGCGGAGCTCACCACGGCATCGACAATTTGTGTTTGCTGGCCACCCTCCACGCTCAGCGCATCCAATCGGTCGGTGAGCGAGAGTTCTGTTCCGGTGAACAGCATGGTGCCAATCACCGCAATACCCAAAGCCGATCCGACCTGGCGAACGGTCGACTGGGACCCTGACGCTTGGCCTGCTTCTGACATAGGCACATCGACCATGATCACGCCGGTGAGTTGTGCGGTCGCAAGACCCACTCCCACGCCATAGATAAAGAGGAAAGCGGCAATAGAAGTCCAACCGGTTTCGGTGGAGGCAAAGACTCCAAAGCCCAGCACTCCGATGATTTCTAAAGCGACACCGATTTGGACCGCTCGCGCCGGAGGCAGTTTGCCAGAGAGCGCCCCTCCCACGCCGGATGCGACAAACGCACCACCGGCGAGCCAAAGCAACACCAAGCCGGAACCCACTGGAGTCATACCAATCACGTTTTGAAGCCAGAGGGGGATGGCGAAGATCAGACCAAACTCACCCATCGAAATGATGAGCGCTGCGATGGAACCGTTGCGGAACGACTCAATCTTGAACAATTTCAGGTCTAACAGCACACCTTTATTGGCCCGTGCGCGGCGGTTTTCCCACCAGACAAACAGCACCCCAAACACCAGAGCTGTCGCTAGCGACACAGGAATAACCGAGAGTCCCCCATCGGGCCACGAGAACGACCCCACTTCAAAGGTGTTGACGCCGTTGGTGAGCCACCAGCCATAGACCCGGCCTTCGATGAGCCCAAACACCAGCGGGCCGAAAAGCAGCACGGAGAGAATCGCGCCGACCCAGTCGAGAGCTTTCTTCTCTCCCGGGGCACGAGATTCCAGCACTGTAGCAATGAGACCGATCATGATGATCACGCCAAGCGGAACGTTAATGAGGAACGCCAAGCGCCACGTGAAGTCTGTGGCCAACCAACCACCCAGAACCGGGCCTACCGCCACCATTCCACCGATGGTCGAGCCCCACACCGCAAACGCAATCCCACGCTCACGACCCTGGAAGGTTGCGTTAACCAACGAAAGGGTGGTGGGCAGCACCATCGCCCCACCGAAGCCCTGCACGACCCGCGAGAGAATCAGGCTCGACGCGGAATCAGCAGAACCCGCCCACACTGAGGCCAACACGAAGATGACGATTCCGATGAGGAGTAGGCGCCTGCGGCCGATTCGGTCAGCGAGTGACCCCCAGATGAGGAGAGTAGCCGCAAACACCAGCACGTAAGACTCTTGCACCCACTGCACCTCAGTCGAAGTGAGGGAGAGCTCGTTGATGATCTCGGGGAAAATGGTGTTGACGATGGTGCCGTCAATAATGACGAGTGAAATCGACAGAGAGATAAAGAGCAGGCCAATCCAGCGCGTGCGATTTGAAGCCACAGAAACACCCCTTCTGGTGTGGCACGGCCCACAAACGAGGGCACGATATGTGGCTCAACCTACACCCCGGGCCTTTGATTTAGAGGAAATTCTGCGTCGATAGTGGCAACTCACACCGCGTAAATGGCAACCACAACTGCCTGTTAGTGTTGCCCCGGAAAGGACACCGTGACCCCCACACCTGAGAGGCTTCGCCGCGCCCAGCCCGCGCTCATCGCCGCATTTCTCCTCGTGGGACACGGCACACTCTCATCGGTGGCCTGGGTGCCGGAATACATTGATCGCCTCGGCGTCGACTTTGCCGCGTGGGGAACCATTCTGGGCTTCTCCACGATTGGGGCCATCACCCCACTGCTTATTGCGAGCCGCCTAAACCTGAGATTTGGGTCCCGTCGGGTGCTTCGCGTCGCGCTCTATGTCGGAATGGTGTTCCTGATTCTTTTGGGTCACTCAGATAACCCTGTCGTGTGGACCCTGATCAATACCGGGTTCACTTTCGCGATGTCTTTTGCCGGAAACGCGGTCAATACCCACTCGGTGGCGGTCCAAAGCTTTGTGACCCGACCGATTGTGTCGCGACTCCACGCAGGGTGGAGTATCGGTGCCGTCCTCGCCGCCATCACCGGTGGTCTCTCCACCGTGTTCCTCAGCTTGGAATCCTTCTTGGTGATTGTCGCCATCGTCACCGTGGTCGCTTTTGAAATCATCCGGCCCGGGTTGCTCGGCCCTGATGAGGATGGACACGATGCCGATAAAGCCGTCCACGTAAAGCGCAAGCCCTGGCAGCTTCCCAAGCAAATGTGGCTTCTCGCAGCCGGTCTGGTCGCTGCGGTCTATCCAGAAATTGCCGTCGTTGATTGGGCAGCCGTTTTTGCCCGCGACGTATTGAATGCAGAGCTTTCCATTCGCGCGCTGCCCTTCGCGGCGTTCATGGTGGGAATGATTGTCGGTCGGCTCGCGATGCCCACTCTCGCCGAGCGTTCACACCCCCACACCGTCGCCTCCCGTGGTTCACTCATCGCTGGGGTTGCCCTGATGGCATCAGTGTTTATCTCGGGGCCACTCGCTGGGTGGAATGGGGCAGTGGGGCTTGCCATCACGATGGTGCTGTGGTTGGTCGTTGGTTTGGGAGTATCGGGAGTTGCCCCCACCTATTTCGCTGCCGCAGCTCATATCCCACAGATTTCAGCTGCCTGGGCCTTAAGTCGAATGATGCTGATTAATCAGCTCACTTTGATTGGTGCGAAAGCTCTGATGGGAGCGATTGCCGAGGGGGTCAACCTCTCGGTAGCGTTTGCCTTTCCCGCCGTGCTCTTGCTGATTGGTTCGGTGATCGCGGCGAAGACCACCACGAAGGCCGAGAGTGATGACTACGAGGAGATGTCTCCCGTGACCGGAACTATAACCCTGCCGGTCATTAAGTCATCAGACTAAACGTGCGAGCCTAGAGACGCGCGAGATTCTCGATGTCTTCGAGGAATTGTCCAGCCATTTCACTCGACACCGTCATCCGCGTATCCGCAACGGCCCACAGATAGTCGTCGGTCGTGGGCCCCTCGCTCTCCGCATTTGAATACACAGCCGACTCGAGAGCGCGTTGGGAGGCTTTCCGCGCCGCGAATTCGATGTCGGCCGGCGAGAAGCCTTCTGTGCGTCGAACAAGCTCAGAGATGTCCACTGCAGCTTGGGATTGCTCGGGGATGAAACGCATCCACATCGACTCTCTCGCTTGGGCGTCGGGCAACCCAATAGGAATGACGTAATCGAAACGACCGTGGCGCAGGAAGGCGTCATCTAGCGCACGAATGAAGTTGGTCGCCACAATCAACAGCCGGCCGGGCTTCTCCCGAAACTGCGGAATCAACTTCAACAGCTCGTTGGTCACACCTTGAGTTGCTGTGGGAGGCTCACCACCACGCTGGGCAGCGATTTCTTCCACCTCGTCGATAAAGACCACGACGTTATCGAGGTCGTCGATTTTCGAAAAGGTCTCGCGCAACGCTCCCGCGAGGCCCTTAGAATCACTCGCGAGTCGGGCCGGGAACACCTCGACGAACGGCCAGCGCAGTCGCGACGCGACAGCTTTCGCAAAAGTCGTTTTGCCCGTCCCCGGAGGGCCAAAGAGAACGATAGACCGCGGAGGTTCGACGCCGAATTTTTCAGCGAGGGTGGCGTCAGAGAGAGGCAGAACGAGGCGGCGCTCCAGCAATTCTTTCTCTGACTGCATTCCCGCAATACCCGACCACAGATCACTGGGTAACAGCCGCCCGCCGATCTCAGCGAGGATTCCACGCTCTTTCTCGCTGATGGGAATTTCCCGCTCGAAATAGCTCAGGTGATTCTTATCGACAAAACCGGCCTTGGTGAGCACACCGGTGTCGTGCTGAAGGTCGGGCACCAAGATGGAGAGCTTCGTGAGACCTAGCGGAGCCATACGCGCTTCGAGCGCCTGTAGCAGTGCGCTTCCGATTCCCCGCCCACGGTAGTCCGACAGGGTGGAAAAGAACACGATCCAGCCCTGCTCGTGCGCAGCGCGGGCCACCGCGCAGCCCACAATGCGATTGTCGGACACCGCCACGACGGCGTGGTCTTTTTCACACGAGGCCAAGACTTCCGCGAGGGAATAGACCGGTTGATACCCATCGGATTTGGCTTTGTCCCATAACTCCAACACATAGTCGGTATCCACCGGGTGGTATTCGCGTATACGAAAAGACATCAGGAGCACCCCTTCAGGAAAGGTAAGCGGAAACCGAGGGAAGCGCTTTGATGAGGCTTGAACGGACCGCCACTCCGGGGGTGCTGGAGCGGAGACGGTGGGATTTGAACCCACGGTTCCCTATTGGGAACTCCACCTTAGCAGGGTGGTGCACTAGGCCGGACTATGCGACGTCTCCTCGAGCGACCTCTACACTACCGCGAGATAGCAGGCGAAAAAACCGGCGAATTAGTTTGCGACCGCGCAGGTCACGTCACTGGCGGTTTGACCTACAAGACCCTCAATGACCTCCGGCTCCGGAGCGGGGTCCTCGGCCACGGGCTCTTCAGTGGGAGCTTCGGTTGCCGTATCGGTGGGGGCGGTGTCTGTCGCCGCGGTGTCGCTCGGGGCAGCCTCCGTTGTTGTGTCCGAGGCGGGGGCATCGGCCGGAGCGTCAGCTTCGGTGGTGGTGTCTTCCTCGGGGGCTTCGCGTGAACCCCGACCAATCGAGTTGTCACCCAACACATAGGGCTCGTCGTTGCGCACTTTCTCTAAGAGAGACTCAGCGAGGGTCCAATCGGGCACCACTTTGCCCGAATAGCCTTCCGGGGCGTCGAGCACGGGGAATTGAACAAAAACGATGTTCTCATCAGGGATGTTGCGAAGGGCTTGTGCCATCGACACCATCACATCGAGACTTCCCAAGGAGCTTGAGAGCACCATGGTCTGAGCGGCGACCTGGGCAATGGAATAGAGCTTGGTGATGTCGTTCAACACCCCATCGGCCTGGAGCTTGCGCACCAGGGCAGACATATAGACCTGCTGCGAGGAGATGCGCGCGAGATCAGATCCATCGCCCACACCCTTGCGAGTGCGCAGGAAGGCCAATGCCTGCCCGCCTTCAACGGTGTTCCACCCGGCTTCGGGTAGGTCAAGACCCGACCACGGGTCAAAGATGGGCTCGGTGATACACACGTCGACCCCACCCACGGCGGTGGAGAGCTGGGCGACACCGGTGAAGGTCATCACACCGGCGTAGCCGATTTCGAGGCCAGTCAGTTCTTCGAGGGTTTTTGCCACACAGGGCAGTCCGCCAATCGACCAGGTGTTATTGAGCGGTGTCATCGACCGAGGCGACGACATCGATCCGTCGTCTTGCTCACAGGCAGGAATATCAATCAGAGTGTCGCGGGGGAAGCTGATTACCGTGGCATGGTCGTGGTTTTCTGACACGTGCACCAACAGGTTCACGTCGTTAAGTTCGCTATCGGTCACACCAAACTGCTCGCCCTGACCCACGCGGGTGTCAGAACCAACAACGAGCACGTTGAAGCCCCCGTCCCATTCGCCAATACCCGCAAGGGCAGGAGCTTCGTGCCCGGGAAGTGCCACCGTCTGGAGCGACGAGGTGAGGTTAAACAGCGCCCAACCCACAACAGTTCCGGCAGAAATCACCAGTGACGTCACCACTAGTCCGGCGACGGAGGCAAAAAGCTTCCACCCGGTCAGACGCTTCTGACGGGCGTGACCGGGCTGATAGTCGCGTCCGACGTGGCGCGGTCGGCGCATGGCGACGCCCTCAGAGGTCACCTGCTCACCTTCCGAATTCCTATTCATACGCGGAGGGCGTGGGATTCGAACCCACGAGGCATTTCTGCCCACTGGTTTTCAAGACCAGCTCCATCGGCCGCTCGGACAGCCCTCCGTCGCACAAGTGTACGCGAGCACCCTATGCGGGTGCCGTTAGGGACTGAAGAACGAGTGCGACTCCATCCTCGCGATCACTCGCTGTCATTTCTGTGGCGTGACGGGACACATCATCCGGGGCCTGGCCCATCACGACAGCCCGTCCCTCCGCAGCTGCCCACTGCAGCATTTCAATGTCGTTTCGGCCGTCGCCGACCACCATCACACGACTACGCGGGAAGCCAAGGAACCCTCTGATGCGCTCTAAAGCGGTGGACTTATTGATGCCATCGGGGGCGATATCGAGCCAATTGGTCCACCCCACGGCATAACTCACCTGATGAAGGCCCAACTCTTCTACCGCACGCATAAACTCGTCCGCGTCGTGGCCGGGGGCAATGACGACCACGCGGGTAGCGACGGTCGTGAGCAGGTCGTCAAAGTGGACCTCTTCCGTTTCCACGTCGAGTGCCCCCTGCGGGAACCAGCCGGTGTAGCGATACATCCCGGTTTCGTTTTCTACCGCGTAGTTCGCATCAGGCAACTTCTCTTTGATGCTCTTGAGCACCGGTGTGGGGTCAAAGTGCTCGACGTGTTCTCTCCGATACCCCTGGGGCGCGTGGTCGTCTCGGCGCAGAATGATGGCGCCATTGGAACACACAATGTATTCGGGCCGAATCTCTAACTTCTCGGCTACCGGCAGAGTCATCGCCACCGATCTTCCCGTCGCCAAAGTGATTTCATGGCCCAGGTCGCGCACCCGCCTCACCTGCTCAATCACCGCAGGAGAGAGGGTGCCGTCTTCGTGCAAGACGGTGCCATCAATATCCAGAGCGATCAACCAGTGGTGCTGCTCAAACTCTTTCTCGGAGTGAGCAGCGCTCGAACCAGACGTCATCGAAGTGCCGAGCCCCTAACCGATGACCTCGGCACCCGCTATGTAGGGGCGAAGCACCTCGGGAATAACAATCGAGCCGTCGGCCTGCTGGTGGGTCTCGAGCAGTGCCACCACCCAGCGGGTGGTCGCCAGCGTCCCATTCAGAGTGGCCACGGTCTCAGTGGGTCCACCCGCTTCGGGCCGGTGGCGCACACCCAGTCGACGCGCCTGATAGGTGGTGCAATTAGAGGTGCTCGTGAGCTCGCGGTAGGCCTGCTGACTGGGTACCCACGCTTCAATGTCATATTTGCGCGCCGCCGATGACCCCAAATCTCCCGCGGCAACGTCAATCACCCGATAGTGAAGGCCTAGATCAGAGAGCATTTGCTCTTGGAAACCCAAGAGTTTCTCGTGCTCTGCCTCAGCACTCTCCGGGGTCACATAGCTAAACATCTCGAGCTTTTGGAACTGGTGGACTCGAATGATTCCCCGGACGTCGCGGCCGTGCGAACCGGCCTCTCGGCGGTAACAGGTGGAGAGGGCGGCATAGCGAAGTGGCCCGTTAGCAAGGTCAACGATTTCGTCCATGTGGTAGCCCGCAAGAGCCACTTCACTGGTTCCGGTCAAATAAAGCTCGTCCGCGGGGAGGTAATAAATCTCGTCCGCGTGCTCACCCAAAAAGCCGGTGCCTTGCATAACTTCTGGCCGCACCAGCGTCGGAGGAATCAGCGGCGTAAAGCCATGTGTGACGGCGAGCGCCATCGCGCGCTGCATCAGGGCGTTTTCGAGCAGTGCCCCCAACCCGACTAAAAAGTAGAAGCGGGAGCCGGCGATCTTTGCCCCGCGCTCCATATCGATAATTCCGTGCTTCTCGGCAAGCTCGAGGTGATCGAGGGGCTCAAAAGAAAACTCCGGCTTGTCTCCCACCGTTTTCAGGGTGAGGAAGTTCTCCTCCCCTCCTGAGGGGACACCGTCGATGACAACGTTGGGAAGCTTCCACAGTGCTTCTTTGGCACTGGCTTCCGCCTCGCTCAATTCCGCCTGAGCCGCCTTTACCGATTCTGCGAGCGCTTTCGCACTGGCCACCAGTTCGGCCTTTTCCTCGGCCGATGCTTTCGCGACGGCTTTGCCGTGGGCGTTTTGTTCGGCGCGCAGCGCTTCGAACCGAGCGATGGCCGCCCTTCTGGCATCATCCGCCGCCACCGCGGCATCAATCATTGAGGGATCAGCACCTCGAGCGAGTAGGGATTGACTGAGAAGCTCAGACTGCTCACGAAGCAGGGTGGGGTCAATCACGCTTCTAGTCTGTCACGCCAGGTCGGCGTGACCCTCGGCGACAGCCGCAAGCCATGCGCGCGCATCGACGAACGCCTGGTCGGTGTATTTCTCGGACACATCCGGGCGGTGACCGTTCGCGCGGGGGTAGGAACCCAAGAAGATGACTTTCGGGCTGAAGCGTCGAAGCCCCATGAGCGCGTCCGCGACCCTCTCGTCATGGATGTGACCATCGAGGTCAATGACGAAGCGGTAGCGGCCCATCGCATCACCAATCGGACGCGACTCCAGCAAGCTCATGTTGACCCCGCGGGTCGCAAACTGCTCCAACATTTCCAGTAGACGACCTGGGCCGTCATCGGGCAACTCGGCGATGATGCTGGTTTTATCCGCGCCGGTGCGCTCAGCGACAGCGCCACCCAGTCGCACCAACACGAATCGCGTTTCAGCCTTCGGATTGTCTCCCACCTCTTGGGCGAGCACCTCGACGCCCAAGCGGTCGACAATGCTCGAGGGGGCAAGGGCCGCGTGGACGGGCTCGTCACCCAACGCCTCCTCAGCGGCCTTCACGTTGGAGGCCGAGGGCACGTGGACGTGGTTCGGGAGGTTCTTTTCCAACCAATGTCGGCACTGGGCGTAAGCCACGGGGTGCGCGGCGAGGACGCTCACGTCGGAGAGAGATGTGCCGGGGGCAGCAACGAGGCTGAAGCGCACAGGCACCTGATACTCCCCGATGATTCGCAAGCCGGGCAATTCGGCGAGAGCATCTTGGGTGGCGCTGACACCACCTTCGATGCTGTTTTCCATGGCGATCATGGCGTAGGTGCTGCGAACACTCACCACGTCATCAAGTGCTTCTCCAACGTTGGCGACACTGACCCATTCGCCCGACTCAGCTCCGGGCACCATGCGCAGCGCTTCCCAGGTGAAGGTTCCTTCAGGACCCAGGTAGCTGTATCGCTCACTCGTGCCACTCACCCGGCTAAGTGTAGTGACCGAGGCCCCAGGCGGTGCCAGACTGAGGGGGCAGCAAGGAGGTTGCGATGAGTTCTCTTCCCCATCACCCCTGGGACGATATTTCGGCCGATGTCTTGTGCGCGCGGGGCTCGATGAAATGGACTCGTTTCCCCGAGACCCTGCCGGGCTTTGTTGCCGAGATGGATTTCCCGCTCGCGCCCCCCATTGCCCAGGCGCTTCACGCAGCGGTCGATGCACCGCTGCTGGGATACCTTCCCGAACCCACCAAGAATGAGATGAAGCAGGCCACTGCCGATTTCCTCTCTGCACACTACGGATGGGGTGTGCCCGCGGACCACGTTTTTCCCACCGCCGATGTTCTCTCCGCCTACGAGGTCACCCTTCGGGCGTTTGCGCCGGAGGGTGCGCCCGTGATTGTGCCCACCCCGGCCTACATGCCCTTCATCAGTCTCACGGAAATGTTGGGACACCCGGTGATTCAGGTACCCATGGTGATGGCGGATGGACGGCCAACCATGGACCTCGAGCGCATCTCCGCCGAAATCTCCGGTGGTGCCCGTGTGGTGGTGTTGTGCAACCCCCACAACCCGCTCGGAGTGGTGTACTCCCGCGAAGAACTGCTCGCCCTCGCGTCAGTAGTCGACGCCGCGGGAGCGCTGGTGTTTTCTGACGAAATTCATGCTCCGCTCACCCTTTTTGGTCACCAGCACATTCCCTACGCCTCGCTCAATGACACCACCGCCGGCCACACCATTACCTCCACGTCGGCCTCGAAGGCGTGGAATCTCCCCGGCCTAAAAGCGGCGCAGCTGATTGTCAGCAATAGCGAGCACCTGGAGGCGTTGAAGAAAATCGAATTCACCGTGACCCACGGCGCCTCCACCCTGGGAGTAATCGCGTCCACCGCGGCCTACCGCGACGGGGGCGAGTGGTTGGCCGAAGCTCGGGAGTACCTCGAGGGCTCCGCGAGCGAGTTCGCCTCATTAGTCGAAGACTCCCTTCCGGGGTGTGGCTTCCGGCAATTAGAAGGCACCTACATCGCGTGGTTGGATGCCTCCGCTCTCGACATTGGCGACCACCCTTCACCGGCGCACTATTTCGCCAAGAAAGCGGGGGTGTCTGTGACCGACGGTGCGCTCTGCGGCGATGCAGGAGCGGGACACATCCGCCTCATTCTGGCCACCCCTCGCCCGATCCTGCGCGAGATTGTGAGCCGGCTCGCCGAGCACTGGCGCTAAATACTGGTCGTTCTCGTACCCTGGTCCTATGTCCATTACTCACGAGCCTGACCACAGCCGTTACGTCTACCGCGACGATGCGGGAGTAGTGGCGGGGGAAGTGGAATATGTCCGGCAGGGTGACGTGCTGATGTTGGTCAAAGCCGAGATCTGGCCCGAGCGTCAGGGCCAAGGTCTGGGTGCCCTGCTCGTGCGCGAAACGTTAGAGATGATTCGCGACGAAGAGCACGGCAAGATTCAGACGGTGTGCCCCTTCATCGTCAAATACTTGATGAAGAACCCGGAGTTTCAAGAACTTCAGGCCTGACGGCGCTCCCGCACGGGCACAACCATCGGGTGTCCATCGGGGGAGTCAATCACTCGCAGTGCCACCCCATAGACCTCGCTCAGTTGCGCCGCCGTGAGGACCTCACGCGCGATGCCCACAGTGCGAATTTGACCCCCGACGATGAGAGCAACGCGATCGGCATAGGCGGCTGCGAGCGAGAGGTCGTGCAGCACCACGACGACTGAGCGAGAAGCTGAAACGCGGTCTCGCACGAGTTGCATCACCCGGTCTTGATGGTGCAGATCCAGCGCTGCCGTCGGCTCGTCAAGGAGCATCAGCTCTGTGTGTTGAGCGAGCACCCGAGCGAGCGAAACTCTGGCCCGCTCACCACCGGAGAGTTCATTGAATCGACGCTGCGCAAGATGCGCCACTCCCACCTCATTCATCGCCTCGGCGACGCGCTGCTCATCTTCTGATTCTTCGTCAGAGCCTGCCCAAGGGTTGCGGCCCATCTGAACAATCTGGTTCACCCGAAAGGGGAAACTCACCTCGTTGGATTGGAGGAGGACTGAGCGTAACCGGGCGAGCTCTTTGGGTCGGTAGGAAGTACTCAGCCGATCAAAAATCGAGACAGAACCCTGAGCGGGGGCAATCTCACCGGCCAAAGTGGCGAGCAGTGTGGACTTGCCGGCGCCGTTGGGTCCGACCAGCGCGAGGACTTCTCCCGGGTAAACGTCGAGGGAAACGTCGCTCAGAATCTGGCGCCTACCGCGCTCCACACTCACATTCGTCGCCACCACTGCTGGGCTCGTCATCACAGCCACCCCCCACTAGAGCGGCGCTGCTGAAAGAGCAGGGCAAAGAAGAACGGACCACCAATCAGCGCGGTCAACATGCCAATGGGCAAATCGGCGCCGTCAACGAGGGTGCGCGTGAGGAGGTCAGCCCACACCATCAGAGCGGCACCGCCGATCACGCTCACCACAATCAGCGCGCGGTGTGACGGACCCAGCGCCATTCGCACAATATGGGGCACGATCAGGCCGACAAAAGCGATGATGCCGGCAAAGGCCACGGCTGCTGCCGTGAGCAGGGCAACGAGAACAATGACGATGATGCGCAGGCCCTCAACATCCACCCCCAGCTGTCGGGCATTTCTCTCACCAAGAGAGAGCACATCGAGTTGGCGCGCCAACACCCACGCCACTCCAGTACCAACAAAGAGGAGGGGGACCACCACGACGATTTCTGACCAGACCGAACCGGCGAGTGAACCCAACTGCCAAAACACGATCTGCTCTCGGCTGGCGGTATCCGCCAAAAACAGAACGAAGGCGAGCCCCGCTTGGGCAAACGCGTTTATCGCGATGCCGGTGAGCAGCAGGGTCACCACTTCGGTGCGGCCGCCCGCGCGCGCGACCGCGTATACGAGCAAGGTGGCGAGCAGCCCGCCGACAAAGGCCATCGCCGCGACGCCACTTCCCGCGAACTGAATACCAAAGACGATGGCGATGGATGCCCCCAGCGCGGCACCGCTTGACACTCCGACCACACCAGGTTCGGCCAGGGGGTTGCCAAAAATGGCCTGCATCAACGCTCCGCCGACCGCGAGCGCCGCCCCCACCGCCATCGCCATGATGATGCGGGGGAATCGGACCACCCAGAGGGTCGCGTCAATGACGTCGTCTTGCGGGGCGAGTGAGGTCGAAAAGCCCCAGCGATCCAAGATGGCTCCGATGACCTGGGTGGCAGAAATCTCAAGTTGGCCGCTCACCGAGGAGACCAGAATTCCGGCCACGAGAAGCACAACGGCAATGAGCCCGACACTCACTGTTGTGGCGCGGGACGTGGGGGCGATTGCGGTGGTGGTCACGGGACCCGGTGTAGCCATTCCGGGGTGCCAAATTTCTCGTCAACCAATTCAGCAACCCGTTCCATCTCCGCGTCGGTGACGCTACCGGGGCTCAGTGAGTAAAGGGAGGAGAAGGTTGAGACGAGGTGATCTTCAATCGCGGTTTTGGACATTCCGGTGTGGGCACGCAGAGGGTCCACACGTTTGTTAGCTGAGGCCACACCTTTGTCGCTAATTTTTTCGCGACCAATACGCAGCACTTCCACCATGCGATCGCCGTCCATGTCATAAGCCATGGTCACGTGGTGCAACACCGCGCCACTGCCCAGCCGCTTTTGGGCGGCACCACCAATTTTTCCGGAGGGGCTTTGAATGTCGTTGAGCGGTCGATAGCTGGCGTCGATGCCTAACCCACGCAGTGCCTGCACGACCCAATCGTCGAGGAAAGCGTAGGAATCTTGGAAGCTCATTCCCTGGACGAGATCAATGGGGGCATAGAGGGAATAGGTTATGGCGGTGCCAAGCTCCATGAACATCGCGCCACCGCCGCTAATGCGCCGCGTCACCTCCATGCCGTATTTTTCGGCACCCTCCATGTCAACTTCGTTGCCCAGCGATTGAAAACTGCCGATGACGACCGCAGGCTTCGCCCACTCCCAGATGCGTAAGGTGGGCCCTCTTTCACCGGCCCCGACTTGCTCGGTGAGCACCTGATCCAACGCCATTTGCTGAAGGGGCTCGAGCGGTTGCGGGGCGAGATAGCTCCAGTCGTAGTCGGTGAAGCTCTTTGCACTACTGAGCGCTCGTCTCACCACCGTGGCAACGGCCGACGGGTCAAATCCGAGCAGCACGGCTTCGGGAGGGAGAGCTGCACGCACTGCCGCTTCGATGTGTTCGTGGCTTGCCTGGGCTGAGAGGCCCACAATCGCGGCGTTAATGTTCTCCAGTGCCTCGTCGGGTTCGAGGAAGAAGTCCCCCGCGACCCGAGCGCCACTGATGCTGTCGCCTGAGAGCTCCAAGTCGACGACCACGAGTTTTCCGCCCGGGACTTTATATTCAGCGTGCACGGCTTAAGCCTATGGTGGCTAGCTGGAGACCTTGGAACCCAGCCAGTCAACGAGGTCGGCAACCACTTCGTCGCGGTTGGTTTCGTTAAACACTTCGTGGCGGGCCTGCGGATACACCTTCACCGTGATGTCATCGAGTTGAGCCCGTTCGCGATAGGCCCGCTCGAGCCGCCGGACTCCCCGCTCGCCACCGAGGGAATCATCAGAGCCGACCATGAGCAGCATCGGAAGGCTCAGCGTAGCTTTGCGCGGCACCCCGATCAGCTTGGCAGCATCAATTGGGCCAAAGAGTTTGAGCGTATTAGCCTCGAAGGCCAATGGGTCATCGACCCAGCGGTGCCACACGGCTTCGTTGCGACTGAGCCATTCGGCTCCGGTCGTGCCCAAGTGTTTGTGTTTGGCGTTGAGATTTCCCGCGTTCATGTATCCGGGCATTCGGTAGGTCGATCCGGTGAGAACCACCGCATCAATCTCCGCGGCAAAACCCTGGTTCAACAGAATCTGACCCATAAGCGAGCCCCAGCTGTGACCGAGGAAGACCGTGGGCAGGCTGGGACGCTCATGAGCGATGAGTTCTCGGAATTCGACAAGGTTTCCCATCGTTGCGGAGAGCCCTCCGGGGCCTAATCGCCCCAGCTGTGAGGGGTCGTGTTGCCACTGTTCCACTCCGGTAGGGCCGTGGCCACGGTGCTCGTTCGCCCACACTTCCCAGCCGGCGGATGAGAGGTCAGCAACGAGCGGTTCGTAGCGCATCGCGTGCTCCCCCAAACCGTGGGCGAGTTGAACGACACCGCGAGCATTCGGGAGAGGCCAGCGGTGATAGTGAATCGTGACGCCATAGGAGTCGACAAAGATGTCGTCGATTCTTTTGGGTGTCTTCTTCTCCATCAGCTACTCCACGGGCCCCAGCAGGTCGAAGGCAATCGTGTGATGAATCGCTTCGGTGTCACTGGGGTGATAGACACCGGCGAGCACGTCACGTTGAAGCCGAGAGATTTCCTCGGTGCGCTTGTATCCGCGCCCTCCATGCAGGCGCAGGGATCGATCGACGACCGTTCGGGCGGTCTCCACCGAGCGGTGCTTCACCCCGGAGAGCAGGCGGAACCACGATGCCCCGTGGTCTACTCCGTGGTCGACATCGTGGGCAAGCTGACGCAGCGGCGCATCCAACCCGTCGACGTCAATGGCCATCGATGCGGCCTGCCAGCGGATGTCGGGGTCGGTCGAATACGGCTGGTTTCCTCTGGCCATGCTCTGTCGTGACGACACTGCCTCAACGGCGAGTTCCAAAGCTCGCTCCGCGATTCCCACGTACACCGATGACACTAAGAGGAGGAAGTTTTTGAAAATCGCGTGAATAAACGGGTCAGTGTTATCGCCCACCGGCACAATCCTCGCGAGATGCTCCTTGCTCACCACCGCGCCATCGAGTGTGGTGGTGTGGCTTTGGGTGGCGCGCATCCCCAGGGTGTCCCAGTCTTCGGCGATCGAATACCCAGGGGTTTCGCGGGTGATGAACCCGTGGACAATCTCATCTCCCATGCGACCGAGTAGCCCTAGCCGTGTCCAGGCCGGGGAGAGCGAGGTGAAAATCTTCTGACCCTCGAATCGATATCCACCCTCTACCTCGGTCACAGCGGTCACCGAGTCGGTGAGGACTCGATCATTTCCCCGCTCACTCACGCCAAAAGCAAACAGCTCACCTTTACGAGCGTCATCCAAGACCCACTTCAGTGAGGTGTCACCCGAGAGGGCGAGGTGCTGTGCGACGCCACACCAAGTGAAATGCATGCCGAGGCCCAACGCGGTCGCCGGCGCATGCTTGGCCAACAATCGCTGGTCAGACACCATCTGCTCCAGCGGTCGCGGTGTGAGATAGCCCGCGGCACGCAGTTGTTCTAAGTCGTCCTGAAAGAACTCGTTGCGCTCGTCATATCCCGCGGCACGGCAGCGAATATCGGCGAGGATCTGAGGGGTCAGAACGCTCACGGTGTCACCGCCTCGTGATTCGACTCCGCCCACCGGTCAGCCTGCGGCGTGGGAAACACCAACGCGGGGTGACGCACGGCCACTCCGAAGGGAGCACCGACCGAGGGCAAGAAGGGTGCGGCCATTCGGGCGCGCACGGACGTGTGAGAGTTCTCGAGGGTTAACTCGACCAACGCGTCGTGTCCCGCGTAGGAGAGGGCCTTCACGATCGAGGGCACACCATCGGGACTGGGCACGATCCATTCCGGGCGCAACACAACCCTCACCGATTGACCCTGGCCAGGCTCGAAACCTTGAGCGCTTGCGGCGAGGTTTCCCAATGCGCACTCGACGTGACCAGAGCAGCCAAAGCGCTCCGGCTCACCTTCGCAGAATTCTTTGGCACCACAGGCGCGGCATTCCAAAGCGGTGTCTTGCCACAACCCCTCTAATTCGACCGTGTCACCCACAAACGATGCGACCCACGCCGTTTGGGGAGCCTCATAGATTTCTTTCGGGGTGCCCACTTGAGCGACGCGTCCACGGTCCATCACGACCACAATGTCGGCGAGGTCGAACGCTTCTTCACGATCGTGGGTGACCAACACGGTCGTGGTGTCTGCTTCGCGCAGGAGACCCACCACTTCTCGCGCGAGAGAGTGGCGCAGGACGGTGTCGAGGGCGGCGAAGGGTTCATCGAGCAAGACCACTTCGGGCTTCACCGCGAGCGCTCGAGCGAGAGCGACTCTCTGCGCTTGCCCACCGGAGAGCGAACCCGGCATCCGGTCGAGATAATCGGAGAGCCCCACCAGCTGGGCGAGTTCGTCGACTCGAGTTCCACTGCGTGCGCCGCGAGGCAGGGCGAACCCAATGTTGTCTCTCACGCTGAGGTGAGGAAACAGCGAAGAGTCTTGGGGGACCCAACCGATACTGCGCCTCTCTGGCGCGAGGTGGGTGTTGGGGGCCGAGAGAACTCGGGAGCCCGAGGTGATTGTGCCCTGATCGACCTGCACCAATCCGGCAAGCGCCATCAATAAGGTCGTTTTTCCACACCCCGATGGGCCCAAGACGGCAACGACCGACCCCGAGGGCACCACCACGCTGACATCGCGCAGGGCAGGGCGTGTTCCGTACGAGACGGAGAGCTCGGACACGGTGAGTGTTGTCATCGCGCCTCACCCCTCTCACTGCGCACTGCCCCAAGGAACATGGCCGGAATCGCTGCAACCACCACGAGCACTGCTGCGTAGGGCGCTGCCGCTCCGTATTCGAGGGCGACGGTTCTCGACCACAGTTCTGTCGCCAGTGTATTGACCCCGGTGGGTCGAAGAATGAGAGTCGCAGGTAGTTCTTTCATGGTGGAGACCATCACCAGCAGTGCTCCGACGGCGATGCTCGGAAACGCGAGTGGCAGGGTTACCCGTCGCCACCCACCCCACGGGGTTTCACCGAGTGAGCGGGCCACCATCGTGAGGGTGGGTGGCACACCATCAAGCGCGGCACGAGTGGTGCCGAGTGCCTTTGACGCAAAAAGCACGGTGTATCCAAACACCAAAATCGCGAGGGTTTGATACAGGGCTGGCACTACCCGCAAACTCAAGAAGACGAGCGAGAGTCCCACGACAATTCCCGGCAGTGCGTGGCTGAGGTAACCCAGTGACTCCACCGTGCGGGTGAGCCGATTGCGCACACGTGAGGCCAATGCCGCGATAGGGAGGGCGATCAGTGTGGCGGAGAGTGCCGCCAAAACGGCGACAGCCACCGTCCACCCCGTGGCTTCGAGAAGTCGTGGCCAATCGATTGAACGAATGGTGTCGGCTTGGACGAGCCGGTAGGTCAGTCCAATAAAAGGCACCACTACTCCGCCTGCCAAAGGCGCCCAAAAGAACATACGCGTGAGGGTGAGCGCCACAGGGCTCAGCTGTGGCGCACGAGGTGCCTGAGTGGAAGGTGGGGCGTGGTGGCCGCGAAGACCTCGCTCACCCACGAGCGCAATAATCGCCAAGAGCACGACGAGTAGGGCCAATACGGCGGCTTGGCTGCGGTTGAAACTCGCCGAATACGCCGCGTTCACACCCCAAGTGAGGGTGTGGAAGCGCATCATGGCGACCAAACCGAAATCGCTAATCGTGTAGAGAAAAACGAGCATTGCTCCCGCGAAAGCGCTCGAGCGAATTTGTGGCCACACCGTTTCCACAAATGCTGCAACCGGCGAGCGCCCCAACGTACGTGCAACCATCTCGTGAGCGCCACCCACACCGCGCAATCGCGCTGCCACGGGGAGGACCACATAGGGCACGGTGACGGCGGTGAGTAGAAGGTAGCTGGGGAGGAAACCATTGAGCTGGGGGCTGATCACCAGCCAGCCATAGGCCGCAAGATAAGAGGGAATGGCGAGCGGTAGCGAAGCGATGACCAAGTAGGCCCTGCGGAAACGGGAGCCGCTGCGGTCAATTCCTACAGCGATCGCGACGCCCACAAAAAGTGCGGTTGCCGCCACGGCCACCCCCAACACCACGGTGTTGGCAGCAAATTCGCCTGCGCGTGACTGAAGAATAATGACCGCCAACTCTTCGGAGGTGACCTCCGCCACTCGCACGGCCAGATAGACCATGGGGCTCAGCACCAGCATGGCGGCAAGGATGGCGAGCACTCCGAGTACCCGGGAGCGCGTGCTGCCGGGTGGGGTGGTGGCGCGAGGGCCGAGAAGCGCTGTGCTGGACATGGAGAGGTGGTCTTGTGATGGGGCCGCTAGGGGGTTCTAGCGGCGCCGTTCACGCTACTAGAGCAAACCGAAACGGGTAAGGAGCTGTTGGCTCTCACTGAGGGTCTCCAAATCAGAAAGATCCAGCCCGGGAGTGACCAGGCTCTCCAAGCTCGGAAGGCCTTGGGGTGATTCAATGCCCTCGACCAACGGATATTCATAGGTTGTGCTCACAAAGTAGTTTTGGCCGTCAGCTGAGAGCAGGTAGCGCACAAAATCGAAGGCATCTTGGTCAAGCTGGGCGGGGGTGAGCACACCAGCACCGGTGACGTTGACGATGGAGGCGGGGTCGCCCACGTCGGTAAACCACAGCTGGGATCTCATGTTCTCCTCGCCGCGTTCAGCCGAGAGTTGGTACCAGTAATAGTGGTTGATCAGACCCAGGGGAACCACGCCCGATTCGACGGCTTCCAAGATGGCGGTGTTGTTCTCAAAAATCTCGGGGTCGTTTGAGACCAGACCACCCACCCAGCTCTCCGCAGCACCCTCGCCTTTGAGCACGCGATACGCGGTGATGAAAGATTGGAAACTCGCGTTGGTGGGGGCAACACCCACCTTCCCGGCCCACTGCGGCGACACAATTTCTTCGGCTGTCGTGGGCAATTTTTCTTCGGTCACCGTCTCGGCGTCATAGACAATCACTCGTGCGCGCCCGGTCACACCGACCCAGCTGCCGTCGGTCGAGGTGAAGCCCGAAGGAACAGCCGAGGCGATGTCATCGGGCAGTGTGGTGAACAGGCCCGCTCTGCTGATGGCGCCCAGTGCTCCGGCGTCTTGCGCAAGGAATACTCCAGCCTGCGTCGCTTCGCCCTCCTCCAAGAGCAACGCCGCCATCTCGGGGGTGTTGCCGTAGCGCACCTCTACCTCGATGCCGGTTTCCGCGATGAACTGGTCGATGAGGGGCTGGACGAGCGACTCGCTCCGCCCGGAGTAGACCAGCAGGTAGTTGTCCGACTCGGGATCTGCTGCGACAGCCTCAACCGAACCTTCTTCGACAGCCTCGCCCGCGGGCTCGGGAGCGCTGTCGGTCGGAGCGGCCTGACAGCCCGCGAGAGTGAGCACACCGAAGGTGAAGAGGGCCGTGATTCGGGCGAGTGCAGGACGCAACAAAGATTCTCCTTGCGAGATGAGACAGCTGATGCGACAGAGCATCGGTTACCTGATTAGTTAGGTTAGCCTAACCATATCACGCAGCGGCACTAGTGTCGAGCGCGACCGAATTCTCTCATGGCGGACTCCAATTGATCCATTGCGAAATCAATATCCCGCTCCGACACAATCAGCGGTGGCGCGAAGCGCAGCGTTGAGCCGTGCGTGTCTTTAGTCAGCACTCCTCGCGACACGAGGGCTTCGGCCACTTCGCGTCCGGTCGCCAATTCGGGGTCGACGTCAACTCCCGCCCACAGGCCGGCTTGCCTCACCCCCACAACTCCCAACGAACTCATGTCATGAAGACGCATCGCCATCTGCTCACCCAACTGCCGCGCGCGACGCTGCAATCCTCCGGGTCGCAAAAGACCCACCACGGCACGACCCACGGCAGCAGCAAGCGGGTTTCCACCAAAAGTCGAGCCGTGCTGACCCGGTTGAATCACGCCCAGCACATCAGAGCGACCCACCACCGCACTCACCGGGAGCACGCCTCCGCCGAGCGCCTTGCCCAACGTCACCATGTCCGGGGTGATCCCGACGTTATCGACCTGAAGCGTGGCGCCAGTGCGGCCCAGGCCCGACTGGATCTCATCGGCAATCATCAACACGTTGTTCTCGCGAGTAATCCTGCGCACCTCGGGGAGGTAGTCAGCCGGGGGAATCACAATTCCCGCTTCTCCCTGAATCGGCTCGAGCAACACTGCAACTGTGGTGTCGTCGATGGCGCTCTCCAGTGCAGCCGCATCACCGTAGGGCACCGTGACAAATCCGGGAAGGAACGGCCCAAAGTCTTCTCGGGCGGTGGGGTCAGAGGAGAAGCTCACAATTCCAAGGGTCCGGCCATGGAAGTTGTTCTCCGCCACGATGATGGTGGCGCGGTTTTCTGGCACACCCTTTAAGCGATAACCCCAGGCGCGGGCGATTTTGAGCGCCGTCTCTACTGCCTCTGCGCCGGTATTCATGGGCAGGACCATGTCGTGCCCGACGAGGGCGCAGAGTTCTTCCGCGAACGGACCAAGCTGGTCGTTGTGCATCGCGCGCGAGGTCAAGCTCAGGCGCCCCAGCTGCTTACGCAACGCCCTCACGATGCTCGGGTGCTGGTGTCCAAAGTTAAGAGCTGAGTAGGCGGCGAGGCAGTCGAGATATTTCTTATTCTCGACGTCCCACACCCACTGTGCTTTGGCTTTTTTCGCCACCACCGGGAGGGGGTGGTAGTTGTGGGCAAGGTGGGCGCCCTCGCGCTCAATCGCCCGCGCCGTGTCGGCACTGGGCTGGTGGGTGAACCGGCTATCTAGCGTCGAAGCTCCAGGGTGCAGCATTTCACTCCTCCTCCTCCCAAGAGCAATTCGGAGAGGTTCACCCCGTGGGTGACAAAGCCCCTGCTCTCAATGTCGCGACGTAGCGTGGTCGCCTGCTCGGCCATCACCACATTCTTGCCGTCGCTATAGAGATTCAACCCCAATACGGCGGCGTCTTCCTCGTTGGCAATAATCGCGTCGGGGTAGCGCTCCTGTAACACTCGATTCGATTCCGCATCAAAGGCCGTGGGCAGGTAGGCGATGGTGTCATCGTCCAACACCGCGAGCGCGGTGTCGAGGTGGTAGTAGCTGGGGTTGATCAGGGTGAGGCTGATCACGGGGCGACCAAAGACCGCTGCGAGCTCCTCGTGGGAACCCCCCTCACTGCGGAAGCCGTGTGCAGCGAGAATCACATCGCCAACGAGCAGGAAGTCTCCTTCACCCTCATTGACTTCTGCTGCCTCGCGGGCATCAAAGCCACGGCTGGCGAGATGGGTGAGGTAGGCGGGCCCTTCGGGAGCACGCTCTGCGTGGCGAAACTTTGCGCCATAGGCGATGCCATCAAGAACGAAGCCTCCGTTGGCCGCATAGACCATGTCCGGCAGACCTTCGATGGGGTCAATCAAATCCACGTCGATACCTAAACGCTGGTACGTCTCGTAGAGGGAGAGCCACTGCGCCATCGCCAGATCCTGGTCGGTGGGGTTTTCGGGGAACATCCACGGGTTGATTCGGTAGCTCACCGTGAAGTACTCCGGGCGACACATCAACACGGACTTTTTCTGGGCCACGCGGGTGGCGCTATCGGTTCGGGTGAGGGTAGCTGTGCTCATGGAAAGCAGTCTCTCACGCATGATTCATGCTTTTATTCTGTTTGAGTGCAGGTTTTCTGCTTGTTTTCTACCTCAAACGCAGAATTCCTGCGTAGAGTGTCGCTATGGATTCAGTCGACCGTCAAATCATTGGGCTCCTCAGGAGCGATTCACGCATGCCGTTCGCCGACATTGGCGACACCGTCGGCCTCTCCGCTTCAGCCGCCAAACGCCGGGTCGACCGGCTCGTCAGATCAGGAACCATCCGCGGCTTCACGATTGAGGTCGACCCCGTGGTCGACGGTCTGGCCGTCGAGGCCTATGTCGAGCTCTATTGCAGTGGAACGGTGGCGCCCAGCGACCTCAAACGCATCCTCGCGGGAATTCCGGAAGTGATCGGAGCCGGAACGGTCAGCGGCGATGCTGACGCGATTGTGCACATGAGGGCCCGAGACATCTTGGCGCTGGAAGACGCGCTGGAGCGAGTGCGTATCGCGCCCAACGTGACTCACACCAAGAGCACGATTGTGCTCTCATCGCTGATTGACCGACCGCGGCCCAGGCTAGAGAGCTAGCGAGACAAAGCGCGGGTCGGGAGCGCCGAAGCGGTGGGCCGTAATGGACACCGCCTGTTCTTTCATAAACGGCACCATCTCCACCCGCCCTGATTCGGTGACCTCGTTGTCGTAAATGGCGACCGCAGGGTTGCCATCGAAGTGGACGTAGAGCACGCTGGCGTTGCCGTTGACCAGGCGAATCTTTGCCGGGGGATCAAGTCGCACTCGCTCCACCAAAGCCATCTCGGACTCCACGACAAATCGGGTGGGTCGGTGGCCAAACGCGGCCCCCTCCATCAACAACTCGTCAATGCCCTCCGGTAATGGCTCGGATGTGGACACTTCGATGCGGGCACCCGTTCTCAATCCGGCGAGCAAGACTCGCAGGTTGTCGCGAAGGGGAGAGAAGGCGGAGAGCCGAACAGTAATCTCACCGGGTCGGTAGCGGAAGACGTTGCGCTCAACCGCCAACGCCGACACGTCGGTAGACACACCAAAGTGTTCATCCCACGCCCGTTGATCACTCCACACACTCCGCCGAAGCGACGTGAGGTCATCCTCGCCCAGGTGTGCAGCGCAGAGCTCAAGGATGCGTTCCACTCCCGCGGGAACAGCATCGTCTGGTACCTCAATCTCGGTGGGATTGGTTTTCCACTGCCCCAGGGCAAAGAGATAGTTGGGCCCTCCGGCCTTCGCGGTGGGTCCGACGCTCGACTTCTTCCATCCACCAAACGGCTGGCGGCGCACGATTGCTCCGGTGATGCCCCTGTTCACGTAGGCGTTCCCGGCCTCAACGTGTTCCAGCCAGTAGCTCACCTCGCCCGGGTCGAGCGAGTGAATGCCGGCGGTGAGGCCGTAGTTCACTGCGTTTTGCATCCGCACCGCTTCCTCGAGTGATGCCGCGCGCATGATGCCCAATATCGGCCCAAAGTATTCCGTTTGGTGGAAGGTGCTACCGGGGAGCACTCCCACGCGAATTCCTGGCGACCACACCCGACCCGAGTCATCTAACGAGCGAGGTTCCAACAACCAACGCTCGCCCTCGCCCAACTCAGTGAGACCTGAGAGCAACTTCGGGCCCGGGGGCTCGATGACAGGGCCCATCACCGTGGCGGGGTCTTCGGGGAAGCCCACAACGAGGCCGCTGACCGCATCGAGTAGCTGGCGAGTAAAACGCTCGGACGTGGCGACGGAGCCGACCAAGATGGCGAGAGACGCTGCGGAACACTTCTGCCCCGCGTGGCCAAACGCACTCTTCGCCAAATCAGCGACCGCCAAATCAATATCGGCACTGGGGGTAATGATGAGGGCGTTCTTGCCACTCGTCTCCGCCAAAATGGGCAAATCCGCCCGCCAGCTTCTAAACAGCGCCGCCGTGTCGAACCCGCCAGTAAGAATGATGCGGTCGACTCTCGGGTGGGACATCAGAGCCCGGCCCAATTCGCCTTCACTCACGTCCACGAGACGCAATGCCTCTTGAGGGACGCCTGCCGCCCACAGCGCTTCGACCATCACCGCCGCACAGCGGCGAACCTGAGGAGCGGGCTTGATGATGACCGAGCTGCCCGCAGCGAGCGCCGAGGTGACGGAACCCGTGGGGATCGCGACCGGGAAGTTCCACGGCGGCGCGACCACGGTCAATCGCACCGGTTCGAAAGTGGCACCCTCAATGTGCTCCATGGCGATCGCACTATCGGCGTAGTAGCGACAAAAGTCGATCGCCTCACTCACTTCCGGGTCACCCTCGGGCAGCGTTTTTCCCGCTTCCTGCATCATCACCGACAGCAGGTCATTGCGGCGGCGACCTAATTCCTCCGCCGCGCGGTAGAGAATCTCGGCGCGAGCCTGGGCGCCGAGAGCCTGCCAAGCCTGGCCCCCTCGGCGTTGCTGATCGACGAGGGTGTCGATTCTGATACGACCCTCAATCGGCCCCGCCGAGTCGGGAATGCTGGCCTGCTCGAGGGTCTTCAGACCCAATCGGGAACCGGCAGCAGACGTGGCGTGTTTCACAATCGCGCGCGCCCACGGCTGGTTGGCGGGAATCGATACGTCGGTGTCGGGTTCGTTGTCGAACGAGCCCGGCTCGAGCAACACCACTGACTGGCTGGTGCGGTCCTGGTTGCGCCGCGAAGCGGGGGCTTTGGCGGTGAGCGCGTCGAGTGAGCGACGGAATCTCTCTTCTTCGCGCGCAAACATCTCGGCTGAGTCGTTGAGGTCAAACACTGCCGACATGAAGTTTTCGGGGCTTGCGTTTTCATCAAGGCGACGCACCAAGTAACCCACCGCCGCATCGAACTCGTGAGAGTGGACGACGGGGGTATAGAGAATGAGTGGGCCAACGGTTTCCCTCACGGCGTCGGCCTGGTCGGGTGCCATACCCACCAACATTTCGAAGTCGATGGCGGCAGACACCCCGCGGCGGCCAGCGAGGAGGTGCGCGAACGCGACGTCGAAGAGATTGTGGCCCGCCACGCCAATCCGAATGGCTTTGGTGCGCTCTTTGGTGAGAGACCATTCGAGCACGCGCTTGTAGTTGGTGTCCGACTCTTGCTTACTCGGCAACACCGCGAGGGGCCAGTCGTGAATGGCGGAGTCGACTTCCTCCATTTGCAGGTTTGCGCCCTTCACCACCCGCACCTTGAGGGGTGCTCCTCCTGCCTTCACCCTCTTCGCCGCAAAAGCATTGAGACGCTGCATCGCATCGAGTGCTTCGGGCAGGTAGGCCTGGAGGACGATTCCGGCGTGGTAGTTCTTCAGGCTGGGGGCGGAGAGCACTCGCTGGAACACATCGAGCGTCATCTCCAGATCGCGATACTCCTCCATGTCCAAGTTGATGAACGTCGGAGGCGTCGTCGCCGCAGCCTTCTCATAGAGGGGAATGAGCGACGAGACCACTCGCTCCACCGTGTAGTCATAGCTCCACATCTGTAGTTGGGCCACCACGGAGGACACTTTCACCGACACATAGGTGACATCCTCACGCTCAATCAGTCGTGAAACCCCCTCAAGCCGCTTCGCGGCTTCTTGATGACCCAGCACCGCTTCGCCGAGCAGGTTGATGTTCAGCTGGTCGCCTTTTCGGGTCAAGCGCTTGAGTGAATTCGCTAACGTCTTGTCGCTCGCATCAATGATGAGGTGGCTAATCAGACCTTTCAGGGCAATGCGGGCGATGGGGACCACAATCGCCGGAAGAATCGGCGCAAACACGGCCCCCAGCCGAACAAGACCGCGAAGCACGCCTGTGAGGAACACAGGAGGGTTAGAGCCCAGTTGCCGAAGGTTCGCCGCCGCCACCTTGAGGTCTTCTGGCCGGAGAACGCGGTCGACGAAACCGAGAGCGAAAGCGGGACCGTCAGGGTCTTTCAGCAATTCGGCAAGACGCTGCGAACTCGCGTCGGGGCGACGGTGTAATTCTGCGGCCCGCGCCAGCCACTGTTGCACCATAGCGACCGAGTCATCCGCGAGTGACTTCGCGCCTTTCACTCCGGCGACGCTGGGAGACTTCGACGCCCCTGTCGAAACCGTTTCAGACATACCCTCGAGGGTAGGGGTTTTGCCGAGAGCTCGCAGAGATCACCGTCTGCTCTCAATACACTGGCGGAATGTCAGGGTCGACCACTCTTCCTTCCCGCGCCGACGTCGTCATTGTGGGGGGTGGCCACAATGGGCTCACGGCCGCGGCGTATCTCGCCCGCGCGGGAGTCGACGTGGTGGTGCTGGAGCGCTCTGATCATTTCGGCGGGGCCGCCGTCTCCGCCCAGGCTTTTGACGGTGTCGATGCGCGTCTCTCGCGCTACTCCTATCTGGTTTCGCTGATGCCCCAGCAGATCATCGACGACCTCTCACTCCCGATCCAATTGATTCGGCGCCGATACTCCTCCTACACCCCTCTCCCCGGTGAAGCCACGGGGCTCTTAGTCGACACCCAGGATGAGGAGCGCACCCGGGCGAGTTTCGCCGCCATCGGCGCCGAGAACGACTACGACACCTTCGTGTCGTTCTATCGCGACTGCGAAACAATCGCTCGCGCGCTATTTCCCACGATGCTCTCTCCTCTGATGACTCGCTCCGAGGTGCGCCGAGTGATCGAGTCGGCCGCCCCGGGGGCGGGTCTTTTTGAAAAGTTTTTCGACACCCGAATTGAAGACCTCGTCGAAAACACTTTCCGCAATGACCTGGTGAAAGGTGTTGTCCTCACCGACTCACTGATCGGTACCTTCCCCGAGGGCGAGGGGGATTTCGCCACCACAATTTGCTTCCTCTACCACGTGATCGGTGGTGGAACGGGGGATTGGGATGTCCCGGTAGGGGGAATGGGCGCAGTGTCCACCTCACTCGAATGGGCCGCGCGCAACGCCGGAGCAGCTCTCTTCTCTCACGCTTCGGTGAGCTCGATTGCTGACCATGTGGTGAGAGGCGAGCACGACGGAGAGGCGTTTGAGATTGCCGCTCAGGTAGTGGTCTCCGCGGTGGCACCGGCCGTGTTGGATTCGCTGACCGGCAAAGCCCACGAGCACTCGGTCGAGGGCGCGCAGGTGAAAGTCAATCTCTTGCTCAGCCGGCTGCCGCGACTTCGGGATGCATCAGTGACACCCCAGGAAGCTTTTGGTGGCACCTTTCACATCAACGAAATGGCCAGCCAGTTGCGCTCGTCGATTGACCAAGCCCGCGGTGGGACCATTCCCGATCTCATTCCTTGCGAGATCTATTGCCACTCGCTCAGTGACCCCAGCATTCTCGGTCTGGACCTTCAGGAATCGGGGGCTCAGACACTCACGGTGTTTGCCTTGAACGTGCCCCACCGTCTTATTCGTGATCGAGACCCGGAGGAGGTCAGGCGTGAGCTAGAGCAGAAGGTTCTCTCCTCGCTCAACAGTGTGCTCGCCGAACCGATCGAGGACTGTGTCCTGCGCGATGAAAACAGAAGACCGTGCATCGAAACGAAAACCACCATTGATTTGGAGGAAAGCGTGGGATTGCCGGGTGGAAACATTTTCCACGAGCCTCTTCGCTGGCCGTTCGCCAAAGACGACGAACCCCTCGACTCGCCGGCGCGCCACTGGGGCGTCGACACGGGAATCGAGGGGGTGGTCTGTGCAGGGTCGGCCTCCCGACGCGGCGGAGGTGTCAGTGGCATTGGTGGCCACAACGCCGCAATGGCGACCCTGGCGATGCTCGATCTAGCTTGACCAGCCGCGCATCATCTCCCATTCGGGGTCGAAACCGCGGCCGTATTCGCCGCCGAGGCTGACAATCAAAGCAATCCAGCCGACGAGCAACAGGATTCCCAGCAGGAGCAGCGCACCACTCACCGCCACGGCGACCTTCGCGGGGACATTGTTCTCACCCACGCGGTGTGACCACACCCACGCGATGATGCCCATAATCAGGGCGGGCAGTTGGATGAAGAACGAAAAGACAAGGGCAACGACACCGAGTGTGCGGCCGGGGTATTGCTTGAGGTCAGCGGGGGTCTCCACCGGCGACACGTCGGAGGCTTTTTCGCTAGCCATGAGGGTTCCAATCAGTTAGGGAACAGTGAACAATCCCACGGTATTGACTGAGCCTCAGCGTGGGCTATGTGGCAGCTATGTAGCGCCTACTAGTTCGCCAATTGGCGACTGAGCCTCTTCACCCGCCAAGATGGACTCATGAGGATTGGTCTGCTCACGAGCGGCGGAGATGCACCCGGTTTGAACGCGGTGATTCGTGGAATCGTGCTCACCGGCGAGCGCGTCGCGGGTCACGAGTTTGTGGGCTTCAAGAACGGTTGGAAAGGCGTGGTTGACGACGACGCCATGGTCCTCACCCGTCACGAAGTAAAGGGCATCAGCAAACTCGGCGGCACCATCGTGGGAACCTCGCGCACCAACCCGTTCCACCACGGCGGAGTCGAGCGAGTGCGGGAAGTCATGGACTCCCGCGGTGTGGACGCCCTGATTGTCATCGGAGGCGAAGGAAGCCTCGCAGGGGCCAAGGAGCTCTCCGACGGAGGGATCCCCCTCGTTGGGGTGCCAAAAACCATCGACAACGACCTCAATGGCACCGACTTCACCTTTGGTTTTGACACCGCCGTGAGCATCGCAACTGATGCGATGGACCGGCTTCGGACCACCGGTGACTCCCACTCGCGATGCATGGTCGCCGAAGTGATGGGACGTCATGTCGGATGGATTGCCCTTCACTCCGGTATCGCGGCCGGGGCGCACCTGATTCTCATTCCCGAGCGGAAAACGTCACTGGATGAAATCACCCACTACGTGAAGAGTGCATTCGACCGAGGACGCGCCCCGCTCGTAGTCGTCGCCGAAGGGTTCCAGTTGGATTCTATGGACGAGGTCCACTCCACCCTGGGACTTGATGCGGCCGGTCGGCCACGCCTGGGTGGCATCGGAGCCGTGTTGGCCCCGCTGATTGAGGAGGCCACGGGAATCGAAACCCGCGCCACCACCCTCGGTCATATCCAACGAGGCGGCACCCCCAGTGCGTTTGACCGCGTCTTGGGCACGCGCTTCGGAATGGCGGCGCTCAACGTCGCCCACGAAAAACAGTGGGGCAAGATGGTTTCACTGCGCGGAACCGATATTGAAATTGTTGAGCTTTCTGAAGCCCTCGGCTCACTCAAGACAGTGCCCGAAGCGCGCTACGAGGAAGCGGCGCTGCTCTTCGGTTAGTCGTCTGAGTCGTCCACGATGGCCCAGCCGAAGAGGCCAATCAGCACAGTTCCCAGCGCCACTCCGCCAACAGTCCAGGCCAATGGGCGCTTTTTCGCTTCTCTCTTCGCCCACCACAGGACAAGTTTTCCGACATTGCCCGGTAGCAGTCGTGTTTCAATCTCATCGAGGTGCCCACCGAGCTGAGCCCGGGCGGCACTCACGCGACGCAGGTGGGGCCTAAGCGCCTTCACGTTGACTCGATTTCTTCGCGACTCGATCACCACGAATGGTGGCAATGTCCTCTTTCACGTTGTCGATTGTGCGCGTCGGCAAGGGTGACCCCGTCCCGGCGACCAACTTGGCGCCAATGGCTCCCACAATGAGAGCAATCACCAACACCACGCCAGCGATTGTGAGTGCCGCTGCCCAGGTGGGCATGAGTAGCGCCAGCGCGAACACTCCGGCAAGAACTAGCAGCAAGACAAAGGCCACCACAAGATTCAGCGCGACAATGAGCAGCCCCAAGCCGATTCCGGTTCCCTTGAGCCGCGCGATCAGCTCTTGACGCAGAAGCTCCAATTCAGCGCGAATGAGTTGCCCCATCAAATAGGGCAGTTCGGTAATCAGGGCAAAGAGAGACCTCTTGCCCTCTGGGCGCTCGCGGGACACCACGAGCTACGCCCCGCTGCTGGAATCGTTGGTTCCCGCTCGTCGGGACTTCACCTGGTCGCTCACCTTGCGGGCGGTCGACTCCACGCGCTGAACCACCTCGGGGGCGCGGTCACGCAGGTAATCCTCTGCGCGGTGAACCTGTGCCTGGACGGAGGGGTTTGTCCACAGCCGCTCGGCACCGGCCTTGAGCTGCTCGTATCGCTCGCGGCCCGCCCGCGTGCCCAGCACGTATCCGGCGGCGAGGCCAATCAAAAACATGAGCTTGGAGCGCACTGCTACCACTTCCTTATGTTGTATTCCGCAAGAGGCATAAATACCCGATGGCCTTAGGTTAGCGGGATTTTCTGGGCATTACCAGATGCTCACTCGATTCTCGGGGGCCAAATAGAGCGCACTCTCCTCGTTCACCTCGAACGTGTCGACGAAGAGATCGAGGTTGCGCACAATCTGGTTGCAGCGGAATTCGGCCGGCGAGTGAGGATCAATTTGAAGAAGACGCCGTGCTTCTTCTTCCCTAATCGACAGCCGCCACGACTGCGCCCAGGAATAGAAGAAGCGCTCGGCCGCGCTCAATCCATCCACCACGGGAGGGTCCTCTCCATCGAGAGAAATCAGATAGGCCTTCCACGCAATCGCCAAGCCGCCCAAGTCGCCAATGTTCTCACCGAGGGTGAGCTCGCCATTCACCCGCTGTCCGGGCAGGCCCTCGGGCTCCAGCGCCGAGTACTGTTCAACCAGTTTTGCTGTCCGCTCCAGGAACCTTTCTCGGTCTTCCTGTGTCCACCAATCAAACAGTCGCCCATCGCCGTCGAAACGGGATCCTTGATCGTCAAAGCCGTGTCCGATTTCGTGTCCGATGACCGCACCGATTGCGCCATAGTTTGCCGCCGCGTCGCGGTGAGGGTCGAAGAAGGGATATTGCAATATCGCTGCCGGAAAGACGATTTCGTTGAATCCGGGGTTGTAATAGGCGTTGACCGTTTGCGGGGTCATAAACCATTCGAGGCGGTCGATGGGTTTGCCCAGCTTCGCCATCTCTCTTCGTAACTCAAACAGGGCGGCGGCCTCGACATTGCCCAACACATCATCGGGGTGGACGGTCAACGTCGAGTAGTCGCGCCACTTATCGGGATAGCCGATTTTCGGAGTGAACTTCGCAAGCTTGTCCAACGCCCGCGCCTTCGTATCCTCAGACATCCACTCCAACTGGGTAATGCTCTGGTGGTAGGCCTCCAACAGATGAGCGACGAGCTCGTCCATCTTCTCTTTCGAGTCCGCGGGAAAGTGCCGCTCGACATAGAGCTTTCCGATGGCCTCACCCATCGCACCTTCGACAAAAGACACCCCGCGCTTCCACCTCGCCCGCAGCGAGGGGGTGCCGCTGAGAGTTCGACCGTAAAAGTCGAAGTGCGCCTCGACCATCTCTGCCGTGAGATACGGAGCGAAGGAGCGAATCACCTGCCATTGCAGCCACGCAGCGAGATCAACGACGGGCCGCTCCGACCAGACCGTGCCGATGTTCTGAATAAAACTGGGCTGGCGAACAACGAGTTCTTTCAGATGCCCCGGCTCAAAACCGACCGTTTCGACCCACGTGTCCGTAGAAAAAGGCCCCAGGGACTCTCTCCACTGCTCAAAGCTCACCAGGTTGTAGGTCTTCTCGGCATCGCGACAGCTCACCTGGTCCCAATGGTGCGCGGCAATGGCCGTCTCGACAGAGAGCACGGTCTGGGCAAACACCTCGGGGTTCTCCTGGCCGACCATGCGAGCCACCCGTTCCAGGTGGGCGACAAAGGCCTCGCGCAGGGGTTGAAATTGTTCCTCGCGGTAGTACGACTCGTCGGGCAGCGACAATCCGCCCTGCTCAATGAACACGAGGTAGCGCTCTGGCTGGCCAGGGTCGTTATCGATGAACACATCGAGCAAGCCAGACACTCCCTTTCGCTCCGCTTTCGCCATCGCCACCACGAGTTCCTCGTGGGTCGACACACTTCGGACAGTCGCGAGGCGCTCCAACAAGGGCTCTAAGCCCTTGTTCTCGATTAACTCCTCATTCATGAAGCTTTGGAAAAGGTCCCCGACCTTTCGCTCTAGTGTGCCTTCCGGAGCGTCAACGGCTTCTTCCACGATGGCGTGGACGTCTTTTTCCGCTTGCTCTGCCAACACACTGAAAGCCCCGAACATGGACTTGTCGTCGGGAATGGGGTGGCGCTCCAACCACTTCCTGTTGACGTGTCGATAAAGATCGTCTGCCGGTGAAATCTCACCATCGATATCGGCAAGTTCCAAACCGCTCGCGGGGGAGATGACGTCGTGAGTGTTGGCTGAGCGAGGCATCACCACACCCTATGACGCCTCACTGAATAGCTGATGGTGGTGTACTCCAGCGGTAGCGTTGAGCCGTGAAGCGCAGTGCTGTCGATAGGGACATTCGCCGCCTCGCCCTTCCCGCCCTCGGCGCCCTCATCGCGGAACCTCTTTTTCTCCTCACCGATACCGCCATGGTGGGTCATCTGGGTCAAAACCCTCTCGCAGGTCTCGGGCTCGCCGGCACCATTTTGCAGACCATCGTGGGCCTGCTGATTTTCCTCGCCTACGCCACCACCCCGTTCGTGTCCCGGCGGTTAGGTGCCGACGACGGACCCGGAGCCATGTCCGCTGGAGTAGACGGCCTCTGGCTTGCTGCGCTTCTGGGAGTCGTGATGGGTCTGCTGGGAATGCTGTCGGGACGCTCAATCGTCGGCTGGTTTGCCGCTGCGCCCGAGGTGTCAACCCTCGCCCACTCCTACCTCTCTATCTCCTGGTGGGGACTGCCGGGGATGCTTCTCGTCCTCGGCGCGACGGGGGTGTTGCGGGGGCTCCAAGACACGGTCACGCCCTTCGTGGTGGCACTGGTGGGCTTTTCCGCAAACATCGGCCTCAACGCCCTTTTCATTTACGGAATGGGGTGGGGACTGGTCGGTTCCGCCGTGGGAACCTTGATTGCGCAGTGGGGAATGGCTCTGTGGCTCTCCCTCGTTGTCATCCGCCACGCCCGCACCGAAGGAGTCAGCCTGCTACCGGGGCGGGCAGGGGTTCTCGGCGCGATGAAGCTTGGCGGGTGGTTGTTTATTCGCACCATCAGCCTCCGCGTCGCATTCGTTGGCGCCACCGTCGTTGCCACAACGCTCGGAACAGCAGAGCTCGCCACCTGGCACGTCGCGTTTACGGTGTTCAGCCTGATCGCGCTCGCGTTGGACTCTCTTGCCATCGCCGGCCAAGCCCTCGTGGGGCATCGTCTGGGGCAAGGGGATAGAGGGGAAACCCGAGCCGTCGTCAATCGATTGATTAGTTGGGGTTGGCTGAGCGGGTCGGCTCTGGGTATAGCGCTGATGGCGCTTTCCCCATTGCTTCCCCTCGCCGTGACCTCAGATCAGACGGTGCGGAGCTTACTCATTCCCACCCTCATCACCCTGGGTCTGGCCATGCCACTGGGGGGCTTTGTTTTTGTCCTCGATGGCGTGCTGATGGGAGCGGGGGACGGCAAATACTTGGCGGCCACCGGAGTACTCAATGTCGCTTTCCTCCTCCCCCTCTTCGGGCTGACCCTGTGGCTCAATGACACAACTACTCTGGAGTGGTTGGGAGTCGTGGCGCTGCAAGCCAGCGTCGGATTTGGATATCTCGGCGCGCGCGCACTCACACTGGGCTATCGCGCACGAACGGATAAATGGATGGTGTTGGGTGTCAACAGCAGCGCAGACTAACCTCCGTCGCCGACGAGACGGAGTGTTTCTGCTCTTCGGCATTGCCGGTTTCGCCTTCGCCACCTGGGCCGCCCGGCTGCCCGGCATTCGCGACAATTTGGACATCTCACCGGGTGAGGTGGGGCTGTTCTTGTTTGGCGGAGCAGCAGGCGCCATTCTTGGCCTCGCTTTTGCCGCCCACATCATCGCGTACCTCGGCGAGCGCCGAACGATGCTGCTGTTCATGCTCACCGCGTTAGCAGCCGTCGGCACCGTCGGGCTGGTCAGCACCTACTTCCCCTCACTCGTCATCGCGCTGAGCGCACTGGTCTTCTTCGGAATCGGGGCGAGCACTACGGACGTCGCCATGAACATCGAAGGCGCCGAGGTAGAGCGCGAAATGGGTCGCACAATCATGCCGTGGTTCCACGCATTGTTCTCACTCGGCACCGCACTCGGCGGTGGCATTGCCGCAGGGGCCAGTGGCTTGGGAATCGGAGTCAACTGGCACCTCGGTATCACCGCACTCGCTCTAGTTCCCCTCACCATTTACAGCGTGCACCTCATGGGTGGCCCCCCTTCTCGCGGAGCCCACGACAATCCCGAAGAGCGCAGCACCGTCGCCGAGAGGCTCGGGGTCTGGAAAGAAGCACGGACGATTCTGATCGGCGTCGTAGGGCTGTCCATGGCGCTTGCCGAAGGCTCCGCCAATGACTGGTTGGCGTTGGGCATGGTTGATGACCGGGGCTTTAGCAATGCCTCCGGAGCACTGTGGTTTGTCCTTTTTGTCTCGTCGATGACGGCCGGCCGAATCGTCGGGGTACCTCTGATCGACAAAGTGGGCCGAGTCGACGCCTTACGGCTCAGCGCCCTCTCCGCATTCGTCGGTCTTGCGCTGATCATTCTGGTTGACAACACCGCCGTCTCCGTGATCGCCATCACGCTGTGGGGCCTGGGCAGCGCACTCGGGTTCCCCGTGGCCATGTCCGCGGCGGCCGACGACCCGAAACGCGGGCCTGCGCGGGTGAGCGCCGTCGCCACCCTCGCCTATGGCGCATTCCTCATTGGCCCACCCATCATCGGTGGCCTGGCTGAGGTGTTTGGCGTCCTGAATTCTCTATGGGTGGTAGCTGCGTTGGTGGCGGTGGGATATCTCGCCATCCCTGCGACCAAAAAACAAGACGCCTAGACTTCCCTGCTGTGAGGGTGTTGATTGCGACGTGCAGCGTCGACTATTCCGGTCGCCTCAACGCCCACTTGCCGCTGGCCAAAAGGCTGCTGATTGCGAAACAAGACGGCAGCATCCTCATTCACTCAGACGGTGGGTCTTATAAACCGCTGAATTGGATGTCACCACCCTGCACACTCAGCGAGATAGAGCCCGACGAACAGCAGCTGGACGCCGGGATCACCATGGTGTGGCAAGTCACTCACCAAAAAACCGCGGACCTCCTGGTGTTGAGCATTCATGAAGTCCACGAAGACGTGGAGTACGAACTGGGCGAAGACCCCGGTCTCATCAAAGAAGGCGTGGAGGCCGAGTTGCAACGACTGGTTGCCGACGACCTCAGCTGCATCTCCGAGGGGCTCACCCTGGTGAGGCGGGAATACCCCACCGCGATAGGTCCTGTGGATGTGCTCGCCACCCATCGCGACGGTGGAACCGTCGCGATTGAAATTAAGCGCCGGGGTGAGATTGATGGGGTCGAACAGCTCACCCGCTACCGCGAACTGTTGCAGCGCGACCCCCACCTGAGACCCGTTCGCGCCGTGTTTGCCGCCCAGGAAATCAGCCCCCAAGCAAGAACGCTCGCGACCGATCGTGACATCGAATGCGTAGTGCTCGACTACGAGGCTCTCCGCGATGGATCAGTCGATCACAACCGACTGTTCTAGAGGTGCCGTGTCCCGCGGTCACTAGGCTTTGTAGGTGACCCACTTCGACACGATCCTCTTCGATCTCGATGGCACCATCGTCGATAGCGCCCCTGGCATCGTGCAATCCATCGCCCACACCCTGCGTGAAATGGGGCGTCCAGTACCCCCGATGAAGGATTTACTGCATTGGGTGGGGCCTCCCCTCCCTCAGTCGTTTCACACCCGCGGGGGCATCGAACCGGAGCGGGTCGACGAGGCAGTCGCAATCTATCGCGAGCAATACCTCAATGTCGGCGCCTACGACGCAAGAATCTTTGACGGTGTGGGCGCGATCCTCCATGACCTGAGGGCAGAAGGTCGACACCTCGCCATTGCCACGTCGAAACCCACCACACCGGCCACGCTGATGTTGGAGCACTTCACCCTTGTGCCCTATTTCACGGTGATTGCCGCGGCTGCAGACGACGAGAGCCGAGGAGAAAAGCACCTCATCATCGATGACGCGCTCGCCGGTCTGGATGACTTGGGGATTGATCCCTCACGAGTGCTGATGGTGGGGGACCGAATTCACGACATTGAAGGCGCGCGCCAACATGACATTCCCTGTGCCGTTGTCCATTGGGGTTATGGAACTCCCGACGAGTGGGCCCACGCCGACCATCAAATTGATACTCCCCGACAACTCAGGGCGCTGTTGGGCCTGAGCCACACGTTCTGATTAGAGCCCATGCGAGGCGAGTACGCTTCCGGCATGGAGCCGAATTGGGATCAACCCGAAGACTTGCCTCTTCGGTTCAACCCGCCCGACGGTTGGCGCGTGCCTGACCCCCAGTGGGTTTCCCTCTTTCAAGGTTTTCAACCTCCAGCTGGTTGGAGGCCCTATCCGGAATGTCCCCCGGCTCCACCTAACTGGCCCTGGTGGGAAGAAAACGGAGCCGCCTGGTACACCTTCTTCCGATTTCACAGCCCGCCGCCCACAAGGGCCCTCGGCGGGTGGTTCGCGCTGGGTGCTGCGGGATTGTTCACCGTGATGGTCTCTCCCTTTGCCCTCGGCTTTCCCACCGCCTTCATTCCTGGAGGGATTGCCTTGGTGGCACTAATTGTGGGAGTGAGCGGAGTGGTTCGCACCCTTCGGCGCCAATCCAATTGGCTCCACGGTGACCCGGTTGACCGCGTGCGAACATGGGCCGAACAGCGTCGAGCTGAAGAGTTCCCCCGCCTTTACGAGCGCCACCGCAGGCGAAGCGCTGGGGAGCCCAGTTTCGCCGAATTCGAAGCGTCTATGCAGCAGTGGTGGTGGCGCGAAAACCCCTCAGCCTGAGCGAATTCGTCACCACAAAGATAGACGAAAACGCCATCGCCGCTCCTGCAATGAGCGGGTTGAGCACTCCTGCAATCGCGAGCGGGAGAGCAACGACGTTGTATGCGAAAGCCCAAAAGAGGTTGCCGCGAATCGTTCCGAGGGTCTTCCGCGCCAGCAACAGGGCCACGGGCACCTGCTCGATGTCGCCTCGGGTAATCGTGATGTCACCCGCCGACATGGCCTGGTCCGTTCCACTCCCCAGTGCAATACCGACGTCGGCGCTGGCGAGCGCGGGAGCGTCGTTCATCCCGTCTCCGACCATCGCGACGCGTCGACCCTCAGCGTGGAGTTCATCGATAGCAGCGACTTTGCCCTCTGGAGTCACGCCAGAGATGACTCTCTCAATTCCCAAGGCCCCGGCCACCGCCTGGGCGGGCCCGTCGGCATCGCCTGTGAGCAACACCACCTGGTAGCCGCTACCCCTCAAATTCGCCACGGTGGCAGCCGCTTGGGACTTGGGTTGATCGGCGAGAAAGACTCCACCCCAGAGTGTTCCGTCCACGGCCACCCACACTGCGGTGTGTGCCGTGGAATTTCTGAAATCTGCCACGAGGTCTGAGGGAACTTTCACCTTCTGCTCGGTGAGCCACTCAGCCCGCCCCGCGACCACCATGCGACGATCAACCACTGCGCTCACGCCAAATCCGGCATGGGTCTTTTCCTCGCTGACCTCCAGCGTGTGCGAATGAGGCCGATGGGCCACGATGGCTTTCGCGATGGGGTGGCTGGAGCTGCCCTCCACCGCAACCAGAAGCGACCACATCTCCTCGGGATTGATGCCCTCGGCGATGACGTGAGATTCCACAGACATCGTGCCGGTTGTGAGTGTTCCGGTTTTGTCCAAGACCACCGTGTCCACGTGTTGGCTGGCTTCCAGCGCCTCAGGCCCCGACAACAGAATGCCGAGCTCCGCGCCGCGGCCGGTGCCCGCGAGCAACGCGGTCGGCGTGGCCAAACCCAGCGCACAAGGACACGCAATGATCAGCGTGGCAACGGCTGCCCGAAAGGCCCACTCTGGGGTGGGCCCGAATACCAACCAGCCTGCCAGCGTGAGAAGTGCAAGCACCAAGACCACTGGCACGAACACTCCTGAGATTCGGTCCGCGAGCCTTTGCGCTTGGGCCTTTCCACTTTGGGCGCGCTCCACAATGGCTGCCATCCGCGAGAGGTGGGTGTCAGCACCCACTCGAGTGGCTTCAATGACCATCCGGCCCTGGATGTTGATGGTGCCTCCGATGACGTCGTCTCCCACAGAAACATCAACGGGAACCGATTCGCCGGTGACCAGAGACTTATCGACAGAGGATTCGCCATCAACGATGACGCCGTCTGTGGCAATGCGGTCGCCGGGGCGGACCACTACCTTCATGCCCACACTCACCTGTTCGATCGGCATCAGCACTTCTGCTTCGATAGCGCCATTGGGCCCAGGAATTTCTTTCAGCACCCTCGCCTCGTCCACTCCAGCAGCGAGTAACGCGCGCAACGCTTCTCCGGCTTCCCGTTTGGCCCGCGCTTCCAAATATCGGCCTAGGAGAATAAAGGTAGTGACGGCAGCCGCTACCTCAAAGTAGATTCCGTTTCCGATTTGGTCGGGCGGCGCGAAGAAGTGCATCGTCATCGTCATGCCCCACTCGCCCGCGCCACCCCAGATCAGGGCGTAGAGCGACCACAGACCGGCCGCAATCACACCGATCGACACGAGAGTGTCCATTGTGGCGGAGCGGTGGGTGGCGTTGACCCACGCGGCGCAATGGAATGGCCCCGCTCCCCATGTAGCCACTGGCAGAGCACACACCAACACGACCCATTGCCAGCCGGGAAATTGAAGCGGGGGAATCATGCTCAGCGCCACCACGGGCAGCGTGAACGCTGCAGAACCAATCAACCGTCGACGCAGCACCGTCATCTTGTCGACCTTGGGCGCCGCTGATGTGCCGTGAAGTGACGCCGAGTAGCCCGTCTTCTTCACTTGCTCCAGCAATTGCTCAAGGTTTGGGGCATCGCCCCAGATGGTGGCGGTATCGGTGGCGTAGTTCACCGACGCAGTGACACCGTCCAGTTGATTGAGTCCTTTTTCGACCCGCTGTGCGCAGGCCGCGCACGTCATCCCCTCAATGTCGAGCTGAAGGGTGTAGCCAGAGGGCTGAGTGTCGCTCACGATTGAGAGACGACCGCCTCGAGGGTGTATCCAGCATCGGCGATGGCGCCGGCCAGGGGTCCAATGATGTCTTCACTGCTGTGCTCCACGCTCACCGTGGAGTTGCCACCATTGACCAGCTCAACAGTCACGTCGGTCACGCCCGGAACCTCTTTGGTCTTTGCCGTCACCGTCTGGACGCAGTGGTTGCAGGTCAAGCCTGAGACTTCCACCACAGTCTTCATGCGATTTCCTCTATTCGGGGTGAGCCACTCATGCCGGTATTTGCCAGGTGATGCCACCAGCATAGGCATTATGTCTTTGAACCCCACCTGCGTTCTTGAGCACAGACGACACCTGCTCGCGGTGCCGTCCTCGCGGCGAACGAGCACGGTCCGATCCCCCATTCGTCCCACCGAGTCGGTCAGCATTCCCCAGGCAAACGCAGGTGACGTGAACGAAGCGGCTGCGCGCGTGCGCGCAGCCCAACGAGCCTGGGCTGAAGTGCCTGTGCGCGAGCGCACCCGCTTCGCGCGGCGCCTGCACACCCTCGTATTGGAGCGCCAGGAAGAAATTCTCGACATCATCCAGTGGGAAACGGGCAAGTCGCGCCGCAGTGCCTTCGATGAGGTCGCCGACGTCTCGATGACGGCACTGTATTACGCGAGTCATGGCCCGAAGCAACTCTCGCCAGAGAGGCGAAGAGGGGCGCTGCCCTTCCTCACCACGGCCCAGGTGAACTACCACCCGCGAGGGGTGGTCTCGATGATTAGCCCGTGGAATTATCCGTTTACTCTTCCCGTCAGCGACGCCATTCCCGCCCTGATCGCAGGAAACGGGGTCCTGCTCAAAGCTGACCCAAAGACCACCCTCTCCGCTCTTTTCGGCATTTCCCTCATGGTCGAAGCGGGTCTGCCCGAGGACCTCTTCCTCCTTGTCAGCGGCAAAGCCGAGACAATCGGCCCCGCACTCATTGACGAGGGTGACTTTGTGATGTTCACCGGCTCCACCGCAACGGGCGCCATCATCGCGCAGCAGGCAGCCAAGAACCTGACCGATTTCTCGGCAGAGCTCGGGGGTAAGAACGCCATGGTCGTGCTGGATGATGCCGATGTGCAGCGAGCCATCGACGGCATCATTACGGCAGGCTTTTCAAACGCCGGTCAGCTGTGTATGAGTATTGAGCGGCTGTATGTGCACGAGAAGATTTATGACACCTTCGTACCCCAGTTAGTGGACCGGGTGTCTGCTCTGAGTGTGGGTACCGCGATGGACTACTCAGCCGACGTCGGCTCGCTGATCTCGCGCGACCAATTACGGAAAGTCAGCGAACACGTCACAGATGCCACAAAGAAGGGCGCCCAGATTCTCACGGGGGGTCGTGCGCGGCCAGACATCGGCCCCTTCGTCTACGAACCGACCCTTCTCGAAAGCGTGAGAGATGACATGGTGCTCTGCCGCGGAGAAACCTTCGGCCCGGTCATTGCTCTCTCTCGCTTTTCCTCCGATGAGGAAGCTCTCGCCCTCGCAAACGACAGTGAATATGGCCTGAACGCGAGTGTCTGGGGCTCCCCGGCCCGCGCTACGGCCGTCGCGACACGTATTCAAGCGGGAAGCGTCAACGTCAATGAGGGCTTCACAGCCATCTGGGCTTCCACCGATGCGCCAATGGGCGGGATGAAAAAGTCCGGAATCGGTCGTCGCCACGGTCCAGAAGGAATTCGTAAGTATTGCGAGAGCCAGACCGTGGCCCGGCAACGACTCGCCAACGTCGACGCACCTCGAGGAATGAGTCAGGAGAGATTCACTCAGGTCATGACGACGGGGCTAAAGCTATTGGGGCTCATCCGCCGTTAGAGAAACACTCGTGCGCGAGGGGGGACTTGAACCCCCACGCCCTTGCGGGCACTGGCACCTGAAGCCAGCGCGTCTGCCAATTCCGCCACTCGCGCAGTGGTCACACACACTGCGTGCAACAGAGGCGAGATTAGCACAGCGCAAAGGCCCCCAACCAAGCCCGCGGCCGCCAGGTTCTCTGCCACAGAGCCCAGTACCATCAGGGTCAGACCATTGATGGGGGAGAGTGCGTGGGTTTCCTCGACAACTTTGAGCGCTCGCTCGAGCGAGCCGTCGGTGGGGCGTTCGCAAAAACCTTTCGAAGCGGGATTCATCCGCTCGAAATTGTGGCGGCGATTAAGCGCGAAATGGACGCGCGAGCGACCATCGTCTCGCGTGAGCGAATTCTTGTCCCCAGCGAATACCTGGTGTCTCTGAGCACTGCCGACCACGAACGGCTCAGCGAGCTGGGACCCGCTCTGATCGAGGAGATCATCGGCGAGGTCTCACAACACCGCAGCCATCAGGGCTACCAGTCGAGTGATGTATTGCGAGTAGTGCTCCAAGTCGACCCCGCCTTGAGCGAAGGAATGGTGCAGGCTGCGGCGATCTTGCCCAAAGACGGCGTTGTGTGGATTCCGGTGTTGGAGTTCGAAGGCACCAAGTACCCCCTGGTGCAGCGGCGAACGGTCGTAGGCCGGGGATCTGATGTAGACCTAGTCATCACCGGGCGGGGGTTGTCACGCCGGCATTTCCAAATCGTCTGGGACGGAAAAAGGGCCGAAATTGAGGACCTCGGTTCCACCAATGGCACCCAATTAGACGGTCAGCCAGTGACGAGAGCCGCCTTGCCCGAGCGCTGCACCATCACCGCCGGCGAGGCGCGTATTGTGATGGGGGTAATTCCCCAGCAACAGGCCCGATATCAGGCCCTGGTCGACTCGGGGAGGCCCCCTCAATCGAAGGAAACGACGTGAGTCCTCTGACGCTGTTCGTCCTTCAATTGGGGTTCCTCGCGATTTTGTGGGCCTTCATTTTTGCCATCGTTTACGCCCTGCGTACCGACCTGTTTGGCCCCACGATGAGGCGGATCGAACAAGCCGCCGCTCAGCGCGCGCGCAACGGAGAGGCCAACACCTCCACTTCGCCCCAGGTGCCGAAGGCACCCAGCGGGGACGCTCGATTGCTCGTGGTCACCTCCGGTCCAAAGGCTGGCTTGGAGGTTTCTTTGGAGGGTGAAGACCAGTTCACGATTGGCCGGTCAGCCGAATCAAGCCTCGTGGTGCGCGATGACTACACCTCAACTCACCACGCTCGTCTGATGCGTTGGAACTATCAATGGATGGTTCAAGACCTCGATTCGACCAACGGGACACTGCTGGATGGCAAGAAGGTGGGTATTCCCACCCCGGTCCCCTTAGACACCCCCATCACCATCGGTGAAACGACGTTCGAACTGAGGCGGTAGTCGGCGTGGTCACACCGGTACTCAGCGCCGCGGCAAGCCACATTGGCAAAGTTCGCGCTAGCAATCAAGACTCGGGCGCATTAGGTCATCATCTCTTTGTCGTCGCTGACGGTATGGGCGGTCACGCCGGGGGTGACGTGGCGAGCGCGATTGCGGTGCGTCACCTCGCCGAAATCGATCGGCCCTACGACTCGGTAGACGAAGCACGAGAAGTGCTCTATCGCAGCATTTTGGATGCCGGGGTCGAGCTCACCGAAACGGTGTCCGAACATCCAGAACTCACCGGAATGGGCACCACGGTGAGTGCCATGATCCGCGTCGGCCACCAAATGGTGATTGCGCATATTGGTGACTCACGTATTTATCGGCTGCGCAACGGCGTACTCGAACAAATCACCGCTGACCACACCTTTGTCCAACGGCTCGTCGATTCGGGCCGCATTACCCCCGAAGAAGCAGCCGTTCACCCGCGGCGCAGTGTGTTGATGCGAGTGTTGGGTGACGTCGACGTCGAACCCGAAATAGATACTCACGTGGTTGACACTCAACCGGATGACCGCTGGCTGCTGTGCTCTGATGGGTTGAGCGGATACGTCAGCGAAAGAGAGATCGCCGAAATCCTCGTCAGTGTTGACAACACTGAGGACGCCTGCGAGAAACTGATTTTGGCGAGCCTCGCCGAGGGTGCACCCGACAACGTCACGGTGTTGGTGGTTCGCGACCTCGAGGGAACCGAGACGTCGCCACCGCGCCAACCCATGCTCGTCGGATCAGCAGCGAGCCCTTTGACCTACGAATCAGGTCCGGTAGCGCGGGTACCAAAACTGCCCACGCTGCTGCTCCACCCTCTTCGCGCCCAACCGGTCTTCGACGAACACTTCGAACCCGAAGAGAGTTACCTCGAGGAGCTGATCGAAGAAGACCGTCAACGCCGACGTCGTCGCCAGATTGTGTGGTCGCTGAGCCTGGTCGCCGTCATTGCTGCCCTGGTGTGGGGCGCGGTCGCGAGCTATCAGTGGACTCAAACGAAGTACTTCGTGGGAGAAGACGACGGAATGGTCGTGATTTATCAGGGTGTCCAACAAAACGTGGGTCCCTTCGCTCTCTCGACGCCGGTGGAAGACACTGGCATCGCACTAGACGAACTTCCGCTGTTCTTACAGCAAAGCGTCGAAGGCACTCTTCCCGCAGACACACTGGATGAGGCGCGCACCATCGTGAAGAGGCTCTCTCGTGAGTAGCACCGAGTCATTACCTCCCGCCGCTCCGGTCACCGGCCGGGTGGTGTTGAAGGTGCGCGTTCCCAAACGTCTGCGCAACCTCGAGTTAGGTTTGCTGTTTTTTGCCTTGGGTGTCAGCGCCGTCGCCCTCGCTCTCGTTCAGTTTGGGGCACAAGGCGCTCTCGACCTCCGTGTCCTCAGCTACACCGGTGGCCTGGCAATTCTGACGCTGTTAGTTCACCTGGCGGTGCGCTTCCTTGCCCCCGACGCTGACCCCTTTGTCCTTCCCATCGCCACCGTCATCAACGGCCTCGGCATCACGATGATTCACCGGCTGGACATCGCCGAAGGAATCGTCGGCTGGCAAGCAACGGGCATTCGACAAATGGCGTGGACAGCGGTGGCGCTACTGGGATTTGTCGCCGTGTTGGCGCTGGTGCGCAACCACCGAGTATTGCTGCGCTTTCGTTACCTCTTCATGCTCGCGGGGGTGCTGTTGCTGCTGATGCCGCTGATGCCGGGAATCGGTCGGACCGTCAACGGCGCCACCCTGTGGGTGCAGTTGGGTTCCGTCACGTTCCAACCGGGTGAAGTCGCAAAAATCGCTCTCGCGATTTTCTTTGCTGGATATCTCTTGACGGCAAAGGACAGCCTGCAAGTTGTCGGCCGCTACGCACTCGGTGTGCGCTGGCCCCGGTTGCGCGACCTGGGTCCAATTCTGGTGGTGTGGGCGCTCGCCATGGCGGTCTTGGTGTTCCAGCGCGACTTGGGAACATCTCTTCTTTACTTCGGTCTGTTCCTCGCGATGATGTTCATCGCAACGGAGCGCTTCATTTGGATTGTGGTGGGCGGTGGGTTCTTCCTCGCCGGCGCATTGATTGCGGGAAGCCAGATTGGTTACGTCCAAGGCCGCGTTGAGGGATGGCTCAACTCGTTTGACGCCGATG
>Ga0181556_1000413_pt1 | contig 46131 bp, 45 predicted proteins | sample 011ome_14_FD_148651 | JGI IMG/M metagenome (GOLD analysis project Ga0181556, IMG submission 148651) | Coastal salt marsh microbial communities from the Groves Creek Marsh, Skidaway Island, Georgia - 011505AT metaG (spades assembly) | ecosystem: Environmental > Aquatic > Marine > Intertidal zone...
GCAACTGCACGGCGCGGCCGGTATCAGCCAAGATTTTGACCTGGCTCATATGTGGACACATGTTCGTACCTTACGATTTGCAGATGGCCCAGATGCCGTCCACCGTCGCCAAGTCGCGCGCGCAGAATTGCGCAAATATCGAAATAGCTGATGGTGTTATTTCGCCTTCGGCGAGGATATTTTTAGACAAAAAATGAATATTGGCGCATCATTTTTTGTCGGGAAAATATCCTCGGGGTGAATTGGCCCTAGGCCAAGAGGGGCAGACAGCCCCTTTAGCGGTTGTCGGTATCCATCCAAATGGTAACCGGTCCGTCGTTGACCAGTGTGACCTGCATGTCGGCACCAAATTCACCGGTTTCAACGGCGATACCCTTGGTTGCCAATGTTTGTGCGAAATATTGGTATAGATGCCGGCCTTGCTCGGGTTTGGCGGCATAGGAAAACCCAGGTCGATTGCCGCGTGATGTATCTGCGGCAAGCGTGAATTGACTGACCACCAAGGCGGATCCGTTTACGTCAAGAATAGATTTATTCATTTTACCTACATCATCTTTAAAAATACGTAGTTTTGTTATTTTTGAAATCAATTGATCTGCCTGTGCTTGGGTATCGCCCTGCATGGCGCATACGAATATCAAAAACCCGTCGTCGCAGGCGCCAATTTTTATGCCATCGACGCTGACATGTGCTTTGGCGACACGTTGTAATAGGACGCGCATCGTTTTTATCCTTGTTTTGTGGCCAGCATATACCCGACGCCGGCTGCAATAATAAGTACCAGACAGCCTGCCCCAACGAGCCCTGTCGCCAAACCTATCGCACCATCGTTTATAGACGTTGCTGCCAACACAATGGGCGTGACAAACAGGACATTGCTTCGTGCGCCTGCAGGGTCCACTGATGGACCGCGATAGGGTGTTTCGGTGATGACACTGTCATCCGAAGGATTGCTAAATTTTCCGCCATACCGTTTTGACATCACAATCCCCCCAGCCAGCCCGAGGCTGTGCCAAACAGAACGATGATCAAAACGACATAGGCCGCCTTGGATAATGTTTTTCCACCCATACCGTGTTATCCCTAAACCGTACTCTCGTTTAAGATAGGCAATGGGACTTCATATTACCAGATTTGATTAACGATTACGCGGTTTTTGGCGATCGCGGTTGCGGATGGCTGTCGGTTTGCCGGTAAACGGTTTTTTCGTGCGTTTGGGGCCAGCTTTGCCAACGAGTTTTTCCGGTGCGCTTGGTTTCTCTGGCTCTGCCTCTAATCCCAGTTGATCGCGCATGACTTTGCGGCGCACTTCTTCAACGGCACCGGGTTTTAGGGTGCCCAACTGAAAGGGGCCATAGGATATACGGATCAATCGGTTCACGTTCAGGCCGATCGTTTCCATCGCACGACGAATTTCACGGTTGCGCCCTTCGCGGATCCCGACACTAAGCCATGCGTTGGCGCCTTGTTGACGATCAATCGTCACATCCATCGGTAAAAAACGTTCGCCCTCAATGGTGATACCTTTTCTCAACGGCTCTAGGGTTTTGTCCGTGGGCCGACCATTCACGCGGACACGGTATCGGCGCAACCATCCGGTGGATGGCAGTTCAAGTTTGCGCTTGATACCGCCATCATTGGTAAGCAGCAACAAACCCTCTGAATTTAAATCCAGTCGCCCAATGTTTAGGACGCGCGGCATATCTTCGGGTAATTTGTCAAAAATCGTTTCGCGACCCTGTTCATCGCGTTCAGTTGTCACAACGCCAACCGGTTTGTGATACAGCCACAGTCTGGCGGGCTCTGGCGCTTCAAGTGGTTTGCCATCCACAATGATCGTATCTTTGTTGGTCACGTTCAAGGCCGGCGATGTGATCACCTGACCGTTCACGCTGACGCGTCCGGCTGCAATGATTTTTTCTGCGTCTCGGCGACTGGCGACGCCCGCGCGGGCGATGACCTTGGCAATGCGATCGCCTTGGGTGGCGGGTTTGGGTGTTTTGCTATCCATCCTTGCGCTTTAGGCGAAAATAGGCGATTGCGAAAGGGGGAATTGCATTTGGAACGCATTATGACCTTTCGCAGTTACATGGACCAAGCCTTGGACCAAGCCCGCGCCGCAGCCGATCGGGGCGAAGTGCCTGTCGGTGCGGTGATCGTTGATCCATCGGGGCAGGTGGTTGCGGCTGATGGCAACCGAACGCGGGAATTGAATGATCCGTCGGCCCATGCGGAAATGTTGGTGATCCGTCAGGCCTGCGCCGCGCTGGGCGTGGACCGGTTGGTGGGCTATGATTTATACGTCACATTGGAACCCTGCGCGATGTGTGCCGCCGTCATTGCAAATGCGCGGATTGGGCGGCTGTATTACGGGGCAGCGGACGCAAAATCAGGCGGTGTCGCGCAAGGCGCCCGTGTGTTCAGCCACCCGCAAACCCATCACAAACCCGAAATCTATGACATGATCAACGCGCAAGATTGCCAAGCCCTGTTAAAGGAATTTTTCGCAAACAAACGGGGCTAGGCCCGTGTTTAATGCATATCGATGATTTCGGCCAATTCGATATCGCCCATTTCCAGAAACGGGCACTCTTGAACAATGGTCAGGGCGTGGTCGATGCTGTCTGCAGTTAGGATGGAATATCCCATCATGGATCCATCCTTGCCGCCCTCGGTGCTGCCGTTTTCTGTCACCAAGTATTTATTTTTTAATGGATTTTGTGGCTCGGTCAGGGCCGCTGCATGTTGTTTCATCCAAGCCATATAGCGGTTCATTTGATCCGCGCCTTGGTCTGGATTGGCGGGTGTTTTCCCACTGTGATGGTACGACAAAATAAATCTAGGCATCCGCGATCCTTTCAGGTTTTGTCCATCATGGCGGGTTTCCATACAAAAAGAAAGCCCCCGAAGATCGGGGGCTTGCTATCGTATTAAAGGGCGGTGTCGCAACGCCCGCAGAGGCCGTCATGCGTGTGGCTGCCGACATCCGGCAGTACTTTCCAGCAGCGCTGACATTTTTCACCTGTCGCTTTGTCAAAAGTCACCGACATGCCGTCGATTTCAGGCAAGGCAAAGGCATCATCTGGTGCCCCCTCATCTGTGATCGTTATGGCCGATGTGATACAAATGTCGTGGAACGGCACAGACTGCAACGTTTCTTTGACCTTGCTATCTGTGACGAACAGGGTTGGTGCCGCCTCTAGGCTGGCGCCGATCACTTTGTTCGTGCGCTGGATTTCAAGCGCTGCGGTGACTACGCGGCGGGCGCGGCGGATCTGTGTCCATTTCGCGGCCAATGCGTCATTGCGCCAGTCTGCGGGGGTATCGGGGATATCCACCAAATGCACCGAACTTTCGTCGCCTGGATAGCGTTCCAGCCACACTTCCTCCATCGTGAATGTCAGGATAGGGGCCAACCATGTTGTCAGGCGGTGGAACAAAATATCCAGAACCGTCCGTGCCGCGCGGCGTTCTGGCGTATCACCGTCGCAATACAGCACATCTTTGCGAATGTCGAAGTAGAAGGCCGACAAATCCACTGTCGCAAAGGTAAAGATCGCCTGAAACACGCCTTGGAAATCATAGGCGTTGAAGCCATCACGCACCTTGGCATCCAATTCCGCCAAACGGTGCAGAACCCATTGTTCCAATTCAGGCATATCCGCCGGTGCTGTTTTATCCGCGTGCGAATAATCCGCCAAGGATCCCAGCATAAACCGCATCGTGTTGCGCAGGCGGCGATAGCTGTCTGCCACACCTTTCAGGATTTCTGGTCCAATGCGCAGATCAGCGGTGTAATCAGATTGGGCCACCCATAGGCGCAAAATATCTGCGCCATATTGTTTGACCACCTGTTCAGGCGCGATGGTGTTGCCCAAGGATTTGGACATTTTCATGCCCTTTTCGTCCAAGGTAAACCCATGCGTCAACACCCCACGATAGGGCGCACGCCCACGGGTGCCACAGGCCTGCAACATCGAGGAATGGAACCAGCCACGGTGTTGGTCTGTCCCCTCAAGGTACAGATCCGCCAAACCATCGTCGGACCCATCTTCGCGGTCGCGTAGAACAAAGGCGTGCGTTGACCCACTGTCAAACCAAACATCAAGAATATCAAAGGTTTGGTCGTAATCATCGGGGTTGACGATACCCGATAGGAACCGTTCCTTGGCGCCATCTTTGTACCATGCGTCTGCGCCTTCGGCCTCAAACGCTTGGGCGATGCGCTGGTTGACCTCGGGGTTGCGCAACAGAAAATCATCGTCTGTTGGCAGCGCGCCGCGTTTGGTGAAACAGGTCAGCGGTACACCCCATGCGCGTTGACGGGACAATACCCAGTCTGGCCGTGCCTCGATCATGGAAAACAGGCGGTTGCGGCCGGTCTGTGGTGTCCATTTCACCAATTGGTCAATCGATGTCAGGGCACGTTCGCGGATTGTGGTGCCAAAATCATCCTGACCATCGTTCACGGGTTTGTCGATGGCGGCAAACCATTGGGGTGTATTGCGGAAAATCACTGGTGCTTTGGACCGCCACGAATGGGGATAGCTGTGCGTGATGCGCCCACGGGCAATCAAACCACCCGCCTCGACCAATTTTTCGATCACGGCGGCGTTGGCTTTTCCCTCTTTGCCTTTGTGGTCAAAAACGTGCAGACCGGCAAAGAATGGAACATGGTCCAAAAACTCAGAGGCTTCGCCCACGTTGTGGGTCATCCGATCCATCCAGTTGCGTTTGACAAAGACGTCATAGTCATCGGCACCGTGGCTGGGTGCAGTATGCACAAACCCTGTGCCCGCGTCATCGGTGACATGATCGCCATCGACCATGGGCACGTCATAGGACCAGAAATCATCCATATCTGCCAGTGGGTGGCGGCAAACGGCATCGGCCAGCTGATCGGCCGTGACATCCGCCACGCGGGTGTGTTCGGTGACGCGTGATTTTTCCAGCGTATCGGCGGCCAGATTGTCGGCCAGGATGTACAGGTCGCCAACTTTGGTCCAGCTTTCGTCCTGGGTGGCATCAACGCGATACAGGCCATAGGAAATTTTCGGGTTATAGGCCACGGCCTTGTTCGATGGAATGGTCCAAGGCGTTGTGGTCCAGATTACCACGCGCGCGTCGCGGATCGCATCGGGTGCGGATTTGAACGCAAAGGGCACCCAGATGGTGTGCGATTTGTGATCATGGTATTCGATTTCGGCCTCGGCCAATGCCGTTTTTTCCACGGGCGACCACATCACGGGTTTGGACCCTTGATATAATGTGCCGTTCATCAAGAATTTCATAAATTCATCGGCGATCACACGTTCTGCGTGATAAGTCATTGTTAGATATGGGTTTTCCCATTTTCCCGTGATGCCCAAACGCTTGAATTCTTCGCGTTGGATATCGACCCAACCTTCGGCAAATTTACGGCATTCTTGGCGGAAATCGATTACATCAACTTCGTCTTTGTTTTTGCCTTTGGCGCGGTATTGCTCTTCTATTTTCCATTCGATCGGCAGGCCATGACAATCCCAACCGGGGATATAGCGGGCATCACGACCCAGCATTTGTTGGCTGCGGACGATGAAATCCTTTAGGATTTTGTTCAGCGCGTGACCGATGTGCAAATGCCCGTTGGCATAGGGGGGGCCATCGTGCAACACAAATGGCGCGCGGCCCTGTTTTTCGCGCAAACGATCATAAATTCCGATTTTTTCCCAACGCGCCAGCCATTCGGGTTCGCGTTTGGGCAGTCCCGCCCGCATGGGAAATTCGGTTTTGGGCAGGTTCAATGTATCTTTATAGTCGGGGGTATCCGATGACATGCGGTTCTATCCTTGCTGTCAGGGTGTTGTGCTGTGAGAATTTCGGCGTGACGTATCAAACGCCTTGTCCCGGCTAACCTATCTGGCCGCCGGGCTTATAATTCGAATAATGTTGATATTCAGATCACAAAACATGCGCACCTTATAGTGCAGGGTTTTGTGGCCGTCCAGTGGTATATGGCGGATTGTGGGGCTGGCAAAATCCTAGCTAAGCCGCACATCGCATCGTTAAATATTTGCATTCGGGGCAGGCCCGGACGCGGGGGCCGTTAGTGGCGCGTTTGGTTGTCGGTTTTTGACTGCACTTCTTGCAAGATTTGACGCGCCAACAGGCTGCACGTTTGGCTCAGATGTCGATACGCCATACTATCATGGTCGGTCATACGTTCCAGTTTGGGATAGTTTTTGCGAAAAAATTCTATCTTTTTTTGGATATGAGCATCGGTCTGAGCATCTTTCAATGATACTTTCATAAATGCTGAAATCATGTCCCGCGATGAGTTATTGGGGCGCGCCGTGTTTTTTGTCTCTACACTATGTCTATTCATTTGTTTCGTCATGGCTGGCTTCCTTTTAACGGTGTGTAAATACAAGATAACACATCACTGTCATTTTTGTATTACCCCGAAGGGGGTACTAATATATCAGTTGAAATTATTCATATAAATGAATGTTTTATGCATGCTTTTATCATTGTTCGCGACGATCAGACGGGCCCTTGTTTGAAAATGACCTAAGGATCTGACGGGACAGGATCCGTTTGATCCGTTCAGCGTGAACCCGTTCCAGTGGGTCGCTTACCGAATTATTCCCCTGTCTTTGATGTTGGATTGTATGCAAAAAACGCATCATCCGATGTGAATGATCCCGTTCAATGTCCGTGTCTTTACGGGACCGGGTGTCGCGTTTGTATGTTTTTTGGTTTGCATTATCTGCGCAAGCCTCATCGCAACTTGGGTCATTTTGTAAGCTTGCTTTTTGCCAAGTGCGCGTACTTTGGAAGATTACAGATTTTTTGATACTATTGAACGGCATTTTGAAATCCTTTACCTAACGTTATGTATAAGGCAGCAGGCCAATTGATTTTCAAAAATACCCAAAAGGTTGTGTCGGTGTAGTGTATTATGACTAAAAATCAGTATCGGTGATGCTAAGGTGCAGAAACTACGCCTTAAAGATGGATAAAATAGCCTCTCGGATATTGTCAGAGCCGATATGTCGCGCAGTCTTTATGATATTTCGGATCTCACTTAGGTCATTGGTGCGCAACGCGTGTTTGACCGGCCCGATGGATGCGGGGCGCATAGATAGTGACTCAATTCCTATTGCGGCTAGGCACAATGCCTCAAGCGGGCGGCCTGCGTCCTCTCCACAAAATGACAACCGCGTATTGGTTTCGCGACAGCGTTCCACGATGTGTTCCAAGAAATCCAGAAACGCCATGTTCAGCGTATCATAGCGTTTGCGCACCAATTCATTTTCACGATCCGCAGCAAAGAAAAACTGTTTCAGATCATTACCACCAATCGAAATGAAATCGACCGCTTCGAAGAAGTCGCGTGGGGCATAGGCCAAAGATGGCGTTTCCAGCATCGCGCCAATTTCAAGATCCTGTGGCAACGTGTGTCCCAGCTTTTTTTCGCGTTCTAACACTTTGTCCATTTCGGCACGGGCTTGGAAAAATTCACTGGACTGTGCGATGAATGGGAACATGATCGACACTGGCCTTCCGTTGGCCGCACGCAATATCGCCTGCAACTGCATGCGCAACACGCCAGGTTTGTCCAATCCCACCCGAATGGCGCGCCATCCAAGCGCAGGGTTGGGTTCGTCAACATGTGACATGTATGGCAACACTTTGTCCGATCCGATATCCAGCGTCCGAAACACGACGCGCTTGCCCTGTGCTGCATCCAAAACACGTGTATACAACGCAGACAGTTCGGACCGTTTGGGCATTTTTGAGCGTATCAAAAATTGCAATTCGGTCCGGAATAATCCCACGCCCTCGGCGCCGGAACTGGACAGGCTTGGCAAATCTGCCATCAGGCCTGCATTCATATACATGGTAATTTTTTTACCATCCGCTGTGACAGCGGGCAAATCACGAATGGCCGAATATTTTTCCTGCGCTTGCGCTTGCATCGCGATTTTGTCTTGGAATGATTTTGCAACCAAATCCTCTGGTCGCAGATGTACCAAACCCTGTTCGGCATCGACCAAGATAGGATCGCCATTCAACGCCTCGGTCGTGATATTGCGGGCGTGAATGATCAATGGAATGGCCAATGCACGCGCCACGATGGTGGCATGGCTGCCCACAGATCCCTCTTCTAGGACGATCCCTTTCAGCGACCTGCCATAGTCCAACAATTCCGCCGGGCCAATATTGCGCGCAATCAAAATGGGATCGGATGGTATTTCCGCGCCTGTTTCGCGGCCCTGTCCTGTCAAAATTCGCAGCAATCGATTGGATAGATCATCCAAGTCATGCAAACGGTCGCGCATATAGGCATCGGTGACGTTGGACAAACGCGCGCGCGCGCTGCTTTGCTCTTTTTCAACGGCGGCCTCGGCCGATAGGCCGCTGTCGATGTCCGTTTCAATGCGGTGCATCCAGCCCCGCGAATTGGCAAACATGCGATAGGCTTCTAAAACTTCGACCTGCTCTTTATCGCCGCCCGCCGCCGTTTCCAGCATGCTGTCGACATGGGATCGTAGGGTATCAACCGCCTCGCGCAAGCGTGTTTTTTCGGCGGCACTGTCCTCGGCCACCAAATTGGTGACGACTACGCGGGGTTCATGCAGCCAAACGCTGCCTTGGGCTGCGCCCTCTTGGGCGACGCTGCCGCGAAACATAACGGGTTGTTGGTGCAGGGCCTTTAGCCCCGTTTCTTCGCCGACAAATGCGCCAAGTTCGGCCATTTCCGCCAAAACCATCGCAACAACTTCTAGGGCATAGATTTCATCGGCAGAATATTCGCGTGCCTGTTTTGATTGAACAACCAAAACACCCAGCTTTTCACCCAGACGCTGAATGGGGATACCCAGGAAAGATGAATAAATTTCTTCACCTGTCTCTGGCATAAACCGGAACCCCTTGGTTGATGGGGCGTCGGGGGTATTAATGGTCTTATTGGATTTTGCCACCGAACCCACCAAACCTTCGCCCAGCTTTAGGCGGGTTTGGTGAACAGATTCGCGATTCAAACCTTGGGTTGCACAGAGTTCTAGCGTTTCTTGATCGCGAAACAGATAGATTGAACAAACTTCAGTACCCATTGAATCGGCAATCAAATGGGTGATTTTATCCAATCGTTCCTGACCCTTGGCCTCTTCGGCCATGGTGTCGCGCAGTCGACCTAGCAGGCGACGGCTGTCGCTTTCGGTGCGTTGTGGCATGGGCGGCTTGCCCCCCTTAGGATGCTTTCTCCAGTTCGAAAGCATCATGCAACGCTTGAACGGCAAGTTCCATGTATTTTCTATCGATCAGAACAGAAATTTTGATTTCTGATGTCGCAATAACCTTAATGTTTATTCCTTCATCAGAAAGTGTCTGGAACATTTTAGCGGCAACGCCAGACTGGCTGCGCATACCAATACCAACGGCGGATATTTTGGCAACATTGGTGTCGGCGATCAGTTCTTGGAACACTAATGCGCCGCTGTCTTTGGCGGCATCCAATGCCTTTTGTGCGCGCAATACCTGATCGGTTGGACATGAAAATGTCATGTCGGTCAGGCCATCTTCGCCGATGTTTTGGATAATCATATCCACATTGATGCCTGCATCAGACAGGGGGGCAAAAATCGCGGCGGCGATACCGGGGCGGTCTTCGACCGATACCAGCGTCATTTTTGCTTCGTCACGCGAATATGCAATGCCGGACACTACGTTGGATTCCATGATTTCCTCCTCATTGCAGACCAGCGTGCCTGCATCATCTGATGGTTCTTCGAAACTTGAAAGAACGCGTAATTTCACATTATACCGCATAGCCAATTCGACGGACCGTGTTTGCAATACTTTGGCGCCAAGCGATGCCAGTTCCAGCATTTCTTCGAAACTGATTTTGTCCAGTTTGCGGGCCTTGTCGGTGATGCGCGGATCTGTTGTATAGACACCATCCACATCCGTATAAATATCGCAGCGTTCCGCATCAAAGGCCGCAGCAAAGGCCACCGCCGTGGTGTCAGACCCACCACGACCCAATGTTGTGATCCGGCCCTCTTTGGAAATGCCTTGGAACCCTGCGACCACGGCCACGCGCATGCCTTCGGCGAATTTGGCGTTGATGTTGTCGTTTGGAATGTCTTCGATCCGGGCGGCGGCATGGGCGGATGATGTAATCAGCGGGACCTGCCATCCTTGCCAGCTGCGGGCGGGAATGTCCATTTCTTGCAATGTTAACGCCATCAGGCCAGCGGTCACGTTTTCGCCCGATGAAACCACGGCATCATATTCGCGGGCATCATACAGCGGGGATGTTTCGTTGACCCAACCAACCAATTCGTTGGTTTTGCCCGACATGGCCGATACGATCACGATGACATCATAGCCTTTGGCGACCTCTAACGCGACGCGTTTGGCGGCACGTTTTATGCGATCCAATGTGGCAACCGATGTGCCGCCGAATTTCATTACAAGTACGGGCATTGTTTCCCCTTTGATCGTGAATTGCGCAGGGTTTATGCGTTTGCCGCCGCAGATACAAGATGGAATTAAAACCTAGGCGCGCTCTGCGTCGAAATTACCAGACCCAATCGCTTAGTTTGTTTTGCGTTTGGGGGCAAAGGGCAATGGGATGATAGGAACACCATCTTCGATCAGGGATTTTGCCTCTTCTGGTTTGGCCTCGCCATAGATTGAGCGTTCGGGCGCATCACCCAAATGCATGGCGCGCGCTTCGCGGGCAAAGTTGGTGCCGACATAGTCGGATTGAGATTCGATCTTTTTGCGCAGGGCCTCAATTTCGGGTGGAGGGGCACTGGCGGCCAGCATTTCAGTCGCCGGCGCATTGGGGGCACCCGACATTGCGGGCGCGTCTGATGTGTTCACGCGCGGGGCCATGATGGCTTTCTTGACCTTGGGGGATCCGCAGATTTCGCAGGAAACCATACCAGCTTTGTCCAGCTTGTCATAAGCCGCGGCAGAGGCGAACCAACTGTCATAGGTGTGATCTTGGTCACATTTCAGCGTATATTTTATCATGTTCACAGCGCCAATCTAGGTGGGCTAGACATATCGTTTTGACCGACAAATTCAAGTGGAACTTGCATCAAATATGCCAAACGCAAACGGGGCAGCCCCATGGGCCGCCCCGTTTTTTTGATCAAATTGCCGTTAGAAATTCAGCGACAAATCTTTGTGATCAGCGGTACAGGATGCCAGATATAGCGCTTGTTCGCGGTTTAGGGCGTCCTGGGATCGGATCCCGATTGTGACGCGCATAGCATCGACATAGGCGGTCAGATCACCCCGAACCTGCGTTTCGGCCAAATCACGCCACGCAAGCTGAGCCTCATATTCGACCAAGGCCTGCTCATAGGCTTGCAGCGCCTGATCACGATCCTTGACCCGTTTTCCTAGGGCTTTGCCAACATCGTCTAGCGCATCCTTGACCTCATCCGCGCCGTCAATTTTGCGGAACGCAGATTCCAGCTCTTTCGCGGCGTCCTCGGCGTCCTCAAAATCGACCGTTTCGCCAGCCGCGTCGACAACGGCGCGCAAATCATCCAGGGCTGGTCGCATGATTTTGAATTCCACAGTGGCATTCAAAATGGCCAGCAGGTCGGCTGCATCCTCAAAGGCACCATCCGCCGCGCGGCGATACGTATTACGCGCGTTGTTTTCGGCATCTGTCAGCTTTTTGAACGTGTCATGCTTGGCATCCCATTCGGTCGGAATTTGCGCGCGCAATTCTGCGATCGCCGCGTCGTATTGCGCAATCTCGGCAGTTAGTTTGACCGCCTTGTCGGTTGTTTGGTCCTGCATCCGGCCCAACAGAGTTGCCGCTTCGTCGCGGTGTTCCTGTTCGCGGCGGATCCGTTTTTCCAAACTGCGCACCGTGGTCAGCAATGGGCGATAGTCGTCTGTGGCCACCTCAACTGCATCGACCGCGGTCGTGATATCACCCAAGGATGCAATCGCTTTCTCGGCATCTTTGGTCGATGAGGCGATGTTTTTGCCAAACACCTTGGGCAGGCCTGCGACATTCATCGATTTCGCGGCCTCAATCGCAGCCAGTGTTACGTCTTGCTCCGCATCGATTTTTTCCATCACGAATTGATCCAGACAGAATTGCAAACGTGGGTTGCGTGGGGGTGGGGCGCTGTCAGACAGGAAGGATGACCGGTTCGGTAGATAATTCACCAAGGGCGGATAGAACCCGACAATAGTCAACGCTATCAGCTGCAACGTGATAAAGGCGATAACACCTTTATACATCTGAACCGTTTTAACAACCGCAGGCGCCACGCCGCGCAGGTAAAACAGGGCAAAGCCAAAGGGTGGCGTTAGGAACGATGTTTGAATGTTCAAACCGATCATGACGCCCAGCCAAACGGCTGTCACATTGGCGGTCGGATCGGCCAACAGGATGGGCGCGACAATTGGAACAACCACAACAGCGATCTCGATGAAATCTAGGAAAAATCCCAGAATAAAGATCACCAACATCACGATCAGGAATTGGGTCCAGAACCCACCAGGCAGACCCAACAGGAATTCACGCACCAATTCTTCGCCACCAAAGGCACGGAATGCGGCGGTTAACATGGCCGCACCCAACAGAATTACAAAGACCAGTGCCGTGGTTTTCGCGGTTTCCATCATCACACCATAGAGGGTGTTGTCGATTTTTAGGACGCGCCAGCCGCTCCAGACCACGCCGATCACGATCAGCAGTGTTCCTGCGGCACCGATGTAAATGCCCATGAAATCATGCGCGGTGGTCGCCGCCTTGACGTTCATGGGGTAATTCATCAGCGCAAATGTAACGACACCCAGACCGATGATTGCTGTGATCGCTGGGGCAAAGGGCGATTTGTGCGTCCCCTCAAGCCTGTAGCCGGCCATAATCAATGCACCCGCTGCACCGATCGCACCGGCTTGGTTGACCGTGGCGATCCCTGAAATGATCGATCCCAGGACCAAGAAAATCAGCGCAAGCGGCGGTACCAATGTCAGCAAAACCTTGCCCAAGAATTTGCGATCGTAATTCCCATCATATGGAACAGCAGGGGCGGCAGATGGCTTGATCAGGGCAAAGCCCAGAATATACAGCATATAGATGCCAACCAGCACCAAACCCGGCACAAAGGCGCCCAAAAACATTTCGCCCGCCGAAGTCGAGCTGACATCAAACACGCTGGGCATTTGTAATTCGCCCGTGCTCTCTTTGTACAGCAGCTTACGCGTGGTTGATGCCTGATCCACGGCTGACGCCAATTGGTCGGCCAAAATGATCAACACGATACTGGGTGGAATGATCTGGCCCAATGTACCTGACGCAGCGATGGTGCCTGTGGCCAACGGCGTGGAATAATTGTTGCGTAACATGGCGGGCAGGGAAATCATGCCCATCGCCACCACCGTGGCCCCAACAATGCCCGTTGTCGCCGCCAGCAACGCGCCCACGAACACAACCGAAATCCCCAAACCACCAGGAACAGGGCCAAAGAGTTGCGCCATGGTGACCAACAGATCTTCGGCAATTTTGGATCGTTGCAGCATGATGCCCATAAATATGAACAGCGGGATCGCGATTAGGGTGTCTCGCTCAACCTCCCAATAGACGCCGCGCAGGTTCAACACACCTGCCGAGACCCATTCATAGGGGCCACCCGAATGGAAAAACGCGGATGTATCGCCAAGGGTTAAATACCCCGCAACCGCGGCCAGCGTGATGGTAACAATCGCAGATCCTGGCAGGGCAAAGGCCACCGGAAATCCAGAACCCAGTGCGATTGCCATGATTACGACAAGGACGATTAGAAAAAACAGTTCCATGGATGACCTCAGTGCGACACAGGTTCAATTTCACGACGTCCGGGTTCGTCGCGTTTGTCGGCCACCGCGCTAAAGAAATAGCTGACGAATTCAACCAACATCGTGATTGCAAACAGACCAATGAAAATGGCCATTTGATATTTGATATACATCCCCGCGCTGCCCGCTTGGGAGACCTCGAACGTCATGATAGGGGCGTTGATAATGGCGGATTTGCCTGACATGCCAACGATCAAGATCGACCAACAGGTGGTCATGCCCAATAAAATGGATCCGATTGCATTGACTTTGCCCTTGGTTCGCGCAGCCATCGCGGCGAAAAAGACGTCAACGCGAACGTGGCCTTCGTCGTAGAGGGTATAGGCGGAGGCAAACAAAAACAGCGCTGCATACCAATAGCGCACCAAATCGCCCATGAACGCCTGTTCATAAGAAAATACAAACCGCGATACCACGATCAACAGTTCAGCAACCACGATCAGCAGGGCCAGCCAAACAAAGCCCAAGGTGCGGGTAAACAGACCGATGACAAAGCCCGCAGCAATCAATGGCACATGCACATATGACCCGACAAAGGCTGAACGGTCAAAACTACGCGCCAGACCTTCCCCAATTGTTGCAGTCAAGATACCTTCAATCCGCATGAATGCAATCGAGGCATCCGCCAAACCCACCAACAGCACGGACCAAAACAGCGACCGGACAATATAGGCGTTGGATTGGTGGATGTGATGGGCGTCCCAACGTAATGCTTGGTTCGGGGTGGCGCGCACAAACAAAAATGCTGCGACAATCAAAATGACATAAACCGCCAAGCTTATGGCGGCGCCAACGGAAAATCCGTCTTTCAAGATATCTGATAAAGAGGGGGTCCCATAGCCTAGGTTCAGCACGTTGTTTATTAAAAAACCTGCCAGAACTGCAAGCATGGTCCATCCGAACAACCGTGTGCCAAAGGCGGGTGGTCCATGGCGTTCAACAGCATAAGGTATGCTTGTTTGTGTCATTCGTCCTCTCCCAGGTGGAAAAATATGTTATTTGCGTAAGTGTCGGGGCCTCTTTGCTCCGGCCCCGATCCGATCTTGATTGCGCGTATCTTACAGGCCCAAAATTCGATTGCGCTGGTTGATAAATGTGCCTTCCAACGCGGCGATGGTGCCACCGATTTCGCGAAGTTTTGATTGGAACGCATCATCAATTTTTGCGGCCATTGCCGAATGGCTGCGCGTTTCTTCAAACACAGCTTCAGCCGCCTCTCCGAATGCATCCCAGATATCGGCGTTAAATGCACGTACCTGAACACCCTGTTCGGTGACCAATTTCTGCAGGTATTCACCGTTTTTGGCCATCGCTTCGTCATGCGAATTCGAATGCTCTTCGTAGGCGGCGGCTGTGATAACGGCACGTTCCCAGTCGGACAGGCTGCCCCACCAATCGGCGTTGATACCCAAGGACAAACCGCCGCCTGGCTCGTGCATACCGCCAGTGTAATAATACTCGGCGGCTTCATAGAACTTCATGAAGTAGTCGTTGTATGGACCCACCCATTCTGTCGCCTCAATCGCGCCAGAGACCAGGTTTTCATAAATTTGACCACCAGGCAACGATACAGCGGACGCACCCATTTTTGTCAAAACTTGACCGCCCAGACCGGGCATACGCATTTTCAGACCTTTGAAATCCTCTGGGCTTTCCATTTCTTTGTTGAACCAGCCGCCCGCTTGGGTGCCTGTTGAACCTACGGGCAATTTAACTTGGTTAAATTCGCCGGACAATTCGTTCCACAGCTCTTGGCCGCCTGCGAATTTGATCCATGCGGTCCATTCTTGGGTGGACATGCCGAATGGAACGGATGTGAAATACGCAAATCCTGGGTGCTTACCTGTCCAGTAATAATCTGCACCAATGTACGCGTTTGAGTTGCCCGAGGACACTTCGTCAAAGGCGTCAAACGCACCAACACGTTCGCCAGCTGCGAAATATTCGGTTTGGATCGCACCGTTTGACAATTCGACAACGCGCTGTGCAAAGCGCTGGGCGGATGTCCCTAAACCTGGGAAGTCACGCGGCCATGTAGATACGATGGTCATTGTACGGGTGCTTTTTACCACCTCCGGTGCTGCAACTGCTGGGGCAGTTGCATTTCTAAGTGACGCGTTGTAAGCAGCCATGCCCGCTGCGCCAGCCGCAACACCCACGGCTGCACCAGTCAGAAAACTTCTTCGTTCCATGCAATTAATCTCCTCGCTGTTTGCATTTCGGCAGGATTTGCACCTGCTTTATTTGGTAAGATTATATTACCAGTTTTGGGCGCGCAACATTTATTTTTATTTTGCTTTGGTCTTGGTCCCCGACAGGAATTGGGATCATCAGGTGTCGTGCGCTTTCATAGTGTGCGGTGTGCACCGCGTCAGTGAACCCCTCTTACAGCGCTGAGTCAAGTTTTTTAGGCAAGCCTAGCGCATTACACGGTGTCGCACATCTATAAGTATAGCGCACGTTGGCCTATCGGCAAATTATACAGGGCAGAATACCGAAATAGTGATGGTCATTAATCGGTGCGGTACAATGACACGGCATTCCAAAACAAACGATCAAATTGCAGTGCTGCGCGAAATGGCCCGAGATCCGAGGATTTAGGTAGCGTCAGATCCTGTCTGACGCGATAGGCGCTGGCCCCCATAGCCGCGGTGTAAAATGCCCAAACCAATGGCGATGCCTGTGCAGCGTCGATTTGCAGGGCTTGTGTAAATTGGTTTGATTGTCTTTCCAATGACTGCTTTAGATGGGTCAGCGTTTCTGCATAGGTATCGGCTGGTAATTCCGTTTCGAAATCTTGGGCGGCGACGATCAGCAAATCAACCAATATCGGATCTGCGCTCAATGCCGCCAAATAGGCACGGCAAAATTCGTCGTATTGCATCGGCATTGTCGCCGAAATTTCCAGGGACGAACACCATTGATCCAGTTTTTGCACATAAAGTGCGGCCAGAATTTCCGTGCGCGTTTTGAAATATAGATACAGCGTCCCTTTGCCCACATCGCAGGCAGCGCAGAGTTTGTTCATTGACAACCCATGCACCCCATCGCGGGCGATCATGTCATGGGCTGCGGTTAGGATGAATTCACCCTTGGCAATTTTCTGATCTGCGGTTTCGGCGCGTTTGATGACGGAAATGACACTACTCTTTTTTAGTTAATCCAGCACAGTCCTGACCGCGGGTCATTTGATTTTTATCTAGGGGTAATTGATGAAATGTGGCTTGTCATTTTTTCGATTTTGCCCAAAGCTTTCAAAAACAGGAGGCCGAATGTTATCAGGTATCACAATCGTCGAATTTGAAGCATTGGGCCCTGCGCCCTTTGCTGGTGGGTTTTTGGCTGAATTAGGTGCCGAAGTGATCGTGATCCATCGTGCCGATGATGCCCGTTCGCCTGCTGCGGCATCAAAATCGCCCTTGGATCGGGGAAAGAAATCCATCGCATTGGATTTGAAAAATGTCGATGATGTTCAAATCGCTCTTGATCTGGCCTGTCAAGCTGATGCCCTGATCGAAGGGTTCCGTCCCGGTGTCATGGAAAAACTGGGCCTATGCCCAGAGGTCATCCACGCCCATGCGCCGCATGTTGTTTATGGGCGCATGACAGGCTGGGGTCAAACCGGTCCGCTGTGCAAAACGGCGGGGCATGATTTGAACTATATCGCCCGATCTGGTGCGTTGTGGTACGGCAGTGGTGTTGGTCAGGCGCCCGTTACGCCGCCCACATTGCTGGGCGATATCGGGGGCGGTGCGCTGTATCTAATGATAGGTCTGTTGGCTGGATTGCTACAGGCGCGTCGCACGGGGCAGGGCACCGTTGTGGATGCCGCGATTGTGGATGGTTCGGCCCATATGATGGGATTGCTGATGTCATTGCAGGCCACCGGCAGCCTGTCGCAACAGCGCGGCAACAGTTTGCTGGATGGTCCGCATTGGTGTGGGACATACCGATGCAGTGATGGGGCCTATGTCACTGTACAATGCCTAGAGCCGAAATTTTATGCCGAATTTTTGCGTCTGATGGGATTGGATGCTGGCGGGGACTATGCACAGCAGTTTGATCCGGCGGTTTGGCCCAATTTGACGCGGGATTTGGCGGATCGCTTTGCATTGCAGTCACAGGCGCATTGGATTGGTATTTTTGATGGGACTGATGCTTGTGTCGCGCCGGTCTATGCACCACATGACGCCATGCGCGACCCCCATATTGCCGCGCGGGGCCTCTGGCACGAGGATCAAGGCATGATTGCGCCGGCCCCTGCGCCGCGGTTTTCAAATTTCAACCCTGCACCGGCCGAGATCCCGCAACGGGATGGGGATCGCGTACAGATATTGGCGCGACTTTCCTCTGGTCGTGCCGACGTCAAGCAAACTTAGCCAAACAAACCTAAAGGACACATTATGCCATCTGCCCAAGTTCAGACATTGGATCATATTCTGCAGTCGCGGTTTTCGTGTCGTGGATATTTGCCCAAGCCGATCGACCGCGAAACGATCGAAGCAATCGTTCGTATGGCACAACAGGTCCCCAGTTGGTGCAATTCGCAACCTTGGATGGTGCATTTGTTATCGGCACAGGCGCGCGATCAGTTATCGGACAAATTGGTGCGCGCGGCCCAAACACGCGCAGGCCAGCCCGATATCGCATTTCCCGACCGCTACAGTGGCGTTTATAAACAACGTCGCTCGGTCTGCGGGTGGCAGTTGTATGATGCCGTGGGTGTCACCAAAGGCGACCGCGCAGGCAGTGTTGCGCAGATGATGGAAAATTACCGGTTTTTCGGCGCACCCCATGTGGCGATTATTTCAACACCCAAAGAATTGGGCACTTATGGGGCCGTGGATTGCGGCGCCTTTGTCAGCGCCTTTACGCTGGCGGCACAGGCGCATGGGGTCAGCAGTATTCCGCAGGCCGCGGTTGCTGAGATGTCGGATGAGGTGCGTTGCGTGATTGGATTGCCCCAAGATCGCGATGTGTTATGTGCGATTTCGTTCGGGTATCAGGACCCTGATCATCCGGCAAATGGTTTTCGCACGCAACGTGCGCCGTTGTCCGAGGTCCTGATAGATGTTGATGGGTCGTAGCTTGTCGCCTTAGGTTTTTGCTGCGACGATGATCACTTCGACTTTGTGGTGTTCGGTGGCCAGCGCAGATTCCCCTGTTGCGCGAGCTGGGGTTTGACCCTGTGGTACCCAAGCATCCCAAACCGCATTCATTTCGCCAAAATCATCCATGCTGGCCAGCCATATTTGTGCGGATAGAATTTGTGTTTTGTCTGAACCGCAGTCTGCCAACAGCCGGTCCACATTGGCCAAAATGGTTTTGGTCTGATCTGTGACGCTGTCGCCTGGTGTGCCCACTTGGCCAGCAAGGTAGATAGTGTCGCCGTGGATGACTGCTTGAGACATACGAGGGCCTGTTTCTAATCGTGTTATTTGTGACATTACGGTTTCCTGATATTGGGGTGACGTTTCGCAAAATAATAATAACACTTTGTATATATCAATTGCATGCCAAGGCACAACTGAGAGGTTTGCAAATCGACACCGAATGGTGCGTGTGTGGCAGGTGTTGCGGTGTGAGTATTTTTGCAAAAATGAAAGACAGGCTGCGAAAATGGGCAAAACGGCGCAAAGGGTGCAAGTTTCTGGTGGCTAATGCTTGCAGCGCGGCGCGGGCAGGGGTAAACGAGGTGCAGAAAAAATGGAGCCAAACATGTCGATCACAACCGAGACCGCAGCTAAAGTTGCGAAATTGGCGCGTATCCGCGTAGAAGATGATGCTCTGCCCGCTTTGGCGCAGGAGTTTAATAACATTCTTGGATTTATTGAGCAGCTCAATGAGGTGGATGTTGAGGGTGTAGAGCCCATGACATCTGTGACCCCGCAGCGGTTAAAGCGGCGTGTGGATGATGTGACAGATGGCAGTCAGCAGGACAAAGTGTTGAAGAATGCGCCCGATGCGCGTGAAGGATTTTTTGCAGTGCCGAAGGTAGTTGAATAATGAGCGATTTGAATAAATTGACAATTGCTGAGGCCCGCGATCATTTGCGCGCCAAAGAGATTACAGCGCAAGAGCTGACGCAAAGCTGTTTGTCGGCGATCGACGGTGCGGATGCTTTGGGCGCCTTTGTGCATAAGACGCATGATTTGGCGATGACACAGGCGCAGGCTGCCGATGATCGGTTGGCGGCAGGGGATGCGCCCGATATGTGCGGCATTCCTTTGGGGATCAAAGATCTGTTTTGTACAAAGGGTGTGGACAGCCAAGCGGCCAGCCGCATTTTGCAGGGGTTCAAGCCCGAATATGAAAGCACGGTGAGCCAAAAGCTGTTGGATGCGGGCACCATCATGTTGGGCAAGCTGAACATGGACGAATTCGCCATGGGCAGTTCGAATGAGACATCGGTTTATGGCAATGCAGTAAACCCGTGGAAAGTCGATGATCGCGCGTTAACACCGGGTGGATCGTCGGGGGGATCGGCATCGGCTGTTGCGGCAGATTTATGTTTGGCCGCGACCGGCACAGATACCGGTGGATCCATTCGTCAGCCTGCTGCATTTACCGGTATTGTGGGGATCAAGCCCACCTATGGCCGGTGTTCGCGTTGGGGGGTTGTCGCCTTTGCATCGTCGTTGGATCAGGCGGGTCCTATGACCAAAACAGTGCGCGATTCTGCCATTATGCTAGAGGCGATGTGTGGACATGATCCCAAAGACAGCACCAGTGCGGATTTGCCGGTCCCGAATTTTGAGGCGATGTTGACCGGCGATATTCGCGGCAAGAAAATTGGTATACCCAAAGAATACCGTATGGACGCAATGCCGGCCGAGATTGAAGCGCTGTGGTCCCAAGGGGCAGATATGCTGCGCGATGCAGGGGCCGAAATTGTCGATATCAGCCTGCCGCATACAAAATACGCCTTGCCTGCCTATTATGTGATTGCGCCTGCCGAGGCATCGTCGAATTTGGCGCGTTATGATGGTGTACGGTTTGGTCATCGTGCGTCATTGGCTGCAGGTGATGGCATTACCGAAATGTACGAAAAAACCCGCGCCGAAGGATTCGGTCCAGAGGTTCAGCGCCGTATCATGATCGGTACCTATGTGTTGTCGGCTGGGTTTTACGATGCCTATTACAACCGTGCGCGTCGTGTGCGTACATTGATCAAGAAAGATTTCGAAGATGTCTTTGCCAATGGTGTCGATGCGATTTTGACACCTGCGACCCCATCAGCGGCATTTGGCCTGGGGGAAATGACCGATGCTGATCCGGTGCAAATGTATCTAAACGATGTGTTTACGGTCACGGTGAATTTGGCAGGGTTGCCAGGTATATCTGTGCCAACTGGTCTGGACAGCGCCGGTTTGCCGCTGGGATTGCAATTGATCGGTCGCCCATGGGAAGAGGGTGATTTGCTAAATACCGCCTATGCGTTGGAACAGGCCGCAGGATTTGTAGCCAAGCCGCAAAAGTGGTGGTAAACCTTTTCAACGATGCAAGGGGGTAAGGGTATGCAAAAACGGGTAATTGGATTGGCATTTGTGGCATTGATGGGCTGTACACAGGCGCCCAATGATAGCTATACGTCACAAATGGATGATCGCTTGCGTGATGCGCAATTGCAGGGTTTGCCTGCCCCACAACAGGTGTCTGAACAGCCGTTGGATATGGGGCCAGTGATCAGCCAGAAACAAACCGCAACGCCAACAATTGCGGACGCTCCTGCGGTAGGATCGGCAAGCTTTAAAAACCCGGGCCTGTCTGACGAGCAAAGCTTTGATGCGGTTTCTGATCGCCAAACGATCGAAAGCGATGCAGAGCGCTTGGAACGTAATCGTGCCCTGTATACGGTGATTGAACCGACTGCTGTGCCGCGCAGGCCAGGGTCGCAAATCCCCAATATCGTTGCATATGCGTTGCAAACCAACAATCCCTTGGGCGAGCCACTTTATAAACGCGGCATTTTCGCGACCCAAGCACGCTTTGATCGCAACTGCGCAAAATTCACCTCGGATGCAGCTGCACAAGAGGCGTTTTTGGCGGCGGGTGGTCCAGAAAAAGACGGGCGTGGTCTGGATCCTGATGGGGACGGATATGCCTGCTACTGGGATCCGCGGCCATTTCGGCGCGCGATTCAGTCGTCACAGCCCAGATCTGAATGAAAATAATTCCGCACGCATCGCCAAATTTTACAGAACGGCGGGGCGCTGGCAGGCCGCATATGGTTGTGTTGCACTATACCGCTATGGATAGTGCCGCAGCGGCCTTGGAACGATTATGCACATCCGAATTTCAGGTCTCGGCGCATTACTTGATCGATCAATCTGGCCAAGTGTTTGAAATGGTCCACCCCGATATGCGCGCCTGGCATGCAGGCCAATCATTTTGGGCGGGCGAACATGATATTAATTCTGTGTCAATTGGGATTGAGCTGTGCAATCAAGGTGTGCATCCCTATCCCTTTGCGCAAATGGCGGCCTTGCAGAGCGTGCTCGCCAATCTTTGTGCCCAATACGATATTGATCCCCGCCAGGTCTGGGGTCATTCGGATGTGGCAATGGGGCGTAAAACGGATCCTGGACGACGATTTGATTGGCGCGGGCTGTGGTGGGCGGGCTTTGGCCTTTGGCCTCGTGCAGCTGCACCCATTGTGCCACTGAACGAAAACCAATTCATGGAAAACGCAGCTAGGATCGGCTATGATCACGCAGCTGGGCTTGATGCGGTGCTGGCCGCTGTGCGATTGCACTTTGCTCCGATGCGCACTGGGCCGCTTGACGCAGTCGACTGTACTCTCGTCCATGATCTGGCCACACAAATCAATGGTTGACGGCGTGCGCAGTTCCCCGTACTGCGACAGCACGCGGTGGGCTGGATGACCGCGGGGATTACCCCGAGGAAAGTCCGGACTCCACAAAGCTACGGTGCCAGGTAACGCCTGGGCGGGGCAACCCGACGGAAAGCGCCACAGAAATGAAACCGCCTGCGGTCCACGCAGGTAAGGGTGAAACGGTGGAGTAAGAGCCCACCGGGGATCTGGCAACAGATACCGCATGGCAAGCCCCACCAGGAGCAATGCCAAATAGGAACCTTGCGCAGGTTTGATCGGGTAACCGATATCTCTGCACGATTGCTTTGGTCGAAAGGTTCGGGTTGGCAGCTAGAGGTCTGCAAGCGATTGCTGACTTAGATGAATGGTCATCCAAGGGGACAACCCCTGGACAGAATCCGGCTTATAGGCCCACCGCGCATATTTTTGTCCAAAATAACCGAATGCCTGTTGACTCGGACGCCATCTCCGTTAAAAGGCATGGCTCATAGGAATTCGCGGGCAACCCATACGCCCGCCGCAGGAGATGTAAAATGGCGAAGCCAACCACGATTAAAATCCGCCTGAACTCGACCGCGGGCACTGGCCACTTCTACGTGACCAAGAAAAACGCGCGCACCATGACCGAAAAAATGGTTGTGCGTAAATATGACCCCGTTGTTCGCAAGCACGTCGAATACAAAGAAGGCAAAATCAAGTAAATTCACTTGATAACTAATGCAAAAGGCCGCGTATCATACGCGGCTTTTTTTATTTCAGTTTTGCGAAAATACTCTGGGGGAATTGTTCAAAATTACAATTTTGAACAAGGGGGCAACGCCCCAGAACCAGATGCTCAAAAACGCTCACTCCAAAAATACGAAAGGGGCCGCAAACTGCGACCCCTTTATGGTTGTCTTCTAGCCGGTGATTATTCGCGGTTGCCCAAAAACTGCAACAAGAACATGAACAAGTTCACGAAATCCAGATACAGCTGCAACGCGCCAAAGATTGCCGATTTCTCCAACCAAGCAACATCACCATGCTGGGCATGCGCGATGTACGTGTTTTTGATGTTTTGTGTGTCATACGCGGTAAGACCTGCAAAAATCAAAACACCCAAAGCGGAAATTGCAAAGTGGATGGCGGGCGAACCCAGGAAATAATTCACGATTGATGCAACAATCAGACCAATTACACCCATAATCAGGAACGATCCCCAACCGGAAATGTCTTTCTTGGTTGTATATCCCCACAGCGATAGGCCGGCAAATGCGATCGCTGTAATCAAGAATGTCTGTACAATCGAAAACGATGTATAGACCAAAAAGATCGAGCTAAGTGACGCACCCATCAGTGCGGCATAGACATAGAAAAACAATTGCGCACCTGCAGCTGATGTCCGCTGCGCAACCGCGCCAAAGGCAAATACCATTCCCAACGGGGCCAGCATGACCACCCATTTCAACGGGGATGTGTATAATGCAACCCCCAGACCGGTCAGCAATGTGCCGTTTTGCATCTGCGCTGCTGCACTTGCTGGATCTGTAGTTACGGCCAATCCGGCCAAGGCCCATGCCGCCAATGCAGTGATGATCAGACCGACCGACATTGTGCCGTATACTTTATTCATGTGGGCGCGCAGCCCCTCATCAATCCGTGTGGCACGTGCGCCAGCTGCGGACCGTAATGATTCAAATTGTGCCATTTTAGCCTCCGATTACTTGGGAAGCCTACTTCCCATACTGCTACTGATATTGGGAATGCTCTCCCAATATTCAAGATATTTTGTCACGAATTCCTGAAGTTTACATCAATTTTTTGTGCGCAGGAACGGAATTAGTCAATCGTGATCACCACTTTGCCAGTTGATTTGCGCGCCTTTAGAAAATCTAATCCCTTTTGCGCCTCGGTCAATGGGAATGTGGCGCTGATATGTGGGGTTAATTTGCCCTGTTGATACCAGTCACTTAGTTTTGCCAAACTGTCGGTGATAACGTGGGGTTTGAATTTCAGATATCCACCCCAATAAAATCCCTCAACTGTGATATTTTTGACCAACAGGTGGTTTGCCGGTATCTGCGGGACTGACCCACTGGCAAATCCGATCACGATGATGCGTGCCTCGGGGCGACAGGCGCGAAAGGCTGCCTTGAATTGGTCGCCGCCCACGGGGTCATATACGACGTCGACGCCGCCTAATGCTTTTAACTGTGCCAGCAGATCATCTTGGGTCGCGTCAATGACGTGATCTGCGCCGGCCTGTTTTGCAATGGCCAATTTTTCCGCACCACGTGCCACGGCGATGACGCGCGCGCCCATCAATTTGCCCAATTCAACCGCCGTCAGGCCCACGCCACCGGCCGCACCCAATACCAACAGGGTTTCGCCCGCCTGCAATTTGGCCCGATATTCCAGTGCAACGTGACTGGTGCCATAGGCAATTTGAAACGCTGCTGCGTCTTGGAACGACATGGCGTCTGGTATCACAACACAGCGATTGACGTCAAAACACCCCATTTCTGCCAACCCGCCTTGACCGCCAAATACGGTAACGCGGGTGCCTGGGGCTGGGCCATCCGTGTCCGGGCCCAATGCGTCGACCACGCCGGCCACCTCCATCCCCAAGGTAAAGGGCGGTGTTGGGGTATCTTGGTATGTGCCATCCTGCATTAAAATATCGGCAAAATTTAGTCCGCATGCCTTGATCTTGATGCCGATTTCGCCCATCTGTGGTTTGGGCGGCGCAATTGTTTCCAAATGTGGTAATGTTTCAAACGATGAAACGCGATATGCTTGCATGGGTGCCTCTTTTTGTGACAAGGTGCAATTGTGGGTTTAGTTTGTGTTAATTTATGGTGCAAATGTGATACTATCGCAACCTCTGGTGTAGGCATAGGCTACACTTCTTGCGATTGAACCTATACGTTTTAGTATTCGTATAAAGTTTGTGTTGTGTGTTATTGTATCTGTGGTTGAGTAACAGTTGACCGAGTGTGTTTTGGGCTTGGCAGGTCGTTTGTATGATAGCTTACGGCGTCTTCTAACTGTTTGGTAATTATTTCCCGCCTAAGATGCGGACAACGACAAAGGACAATAAAAAATGACCCATCCCGTTGATGTGCACGTTGGAAAACGCATCCGCCACCGTCGCTGGTTGGTTGGTATGACCCAACAACAATTAGCAGAGCAAGTAGGCATCAAATTCCAGCAAATCCAAAAATATGAAACTGGTGCGAACCGCGTCAGTGCATCGCGTTTGTGGGACATTTCACGCGCATTGCAGGTCTCGATCAGCTTCTTCTTTGAAGGGATTGAGGATCAAGTTGAGGGCGCCGATGCAAAAGAGGCACCAACAGATATCATGGCCGACAAAGAGGCATTGGATCTGATCCGTTCATACTATGCGATCCCAGAAAACCAACGTCGCCGGTTGTTCGATCTGGCACGTGTTCTTAGCGATGTTGCTTGATTTTTTGTGACGCGTGCCTTAGCCCTCATGCGTAATGTATGGGGGTACGATGTTACATAAGATATCTCAGTCAGAATATTCTGATATTTTAGAGGTTGCACATGAAATGGCCGACGCTGCCCGCGCGGCCATTTTGCCGTTGTTTCGATCAACAGTATTGAGCGCCGATAATAAATTGGCCCAAGGGTTCGATCCCGTGACCCAAGCTGATCGTGCGGCGGAACAGGCGATGCGGGATATATTAGCGCGGCGCCGTCCGCAGGACGCCATACTCGGCGAAGAGTTCGCGCAAAAATCCGGCACATCGCCATATCGGTGGGTCTTAGATCCCATTGATGGGACGCGCGCATTTTTATGTGGTGCGCCAACCTGGGGTGTGCTGATCGCATTGGAATATGACCAACAAGGCCCTGTGTTCGGTATGATTGATCAACCCTATACTGGCGAACGCTTCGCTGGATATGGTGACACAGCGTGGCTAAATACAATGCAGGGCAGCGTTGATTTGTCCACATCACAGCGGCAGAAATTGGATGACGCGATTTTATGCAGCACCTTTCCCGAAATCGGGACGCGTGACGAAAAACAGGCCTTTGATCAGGTGGCGCAGCGGTGCAAATTGATCCGGTACGGATTGGATTGCTACGCCTATGCGCTGTTGGCCGCGGGCCATATTGATCTGGTGATTGAGGCGGGGTTAAATGCCTATGACGTTCAGGCCCCCATTGCTGTTATTCAGGCCGCAGGCGGTGTTGTGACCAATTGGTCCGGCGGCCCTGCGCATGATGGTGGGCAAATTATTGCTGCAGCCAATCCTGTTTTGCACCGGCAAGCGATATCATTTTTACAACCCTATGCGGTGGGCTAGGCGATGACAGCAATTTTGATCCAGAATGCATCCTATGTTTTAACGATGGATGATGATCGGCGCGAATTATCGGGCGTGGATATATTGATTAAAAATGGTGCAATCGCAGATATTGGCACATCCTTGTCTGCACCTGCGGGGGCATCGATTGTGTCGGGCCGCGACTGCGTTGTGACCCCGGGTTTGGTCAACACCCACCACCATTTGTATCAAACGCTGACCCGCGCGGTGCCCGGGGCGCAGGATGCGCTGTTGTTTGGTTGGCTGCAGCGGCTTTATCCCATTTGGGCGCGCTTTGGTCCCGATGAAATGCGGGTGTCTGCCATGGTGGGGCTGGCTGAATTGGCCCTGTCGGGGTGCACTATGACATCGGATCATTTATATCTGTACCCGAATGGATCGCGGCTGGACGATACGATTGAGGCCGCGCAAACTGTGGGTCTGCGGTTTTTTCCAACCCGCGGCGCCATGAGCATTGGCGAAAGCGATGGCGGATTGCCCCCTGACAGTCTGGTCGAGGACGAAGACGCCATTTTAGAAGATTGCATCCGTGTCATTGATGCATTCCATGACCCTGACCCTGCCGCAATGGTGCGGGTTGGTATTGCGCCATGTTCGCCTTTTTCTGTGACGCGGGATTTGATGCGCAACGCAGCTCTGTTGGCGCGGGACAAAGGCGTGTTTTTGCATACCCATTTGGCCGAAAACGACGAAGATATCGCCTATTCCTTGGAAAAATTTGGCTGCCGTCCCGGGGAATATGCCCAAGATCTGGGTTGGACGGGATCCGATGTGTGGCATGCGCATTGCGTCAAATTGGATGATCGCGAAATCAAATTATTTGCGGGGACAAAAACGGGCGTGGCGCATTGCCCCTGTTCGAATTGCAGGCTGGGGTCGGGCATTGCGCCCGTGCGTGCAATGCGCGATGCAGGCGTGCCTGTGGGGCTGGGTGTGGATGGATCGGCCAGCAATGATTTGGGCAATCTGATGGACGAGGCGCGCCAGACCATGCTGTTGCAGCGTGTCCAAAATGGCGCAGATGCCATGAGCGCACGCGAAGCCTTGGAAATTGCCACCCGTGGCGGTGCTGATGTTTTGGGTCGTCCAGAATGCGGACGCATCGCGCTGGGCAAACGGGCTGATATCGCGATTTGGGATATAAGCGGGGTCGAAACTGCCGGCAGCTGGGATCCGGCTGCCTTGGTTTTGGCAGGCCCGAACAAGGCGCGGCATCTGATCGTGCAGGGCAAACAGATTGTGTCAGATTATCATTTGGTCACGATGGATTTACCCCGCGTGATCGAACAGCAAAACAAATTGGCCCAACGCTTGATGGATTAGGCGCGTTTTTCGCCCGCGATCCAACAGGCCGAAATGGCACGATCATCGCCCATCATAATCGTTGGGAAAATCGCCTGCCAAGGGTCATCAGCCTGCGCATATCGTTGGGCAATGGCTGGGGTCGATGCAAGATCAATGGCAATGATGTCGGCTTCGTTGCCGATGGTTAGGTTGCCGATTTTATCCTGCAGATGCAGGGATTGTGCCGATCCCACCGTGGCCAACCAAATCAAATGCGCTGGATGCAGCGCGGTGCCGCGCAACTGGCCAATTTCATAGGCGGCGGCCATGGTCCGCAACATTGAAAAATTTGAACCCGCGCCAGTGTCGGTGGCTAATCCTATCTTAACGCCCGCCGCGCGCAGCCCAGCGGTATCAAACAGGCCAGAACCGATAAAGGTGTTTGACGTGGGGCAATGCACCACGGCTGCGCCCACCTCGGCCAACCGGTCGATTTCGCGTGGCTCTAGATGAATGGCGTGGCCATAAATCCCACGCGACCCGAGCAGGCCATAGGTTTCGTAGGTGTCCAAATAATCCCGTACATTTGGAAACAGGCGCGCCACCCATTCGACTTCATCGGTTTGTTCGCTGATATGCGTTTGCATCAAACAGCTGGGATGTTCGGCCCATAACGCCCCCAATGCCGCCAACTGGTCCGGTGTTGAGGTTGGCGAAAATCGCGGCGTGATCGCATATGTGCCCCGCGCAATGCCATGCCAGCGGTGGATCAGGGTATTACTGTCATCAAATGCCAGCTGCGCGGTGTCGCGCAATTTGTCCGGCGCATTGCGATCCATACAGGTTTTGCCCGCCACGATGCGCATATTGCGCGACTGCGCCGCTTGGAAAATCGCATCCACACTTTGGGGATGGATCGTACAGAAACTTGCCACAGTGGTGGTGCCATGGTCCAATGCCAAATCCAAATATCGGCCTGCCACTGTTTTGGCATAGGCGGGATCATTGAATTTCATTTCTTCGGGAAAGGTATAGGAATTTAACCAATCTATCAGCCGCTTGCCCCAACTGGCGATCATACCTGTTTGGGGGTAATGCACATGGGCATCGATAAACCCTGCACAAATCAGGTGGTTTGGGTAATGTTGGACAGGACTGTTTGGATATGTTTTTGCAATCCGATCATAGGGGCCAACATCTTTGATTTGACCATTTTCAATGCAAACAGCGCCATCACAGTGTAGCTGCGTGGCAATTTCGGGCCTCACATCAAAGGGGTCGTCCACGAAATTCAGCGTCATCGCGCGCAGTATCTGCATTTTGTCCTCATCCGTTTTAAACCGGCCCACATTAGTCTGCAAATGGTGGTAGGTAAACCATAACTTTTGGCTGTGAACGCCACGTCGAATAGGGTACATATCCCCCAAACCAAGGAGGCTGTGATGCAAGACGATTCCCAATCCCATTTGTCTGACGCAGACTTTGCAGCCGATGATTACGCATTAGATCGCAAAACGGTGTCCGCGGTCATGGACGCGGTTGATGCCCAAGATCGCGATACCTTGGTCGCATTGATGGATCCGCTGCACCCTGCCGATATTGCTGACCTTTTGGAACAGATGGACGGCGGCACGCGCCGCGCGGCTGTATCGCTTTATGACAAAGAGTTTGATGGCGATATCTTGTCGGAACTGGATGATGGTCTGCGCCAAGAAATCATCAGCTATCTGCGTCCCGATGTCCTGATCGAGGCGGTGCGTGATCTGGAATCAGATGACGTCGTCGATCTGATCGAAGACCTTGAAAGCGAAAACCAAACGGCTGTTTTGGACGCGCTGGATGACAGCGATCGTTTGGCCGTTGAACAATCGCTGAAATATCCCGAATATTCTGCGGGCCGTTTGATGCAGCGCGAAATTGTGATGGCCCCCGAACATTGGAATGTTGGGCAGGCGATTGATTTTTTGCGAAATTCAGATGAATTGCCGGAACAGTTCTATCACGTCGTCTTGGTCGATCCGCGCATGCATCCTGTGGCGAATGTGACCTTGGGCAAATTAATGTCATCGAAACGGTCCGTCCCCTTGGTCGATCTGGCCGAAGATATTTTCAAGGTGATCCCAGTAAACCAAGACTGGTCTGAAATTGCCTATGCCTTTAATCAATACCACTTGATTTCGGCACCCGTGATTGATGAACTGGATCGGTTGGTTGGTGTTATTACAATTGATGACGCCATGACCGTCATGGACGAAGAACACGAAGAAGACATCCTGCGTCTTGCCGGTGTTGGCGAAGAAAGTAGCCTGTCAGACAGTGTGATCCGCACCACACGGCAACGCCTGCCGTGGTTGGCTGTGAATCTGGTCACTGCGATTTTGGCATCTATCGTCATTTCCCTATTTGAGGTGACAATCCAACAATTCGTGGCGCTGGCCGTTTTGATGCCAATCGTTGCGTCCATGGGGGGCAACGCAGGCACCCAAAGCTTGACCGTTGCCGTACGCGCCATCGCAACCAAAGATTTGACGGGATCGAACGTCTGGCGTGTTATTCGCCGTGAAATTTTGGTGGGGGCCATCAATGGTGCCGTTTTCGCAATTCTGATGGGAATTGTCGGTTTGATTTGGTTTGACTCACTGGTTCTGGCCTATGTGATTGCTGTGGCTATGGTCGTCAATTTGGTGGTTGCGGGGCTGGCGGGTACAGGTATTCCGATTGTGTTGGAAAAACTGAATATTGACCCTGCCTTGGCCTCGGGGGCCTTTGTGACTACGGTGACTGACGTGGTTGGATTTTTCGCCTTTCTTGGGCTGGCTGGATGGTGGCTGCTATGACGCTAGAGGATCAGAAAACACAGGCGCGCCGTGCGGCATTTGCCCGCCGTAAACAGGCGCATACCGCTGATATTGGCGCATCTTGTGGGGTGTTGTCGTCGTTTTTGGCCGGACATCGGGGCGTGTCGGTGGCCGGATACATGCCCATTCGTACTGAAATTGACCCGCTGCCTGCCATGGCAGAATGTGCCGCGCATGGGGATGTGGGTGTCCCCGTTATTCTGGCCCAAGCGCAGCCATTGAAATTTTCCAAATGGACGCCCGATTGCGTGATGGTCGATGGCCCCTTTGGTGCATCAATCCCGCAGGTGAATGATTTTTTTATTCCTGAAATTGTGATTGTGCCACTGGTGGCCTTTGACGATGCGGGGGGGCGTTTGGGCTATGGTGGTGGATTTTATGATCGCACGTTGGAATTGCTGCGCGCAAATGGTCCTGTTTTGACGATTGGCTTTGCCTATGACGCCCAGCAGGCCGATCAACTGCCGCTAGAGCCGACAGACCAGCCATTGGATATGATTATCACCGAAAGCCGGATTATTGAATTTAGCCGTTGATTGCACGGTCTTGCGCTTTGGCGGAACTGGGCCTAGGGATATGGCATGAAGATATTATTCCTAGGCGATGTCATGGGCCGCGCGGGGCGCGATGCAATCGTGGCAAATTTGAAACAGATGCGCAGCGATTGGCGCGTTGATTTCGTCATTGTAAACGCTGAAAATGCGTCCAACGGTGCGGGTCTGACTGAACCTCATGCCAAACTGATCCTTGAAGCAGGCGCCGATTGCGTCACCTTGGGCGATCATGCCTTTGATAAAAAGGACATGCTGAGTTACATCGAACAAGACACCCGCATTATCCGGCCATTGAATTTTGCCAAAAACGCCCCTGGTCGCGGGGCGCGCATTTTTTCCGATACGCGTGGGCGCAAAATATTGGTGGCGCAGGTTTTGGGGCAGGTGTTTATGAAACGCGCCTATGATGATCCCTTTAGCGCGGTGGATCAAATTTTGCGCAACCATCCCTTGGGCGGTCAGGTCCAAGCGATTGTATTGGATATCCACTGCGAAGCGACCTCTGAAAAAATGGCCATGGGTCATTTCTGCGATGGGCGTGCATCGCTGGTCGTGGGGACACATACCCATGTCCCAACAGGGGACGCGATGATTTTGTCCAAGGGTACAGGGTATCAAACCGATGCAGGTATGTGTGGTGATTATAACAGCGTGATTGGAATGGATCCCGCCGAACCCCTGCGCCGATTTGTGACGGGGATGACAAAAACACGCTTTGAACCTGCAATGGGTCCTGCCACCCTGTCAGGGGTTTTGGTTGAAACCGACGACAAAACAGGCAAAGCCCTGTCGATACAGATGATCCGCCATGGCGGTAAATTGGAACAATCTGCCCCATGATCCAGCGGTTTTGGCCCTATCTTGTTTTGATCCTGTTGGGGGCAGGGTGGGGGGCGTCGATCCCATTGACCAAAATTGCTGTGTCCACCGGTCATCAAGAATTTGGATTAATTTTTTGGCAACTGGCAATTATGTCGGTGCTGTTGTCCGTGGTCGTGGTACTGCGTGGCAAACCCGTGCAGATCGGTTTGCCATCGATTAGGTTGTTTGCGATTGTGGCCTTGGTGGGCACTGTGTTGCCCAATACGGCATCCTACACTGCGGCCGTTCATCTGCCTGCGGCCTTTATGGCGATCTTGATTGCCACGGTTGCGATGTGGGCGTTTCCGATTGCCATCGCAATGGGGCAGGATCAGTTTTCGTGGAAACGTTTGTCGGGGCTGATTATCGGGCTGATTGCCGTTGTATTACTGGTGGCCCCAAGCGCCAGTTTCCCAGACAGATCGGTGTTGTGGTTTGTCCCCATCGCCTTGATCGCCCCATTTTTCTATGGGATCGAGGGGAATTATATTTCAAAATTCGGCACCTTGCACCATGGGCCAATTGAAACGCTATTGGGTGCCTCGGTGGTGGGGTGGATTATTGTTACACCCGCCGCCATCGTCACCGGGCAGGTTTTTAACCCCTTGGCCAATTTTGGGGCGGCGGAATTGGCTCTGCTTGCGACCAGCCTGATTCATGCAATTGTGTACACCAGCTATGTCTGGTTGGTGGGCCGCGTTGGATCGGTCTTTGCGGCCCAAGTCAGCTATATGGTTACCATTTTTGGCGTCTGTTGGTCCATTTTGTTTCTGGGCGAAGAACAATCCCCCTATCTTTGGGCCTCACTTGTTTGCATGATGGCAGGCATGAGCTTGGTGCAGACGCGTTCAAAGGACACATGATGTTGCCTGAATTTTTTACATCTGCAGATGTGGCGCCCTATGTGGCGATTGCCGTTGTCTTGGCAATGTTTGTGATGTTTATCCGCGAAACCTATCCGACCGAGGTGGTCGCGCTGGGCGGGGTGTCGGTGTTACTGGCCACGGGGGTTTTGCCCTATGATGCTGGATTGGCGGTTTTGTCGAACCCCGCGCCATGGACCATTGCGGCGATGTTTTTGGTAATGGGGGCCTTGGTGCGGACGGGGGCATTAGATGCCTTTACCGTTTTTGCAGATGCACAGGCCAAAACGCACCCAAAACGCGCGATTGCAATGATGATGGGGTTTGTGGTTTTGGCATCGGCCATCGTTTCAAACACACCGGTCGTTGTGGTTATGATCCCTGTGTTTGTGCAGCTGGCGCGCACATTGGGGCTGGCATCGTCGAAATTGCTGATCCCTTTGTCCTATGCGGCGATTATGGGGGGGATGCTGACCCTGATCGGCACATCCACGAACCTGTTGGTCGATGGTGTTGCCCGCGCCCAAGGATTACAACCCTTTGGTATTTTTGAAATCACACCGGTTGCCATTGTAGTCGTGATTTGGGGCATGATTTATCTGCGCTTTGTCAGCCCGTTTTTGTTGCCAGATCGCGACAGTATGGCCAGCCTGTTGTCAGACAAATCGAAAAAGAAATTTTTTACCGAGGCGGTGATTCCGCCGGAATCTGCCTTGATTGATCAGCCTGTGACCGATGTTGCCCTGTTCAAACGCGACGGGGTGCGGTTGATTGATGTGATCCGTGGCGATGCATCGCTGCGGCGCAATATGCAAGATGTAGTTTTGCAATCTGGCGACCGCGTTGTGTTACGCACAAAGATGGCCGAATTGCTAAGCCTGCAACAAGACAAAAGCCTGCGCCCCGTCGATCAGGTATCGGCTGTTGAAACCACCACGGTCGAGGTGCTGATCACCCCCGGTTGTCGGATGGTGGCACGCAGTTTGGGCGCCCTGCGTTTGCGCCGTCGCTATGGGGTGTATCCACTGGCGGTACATCGGCGTAACCAAAACATTGGTCGCCAGCTGGATGATTTAGTGGTGCAGGTGGGCGATACATTGTTGCTTGAGGGCGCGCCCGAGGATATTCAACGACTGGCCGCTGATATGAATATGGTGGATGTGTCAAAACCCACATCCCGTGCATATCGCCGTGGGCATGCCCCAATTGCTGTGCTGGCGCTGTTAGGGATTGTTGTGTTGGCCGCGCTGGGTCTGGCCCCCATTTTCATGCTTAGCATTCTGGCGGTTTCTATCATTTTCCTGACCCGCTGCATCGACGCGGATGAGGCATTTGATTTTATCGAAGGACGGCTTCTGGCGATGATCTTTGCCATGCTGGGCATTGGCGCGGGGTTGGAACATTCTGGCGCGGTCCAGATCATTGTTGATGTCCTGGCGCCCTATATTTCGTTGCTGCCTGGGGTGTTGATCATTTGGGCGATCTATTTGCTGACGTCTGTATTGACAGAAATGGTATCGAATAATGCGGTGGCCGTTGTTGTGACGCCCATTGCCATTGGTTTGGCGCAGGCGATGGGCGTGGATCCGCGACCCTATGTTGTGGCGGTGATGGTGGCGGCATCGGCATCCTTTGCCACACCGATTGGATACCAAACGAATATGCTGGTTTATGGACCGGGCGGCTATCGGTTTACCGATTTTCTGCGGGTGGGTATTCCGCTGAACCTAAGTATTGGGATCATTGTTTCTGTTATGATTCCTTATGTCTTTCCGCTGTAGGGGGGCTTGCCCCGACGCGCGGGCGGGCTTAATAAGGGCAAAATTCATTTTTCGGAGGATACCATGGCAGGCCATTCAAAATGGGCGAACATTCAACACCGCAAAGGGCGGCAGGATGCGGCGCGGTCAAAGTTGTTTTCAAAGCTGTCAAAAGAAATCACAGTTGCTGCGAAAATGGGCGACCCTGATCCAGAAAAAAACCCGCGTCTGCGGTTGGCCGTAAAAGAGGCGAAATCAAATTCCGTTCCCAAGGATGTGATCGAACGTGCAATTAAAAAATCCGCCGCTGGCGATGGCGACGATTACGAAGAAATCCGTTACGAAGGCTATGGACCCAACGGGGTTGCCATTATTGTCGAGGCCATGACCGACAATCGCAATCGCACAGCGTCCAACGTACGATCCACATTTTCGAAAAATGGCGGGAACTTGGGCGAAACAGGTTCAGTTGGGTTCATGTTCGAACGCAAGGGCGAAATTACCTATGGTCCCGATGCAGGGGATGCCGACACAGTCATGATGGCCGCAATAGAAGCCGGCGCCGAGGATGTCGAATCCTCGGATGATGGGCATGTCATTTGGTGTCAGGACACGGACCTGTCAGATGTGGCCAACGCCTTGGAACAGGAATTGGGCGAAAGCCAATCGACCAAATTGGTGTGGAAACCCACCACAACAACCGAGCTAGACCTAGATGGTATGCGCGGTTTGATGAAATTGATCGATGCGCTTGAAGACGATGATGACGTCCAGCGCGTCACATCCAATTTCGAAGCATCAGATGATGTGATGGACCAATTGTAAAAATACATGCGATATTTTGAATGGGGCGCAGATTGTCTGCGCCTCATTCATTTTTGGGCGTAAACTATCATTATAACTGAAATTTAATTCACGCTTGACGCCGAATTTTTGCTAATTTCTTCTCAAATTGAATTAATATTTTTTTGCTAATACGCTGATTGTTAATGAAAATAATGAACAATCCTTGTTTTTACTTAAGTCATGATGCGGTCCGAAAGAAAAAGTTGAAAATATTACTTTAGTTTGATTTATTGTCCTTACGAGAACAAATAAATGCGGGTCTAACTATGTCATCTCAAAGATATTTAAACGTCGCGCAGCTGCGCGAATTGCTACATGGTATGGAACATGATTTAGGTTTGGGTCATCTGACGCAAAACGAAAAGGATGTGTTTTACGCCGTGCAACTGGTAATTTCGGCCAAAGACGGGATTGCCAGATCCGAAGATATCAAAAACCATGAATTATCCAAAAGCATTACACAACCCACCTTTCACCGAAGTTTGAAGAGTTTGGTTGATAAGGGACTGTTGGCGCATGCGCCGAATACCAAGGCGGGATCCTATGTGAACCCCGAACCTCTTTCCCAGCGTCAGGCCGTTCAATTGGCAGCCGTGATCTAGTGGTTTGAAAGAATAGAACTATACGCAACATCTGTTGCATGCTAAAACGCCCCAGCTACACAGGGGCGTTTTTTTAATGGGCAGTTTGGTCTCCGGTTTTTTACTTGGGTTTTCATTGATTTTGGCCATTGGGTCGCAAAATGCCTTTGTATTGCGGGCTGGGCTTGCGCGGAAATTTGTACTGCCGATTGTTTTGACCTGCGCTGTGTCGGATGCGCTCTTGATCGTTGCAGGCGTTTCGGGGTTGGGCGCATTGATCCACCAAATGCCTGACTTAATAACCGCCATTCGATATTTTGGGGCAACGTTTTTGGTCGTTTATGGGGTCCGATCATGGATCGCGGCGCTGCGGCCATCGGATGGTTTGACTGCAGACGGTGTTTTGAACACGCAACGACAGGCGATTGTCACATGTTTAATGTTCACATGGTTAAACCCCCATGTTTATCTGGATACAGTCGTGCTGTTGGGATCAATTTCTCAGACCCATGATAATCCTGCCTTATTTGCGGTTGGGGCTACATTGGCCAGTTTCTTCTTTTTCTTTTCCTTGGGGTTTGGGGCACGGTTATTGGCACCACTGTTTTCAGTACCGCGGGCGTGGCAACTATTGGATTTCGTGATTGGCATCATCATGTTCAGCCTTGCCTATATGTTGATACGGGGGGTGTGATGGCACAGCAACCCACCCGACCGACCAATACATTGATGGGTGTGTTTTGGATGGTTGTCACAGGGATCATGTTTGTTTGCGTGACGGCGGGGGTCAAATTTGTTGATGGCCGTGTGCCTGCAGGTCAGGCGGCATTTTTGCGCTATGCTTTGGGTTTGGTGTTGCTGATTCCGATGCTGAAACATCTGTCCATGTCGGATTTTACGAAATCCAATCTGACCCTGCTGGGGTTGCGGGGGATTGTGCATGGGATTGCCGTAAATTTGTGGTTCTATGCTATGTCCGTCATTCCCATGGCAGATGTGACGGCCATGAACTATATGACCCCTGTTTATGTGACGATTGGGGCGGCATTGTTTTTGGGCGAAACGCTGGCGCTGCGACGGATCATTGCGATTGGGGTGGCTTTGATTGGGGCCTTTATTATTCTGCGGCCCGGATTTCGGGATGTGTCATCGGGACATTTGGCCATGTTGGCGACATCGCTGGGATTTGCGGGATCCTATCTGATTGCCAAACGTGTGTCTGGGTACCTGCACCCCTCGGTCGTGGTCGTGGCGCTGTCGATTTTGGTGACAATCGTTTTGGCCCCTTTGGCATGGTGGGTTTGGGTGCCGCCATCTGCCGTGGACGTGATGTTATTGTTCGCGGTCGCGTGTTTCGCCACAGTTGGGCATTATACCATGACACTGGCCTTTGCCGCGGCCCCTGTGACGGTGACACAGCCGGTCACATTTTTGCAATTGATCTGGGCCGTTGCAACGGGGGCCATTATTTTCGCAGAAGCGGTGGACCTGTGGGTGATTGTGGGGGCAGGGCTGATTATGGTCGCCATTTCCTTTATGACGTGGCGCGAAGCGCAGTCGCGCAAACGGGTTGTAACCCCCCATGTCCAATCGGAACACCCAAGGGTAAAGTGATTAATTTTTAGGCGTTTTTGTCTGGGTCGGAAAAAGTTTCCCATTATGGTGATGATTTGACTAACCTCAGCCAATAAACGTACGTTGCTGAGACTATGTTAAAACTTGATCACATCGTTATCGCCGCTGAATCCTTGTCACAAGGGGTCGACTATATTCAAAATCTCTTGGGCGTTCAGATGACGTCCGGTGGGAAACATGCGGCCTTTGGCACGCATAACGCGCTGCTATCGTTAGGGGACGCGTATCTTGAGGTGATCGCCATTGATCCTGATGCCCCCAAACCAGCCCATGCGCGTTGGTTTGGATTGGATACGTTTTCTGGCCCGCCGCGGTTATCCAACTGGGTGCTGCAAACCGATAAACTGCGTCGTCTGATTGGCAAAACCTTGATCGGTACGGGCGATATGATGACAGTATCGCGTGATGATTTGACGTGGCAAATCACGGTCCCCAAATCGGGGCATTTGCCGCTGGATAATTGTGCGCCGGCAGTGATCGACTGGATGGGGGCGGATCATCCCGTGACGCGATTGTCCGATGTTGGCTGCCGATTGACCAATTTGCAGATCGAACACCCCCATGCAATTTCGTTGAAATCGTTTCTGATGGGCGCATTTTCGGACCCGCGGTTGGTTGTGCGTGGGGGTGAACGGGGTGGCATGTCTGCCACATTGGAATGCCCGAATGGAACTGTCACACTGTCATAACGCTTTTGTGAAATTTCGGCCCAAAGGGCGCAATTCGCTGTTGACCCGATGGGTTTCGTGTTAGACGGGATCCGTTATGTCAATTTGGACCAAAATATCCCAAGCGTTGTCCGCGCTGGCCAATGGTGAAAGCCTATCGGCTGTCTTTGACCGACTGCGCACACCGCCAGAGCGGACCATTGCCTTTACCATTGCGGTGATCGCCCTTGGTGCGAAAATGGCCAAGGCTGATGGACGTGTCACCCGTGACGAAGTCACGGCCTTTCGCCAAGTATTTCAAATCCCAAGCCAAGATCAAGATCATGCCGCGCGGGTATTTAATTTGGCGCGCCAAGATGTGGCAGGTTATGATATCTATGCCCGCCGAATTGGGGCGATGTTCGGGGCAGGGCACCAGACATTGCGCGATTTGTTAGAGGGGTTGTTTTACATCGCCATTGCGGATGGGACATATCATCCACAAGAAAACACATTTTTGGCAGAAGTTGCCAAAATATTTGGCATAAGTGGGCCGGAATTCGAAAGATTGCGCACGACCTTTGTGCCCGATGCTGCGCCTGATCCCTATTGTGTTTTGGGGATTGATCCAACAGATGACCCCGCGATTATTCGCGCCGCCTATCGCAGGTTGGCACGTGAATATCACCCCGATCAATTGATTGCGCGCGGACTGCCCCAAGAGGCAATTACACTGGCTGAGCGCAAAATGGCACAGATCAATGATGCCTATGATCACCTCCGCAAGGGGCGTTGATTTTATATGCGGATCGCCACCTATAACGTCGAATGGTTTAACGCGCTGTTCGATGATGACGCGATGTTGCTGGTCGATCAGCGTTGGTCTGGCCGCTATAACGTCACGCGACAGGATCAGATTGCTGCGCTGGGTGTTGTGTTCGCGGCCCTTGATGCCGATGTGATTTTACTGGTTGAGGCCCCAGATCACAGCACAGATCGCAGCACGATTTCCGCATTACAACAGTTTTGCGCCCACTTTGGGCTGCGCACCAATGCCGGCGTGATGGGGTTTGCCAATGAAACCCAGCAGGAATTGGCGATTTTGTATGATCCCAAATTATGTTCAATCACCCATACCCCCCATGCCAGCCCAACAGCGCCGCGATTTGACGGCAGCTTTGACATTGATTTGGATATTGATGCGCGGCTAGATCGGGTACAATTTTCAAAACCACCGTTGGAAACACAGGTGCAATTGGCCACTGGCAGCGTACTGGACTTGATCGGTGTGCATCTGAAATCCAAGGCCTCCCATGGTGCGCGTAATCTGCAAGAGGCGATGCAGCAATCCATCAAAAATCGCCGCAAACAATTGGCGCAGGCGATTTGGTTGCGCCGGCGTATTTCCGACCGTTTGGCGGCGGGTGCTGATATGATTGTCTTGGGCGATTTCAATGATGGACCCGGCTTGGATACCTATGAAACTCTGTTTGGGCGATCCTCGATTGAAATTATCGCAGGCGCGGGGTCCCAGGATGTACCAATGTTTGATCCGCATATCACACAGGTTGTCGTGGACGAATTTGGCGACCTGCCTTATTCCGCACGGTTTCAAGGGCGCGATCAAGCCAAACATCTGAATGCGTTGATTGATTATATCTTTGTCAGTCCAGAATTGACGGACAAAGCTGGGCAATGGCGCATTTGGAACCCCTATGAAACGCAGTTTTCGCCCGAATTGACACAGGCACTGATCACGGCCAGTGACCATTTTCCTGTTACATTGGATATTGATCTGGCCTAGGTGATCACCATCTTGGGCGCCAGTTTTAGCGACTTTGCAAGCGAGTCAAAGCGCGCTTGGGCCACTTCGCCAAACAGTGGCAACATATCCTCGGACAGTTCCAAGATCACCGTTTGACGTTTGCGGTTTATTTTCAATTGCGCATGCATATGATCGTCAGAAATCCACAGCATTGCGCCCAGTCGCATCGCCTTGCCGATGATTTCTGCGGATTGCAGCTGTTTTTCATCCAGTAACGTGAACAAATCCGCAAAAGGAGAGTTCGCCCGACTGTTTTTATAGCGGTGCAGCAGGGCCAGCCCCAACCACACCCGTTCCGAATGTTTCAGCCCACCCAGATTGGCGCGCGTGGCATTGTCAAAGCATACCTCGGCGCGATAATCGGGGTGCGCGCGCCATGATACATCATGCAGATAACACGCAGCCCGCACCAATCGCATGAATTCATTCGTTCCCAATGGAAACAAATCTTGTACAAAATCAAACAAATGCTGCCCATAGCCTGGGATGCGGGCATCCTTCATTTCGGCAAACAGGCATGCCTCAATCAGCGGATCACGCTCACGCATCTCTTGGGGCATTTCTTCGTACAGCATACCTTCGCGAATACCATAGCTGGATACTGCAATATCCTTGGGCTTAAAAATGGAAATGATGCGCTTTAACACTTCTGCTGCATAGGGCAGCAGGGTCATTCGACTGGCGGATATTCCGGCGTGTTCGCGGATTTCATCGTGATCATGTTTGCCAAGATAATCGATCGTTTCGCGGATATCAGCCGTGCTCATCCGGTATTCATGCATGACATGCAGCGGGTAATTGCGCCGCAGCATATCGACACGCGCAAAGGCACGCCATGATCCGCCCACCAAAAACAAACGGTTGTGCTGCGGACCCAAGGCGTCACTCATGCTAGCCAGTGTTTCTTTGATGTGTCGGCTGCGCCCTTTTTTGCCGCCGGTCAATTCAAGCAGTTTCAGCGGACCCAGATCGGATGAAATGCGTTTTCCCACATGCCCGCCGCTGATTTCGGCCAGTTCCATCGACGATCCGCCAATGTCGCAGACCAATCCATAGCTGCCAGGCCAGCCCAACAATACCCCTTGGGCGGATAATCTGGCCTCTTCTAAGCCATTGATGATCCATATTTTTTGACCCGTTTTTTCCAAAACCTCGTCGCAAAATTCCACACCGTCCGATGCATCGCGCACGGCGGCTGTGGCCACGGCGGTCAATTTGGGCACGCCCATCCCCTTGGCCAAATGCACAAATCGGTCAATCGCGGCCAAGGCGCGGCGACGGCCATCTGGGTTTAACCGCCCCGAATGTGCCATTCCTGCGCCCAAGGCACACATGATTTTTTCGTTGTAAAAATACGCGGGCGATCGGGCCGCCCCATCAAACACAACCAAACGTACGGAATTTGACCCCACATCAATCACGCCGACTTTTTTCAGATAGGGGTATTGGACATTGGCAAAATCGGCACTGTCATAGGGGGCCCATTGTGCTTTGGTCGTCTGGTTCATCCTGTGCCTCGTTCGTCGGGAACACCCCGTTGTAAAGCGGGCTGTCGCCCTAATCAACAGCAAGTTTGTCCAGTACCTCGGCGGCAAAGCGTCGGGTAATGTTGCGATGTTCGGCCAAGGCCTGTCGATCCAGTTCATCCACGATGAATTGCGCCTGTTCAAAGGATCGATCACAGCGCGTCAGTAAATATTGTAATACATCGGGGGCCGGAAACAATTGGCGATCGGAAAACAATTTGGCCAGCAATGCAATAAACAGCGAATCGTCAGGATCCGCCAATGTTGCGGCACGTGATCCTTGCAGGCGTGATGCCAAATCGGGCAGGGCCAGCGGCCATTTACTGGGATCTGTGCGGCCTGTGACCAAAATGAAATTTCCCTGCGCTGCAATCAGATTGTGCAAATGGAACATCGCCTGTTCGGCGGCCATGTCGCCAGCAATCTGGTCCAGATCATCGACAGCAATATTTGTTTGCGCCAATTCGGTTATATCGTGTCGGGACAAATCAGCGGCAGGGATCACAGCGGCACCTGCCATATTGGCCCAAACATGGGATAAATGCGTTTTGCCCGACCCTTTGGCCCCGTAAAGGATATGTTTACGGTTGGGCCAGTTTTGCCAATCCTCGATCAAAGCAACAGCCAGCGCATTGCTGTGTGAAATGAAAAAATCACCGCGCCCCAACGATGTGCGTTTGGGCAAATCTAAAATCAGCTGTTTCGACATTTCACTCTTTCGGATCAATTCCACTTAGCCCGCGGTACAGGCGGCTTTGCAAATAATTCGATATGCCAAATCTTGCAAGCACCCCAATACTGGCCGCGACTGGGACAGCAATCAGCATCCCAATAAATCCGAATAATGCACCGAACACGGACAGCGCCAACATCAACCACACCGGATGCAGGCCTACGGAATTGCCCACCAGTTTTGGGGTCAATAAATTACCCTCAAGGAATTGGCCAACAAAGAATATGCCCGCGACCAATCCGATGCTCATCCAGTCCCCCCAGAACTGAAACAATGCCAGTCCAATCGCCAAGGCCCCGCCCAGCAGGGCGCCGACATAGGGAATAAATGTCACCAAGCCCGCGATCGCACCGACAATCAATCCAAATTCTAAACCGACAATCATCAACGCAACGGCGTAATATGTGCCCAATATCAAACATACCGATCCCATCCCCCGTACAAAGGACGAAAGCGTTTTATCAATATCGCGCGCCAAATGGCGTACTGTCGGTGCGTGATCTAGGGGCAACAGCGCGTTGATACGCGCAATCATGTTGTCCCAATCCAGCAACAAATACACCGCAACCACCGGTGAAATGACAAACAGCAAAACGATATTCAACAGCGACGCCGCCGACGACAAAGCCTTGGCCAGTAATGAGGCACCTTTTTCCTGTATAGATGCACCAACCGACATCAACGCGTCGCGTACCGGTGACGTTTCATCCAAGACCGTTGGAAATTGTTCCGCAAAAAACATTTGGAGTTGGCGGAAAATTGCAGGCGCGGTGTTGAACAGATTTGTCGTTTGCTGGATCAACGTGGGGATAATTAACAACGCTGCCAAAATAAAAAACAGGATCGACACAACCGTAATTATTGCTGTCGCTGCGATCCGTGATAGGCCCAGTGCCTCCAACCGGTCTGCAACAGGGTCCAAAAAATATGCCACAGCCGCGCCAATCACAAAGGGCAGCAATACATTGCCCAGCGACCACAGCACGATGGCCAATATGACAGCTGTGATCCCCCAGTATTTTGCTTGTTCTCGTACTGGCAATGCCACGGGCTTACTCCTTCTCGCGCTCTGATATAACCTGAGGAACATGGTTGCTTTTTTCAACCCCAAATCGTATCCCCGCCTTGAGTGCCGTGTAACTATTGGATACGGTCTATCAGTCATTCAAAGCCAAGGAACCACAACATGCGCTTGTCTCGCTATTTCCTTCCCGTACTAAAAGAAACACCCGCCGAGGCGCAAATCGTCAGCCACCGTTTGATGTTACGCGCAGGCATGATCAAACAGGCCAGCGCAGGTATTTATTCGTGGCTGCCCATGGGGTTCAAGGTGCTGCGTAAACTCGAAAACATCATCCACGAAGAACAAATTCGCGCGGGCCACATACCGATCCAAATGCCGATCATTCAATCGGCGGACTTGTGGCGTGAAAGCGGCCGCTATGATGCCTATGGCGCCGAAATGCTCCGCATCAAAGACCGCCAAGATCGCGACGTACTCTTTACCCCCACGGCCGAGGAATTGGTGACCGATATCTTCCGCTCGCACGTTGGCAGCTACAAAGATCTGCCGCTGACCCTTTATCAAATCCAATGGAAATTCCGTGACGAAGTACGCCCCCGCTTTGGCGTGATGCGCGGCCGTGAATTTTACATGAAAGACGGCTATAACTTTGACCTGACCAAAGAGGACGCGCTACACGCCTACAACCGTCACTTGGTCAGCTACCTGCGTACCTACGAACGCATGGGGCTACAGGCCATTCCAATGCGCGCCGACAGCGGCCCCATCGGTGGCGACGACACACACGAATTCTTGGTCCTAGCCGACACAGGCGAATCCGAGGTATTCTACGACAGCCAAGTCACCGATCTGACCTTTGGTGATCGTGACATCGACTATGACGACCGCGCACAATGTCAGGCGGTCTTGGACGAATTTACATCGCTTTACGCGCGCACCGATGAAACCCACGACGAGGCATTGTTTAACGCAATCCCCGAAGAACGCCGCCGCGTGGCCCGCGGGATTGAGGTTGGCCAAATCTTCTACTTCGGCACCAAATACTCCGAATCTATGGGCGCAACCGTGGCAGATGCGCAGGGCAACAACGTGCCCGTCCATATGGGCAGCCACGGAATCGGTGTCAGCCGCCTCATCGGCGCAATAATCGAGGCCAGCCATGATGACAACGGTATCATCTGGCCCGAGGGTGTGACACCCTTCCACTGCGGTATCGTCAACCTAAAACAGGGCGACGCCGAGGCTGACGCCGCCTGCGACGCGATTTACAAATCACTCACCGCGCTGGGTCTGGAACCCCTCTATGACGACCGCAACGAACGTGCAGGCGGTAAATTCGCGACCATGGATCTGATCGGCTTGCCATGGCGCATTACAGTGGGTCCACGCGGTTTGAAAAATGGTGTCGTTGAACTCACCTCTCGCCGCACAGGTGAATCGCAAGAACTGCCACCAGAACAGGCGGTCGCGAAAATCCACGAAATTTACCAAAATATCTAACTACCCAAAACCGCGCAGCCTAAAAACTGCGCGGTTCACGCTTTCATTTTTGTAAAAATACTCGCGCCGCAGGCTTGCGCGTCAGCGCAATCAGTCCGTCAGCAATCGATCCCTGTCCACGCAACCCAGCGCCCGTGAAAATCCGCACGACCCAAATCACACCGGATGCCTTCAGGCCAGATCGACAATCGCAAACCTGCACTGTCAACCGCTCCATCATATTCCATCGAAAAATGTGCAACGGGTCGTTGCTGGGTTGCCCTAGACGCAGCCATGTCCAATGCACTTTGAAATTCCTTCTCGGAAGCGGGATCAAAATACTGACGTACGACGGTGAGATAAATGAAATGCACAACATTTTCGGGTTGTAGGTTTATACGCTTGGCCAACCATGGACCGGCTTCCCCACGCTCTATTTGTGTCTTTTGATGGGGCAGGGCGGCCTCCAATCGCTCTAAGCGGTCGATTTGATCTGGCCAAGTATAGGCGCGCAGTTTTAACGCGTCCCTTGGATCTTGCGCATCCAATGGGGCGATATCAACGCCTGCGCGGTCAACTACTGGAATGTCCCCTGTGCGAACAGGCCCCCCGC
>Ga0181556_1000416_pt1 | contig 46050 bp, 43 predicted proteins | sample 011ome_14_FD_148651 | JGI IMG/M metagenome (GOLD analysis project Ga0181556, IMG submission 148651) | Coastal salt marsh microbial communities from the Groves Creek Marsh, Skidaway Island, Georgia - 011505AT metaG (spades assembly) | ecosystem: Environmental > Aquatic > Marine > Intertidal zone...
CAATACCAAATAGGCCAACCCGTGAGGCATTGCCTTGCAACTTGCGTCCCGCAGGTCGTTGGCGGGTAGGTAGCACCGAGCCGCTTGGGTGACCAGCGGCCCAGATGAATGACGGTCACGGTTGGGGAAACCCAGCTGCACAAAATCCGGCGTATCGGCTGGCTTCACACTTTTACATTGTTAGCGGCGCAGATCTGAAGAGCGTCATGAGATACAGCGAGCGAATGCCATGAGCCAAACCTATGTGTTGACCCTTTCTTGCCCTGACAAAGCGGGTATCGTGCACGCGGTATCGGGTCATCTTTTGGGTTGGGGAGGCAACATCGAAGAGGCCGCGCAGTACAACGACACGCATACCGGCCTGTTTTTTATGCGGGTGCAGTTTTCCTGCGGCAGCACGGGCATGGATGCGATGCGCGAAAGTCTCGCCACCTTCACACCTGCGTGGAACATGCAGGCTGCGCTGTTTGAAAAGGCGCACCGCATGCCAACCATTTTGATGGTGAGCAAGCAAGGACACTGTTTAAACGACTTGTTGTTCCGCTGGAAAAGCGGGCTGCTGGACATTGACTTGCGCGGCATCATCAGCAACCACCGCGACTTTTATCAATTGGCGGCGAGTTACAACGTCCCCTTCCATTACGTGCCGGTAACCAAAGAAACCAAAGCCGTGGCAGAGGCCAAGCAATTGGCCATCATCGAGGAGGCCGGCGCCGAATTGGTGGTGCTCGCGCGTTACATGCAGGTGCTATCCGACGCGATGTGCCGCGCCTTGAACGGCAAAGCCATCAACATCCACCACAGCTTCTTGCCCAGTTTCAAAGGGGCACGCCCCTATTACCAAGCCCACGATCGGGGCGTGAAGTTGATCGGTGCCACCGCCCACTACGTGACGGCAGATTTGGACGAGGGTCCCATCATTGAGCAAGACGTGGCGCGTGTTGATCACGGCATGAGTGTTGAGGCGTTCACCGCCATCGGACAAGACACCGAGAGCCAGGTTCTGGCCCGCGCCGTGAAATGGCACAGCGAGCACCGTGTCTTGTTGGACGGCCACCGTACGGTGGTGTTTCGCTAAACGTGTAAGGCCTGCGCGCAGGCCATTCCGACGGCAAAGCCGACCACCGCGCCCAACGCGGGTGACCAGTGCCCCCGCCACTTGGATTCGGGTGCAATGTCCTGAAACAACAGGTACACCAAGCCGCCCGCACAGGCCGACATCACGCCCGCTGTGAGCGCTGGGTGGCTGTCAAGGACGGTAAAACCCAGCCACGTGACGGCCGGAACCAACACCGTCATGCTCATGAGCAGTTGCTGCGTTCGCTTGCCGCTGAGACCGCTCATGCGCAGTTCGCGATAGGCGTTGAAGCCTTCAGGTAAATTTTGCAGGCCCACAAACGTTGCGAGTAATAAACCGACTGATGGTGCGGTACTGAACAAGGCGCCCATTGCCAATGCCTCCGGTAACGCATCGAGCAGCATCGCTAAAAACTGCGCGTGCTGTCCGCCGCGTTTGGCCAGTATGCGGTCGAGGCCGTAGAACACGATACCGCCGCACAAGAATGTGACCGCTAACCAGATGGGCGTCAGCCCCCGCATCGCGGCAGGTGTGAGCCCAAAGGCCACGGCAGATAACAGCAACCCGCCGCCAAATGCCGTCATCGCGTGCAGTGTGTAGGGGTTTGCATGTGGCTGGTCAAAGCCCGTCCAGCGGCAAATGGCACCGCCAACCGCTGCCGCAAAACCCGCTGCCGCCGCGCTGAAGATCAATAAGCTGACAGCGGTCATTTTGGATTAACTGGCCGCTTCGGCGAGTTCTTTCAGGTGTTGAATGTGCGCCAACATTGACCGTTTGGCCAGCGGCCACAGGACCTGCGGTGTGTCTTGGTAAGCGTGGGCCACCCATTGATCCATATCGCCGTTGGGGTAGGCATCAAGCGCTGCCTTGACTTTGGCCTCCCGGTTCAGTCGGTGTGCTTTGAGTTTGTCAATCACGGTAGTTGCCTTATCCAGTACATGCCCGTGCGCGGGCAGTATGAAGTCGGCGCTGTGCGCGGTGCAGGCGGCTTTCAGTTTGTCGAGCGATGAGAGGTAGTCTCCCATGTGGCCATCATCGGGGTTGATGATGGTGGTACTGCCATTGAGGATGTGGTCGCCTGAGAAAAGTAAGCCGTCTTCCTCCAGTAACAGGCACACGTGGTTTTGCGTATGTCCGGGCGTGAACAGGACCTGCAGCGTGTGCGTGGTGTCGCCCGAGAGCGCCCATCGATCGCCGTCATGGACCACACGATCGGGTGCGAAATGGCTATCGGGCCGTGCGTCGGGACCATGCGGCAACCCGCAGATGGGGGGCACTTGTCCCGTCAATGCGTTGCGGGTCACCGCCTGTAGGTCAGGCGCCCCCGGTGAGTGGTCTGGGTGCGAATGCGTGCAGATGATGGCGCGCACGTCGCCAGCCGTCGCAGCCGCCAGTCGCGCCGTGTGCGCGGCGTCAATCGGACCGGGGTCAATGACGATGTAGCCCGTATCCGGGGTGCCTACGATGTAGGTGTTGGTGCCAGGGCCGGTCATCACGCCCGCGTTGGCACAGGTTAGACGCTGCACATTTTTGAGGAGCGGGACAGCCCGCTCGCTTTGCCAATCCAGTGCATGCAGTGTCTGACCGTCTGGGCAGACCAAGGCCAGCTCGCCAAATGGTGGCTCATGATCCATGTAGCGAACCTCTCGTCCCTTCAAGGTTGCTGAACGGGGGCAGACCACGTAGAGCGGTTTTTCGTGGGCACAGGCGGCCAGTGCGTCATCTACAGCCTTAAACCTGCACAACTCTTGTAAGGTTTTAATTGTCGGATAAATGATGTTGAACTCGCCACGCTCATAGGCGGCTAATCCCTCTGCGGGTTGTATCCACACGGGCTCAAATTGCTCAGATTCATCTGCCACTGGGGTTTGATTGCTGGGCATGCGGGCCATTAAAAACGGCACGTCAAAGCGTTTACCGATATCCCTGTCGGTGATCCAGCGTGTGAAGCTGAACACGTGGTCAGCGCGCAGTGTGAATCCGGCGGCTTCACATTGGACATAAAAATCACCGTGTCGATCAAGCGATTGGATATCGCTGTCGGTTGCCCATTCGCCTGCTTTGGTGGCGAGCAAGATACCCAGTTCTTCAAAGCTCTCGCGAATTGCGGCCAGCGTGGCCGTGCGTAAGTCATCGGGCTGGGTGGGCCGAACCGACAGGCCAGGCTCATCGGCAGGCCTGTTTTGATGCCGTTGGGCGTCAGCGAGGTCGATCCCGCCCCCTGGAAATACATAAGCCCCGGGTGCAAAGCTGGCGGTTGCCGAGCGTTTGGTCATCAGAACTTCTAGGCCATGGGCGCTGTCGCGTAACAGGATGACGGTGGCGGCCGCACGTGGAACGGCGGGCTCGCGGTACGGGTGGAGTTGCATGTTTTGGCGGGGCATGCCCGGTATTTTGCCGTTAAACGTTCAGGGTGGGTGTTGGCTAAGCGTCTCGTTGCCACCGATAATGGTGTCATGCGAATCAATTTCACAAAAATGCATGGCTTGGGCAACGACTTTGTGGTCTTGGATGAGACCCAGCAGTTGATTGGGTTGACACCCGCGCAGATCCGGTTTTTGGCCGATCGGCATTTTGGGGTCGGGGCGGATCAGGTCCTTTCCGTGCGTGCGCCGACCAGTGCCGATGTGGATTTCGCTTACGTGATTCACAACGCGGATGGCGAAACCGTGGAGCATTGTGGCAACGGCGCCCGTTGTTTCGTTCGCTACGTTCGCAGCAAAGGGTTGACGGACAAGCGCACCATTCGCGTGTCGGTTGCCAAAGGGCAGATTGAGCTGACCGAAGGTGACGACGGGCAGGTTCGCGTTGACATGGGCGAGCCTGTATTTGAGCCGGCGGAGGTGCCTTTTGACACTGAATCGCTGACGGCAGAGCCGTGTGGCGATTGGCACGCGTGGACACTGGACGCCTCGTTGCACGGCGCCCCGGACAGCGCGCGTATGGGAACGGCGGTATGGCCTGCAGAAATGTCTTTAGGGGTACTTTCCATGGGTAACCCCCATGCTGTTCAGGTGGTCGGCGATGTGGACACTGCCCCCATTGACCTGTGGGGTCCGTGGGTTGAGCGCCACCCGCGCTTTCCCAACCGAGTCAATGCGGGCTTCATGCAAATCGTGTCTCGGGATCACATCAAGTTGCGGGTTTATGAGCGGGGTGCTGGTGAGACGCTGGCGTGCGGCACGGGCGCTTGTGCCGCCGTTGTGACCGGTATCCGCTGGGGTCTATTGAATGAGACGGTTTCGGTTGATACCCGCGGTGGCACCCTAACCGTTGCATGGGCCGGTTTGGGTCAGCCGGTTTGGATGACGGGGCCCGCGACTGCGGTGTTCGAGGGGGCCATTGATGTCCCCGACGCATGATCTAGACTACCGTTAACGATTTATTGATTACTGAACACCATGAGCGCCAATTCTTTACCGCCGATCACCGAAGACGACATCGCCGAGTACCTGACCAACACGCCTGATTTTTTTGAACGTCACAACGAAGTCCTCGCAACCGTCCAGCTGACCAGTCCGCACAGCCACCGGGCGATCAGTTTGCAAGAGCGTCAAGCCGAAATTTTGCGCGGCAAGGTGCGTGATCTCGAGTTAAAGGCGGCTCAGATGATCCGATACGGGCAAAGCAACGTGACGATCGCCGACAAATTACAGGACTGGACCTGCGCCTTGCTCACCGCACGTGATGCGGACGCCTTGGTCGAGGTCGCCACAGCTCGGTTGGCCACCATTTATGACATCCCACAGGTGGCCATTCGTCTTTGGGGCGTTGCGCCGACCTACGCCGATCGGCCTTATGCCGCAGGGGTTGAAAACGCCGTTAAAACCTACGCGGATGAGTTGACCGAAGCCTATTGCGGTGTGCGCCGCGAGTTGCCCCTTTTGAATTGGCTCGCTGATGGCGACAGCGTGAAATCCATGGCAGTGGTGCCGTTGCGTCAAAGTGCAGAGGCGCCGGTCTTCGGGTTGCTGCTGCTGGCCTCAGGTGATGAAAATCGCTTCACAGCCGATATGGGCACCTTGTTTTTGGAACGCATTAGCGCACAAGCCAGCGCCGCCTTGAGTCGGCTGCTGCCCTGAGTGACCTGACGCCAATGACTGCGCTCGCATTTGACCCAGTCATCCAACGGTACCTGGATCACGTGCGGTTCGAAAAGCGGCTGAGTGAGCGAACCCAAACCTTATACCGCGCCGACCTGTGCGACTTGCAAATTCGCGCGCAGGCGGCTGACGTCACGCTGCTTGCTGTGCAGCCAGCGCACGTTCGCCGCTGGGTGGGGGCACTTAACAGCGCAGGGCGTAACGGTCGTGGCATTGCCCGTGTGTTGTCCAGCTGGCGGGGCTTTTACAAGTGGCTGGGACAACAAGGTGCGGTCACCGCCAACCCCGTGATTGACGTGCGGGCGCCAAAAGCGGCTAAACCGCTTCCCAAGGCGCTGGCGGTGGATTCGGCGGTTCAGCTCGCGGATTACCGGCGCGACGATCCCACCGCGGACCCTTGTCTTGAAGCGCGGGATCGCGCTTTGGTTGAACTGCTCTATGGATGCGGCCTGCGGTTATCGGAGACCCTGGGCTTGGACACCACACCAAGCAAACAAGCCCGGGGCTGGGTGGACCTTGAGGCTGGCGAGGTACACGTGTTGGGTAAAGGCGCCAAGTGGCGCAGCGTACCGGTTGGCGAGGTGGCCTTGCGAGCTCTGCAGACTTGGCTGGCGGCGCGCGTCGGCTGGTTGACGACCGTCGACCCACCGGTCACCGCGATTTTTGTGAACCGACAGGGGGGACGCTTGACCCCTCAGCACACGCGCGTGCGCTTGAAGCAACGTGGGGTGTTGGCAGGTGTGTCAACACCCATACATCCGCATATGTTGCGCCACTCTTTCGCCAGTCATTTATTGCAGTCCAGCGGCGATTTGCGAGCCGTGCAAGAATTACTCGGCCACGCGAGTATCAGCACGACACAAATTTATACGCGTCTTGATTTTCAGCACTTGGCGCGCATTTATGATCAGGCTCACCCAAAGGCGAAAAAATCATCCTGATCGCTGTGGCCGTTATTGGGTATCTTTTTATTTTTTGTTCCTTAGGAGTCGCATATGACACGCTGGTTAAAGTCGCTGGGTTTTGCTTTGGCTATCTTGGTCGGGGCCACTGCCCACGCTGCGGAGCCCATTAAGGTGGTTTACCACCTCAGTGATGGTGTTGAGCAGGCTGCACGCGCGATGCAAAACATCCGCAATCACCTCAACGCGGACCCGACCGCAAAGATCGCTGTGGTGGGGCATGGCAAAGGGATCGATTTCATGTTGGCCGATGCGAAGACCCCGAACGGCGGTGAGTTCGCCGCATTGATTTCTGGGCTTGCCGCGCAAAATGTCACGTTTTCTGCCTGCAACAACACCCTGGTAGGTCGAAAAATTGACCCTTCTCAACTCTTGCTCGAGACGCAGGTCGTGCCATCTGGTGTAGCCGAAGTCGCTCGCCTTCAGGCACGGGAAGGCTACGTTTACTTGCGCCCCTGACCGGCGCGCTGAATCGGGCGACAGTGGGATGAATTAAACTGTCGCCCTCACTTTATTCGTTTACGCATCCATTACACGGGAAATTTATCGCATGGCACTCATACCCGCCACCATTTTGACCGGCTTCCTTGGCTCAGGCAAAACCACGCTGCTAAAGCGCGTGTTGGGTGAGGCGCATGGCCAAAAAATTGCCGTGATTGAAAACGAATTTGGTGAGGAAAACATTGACAACGAAATTCTGGTCAGTGATGTGACGGAGAACATCATCCAGATGAGTAACGGTTGCGTGTGTTGCACCATTCGTGAGGATTTGCGCACGACTCTGCAAGATCTGGCTGAGCGTCGCCGCAAGGGTGAGATCAGTTTTGACCGCGTGGTCATTGAAACCACGGGGCTGGCAGACCCCGGACCGGTTGCGCAGACGTTTTTCATGGACGACGAAGTCGCCGAGCAGTACCTGCTCGACGCCGTCTTGACGCTCGTCGACGCCAAACACGCGGCAGACCAGTTCAATGACCGTCAAGAGGCGCGCCGTCAGGTTGGTTTTGCGGATCAAATTTTCATTACCAAGGCAGATTTGGTCAGTGAGGCCGCCCTCGATGCGTTGACCCATCGGCTCAAGCATATGAACCCGCGGGCGCCGATTCGTGCGGTCAATTTTGGTGAGGTGCCGATCAAGTCGGTCTTCGATTTGCGGGGTTTCAACCTGAACGCAACGCTCGACATTGACCCCGAATTCTTGTCAGGAACGGGCCACGGCAAAAAGGCGGAAAAACACAGTCACGACCATGATCATGGTCACGATCATGACCACGTGCACGGCGAGCATTGCAATCACCCGTCACATGACCATGACCACGATCATGGGCATCACCACCACCATGACGATGACGTCAAGAGTTTTGTGTTTCGCTCAAGTCGGGCATTCGATCCCGCGAAGCTCGAGGAATTCTTGGGTGCCGTGGTGCAGATTTATGGTCCCAAGATGCTGCGTTACAAGGGCGTGCTGAATATGAAGGGCACTTCGCGGAAGGTGATTTTCCAAGGCGTCCATCAGCTCATGGGAAGCGACCTCGGACCCGAATGGGCGATGGGTGAGCAGCGTGAGAGCAAGATGGTGTTCATTGGCATCGATTTGCCCAAAGACATCCTGATTCAGGGTTTAAACCAGTCATTAATTTAGAGGAAAACCCCTAATTTCCGGGGTAAACGCGCTAATTGAAGCCATTTACGTTTTTAGCCGGCCAAAGCGGGTATAACATCGCCTGCGACAGTTTTGCGATAGACGACAAAGGAGACAATTAAAATGCCCGCTAAGAAGACGACAGCGCCAGCGAAAGCCAAGGCAAAAACCGTCGCGAAGGCGGCCGTCAAGGCCCCCGCCAAAAAGGTTGTGCCTGCAAAGGTTGTCCCCAAGCCGGCGGCCAAGTCCGTGTCTCCAAAAAAGCCTGCATCCAAGGCCAAGCCTGTTGTCGCGAAAAAGCCGGTGACGGCCAAGCCTGCTGCCAAGAAAGCCGTGGTGAAGCCAGCGACTGCCAAAAAATCTCCTGCAAAAAAGACCGTCGCCAGTAAATCTGCCGCAAGCAAAACGGTTGCCAAGGCCCCTGCAAAGAAGGCGCCTGTCAAAAAAGTAGCTGCCAAAAAAGCGGTCGATAAAAAGCCAGTTGCCACAAAGACGCCTGCAAAGAAGCCGGCACCCGCAAAGGTTGAAGCCAGTAAATCGAGCAAGCAGCCCGCCACCAAACCGGTTGCCAAGAAGCCTGCTGTAAAGGCAGCGCCAGCGAAAGCCGCGGCGCCCAAGACAGAAGCGAAACCAGTTAACCCGAAAGCCACCAAGCCTCAAGCTGTAGCGGCGGCACCCAGTGCGCCAGCGGCCGAGGCCAAAAAGCCTGGTCGCAAGCGAACCAACAACAAACCCATTGCGCCCAGCATGTCAGACGCGGACTTAACGCCCGCACATGCGCCTGACGCTGCAAAGGCCACTTTTATTCAAGATCACACCCCTGTCATGACCGTTACCGTTCCCGCGCCTATTAAAAAAGATCCCAAGCGCGCCAACAATTGGAAAACAAAAGCGCTTGCAGACCTCACCGATGAAGATATGTTGGCGATGCCAGACTCGGAGTACATGAATGATGTGCAAGTCGCCTTCTTCCGTGCCCGTTTGGTCGCGTTGAAAAATGACATGCTCGCCAATGCGGGCCAGACGACCGAAAATTTGCGTGAGGACACCGTAGTGGTACCCGATCCAGCTGATCGCGCAACCATCGAAGAAGAGCATGCACTCGAGTTGCGTACACGCGATCGTGAGCGCAAGCTGTTAAAGAAAATCCAGCAATCCATCATGGCGATTGACTCCGGTGAGTACGGGTTTTGTGATGAAACCGGTGAGCCGATCGGCGTGGGACGCCTTTTGGCGCGCCCCACCGCCAGCCTGTCCTTGGAAGCGCAACAGCGCCGTGAATTGAAGCAAAAGCTATACGGCGATTGAGGGTGTCAACCCCTTGTATCTAAAAGGCCGCTTCTGCGGCCTTTTTATTTTGATAAAAAAATACACCCTAATAATTCCTCATAAGTCACTTTTACTGCTATTCATAAGTTGTTCATTAATTTGAATTTTTTCTCTACGCTTATTTCAAAAAAGCCCATCTAAGTCATTGATTCCATTGAAAAAATAGTCGGATCTGCTTGCAAGCGACACATTTCCTGATAAAGTGTCAAAAAGTGCAATTAAGTGGTGAAAAGTGTTTTTTAGGAAAAACTGACCGTGTTTCAAGGGGCCTCATCAATCAACCTCGACGCGAAAGGGCGGCTGTCTATGCCGACCCGTTATCGCGACGTGCTCCAAGCGAGCGCGCAGGGGTGTTTGACGATCACCAAGCACCCGCATGGTTGCCTGATGGTATTCCCCCGCCCTGAGTGGGAGGTGTTCCGCTCACGCATCGCCGCACTGCCGATGCAAGCGCAGTGGTGGAAGCGAATTTTCCTGGGTAACGCGTCTGATGTGGAGCTGGACGGTACCTCCCGAGTCCTCGTGTCGCCCGAGCTGCGAGCGGCCGCTGGCATCAACAAGTCTGTCATTTTGTTGGGTATGGGCAGCTACTTTGAGCTGTGGGACGCTGATACGTATGCGGCCAATGAAGCCGATGCCATGAAGGGCGAAATGCCCGACGTATTCAAAGACTTCTCGTTTTGAGGGATCCTGAGTGAGCGCTTCGACGACACCCTGGACACATGACACGGTGCTTCTGACGGAAGCCGTGGACGCCCTCGCCATCAAAGCGGACGGCGCTTACATCGATGCCACGTTTGGTCGGGGTGGTCATTCGGCGTTAATTCTGAAGACCCTAGGTCCGAATGGTCACCTGTTGGGTGTTGATCGTGATCCGGAAGCCGTTGCGCACGCGCGAACCTGGCGCGACGAACGCTTCGCGATTCGGCACCAAGCGTTTCACACCATTTCAGATCTGCCTGAAGCCAGTATCGATGGCTTGCTGATGGACTTGGGGGTCAGCTCGCCGCAAATCGACGACCCCACGCGTGGCTTTTCATTTCGTCACGATGGCCCACTCGACATGCGCATGGACACCACCCGTGGCCAGAGCGTTGCCGAATGGCTTGAAGGCGCAACCCCTGAATTCATTGCGGAGGTGATTCGTGACTATGGCGAAGAACGGTTTGCTGTACAGATTTCAAAGGCGATTGATCGTCGCCGACAGGAACGGGGCCCTTTTCGAACCACCCTTGAACTGGCCCAAGTCGTGGCTGGCGCGGTCAAAACCCGCGAGCCGGGCAAGGACCCTGCAACGCGGACATTTCAGGCTTTTCGGATTTTCATCAACGCCGAACTTGAAGAGTTACAGCAAGCGCTAGCAGCGAGTCTGCGTCTGCTGAAGCCAGGGGGTCGCTTGGTGGTCATCAGTTTTCATTCGCTCGAAGACCGGATTGTTAAACAGTTCATTGCTGCCCATTCGCGTGAGATTGTTGACCGCCGCGCCTTGTTTGCCCCGGCTAAAGCGTTGCCTCTGAAGTCACTGGGCCGGGTCAAAGCCAGTGCCGCCGAGGTGGCGGGTAATCCGCGCTCACGCAGTGCGGTGATGCGTGTTGCTGAGCGTACAGAGGTGGCTTTGTGATTCGCGTCAACATCGCACTCGTTGTCGCGATCATGGGCACGGCTGTGGCTCTGATCAACACGCAATACGATTCCCGCCGCCTCTACAACGCGGTCGATCAAGAGAGCACGCGTGCACGCCAACTGAATATTGATTATGAGTCGCTGCGTGTCCAGCGCCGGGCCGAAGTTGCACCGGCCCGGGTACAAGCCGTTGCCGTTACGCGATTAAAAATGCGGGCCCCCGATCCATCGATCACCGAGTACGTAAGCCACCCACAACCGGTGGCGCAACGACCATGAGACGGCGCGAAACCATTGCCTACAGCGCCAGCCCCTTGTTGGCATCGCGCACGCCGGTTTGGCGGAGTCGATTTATTTTGGCGGCTTTGGCCTTGGCGTTCCTGACATTAGCGGGGCGCGCAGTTTATGTCCAGGTGCTGGATAACGACTTCTTCCAGCGGCAAGGAGAGGCGCGGTTTGCACGTACCATCAAGCTGCCACCGAGTCGTGGTCGGGTACTGGACCGCAATGGCCTTATTTTGGCCAGCAGCGTACCGGCCTATGGCATTTGGGCAGACGGCGCCAATCCGAAAGATCCTAATTTGGGCACGTTGGCCAAGTTACTCGACATGCCACGATCGGCCGTATTAGAGCGGGTTTCGAGATCTGCCGAGGGTTTTGTTTACCTCAAACGACAGGTCAGCGAAAGCACCCGCGAGCAAATCAGAGCCTTGAAGATCACAGGCATTTCTGACACCAAAGAATATAAACGCGAGTACCCCGAAGGTGAGGCGGCAGCCCACGTGGTTGGTTTTACCAATATCGAGAGTCAAGGCATAGAAGGCGTCGAGTTGGCTTTCAACGAGCAGTTGACTGGCTATGCCGGTTCGCGTCGAGTACTCAAAGACCGGATGGGTTCCATCATCGAGGACCTGCGCGACGTAGTGCCGCCGGTTAATGGTAAAGACGTCCAGTTGTCGATTGACAGCAAGGTTCAGTTCTTTGCCTTCGACCAATTACGCCAAGCCGTTCAAACCCACGATGCGGTAGGTGGCAGTGTGGTGGTTTTAGATATACACAGTGGCGAGATTTTGGCACTGGCGAATTACCCCAGCTACGACCCGAGTGACCGTCGCCGCCTAACGGGTGCCATGCTGCGCAACCAAGCCATTACCGATACCTTTGAGCCGGGTTCGACCATCAAGCCGTTCACGGTGAGTTTGGCCCTTGAGCGACGAAACGTTCGCCCGACCACGGTCTTTGACACCGCGCCGGGTTACATCATGGTGGGTCGTCACAAAATCAGCGACTCCTCGAAGCACGGCACTTTGTCAGTCAGTGAAATTATTCAAAAGTCCAGCAACGTGGGTACGGTGAAGATTGCCGATGGGTTGACAGCCAAGGCAATGTGGCAAAACTTGATTGATGTTGGCTTTGGACAAAAGCCTGACATCATTTTTCCAGGTGCAGCCACAGGGCGCCTGCGCGGATACGACACTTGGCGCGCATCTGAAAAAGCAACGCTGAGTTATGGCTATGGCCTGTCAACGTCACTTTTTCAACTTGCACGCGCCTACAGCGTGTTTGCCCGCGACGGTGACATGATTCCCACCACCATTTTGAAGCGCAGTGAGGTGACCAGCGGCACGCAGGTGTTCAGTGCACAAACGGCGTCGCAAATGCGCGCCATGCTGATGCTGGCAACCGGTGATGAAGGGACTGCACCACGGGCCCAGACATTGGGCTATTCCGTCGCGGGGAAGACGGGCACGGCACGCAAGATTGAGGGTAAGGGCTACTCCAATAAGAAGTACCGCGGCTTTTTCGTCGGATTCGCACCGGTTGAGGAGCCTCGCATCGTCGTCGCCGTGATGATCGATGAACCACGCAAGGGTGGTTTTTATGGCGGTACGGTGGCTGCGCCCGTGTTCAGCCGTACGGTACAAAACACCTTGCGTGTCTTGGGCGTCACGCCCGATCAATCGGTAAAACCGAATATCACTGCCGCGGGCGTGGAGGAGTCACTGTGAGTGATCACCAAGCTCTCGTCCAGTGGTTGCGCGATTGTGGCGTGACGCGGTTAGAAGCCGACAGTCGCCAGGTGACAGCGGGCAGTGCGTTTGTCGCGTGGCCCGGACACGCGCGCGACGCACGAGAGTTCGTCAGCCAGGCATTACAGGCCGGTGCAGTCGTCGCATTGGTCGAGGCGAATGATCTTGCCACCAGCTGTTTGCCGGCGGCGTTGCAGACAGACCCACGGGTACGTCCGGTTGCCGATCTGAAGCAGCAAGCGGGTGCCATCGCCAGTGCATTTTTTGGCTACCCCAGCGAAGCGCTTGCGTTGGCGGCGGTCACCGGGACCAACGGCAAAACATCGGTGAGCTGGTGGTTAGCGAAAATGCAAACTGAACTTGGGATTGGTTGTGGTCTGGTTGGTACGTTGGGGATGGGTGCTTTGGACAACCTGTCCGAAACAGGCCTCACGACACCTGACCCCATTCGACTACAAGCCGGGTTGCGTGAGATGGTCGACGCGGGTTTACAGGCTTGCGCGATTGAGGCGTCTAGCATCGGAATCGTAGAGCATCGCCTCAGCGGCGTGACGATCCAGACCGCAATTTGGACCAATCTGTCGCAGGACCACTTGGATTACCACGGTGACATGGCCAGTTACGCCGACGCGAAAGCGCGTCTCTTCAGTTGGCCAGGTTTACGGCATGCGGTGATTAACCTCGATGATGACTATGGTCAGGACTTGGCGCAGCGCTTATCGGCCCGCGCCGACCTGGATCTCTGGACGGTCGGTATCGCCGACCACCCAAAAGTGGCGACTACCCAAGCCCGTTTATCAGCACGTGATGTCAAGCCAACAGCGCGCGGCACAGAATTCATGTTGGTCGAGGGGGAGCAACAGCACCAAGTTGATGCCCCCGTTGTTGGTTTGTTCAATGTTTCCAATTTGTTGTGCGCTGCGGCCACCTTGCGTGCACAGGGGATCGCTTTGGCTGATATCGCCGCAGCGATGGCGCGTGTTGCAGGCGTACCGGGCCGATTAGAACGCGTCAACCTCGCACCGCAGGTCCCTGCTGTGTTCATCGATTACGCCCATACACCCGACGCGGTACAAAAGACACTCGAGGCTTTGGTGCCTATCACACAGGCACGGGGGGGCAAATTGTGGTGCGTTTTGGGATGTGGCGGCGACCGCGATAAGACAAAACGGGCCCCAATGGCGGTTGCGGCTTATGAGCGCAGTGACCACCTTGTGGTGACCAGCGACAATCCCCGCTCAGAAGAGCCAGTGGCCATCATTGATGACATGCTGGCTGGCCTTGAACAGAATGGCCTGACGGACAAACCAATCCACACCATCGTGCAACGCGAAATAGCGATTGCCACTGCAGTGACCCGCGCAAATGCTGCGGATGTGGTGTTGATTGCCGGTAAAGGCCATGAGTCTTACCAAGAAATTGCAGGTGTCCGCTACCCGTTTTCGGACATGACTGTGGCACAGGCGGCGCTGGCGGCGCGTGAGCCAGCCTGGGTACACCCGCTGCAATGCCTTTCACAGCTCACATCGGCCCAACGCGTTGGCGACTGGACGGATCAGCTGGATCACGCGATGCGGGTTCACACCGATACCCGAACCCTTGCAGCAGGCGACTGCTTTGTTGCGTTGGTCGGCGAACGCTTTGATGCACATGCGTTTTTGCCGCAACTCAAAGCCGCCGGCGTCACCGTGGCACTCGCATCACACGGTCTTGCCGCGAACGGGCTGTCGGGTGTTGAGGTGCCTGATACCCGAGTTGCGTTGGGTGAATGGGCAGACCTTTGGCGTGAAAACTTCAGTGGTCCCGTGATTGCTGTGACCGGTAGCAATGGGAAGACGACCGTCACACAAATGCTGGCAAGCATCACCGCCGCAGCGCATGGTGAGGATGCGCTAGCGACACAGGGTAATTTAAACAACGATATCGGTGTGCCGCTGACGTTGTTGCGGTTGCGATCGCACCACCGCAGTGCAGTGGTCGAGTTGGGTATGAATCACCCGGGTGAGATCGCATACCTTGCGGCCATGACCCGACCCACTGTGGCGTTGGTGAACAATGCGCAGCGTGAACATCTCGAATTTATGGGGACGGTTGACGCAGTCGCTAAAGAAAATGGCAGCGTGTTTCAGTTGCTGTCTCCAGCGGGGGTCGCGGTCTACCCGCACGCCGATCACTATTCAGATTTGTGGCGACAGCAGGCTGGCGGCCGATCTGTTTTTACCTTCTCATGCACCGATAAGCAGGCAACGGTTTACGCCAGCGGTGATTGGCAGGGTGATGCATGGGCATTGACCTTCGTAACCCCGGAAGGTGAATTTCAAGCGTCATTGGCTTTAGCGGGACAACACAATGTGAGCAATGCCGCAGCAGCGGTGGCTTGTGCGTTGGCTGCAGGTATTCATCCGGATCACATCACGGCGGGGTTGGATGCCTTCCGCGCGGTGAAGGGCCGGTCGCGTGCGGTTCAATTACGCCGCGATACAGCCGTTATCTCGCTGGTCGATGACACATACAACGCGAATCCTGACTCGATGCGCGCCGCAATTGACGTTTTGGCGAGCTTACCCAAGCCGCGCTGGTTGGTGATGGGAGACATGGGCGAGGTCGGCGCTCAAGGGCTGGCGTTCCATGAGGAAGCGCTACGACACGCCGAGTCGAAAGCGATCGAGCGTATTGACGTGTCAGGTCAGTGGTGGCGGCAAGTCGTCGATGGGCAAAGTCGCGTCGCGGCACATTGGCATCCCGACGTGGAGGCCTTATCAGCGCTGGCGCCAGAAATCGCAGCGAGCTACCAAAGCGTGCTGGTCAAAGGATCGCGTTTTATGCGAATGGAGCGTGTCGTCGAGGCGCTCGAACGGGCATGGCCATCGCTGCTCAATCGCCCAGCGAGCAAACAAGAAAAAGAAGGAGCGCGATATGTTGCTTAGTTTGGCTGAGTGGCTACAAACGCTAATGCCGCAGTGGGGCTTTCTGCGCGTCTTCCAATACATAACCTTTCGCGCGGTGATGGCCGCGTTGACGGCGCTTCTGATTGGATTGATTGCGGGACCGACTGTGATCCGCCATCTGACAGCTCTCAAAATTGGTCAGCCAGTTCGCGCTTACGCGATGCAAAGCCACTTGGTGAAATCGGGGACGCCCACCATGGGCGGTGTATTGGTTTTGATCGGTATCTTTAGCGCGACGCTGCTGTGGGCAGATTGGCATAACCGTTTTATTTGGATCGTGCTGATCGTCACGATGGCATTTGGTGCGATTGGGTGGGTAGACGACTGGCGCAAGGTCGTTGCCAAAGACCCCGAGGGTATGCGCTCACGCGAGAAGTACCTGTGGCAATCAGTGATTGGCTTGCTGGCCGCTTTGGCCTTGGCGTTTGCGATATCTGAAAACTCAAACGCACGGGTCTTTGAGTTGTTCATGGCGTGGGTGCGATCCGGGTTCACCATCGACTTACCGCCCACAGCAGACCTGTTGGTGCCTTTCGTCAAAACCATCAGTTACCCCTTGGGCGTTTTGGGGTTTGTGGTGTTGACCTACTTGGTGATCGTTGGATCCAGTAATGCGGTCAACCTGACAGATGGTCTGGACGGTCTCGCCATCATGCCGGTCATCATGGTCGGCTCTGCGTTGGGGGTGTTCGCCTATGTGACGGGTAACGCGAATTTCTCGAAATATCTGAATCTACCCACCATCACTGGCGCGGGTGAGTTACTCATTTTCTGCGCAGCAATGGCAGGCGCAGGGCTGGCGTTCTTGTGGTTTAACACCCATCCCGCGCAGGTGTTTATGGGTGATGTCGGTGCATTGGCTCTGGGCGCTGCACTCGGGACGATCGCGGTCATCGTGCGGCAAGAAATTGTGTTGGCTGTGATGGGCGGCATCTTCGTTGTCGAAGCGCTTTCCGTGATGTTGCAAGTTTCGTATTTCAAATACACCAAACGCAAGTTTGGACAGGGACGTCGATTGCTACAAATGGCGCCGCTACACCACCACTTCGAGAAAAAGGGTTGGGCGGAAACCCAAGTGGTTGTTCGGTTTTGGATCATCACCATGCTGCTGTGCTTGGTGGGTTTATCAACTTTGAAGTTGCGATAAGAAGGCATCAGACACACAGTGACGGCTCCTAAACAAGTCTTGGTGGTGGGTATGGGCATCTCCGGCCTGGCGATGGCGCGATGGTGCGCGCGCGCCGGCGACCATGTCACCCTCATCGACACGCGTGAGGATGCCGCACGTCTTGCACAGGTGCAAGGTGAGTTACCAGCGGTTACCGTCACGCAAGGGCCACTGGATCGTGTGTTGGGGGCTGATGCCGCGTGGTCGGCGATCTACGTGAGCCCTGGTCTGAGCCCAGCGCATTTGTTGCCCGTGACCGCGTGGTCAGAGGCGCAAGGTTGTCTGGTGGGCACCGAATTAGACCTGTTCGTCGAGGGCTTAAAAACGCACGAACCTGCCCCCGAGCTACCGCCTGAAATGGGCGAAGAAACGCCTACGGATAAGCCCAAACTCTATATCGATAAGGCCGCAAAGGACGATGAGCCTGATGAAGCCGATGACGACCTTGATTCAGAAGCGATGGCTGTCGAAGGTGAGTTGGCTTCCGATGAGGCATTGCCACCGATTACGCTAACCGCGGCTAAAAGCCGCGCGCCTCAAGTATTGGCAATCACCGGAACGAATGGCAAGACCACGGTCACCGCATTGACCCAGCATTTGTTGCGATGGTCGGGTATGCATGCGGTCGCCGCAGGAAACATCGGTACCGCCATGTTGGATGCGCTCATGAACTGCTTGGACAATGGCGAGTGGCCTGATGTGTGGGTCCTGGAGTTGTCGAGTTTTCAATTAGCTGGTAGCCAATCGTTTGCACCCACAGCCGCCACTATTTTGAATATTTCCCAAGACCACTTGGATTGGCATGGTGACATGGCGCATTACGTTGCCAGTAAACAGCGTATTTTTGGTGAGCTCACCCTGCGCGTGTTGAACCGTCAAGACCAGGTCGTGATGGCCAGTGAGCCACCGCTGCCGCCGACGCTCAAGCGAGGCGAAGCACCCAAGCCGTATGCACAGTGGCAAAGCTTTGGCGCTGATGCGCCAACCCGCCCCGGGGACTGGGGTTTGGAGTCCACGAATGGGTTGACATGGTTGGTACGCGCAGAAGCAGCTGACGTTGTCATTCGGCAGCCGAAAAAAGAGGCCCCACCAGTAGCGGTCTTCTTACAGCGTCTGATGCCTGCAGATGCGTTACGCATTCGTGGGCAACACAATGCCTGTAACGCACTGGCTGCCTTGGCGCTGGCGACGGCAGCAGGGGGCAATCTGGCGCTCATGTTGCACGCCCTGCGGGAGTATCCCGGTGAGCCTCACCGCGTACAGCCCATCGCCATCTTGCAGGATGTTGAATACATCGACGACAGCAAAGGGACCAATGTAGGCGCCACATTAGCGGCTCTCAATGGATTGGGTGTTGAACGACCACTGGTGGTTATTTTGGGGGGCGATGGCAAGGGGCAAGATTTCGCTCCGTTGTGCGAACCGATCAAACGGTATGCGCGTGCGGTCGTATTGATTGGTAAAGATGCCGGCTTGATTCGACAGGCACTGTCTGGGACAGGTGTCGATTGCATGGATGCGGGTGACATGAGTGCGGCTGTTCAGGCCGCTGCACAAGTGGCGCGCACAGGGGATGTGGTTTTGTTATCGCCGGCCTGCGCCAGCTTGGATATGTACAAAAACTATGTCGCACGTGCAGCGGCGTTTACCGACGCGGTGCAAGCGTTGGCAGACCAACAGGGGGCTGTGCTCTCATGAGTTGGCCTACCTGGTTCAAACGTCGCGAGGCGGTGGAGACACCCGAGCATATTCCCGTGCGCATCAATAGCCGGGACTTTGTGCGCACGCGCCCGCTGGAGGTTAGGGAGCACGGCTTTGATCAGCCCTTGCTTTGGGCAGTGGTCGGCCTGGTTTTATTTGGACTGGTGATGGTGTACTCCGCCACCATTGCCTTGCCTGACAGCCCACGCTTTGCAAACTACGCACCGCTGCATTTTGTCATTCGCCACACCGTAGCCATTTTTGTAGGCTTCATGTTTGCCTTGGTGGCCTTTCAGGTGCCCATGGCGGTCTGGGAGAAGCGTGCGCCTCAGGTCTTTGTATTGAGTTTGATCTTGCTGGGCTTGGTGTTGGTGCCATTCATCGGAAAAGACGTGAACGGTGCACACCGTTGGATCCCATTGGGATTCTTCACGTTTCAGCCATCGGAGTTGGCCAAGTTTGGCGTCGTCCTGTATGCCGCAAATTACATGGTCCGCAAGATGGACATGAAAGAAAATTTCTTCCGCGCTGTGGCACCGATTGCCGTGCTGATTGCCATCACGGGAGTGCTGTTGTTGTTGGAGCCTGATATGGGCGCCTTCATGGTGATCGTGGTGATCGCCATGGGAATTCTGTTCCTCGGTGGGGTCAACGCCAAGGTGTTCTTCCTATTGAGTTGCCTGCTCCTGTTGGCCTTCAGCGCAATGATTTGGTTGAGCGAGTGGCGTCGTGCCCGCATCTTTGCGTATCTCGACCCGTGGAGTGAAGAACATGCCCTGGGTAGCGGTTATCAGTTATCGCATTCACTCATTGCGTTTGGTCGTGGGGAGATATTCGGCGTGGGTCTCGGTGGGAGCGTTGAAAAACTGAGCTGGTTACCCGAGGCGCACACCGACTTTTTAATGGCTGTGATCGGTGAAGAGTTTGGTTTGGTCGGCGTCCTGATCATCATCACCGTTTTCATGTGGCTGACACGGCGTATTTTGCAGATTGGTCGGCAGGCCATTGCGCTGGATCAGGTGTTCAGTGGTTTAGTCGCGCAGGGGATTGGCTTGTGGATTGGCTTCCAGACCTTCATTAACATCGGTGTGAATTTGGGCGCCCTACCAACCAAGGGTTTGACCCTGCCGCTCATGAGTTACGGCGGTTCTGCCATTTTGCTGAACCTCGTGGCCCTTGCCGTTGTTTTGCGCATAGACCACGAGAACCGACAGCTGATGCGGGGAGGGCGCCAATGAGCCAGCACTTGAAACCGCGCGCTTTGGTAATGGCTGGCGGCACTGGCGGTCATATTTTTCCTGGCCTTGCAGTCGCACAGGCGCTGCGCGATGGGCAGTGGGACGTTGCTTGGTTGGGCGCACCCAACAGCATGGAATCACGCATCATTCCACCTCATGGCTTCGCACTGCACACCTTGGCTTTTGGTGGTGTGCGCGGTAAGGGGCTCGTCACAAAGCTCCTCGCGCCATTGCGTTTGGTACGTGCAACGCTTGCCGCCCTGCAGGTGATGCGACGGCTTAAGCCAAACGTGGTCGTTGGTTTAGGGGGCTTCATCACGGTTCCGGGCGCTTTGGCGGCTTGGCTGTCGGGGCGGCCTGTGTTGTTGCATGAGCAAAATGCCATCGCGGGGTTATCGAATCGATTGATTGGTTTGATTGCTAAGCGCAAATTCGTGGCGTTTCCTAGCGCGTTGTCGGGTGGTGAATGGATCGGTAACCCATTGCGTGCTGCATTTTTGCAAGCTTCCGATCCTGCTGAACGGTATGACCAGCGGACAGGTCCGCTCCGATTGCTGGTGCTCGGCGGCAGCCTCGGTGCGGCTGCGCTAAACGATCTGGTACCACAAGCGTTGGCGATGCTGCCCGCAGGTCACAAGCCCTTTGTTGTTCACCAGAGCGGCGAAAAACACCTCAGTGCGTTGCAAGCCAGTTATGCCGCGGCAGGTATTCGAGCGGAGGATGACGCGGCCGTCAAAGCCACACTGTGCGCCTTCATTGATGATGTCGCAGGTGCCATGCAGACCGCTGATTTGGTGATTTGCCGAGCCGGCGCCAGTACCGTGACCGAGGTCAGCGCGGTTGGCGTGGCTGCTTTATTCGTGCCATTCCCCCATGCGGTCGACGACCACCAAACAGCAAACGCACAATTTTTGGTCTCGCAGGATGCCGCTTGGCTTCGCCAGCAGCGTGAGTTCACTCCCCAACAATTGGCCGACTTTTTAATGCATTTGGATCGCGAACAACTCAAGGCCAGGGCCGTCAAAGCGCGGTCCTTAGCGAAGACGGGTGCCGTCGACGCGATGGTCACAGCCAGTGAGGCCTGTATCCCATCATGAAACACGTTATCAATCACATCCACTTTGTTGGCATTGGCGGTGCCGGTATGAGTGGCATTGCCGAGGTTTTGATCAACCTCGGCTATCGCGTAACCGGCAGCGATCTGAGCGACAGTCCAAGCGTTAAACGTTTGCGCAGTTTGGGTGCCACCGTCATGGTGGGTCATGCCGCGGACCACATCAGCGGAGCCGATGCGGTGGTGACGTCAACGGCTGTGCAAGCGGATAACCCTGAGGTCGTCGCCGCCCATGAAAAGCTCGTGCCAGTGGTGCCACGCGCGGTGATGCTGGCCGAGTTGATGCGGATGAAAAAAGGCATCGCCATCGCCGGTACGCACGGTAAGACGACAACGACCAGTTTGGTATCAAGCGTATTGGCCGCTGCTGATCTCGACCCCACGTTTGTGATTGGCGGGCGCCTCAACAGTGCGGGAGCGAATGCCAAGTTAGGTAGTGGCGAGTACATCGTGGTGGAGGCCGATGAGTCCGATGCATCGTTTTTGAATTTGCTACCGATCCTCTCCGTGGTCACCAATATTGATGAAGATCACATGGACACCTACGGACATGATTTTGAAAATCTGAAGCAGGCGTTCATCGACTTCATGCACCGAATGCCGTTTTATGGCGCGGCTGTGGTGTGTGTAGACAGTGAAGCCGTGCGGTCCTTGTTGCCCCGGATTGCCCGCCCTGTGGTGACCTACGGGTTAGATGCTGACGCGCAAATTCGTGCGGTCAATGTTCGCGCTGTGGGTGGGCAAATGCATTTCACCGCACAGCGAAACCTACCTGAGAAGCGTCCCGACTTGTCAGTGGTGCTGAACTTGCCGGGTGAACACAATGTGCGTAATGCATTAGCGGCCATCGCTGTCGCCGATGAGATTGGTATTGCAGACGATGCGTTGTGTCAGGCCTTGGCAGACTTCAAAGGCGTTGGTCGTCGCTTCCAATCTTATGGCGATGTGAAATTGGCCAATGGCGGCTCGATCACAGTCATAGACGACTATGGTCATCACCCGGTTGAGATGGCGGCTACTTTGGCTGCGGCGCGTGGTGCATTTCCTGGTCGGCGCTTGGTACTTGCGTTTCAACCGCATCGCTATACGCGTACCCGCGACTGCTTCGAGGATTTTGTTGAAGTGATTGGTCGCGCAGATGCGGTCTTGATAACGGAGGTGTACGCCGCCGGCGAAGCGCCTTTGGTTGCAGCGGATGGACGCGCATTGATACGCGCACTCCGGGTGGCAGGCCAGGTTGAACCGTTGTTCGTCGCGCAATTAGAAGATATGGCCGACGCGGTGTTGAACCAAGCGCAACCCAATGATGTGTTGTTGTGCATGGGCGCCGGCAGCATTGCGGCGCTTGCCGGACAGGTGGCTGAAAAAGGAGGTGCCGCATGACGTGGCTGATTCCGGATGTGCAGTCCCTCGGACGTGTGGCCGTATTGATGGGCGGGCGCTCCGCCGAGCGCGAGATTTCGATCATGTCCGGCACCGGTGTATTGGCGGCGCTCAAAGCCAAGGGCGTCGATGCCCATTCATTTGACCCTGCGCATCAACCATTGTCTGAATTGACTGCACAGGGTTTTGATCGTTGCTTTATCTGCCTTCATGGTCGTTATGGCGAGGATGGAACGGTGCAGGGCGCCCTGGAATTGCTTGACCTGCCCTACACGGGGGCTGGTGTGCTGGCATCCAGTGTGGCTATGGACAAGGTGATGACCAAACGCATTTGGTCGGCGGAAGGGTTACCCACGCCGGCATGGCGCTTGGTCGACAGTGCGGAGGCCACTGAAGCGGCGTTCGAAGCGCTGGGCGCACCCATGATCGTCAAGCCTGCCCGCGAGGGTTCAACTATCGGTTTGAGCAAAGTTGAAAAAATAAGTGACTGCGCGGCAGCTTATCGATTGGCTGCACAGCACGACACTGAGGTTTTGTGCGAGCAGTTCATCAGCGGCGATGAGGTGACATGCCCAGTTTTGGGCACGGGCAAGGCCGCCGCGGCGCTGCCGATTATTTTGATCCGTGCGCCCAATGGCAATTACGACTACGAGAACAAGTATTTCAAAGACGATACGCAGTACCTCGTGCCATCTGGTTTGCCGGCTACTGAAGAAGCGAATATCAGCGAATTAGTCGTCCGTGCTTACCAAACGTTAGGGGTTCGCGCGTGGGGTCGTGTCGACGTCATGATCGATGCTGCGACGAGACAGCCTTATCTGTTAGAGATCAACACGGCCCCCGGCATGACAGGGCATTCGCTGGTCCCTATGTCTGCAAAAGCCGCAGGGTTGGACTACGGCGACCTCTGTGTATGGCTGTTGGGGCAGGCTGCGCTTGATCACAGCGATACGAAGGTGGGTGGACACGCATGACTCAGACCCTCCTCATACCCATTGATATCCGTTTGATGCAGGCGCTGACGCGCCTGTTGATGGCTGGCTTGGTGTCAATGGGGGTGGGCGTTGTGGGGTGGTGGGGCTACCAGCACCCCGCTTGGTCGGTGAAGGAGATGGTGTTGGTGGGTGATGTCGCGCATCAGAGTGTGCCGGCAATCCGCTCGCAACTGGCGGGTCGTTTGCAAGGCAGCTTCATGAGTCTGGATGTGGTCAACATGCAGAGCTTGCTTCAAGAGATGCCTTGGGTGCGTCAGGCAGTCGTTCAGCGGGTGTTTCCCAACCGGTTGCGCATCACGATCAGCGAACACGAACCGCGTGCTTGGTGGGGTGAGGTCGGGGCCCAGCGTTTGGTCAACAGCTATGGCGAACTGTTTGAAGCCAGTGCCGATGAGGCCGTTGCCAAAACCGATGAATGGGCTGTTTTGGATGGACCCGTTGAGCGCTCCCGCGATATCTACGCAATGTATGTGTCATTGGTGCCCTTGATGGCCCCGTTGGGTCAACAGATCGAATTCGTTCGCCTGACGCAGCAAGGCAGTTGGGATATGGCGTTGAGTGGCGGTGCGGCAATCGCAATGGGCAATGGCGACCTGCGCGAGGTACTGAGCCGTGTGCAGGCCTTTGTTGCGTCGTTACCGCAGTTACGGGCACGTTACCCACAAAACATGCGGTCGGTTGATTTGCGTTATGGCAATGGTTACGCCATCCGTTTAGACGGTGTGACCACAGGGGGGAATGGAAAGTGACAGGCTTTAAAGAGAAACACTATGGCTAAAGAATACAAAGATCTCGTGGTGGGTCTGGACATCGGAACGTCCAAGATCATGGTGGTGGTTGCCGAGGTGCAACCCAGCGGTCAGTTGAAATTGGCGGGCTTTGGTATTGCCGAGAGCAGTGGCCTGAAGCGTGGTGTTGTCGTCAATATCGACGCTACGGTGCAGAGTATTCAGGCAGCGCTGAAAGAAGCCGAGTTCATGGCGGACTGCAAGATTACGCGGGTGTTCACGGGTATCACGGGCAGTCATATCCGTGGGATCAACTCCAGTGGCATGGTGGCGGTCAAGGATAAAGAGGTTTCGCCGTCGGATGTGGCGCGCGTCATCGAGACCGCGAGAGCCATCAATATCTCGACCGATCAACGCCTGTTATTGGTCGAGCCTCAAGAGTTCGTCATTGACAACCAAGACGTCAAAGAGCCGATTGGCATGAGCGGCATCCGCCTAGAGGCAAAAGTCCACATCGTGACGGGCGCTCAGAGCGCAGCAGAAAACATCATCAAGTGTGTACGACGCTGTGGCTTAGAAGTCGACCAGCTGATGCTCAATCCACTCGCATCCAGCGAAGCCGTTCTCACCGATGACGAGAAGGAATTGGGCGTCGCATTGGTCGATATCGGCGCCGGGACCACAGACGTGGCGATCTTCTCTGGCGGCGCGATACGCCACACCGCAGTGATTCCAATTGCCGGCGATCTCATTACCAACGATATCGCGATGGCGTTGCGCACACCCACCAAGGATGCTGAAGAAATCAAGGTTTTGAGTGGCTGCGCCAAACAGTTGCTGGCAGATCCCGATGCGCAAGTAGAGGTGCCCGGTTTGGGCGACCGCGCGCCACGCATGCTGAGCCGGCAGGCACTGGCTGGTGTGATTGAACCTCGGGTGGAGGAAATTTTCTCCTTGGTTCAACAGGTCATCCGTGATTCGGGTTTTGAAGAGGTCTTGTCCTCCGGCATTGTGCTGGCCGGCGGTAGCGCAGTGATGCCAGGAATGATTGAGCTCGGTGAGGACATCTTCCTCAAGCCGGTGCGCCGGGGTGTACCAAAGCACGCCAGCGCACTGTCAGACATCGTTGCGCATCCCCGAGCAGCCACTGTGATGGGGCTGCTGGAGGAGGCACGTCTTGCCCGTTTACGTGGTCACACTGTGGCGCAAAAAGCGAGCTCTATGCAATCCGCCTTTAGTCGGATCAAAGATTGGTTTACGGGGGTATTTTGATGCATCACATTTTGAGCACTTGTCTGCGTGGCCACGCTCGTTTGCGACCACTGGGATTTTCGTCAAGCCCGCCCTACCAAGGCCTAGATCCCGGCGTGACGCGCACCAGACAGCGAAGGCGATGGCGATCGTGACCCTCGCCACACCGCGAACCGATTTAAATTTTTTAAGTGTTTTTCTAGGAGTTAGTTATGACCATCGACATGATTGAAGTTGAAGAGTTCAACCAAGGTACCCGTATTAAAGTGATTGGCGTGGGCGGCGGCGGCGGTAATGCAGTGGCACACATGATCGCCTCGGGCGTTAGCGGTGTGGAGTTCGTTTGCGCCAATACCGACGCACAGGCTTTGAACCAAAGTGCCTCACACAAGCTGATTCAACTGGGTGCGACGGGCTTGGGCGCGGGCAGTAAACCAGAAAAAGGTCGTGAAGCTGCGGAAATGGCAATCGATGAAATCCGTGAAGCGATCGCCGACTCACACATGTTGTTCATCACCGCAGGCATGGGCGGCGGCACCGGCACCGGCGCGGCCCCTGTGATCGCGCGTGTGGCGAAGGAGATGGGTGTTTTGACGGTTGGCGTGGTGACTAAGCCATTCGACTTCGAAGGTCAGAAGCGCATGTCCAACGCAGACAGTGGACTAACCGAGTTAGAAGCCAATGTTGATTCATTGATCGTGGTCTTGAACGATAAGCTGTTAGAAGTCTATGGCGACGATATCACCCAAGAGGAAGCGTTTGGTCATGCCAACGATGTGTTGAAGAATGCGGTGGGCGGTATCGCCGAAATTATCAACGTGCCTGGTCATGTGAACGTCGACTTTGAGGACGTTCGCACCGTGATGGGTGAACCCGGCAAAGCGATGATGGGGACGGCGTCTGCGAGCGGTCCTGATCGGGCGCGCTTAGCCGCTGAGCAAGCGGTGGCGTGTCCATTGTTGGAAGGTATCGACCTGTCGGGCGCCCGCGGTGTGCTCGTTCTCATCAGCGCCGCAAAGGGTTCGCTGAAGTTGAAGGAATCGAGCTTGGCTATGGAAACCATTCGCGCCTACGCATCACCTGACGCCCATGTGATTTACGGTACGGCTTACGACGACAGCCTGGGAGATGAAATCCGTGTCACCGTCGTGGCCACTGGTTTAGCACGCGCCGCAGGCCGTCGCCAAAGCCCCCCCCTGACCGTTCTGCGTACCGGAACTGACAACATGCCCGTCAATGCCAATGGGGCAGATGGCAATGGGGCCTCGCAAGGTGCCTACGCTGGCTTGCCAACAAACGCGCCTCGCGTTTGGCATAACGTAAGGACTCAAGCGAGTGAGCGCGTGAATGCCTTGTCATCAGGCGGGATGGAAGACTTTGAGATTCCTGCTTTCTTGCGCAAGCAAGCAGACTGAGGCAAGGTTAATCCGCAACCGATAAAATAGCCGCGTATGTTGCAGCAAAGAACCCTCAAATCACTGACCCGCGCCACAGGTGTTGGTCTGCACAGTGGAGCGCGCGTCGAGTTGACGTTGCGTCCCGCCGCAGCCGACACCGGCGTGGTGTTCAGGCGGGTTGATTTGCCGCAACCCGTCGATATTCCTGTCAGTGCGGAGGCAGTAACCGATACGCGTCTCGCCTCGACGATCTCGAAAGATGGGGCAAAAGTCCTCACAGTCGAACACCTCATGTCTGCGTTAGCTGGCCTGGGAATTGACAACTGTTACGTCGATATTTCTGCTGAAGAGGTACCGATCCTCGATGGCTCATCGGCCTCGTTCGTTTACTTGCTCCAAAGCGCCGGAGTGGTCCTGCAGCCGGCGCCCAAGCGGTTCATCCGCGTACTCAAGCCCATCGAGGTCCGCGAGGGTGAAGGGCGTAACCTCAAGTGGGCGCGACTGGAGCCCTACCATGGGTATAAGTTGGGGTTCGAAATTGAGTTTTCGCACCCGGCTGTTAATGCGACTGGCCAACGAGTGACCTTTGACTACGGGACGCACGAATATGCCCGTGACATTGCAAGAGCGCGTACCTTCGGTTTCACGCGTGATGTCGAGATGATGCGCGCCAACGGCTTGGCGCTCGGTGGCGGTCTGGATAACGCAATCGTCATGGACGACGTCAAAGTTTTGAATGCCGATGGCCTGCGTTTTAATGACGAGTTTGTGAAGCACAAAATTTTGGATGCGATGGGGGATCTGTACTTGTTGGGCAAACCAATGTTGGCCAGCTATACCGCCTACCGTTCAGGTCATGCGATGAACAACCAACTTTTGCGCGCCTTGTTGGCGCAGCCAGAAGCATTTGAAGTCGTGAGTTTTGAGGACGAATCAGAAGCACCAACTGGTTTTGCAAAGCCCTTACTGGCATGGTGAACCTGAAAGCCTTCGGATGTTAATTGCACGCCTGTTGATATTCGCCACGCTCGGGATCGCGCTCATCGCGCTGGTCATCTACATGCGTACTGGCGATGTTCGCTACAAGCGGTTGGCGGTGGTTTTGATCAAGTGGACTATTTTTGCCGCGCTCGGTTTCTTTGCTGTACTGATTGGTCTCAATCTATCTGATGCCCCCGGATAGGGCGCATTGACGCAAGATGGTCGGGTCAGTAGTGGCGCCCGTCCTTGAATGCCGCACTTTTACGCGCTTGGGTCGTCGTGACGCGATTGAGCGCTGCGGTTGTTTTTGAGACTTGCGCGTGCATGATGGCTAACCCCAACGCGTCAGCGGCATCAGTTCCTGGGAGACCGGGTAGATTCAATTGACGCATCACCATTTCCTGGACCTGTGATTTGGCGGCCTTGCCGTATCCGACGATGGCTTTTTTCATTTGAAGCGCGGTGTATTCGCTCACGGATAAATCACAAGAGACCAAAGCCGTGAGACAGGCGCCACGGGCTTGTCCCAGCATGAGCGTCGCCTGCGGGTTGACGTTCACAAACACAATTTCAACCGATGCCACCTGCGGTTGATAGGTGGCAACCACCTCATTGATGCCGTCAAACAATATCTTCAGTCGCGCCGGCAATAACTGGCTGGCGGCGCCTGTTTTGATCGTGCCACTCGCGACATAGTGCAAGGCCGACCCCTGCACATCAATCACACCAAAGCCTGTGCACTGTAAACCGGGGTCAATGCCTAATATACGCATGGCTATTTTTTGTCACTTGTTGTGGCGCGTTTCGGTAGTTGCACCATCCGCATGCGCGCTTCGATGGTATTCGTACGTTGCAGCAGATAGCCTGAATTGGGCCGGTCCTCGAAGAAACGCGGGTTGGGCAGCATGACCGCGAGTTTAGCCGCTTCGCGTGAACTCAGTCGGGCGGCTGGTTTGCCAAAATAGTGTCGACTTGCGGCTTCGGCACCAAAGACGCCCTCTCCCCACTCCACGCTATTGAGGTAAATGGTGAGGATGCGTGATTTGGATAAAAAAGTCTCCAATGCAAACGTCAAAATCAGTTCCTGCCCCTTTCGAAACAGGGTCCGCTCACCCGACAGGAGCAGGTTTTTTGCGAGCTGCTGGGTAATGGTTGAGCCGCCAACGACCTTGGGCGATCGTTTCTTTTGATTGGCCTTTGCGGCGCGAGCTTCTGCGCGCGCTTGCGCGCGACTGTTGCGTTCCCAAGCAGTTTGAATGGCATCCCAGTCAACGCCACCATGCTCAAAGAATTGATCGTCTTCCGATGCAATCACAGCGCGGCGCAGGTTGTCCGAGATGGCGCGATCGTCAACCCATTGTTGCTTCCATTTGATCGGGAGCCCTTGGTCGCCGATGAGCTTGAGCGCTTGGGTTCGCTGCAGGCTGGTGGATGTGGGATCTATCCAAATCATGACTGCAATTCGGCCGATCGCCAGACACTGGGCGACCCCAAGCGCGATGGCCAGCCAAAGCACCCATACGCCCAAGCGGTGGGTGAAGCGGGGGTGCCCAGATCGTTTAAGGCTTCGGGTCGCCATGGTATTGCGTTGGGTGTGAGGCCGTGGTGTTTAGCGTGGGGCCTGCAGGGTCGCGCTCACGGTTTGATCCTGAAGGAAGTTAAATTGTGTCACGACCGTTAGTTCATCCGCGACCGCTTTCAGCGCTTTGTCAAATGGCAGAAATTGCATGGCGGACACCAAATCGACCGAGTGCTGATTCAATGCCTGTATGGGGGAGGGGGACAACACATTCGTGGACAATACGCGCCCTTCTCGGTTCACGGTGATTGCCACAATCAAATCGCCGTAGAGGCGTTGCCCGTTTTGTGTGGGGAATGACTGGGTACCCTTTGCCTCAATACGCTCGCGCATGTCGTCAAAGTAGCGTGCGTACACGGCGGCTTTGGTTGCTGGGCTGATGAAGCGGCGTTTGGGCCGCTGATTGCTCTCAAAAATGGCGCTTTCAAGCTTTGCAATATGGTCAAGCATTTGTAAGCGCGTCGCACGCGCGTAATCAAGCCCCACTTCGCCGTTGGTGCCTGAGGATGACGCTGACTGGCGCAATGGCGTGGCCATTAAGCTTTGCTTGAGGCTCGTGAGCAGTTGCTGCTCTTGGACTTGCAGGCGGGCCAGTACCGCATCGGGCGTGGGGTCGATAGCGTTAGCTGCACGCCCCTTTGTGTTTGCGTTTTGCCCTGTTTGTTTTCGGTCAGCCGGCAAGTCGGGCGAGGTCGCGATGCCCTGACTGGCCTCGCCACCGCCCGCCAAGTTGACCTGCGCCACGGCCTGTGCCTCGGTCGGTATCTCCTCGCTCTTGGCATTGACCAAAACAACCTCAAGCCCTTGATTTTCTATGTCGCGTGCGCGGTTATCGATCGGGGTGTCTGCAATTAACAGAACACTCGCATGCAACGCTGTCGAGATGAGGAGGCCGTTGGACAGACGCATAGCAAGCGATCAGTCAACCCTGACTTACTTGAGGTGACGGCGCATCGTCCAAATCAACGGCCACAGTGACACGCAGTGCCGGAGCTTCGCCTTCATCGACGTCTTCGAAGAGGTCGGTGCCTGAGTCATCCACGTCAAGCCTTTCTACGACGGTGCCGACAATGTCTAGGGCCATCAAGTCAGGGGCAGACAGTGTGACCCGCACATGGGCACCGCGTGGCAAACCGGAGGTTCCGACCACGTTTAGAACCAAAGGGAGTTCGTCTGCTCGAACCAAGTCGTCTTTTATGAGTGTGGCGGTGACCTCGGTCACCTGGTTTTGCAAAACGTATTGCAAAGTCCAGTAGCGCTCCATTGCGTTTTGGAACTGGTTGTACGCACTGTAGTTCGCCTCGAATCCGCTGATGATGGCAAACAGTTGCGCGTCCTTGGGCTTGAACGGGGCCACCAGCGCAGCCGTTGGCCCGTTGTTGACGCATGCGATGAGTTGCCACTGGTTAACCAAGTCTGCGTAGCGTCGCAGCGGCGATGTGCTCCATGCATACGCGGGTACACCGATGCCTGCATGGGGAGCCACTTTGGTGCCCATGCGCACCTTGTTACCGGGTGCCAAACTGGCCTGCGATCGGTAGATCCCTGGGACGCCCATCTGCCCAAGCCATTGGCCCCATGTGCTGTTCGCCACAATCATGGCCTCAGCCACGATGAGGTCCAGTGCCGATCCGCGGGGACGCACCCCAATTCGCACGACTTCATCACCCGTTGGGAAGTCATCAGGACTGCCCGGCTTATCCAATTTGAAGGTGTAGTCTGGGCGGTTGAAATTTTCGGGCTTACCCCGAACGACTTCACGTTGCGCCTTGAGGTGTTTGGCGAGCTGGTTCAGCCAACGCAGTTCGCTACCCCAGTTGGGTTGACTGGTGGGGGCGGGATCATCAAAGTAGGCATCGTTAAAAACATCACCCAATTGATCATGACGCAAGTTTTCCGCAATCGTGACCCGCTCCAGCTTGGTCGCGGTGTTCAGGATGCTTAAATCGTTGGCGTCAAATTCCACGTAGAGCGACAGAGCGGGACAGTCCTGGCCGGCGGCGAGCGTGTACTGATTGACCACCGAGTCAGGCAGCATGGTGATCTTGTAGCCAGGCATATACACGGTGGACATCCGCGCGCGTGCCAACTGATCGATCGGGTCATCCGGTTGGATGGCTAAACCGGGCGCGGCGATATGGATGCCCAAGGTGATGACGGGCGTACCCAAGCCTTGCACAGACAGTGCATCGTCAATTTCGGTGGTGCTGGAATCATCGATTGAAAAGGCTTTGACGCCAGCCAATGGTAGTTTGCTGGCATCAATGGCGGGGGCATTCAACGCAGGAAATGCAATACCCTTTGGAAATTGGTCGAACAAAAAACGCTGCCAATGGAACTCGAAGGGGCTGCTGATTGCCCCGGCAGCCGCCAACAGGTTGAGGGCGCCCATTTGCGTTTGTTTACTGGCGGCGACCACCGCTTTGTATTCCGGCGCGTTTTTATCAGGTTTGAACAGTATTTTGTAGAGCTGCGCCTTGATTGGCTCTGGACACTGGTGGGCACACAGCGCCTCTGTCCACTTGTCAATCTCGGCTTGGATGGCCTGACGTTTGGCAATGCCCGCCAACGCCTGTTGGAGCACCTCTTGGCTGGCTTTTTTGAACCGACCCTTACCAGCTCGACGGAAATAGTGTGGCGCTTCGAACAGGCGGAACAGGGCTGCGGCCAATTGCACGGTGGATGGTTTGGCGCCAAAGTAATCGGCTGCGAGGTCGGCAAAACCAAACTCCTCCTCACCGGCACATTCCCAAGCCAAGTCCAGGTCAATTTCTTCGGCGGTGGTGGTCCCTTGCGTCAGCAGTTGCGCGGGCTCGGGTTGTTCAAACCGCAAGAGGGCATGGGTCGCTTTGACTTTGTGTCGTTTGCCTGAGGCGACCTCGACTTGCGACGATGCGTCTGTTTCAGACAGGATGCGGCCGGCTAAAAATTTACCGGCGTCTTCAAACAAAAGGTACATGACCGCATTGTCCCACGATGGCGAGCTACGGCGTTACGACGGGCAGCTCAGGCAGGCAAATTAAGCCGCTAGATGCAGAAATTCGGCAATGGGTTCTTGCCAAGGCTCAAAGTCGGAAAGCCCGTGGTCACCGCCAGCTATGAGATGGAGCTGCGCCCGGTGGTAGTGCTGACTCATCTCGCGCCAATCCAGCACCTCATCCCCTTTTGCCACGATCGCCATGGTGTTGATGGGTACCAAAGCGGCGGATACGGCGTATGCCTTCAGGGTCTGCAGGTCGTTTTCGGTGAACGTCATGGTCGCGTTCGGGTCGTGCCACAGCGGGAACGTGCCGACCAACCGATCGCCGTGGTCGTATGGCGCCACAGCGGGGTTGATAACCACGCTCGGCCAACCCTTTTGATGGGCAATGTAAGTCGCGTAAAACCCACCAAGGCTGGAACCCATCACTGCGGCGTGGCTTGCCGGCCAGTTGGCTGTGATCGTCTCGATCAGGGTAATGGCCTCGAGGGGGGATGGGGGGAGTTGGGGACACGCGAAGTGCACTTGCGGGTAGCGTTGGCTCACCCACTGGTGCATTTGCCGCGCTTTGGTCGACTGCGGTGACGATCGAAACCCGTGCAAGTAAAGCAAGTGGGTAGTCCGCATAGGGTCTCCAGAGTTTGAGGGACGAAAAGGCGGCGAAAACCGTGCGCACAGCGTCGATAATAGCGCCATGTCCGTGGTTATCAAACAATCCAGTTGGTCCAAGCGCCTTGCGCCTTGGTTCGCCGGTTTCGACGGTCCGTTGATGGTTGTGGTGATCTGTTTGTCGATCGCGGGATTGGCGACCATGTACTCGGTCGGCTTTGACCATGGCACCCGTTTTGTCGACCATGCACGCAACATGATGATCGCCGGTGCAGCGCTGTTTATATTTGCCCAAGTGCCGCCGCAGCGGTTGCTGACGATTGCGGTGCCGCTGTACACCGTCGGCGTGGCGCTTTTGATAGCGGTTGCCGTGTTTGGGTTAACCAAAAAAGGTGCGCAGCGCTGGCTTAATGTCGGCGTGGTGATTCAGCCCAGCGAGATCATGAAGATCGGCATGCCGCTGATGCTGGCTTGGTGGTTCCAGCGACGCGAAGGGCAGATGCGCTCATTGGACTTTGTCGTTGCCAGCCTGATTTTGCTGATCCCAGTGGGCTTGATTGTGACCCAACCAGACTTGGGCACATCGCTCTTGGTCTTGGCCTCTGGCCTCTTCGTCATTTACTTTGCCGGGCTGAGTTGGCGCCTGATTTTGCCGCCAATTTTGATTGGTGCGATCGGTATTGTGGTACTCATAGTGATGGAATCCACCTTGTGTGCCAAGGGGGTTGATTGGGTCGTCTTGCATGAGTATCAGAAGCAGCGGGTATGCACGTTGCTCGATCCCTATCAAGATCCCTTAGGTAAAGGCTTTCACATCATTCAAGGCATGATTGCCATTGGCTCGGGAGGCGTTTTGGGCAAGGGGTTTATGCAAGGGACGCAGACCCATTTGGAATTTATTCCTGAGCGGACAACCGACTTTGTTTACGCCGCGTTCGGCGAAGAATTTGGGTTACTGGGCACGACTGCGCTGGTGATCGGCCTGGTTTTCTTGATCGTCCGGGGGTTGACCATCGCCATGGAGGCGCCGACCTTGTTCTCTCGTCTTTTGGCGGGGTCGTTGACCCTCAATTTCTTTGTTTACGGTTTCGTTAATATGGGAATGGTCAGCGGCATCTTGCCTGTTGTGGGCGTGCCATTGCCGTTCATCAGCTACGGCGGTACGGCCATGGTGACGCTCGGCGTTGGCCTCGGTATTTTGATGTCGATTGCGCGTACCAAACGCCTCATGCAACGCTAGAAAGGCCTGTGATGTCACGCATTGAAAAAACCCATATTGGCTTCATTGGCGTTGGCAACATGGGGATGGGCATGCTGACCCGCTGGCGTTCCCTGGGCGGTGCCGCGACCGCCTATGACATCGAACCCGAGCGCATGCAGGCCGCGCAAGCACTGGGTAGTCATACGGTTTCATCGCCCGGTGCGGTTGCTGCCGCGTTGGGGTCGGACGCTTTGTTGGTTATTTGCGTGGTTGATGCGGCCCAGTGCGATGACGTCCTTTGGGGTGTCAATGGCGTTTGCGAATCCGCACCAGCGGGTTTAACCGTCTTGCTCACGCCGACGTTGGGGCCTGTCGATGTGCAGGCCATTGCGACGCGGTTGGCATCAGCGGGTATCGCGTTGATAGATGCCCCCATGTCTGGTGGCCCTGTGCGTGCGGCAGCAGGCACCATGAGCCTCATGGTTTCTGGGCCCACGCGCCGACAGTGGTGGTTTGTATTGGAGGCCCTGGCCGACCCGGTTTTTGATCTGGGAGATGTCATTGGCGACGGGGCTAAGACCAAATTAGTCAACAACCTGTTGGCGGCGATTAACTTGGTGGGGGCGGCACAGATCATGACGCTCGCCGCTCGCCTTGAGTTGGACCCCAAAAAGACGCTGGCGGTCATTGGTGAGTCGAGTGGGCACAGCTGGATTGCGATGGATCGACTCAGTCGGGCACTGGCCGACGACGCCACCCCGCGCGCCCACATGCGTCTGCTCGCCAAAGACAGCCGATTAGCGATGGAGGCGTCTGATGGCGTGGGCTATTCGCCCGAAATGGGCGCCATCGCGCAAGAATACTTTGCCCAGGCATTGGCAGCGGGGCTGGAGGCCGCCGATGACAGCGCAATGTGGGCCTTCGTTCAATCCCTTGTTGACGCTAAGGGTACGCAGCCCTGAACGCTTCTTCCTACAATAGACCCATGATTTCACGCGAACCCACCCTTGCCCGCCTTGCCACAGCGCACGACACGTTGTTAGCACCCCATGGTTTGACCGAGACCCACCTTCGACGTGCCCTCGGCGATATGCTCGCGACCGGCGTAGACGATGCAGACCTGTACTTCCAATACACCCGTGCAGAGGGATGGAGCCTGGAAGAAGGCATCGTGAAAAGCGGTAGTTTCTCCATTGACCAAGGTGTGGGTGTCCGCGCGATCAGTGGCGAGAAAACGGCATTTGCCTACTCAGATGATCTCTCTTGGACAGCCCTGCGCGATGCCGCGTTGGCCGTTCGCACGATCACCAACCAAGGTGCACAGAAGCGGGTCAAGGTTCCCGCCAAAAAAATCGCAAAGGCGCGTGCCCTCTACAGTGCAACCGACCCCACCCAGTCACTAGACAGCGCAGCCAAAGTCGCCCTGCTTGAAAAGGTCGAGCGGCTTGCGAAAGCCCGGGATCCGAGGGTGGTTCAGGTCATGGCAAGCCTGGGCAGCGAATACGAGGTGGTGTTGGTCGCGCGTGCCAATGGTTTGATGGCGGCTGATGTGCGCCCACTGTCTCGCCTGTCCGTGACGGTGATTGCCAAACAAGGTGAGCGCCGGGAAATGGGTAGTGCAGGTGGCGGTGGTCGTTTGGGTCTGGATATGTTTGATGATGCTCTGGTGGCTCAATACGTCGAGGAGGCCGTACAAGCTGCCTTGACCAACCTTGATGCGCGCCCCGCACCAGCCGGAGAGATGACGGTGGTGTTGGGTTCGGGCTGGCCAGGTATTTTGTTGCACGAGGCGGTAGGCCACGGTTTGGAGGGGGACTTCAATCGCAAAGGCTCCAGCGCATTTTCAGGAAAAATTGGGAAGCGTGTTGCGGCAAAAGGCGTGACGGTGTTGGATGACGGGACCATTGCCGACCGGCGCGGCTCGTTGAACATCGACGATGAGGGACAAGCGACCCAGCGGAATGTTTTGATCGAAGACGGCATTTTGCGCGGTTACATGCAAGACAGCATGAATGCGCGACTGATGGGGGTCGCACCGACGGGTAACGGTCGGCGTGAGAGCTATGCCCATGTGCCCATGCCCCGGATGACCAACACGTATATGTTGGGCGGGGACAAGACCCCTGAGGAAATCGTCGCCAGTATCGACAAGGGGCTGTATGCCACCAACTTTGGCGGAGGCCAAGTCGACATCACATCCGGTAAGTTTGTGTTTTCGGCCAGCCAAGCTTGGTGGGTTGAAAAAGGGCGTTTGATGTACCCGGTCAAGGGGGCAACCATCGTTGGAAATGGCCCCGACGCGCTGACCCGCGTGAGCATGATTGCCAACGATATGCGGCTCGATTCCGGCGTTGGTACCTGCGGCAAAGAGGGGCAAAGTGTCCCGGTTGGGGTGGGGCAACCGACCCTGCGTGTGGATGGTTTGACGGTGGGCGGGACCGCTTAACATGCGCGACAGCGCCCCCAGAAACCTGTGCTATAGTCCATCCCCATGAGCAACCAGAAGTTTTTCTTTAGCTACTTTTTTATCTCACGCAGCATCGGCGGTCGAGAGACAGTAGTTTGAGCAAAAACTAAGGACTCCAAATAAACCGCCGGCCACCGGCGGTTTTTTTTTGTTTTCTTAACCCAGCCCTACAGGCTTATTTGAAGGATTCGAAATGACGGCAGCGAAAAACACCATTTCCAAGCAAGCTACCAATGCGTGGTACAGCCAGGTGGACCGCACCAGCGAGACCGATGATGCGCGCATCCACGGTATCAACGTGCTGCCGCCACCCGAGCATCTGATTCGATTTTTTCCGATCGCTGGGACCTCAATTGAGACCCTGATTGCACAAACGCGTCAAAACGTCAGGCGTATATTGACGGGGCAAGACGATCGCTTGTTGGTTGTTATGGGGCCCTGTTCGATACATGACCCCGCGGCTGCGATCGCCTATGCGCGCCGCTTGAAGGCGATGCGCGAACAATACAAAGACACGTTGGAAGTAGTGATGCGGGTGTATTTTGAAAAACCCCGAACCACCGTGGGATGGAAGGGTTTGATCAATGACCCCTACCTCGATGAAAGCTACCGCATTGACGAGGGCTTGCGCATGGCGCGCCAATTGTTGATTGAGATCAATCGCATGGGTCTCCCCGCCGGTAGCGAGTTCTTGGATGTTATTTCGCCACAGTACATCGGCGACTTGATTGCGTGGGGTGCGATCGGCGCACGGACCACAGAGAGCCAAGTTCACCGTGAGTTGGCATCGGGGTTATCCGCGCCGATCGGCTTCAAGAACGGCACGGACGGTAATATCAAAATCGCGACCGATGCGATCCAGGCCGCGGCGCGGCCGCACCACTTCTTGTCGGTTCACAAGACTGGGCAAGTGGCGATCGTACAAACCAACGGAAACCCTGATTGCCACGTGATTTTGCGCGGCGGTAAATCGCCCAATTACGACGCCGAAAGCGTCGCACAGGCCTGCGATGAGCTGAAGGCTGCCAAGTTACCAGCGACTGTGATGGTTGATTGCAGCCACGCAAATAGCAGCAAAAAATTCGAACGTCAGGTTGATGTCGCACGCGATATAGCAGCGCAAATCAGTGCTGGTTCGCACCAAATTTTCGGCGTCATGGTTGAAAGCCATCTTGAGGAAGGCGCACAAAAATTCACACCCGGCAAAGACGATCCGACTGCGCTTACGTATGGCAAGAGCATTACCGATGCCTGTCTGGGGTGGGATGATTCTGAGACGGTGCTGGCGCTTCTTTCTGAGGCTGTTGCAGCGCGTCGCAGTTAACCGCTACGCTTTACGCTTCCGGCGTGAAGCGTTTCTTAAGTTGTGTGAGCAGTCGGTCGTGGACACCAGAAAAGCCGCCGTTGCTCATGCACAAAATCCGGTCATTCGGCTGCGCGTTTTCACACACTTGCGTTACGAGGGCATCAATTTGGTCTTCGCACACCGCTCGCTCTCCTAAGGGGGCGAGCACGGTCTTCGCATCCCAACTTAAACCCTGCGTGAAGCAGAAGGCCATTTCCACATCAGACAGGCTGGCGGGTAGCAGGTCTTTCATCGCCCCCGTCTTCATGGTGTTGCTGCGAGGTTCGAAGACCGCCAGAATCCGTGCCGCTGTACCTGCGCGATCAAGTTGTTGGCGTAGCCCTAAAACAGTGGTTTTGATCGCCGTCGGATGGTGGGCAAAGTCGTCAATCACGTGAATGTCGCCAGTCGGCGTTGAGACCCGGCCTCGCAGCTCCATACGGCGTCGCACGTTTTCAAAACGCCCCAAAGCTTCGCAGGCGGTGGCAGCGGGTATCCCGATGTGGTTCGCCGCTGCGATACAAGCCAAGGCGTTGCGTTGGTTGTGTGCGCCCGTCAGTTTCCATTCGACCGTACCCACCTGCGTCCCTTGGTGGAAAACGTCAAAGCGGCTGTCGTTGCCATGGGCTTGCCAGTCGGCGTCGGCAACGCCAAAGGTATCAGCACTGCAGTAGAGGCCTTGTTCCATCACGCGCTTCAAAGCATCGTTATTCGCCTCGACCACCACGCGGCCACTGCTGGGAATCGTTCTCAGCAGATGGGCAAACTGACGCTCAATTGCGGCGAGGTTGTCGAAGATATCTGCGTGATCAAATTCGAGATTATTTAAAATCGCCGTACGAGGTGCGTAGTGAACAAACTTACTGCGCTTGTCAAAGAATGCGGTGTCGTATTCATCAGCCTCAATGACAAAATAGGGTCGCTTTTCCTGGGGCGCGTGCGCACCAAGCCGTGCCGACACGCCAAAATTGAGAGGCACACCACCGATCAAAAAGCCAGGTTCTAGTCCTGCCGCCATGAGCACCCACGTGAGCATGGCGCTGGTCGTGGTCTTGCCATGTGTGCCAGCCACCGCGAGCACATGGCGGTCACGTAATACATGTTCACGCAGCCAAGCGGGACCGCTGGTGTAGGGCAATCCCTCATCAAGAATATGTTCCATTAATGGAAATTTGGGTGAACCGTCTGATTGCCGTGCCCGAGATACAACGTTGCCGACCACAAACAGGTCTGGGGGGCTCGACAGCGTTTCGAGTTGCGCGACCTCGAAACCCTCGACCAGCTCGATCCCCAGCGCGGCCAGCTGGTCACTCATAGGGGGATAGACGCCGGCATCGCACCCAGTTACGGTAAAGCCCGCCTCGCGCGCGATTGCTGCCAAGCCGCCCATGAAGGTGCCGCAAATGCCCAGAATATGTATATGCATATAGAAATTCTAGGCGCAGATCTCTGTCGTCAGCGGGCACAATACCGCTATGCGTGAAGAAATTGATTCCATTGCCGCCACCGCAGCGCGCCTGATCGTAGAGGATGGGATGGAGTGGGGCCCGGCCAAACACCAGGCGTTGGCTGACTTGGACTTGCCCAGCCGTACGCCCCTGCCGGATAACGCGCAGCTTGAGGTCGCGGTTCGCGCGCACATTGATATTTTTTGTCCAGAGACGCATCACGAGACCATGCTGCTCCTGCTCGGCAAAGCAATAGGGGCTATGCGACAGATGGTGGATCACCGGCCCTACCTTACAGGCGCGCTTTGGCGCGGTTTAGCCACGGCGCGCAGCGACATCTATATTCAGCTTTTTTGTGATGACGCCAAGATGGCCGAGATCGATTTGATCAACCAAGGCGTACCGTTCGAAACCACCGAGATCAGCGGGTTTCGCGGCGAGCCTGTGGTGGCCCTGACGACGTTACAGCGCATAGGGTCATGGACTTGGCCGACCGCAATACATTGGATTTTGTACGATGCTGATGACTTACGAGGCGCCTTGAAGCCGGGTAAAGGGCGTCGCGATGGTCTGGCTGATCGAGGGAACTTAGCAGCTGTTGAGCAGCTGTTGGCAACATTTCAATCAAAGGGGGATGCATGACAAAAGAGCGCGCACTATCGCGCCGTACCATGTTGGTCGCTGGGGCCGCTGCTATGGGTCTCGGTGCGGGCGTCGCCGCTTGGCGCTATCAGACCACTGACGTTGCCGATGCAGCCGTGCAAGCTTTTTGGGCGGAGACCTTTGTGCGACTTGATGGGCAGTCTCTGCCGATGTCGTCTTACAAAGGTAAGCCCTTGCTGATCAACTTCTGGGCCACTTGGTGTCCGCCCTGTGTGGAGGAAATGCCCTTAATTGACGCGTTTTTTAAGCAAAATAAGTCCAACGTACAGGTATTGGGTTTGGCGGTTGATCGAGCGGATGCGGTGGGCTCGTTTCTCGGTAATTGGCCGGTGGCATTTGACATCGCGCTGGCAGGGATGGCGGGCACAACGCTGTCTAAAACATTGGGCAATCCCAGTGGTGGACTGCCTTTTTCCGTCTTTATTGATAAAGATGAGCGCATTGTCCTTCAAAAGGTCGGTAAATTAGAGGATTCTGATTTCGCAGCCATGACACGCATTCTCAAGGCCTGATACGCCGTGTCACCCACCCGGCGTCTGGGCTGATAGTACTTAAATTCAACAAAAAAGTATTTAAAAGTGCTTAAAAAGGGTGATTTCCCTGTCTTTACCGGTATTTGAATTATCTTTTTTATATTTAAACGCGTAATCTAATTCTTGTACACTGCCTGATCGAACAAGATACCCCCTCTTCAAAGGTGAGTGTGCAAATGGATTTACGAAAATTAAAGACGCTGATTGATTTGGTGTCTGAGTCAAACGTCTCTGAACTGGAAATCACGGAAGCCGAAGGCAAGGTGCGCATTGTCAAAAGCGAGCCGCACGCGACTGTTGCGTATCATGCGCCAACAGCCCCAGCACCACTTGCGGCCGCGCCAGTTGCCGCAACGCCAGTGCCGGTTGTCGAAGCGCCACCGGCCGCGCCGGTTGCCACCGCACACTTGGTTAAGTCGCCGATGGTGGGCACTTTTTATCGTGCGGCTAGCCCCGGCGCCGATCCCTTTGTAGATGTGGGAGCGAATGTAAAGGTGGGTCAGCGTCTGTGTATCGTCGAAGCGATGAAGATTTTGAATGAGATCGAGTCCGACCGTGCGGGCATCATCAAAACGGTCTTGGTGCAAGACGGTGAGGCCGTGGAGTACGGCCAGCCGCTCTTCGAAATCGAGTGATCGTTGCCTATGTTTAAAAAGATTCTCATCGCCAACCGGGGCGAAATCGCGTTGCGCGTTCAACGTGCGTGTCGCGAAATGGGTATCAAGGCGGTCATGGTCTATTCCGAGGCTGATCGTGACGCTAAGTACGTGAAGTTGGCTGATGAGGCGGTTTGTATTGGTCCCGCACCGTCTGGGCAAAGTTATCTTCATATGCCGGCGATCATCTCCGCGGCTGAGGTGACCGATGCGGAAGCAATCCACCCTGGCTACGGTTTCCTAAGCGAGAACGCGGATTTTGCTGAGCGCGTTGAAAACTCTGGTTTTGTTTTCATCGGCCCCACTGCGGCGTCTATCCGGTTGATGGGTGACAAAGTTTCGGCGAAGCAAGCCATGATTCGGGCGGGTGTACCCACGGTGCCAGGTTCAGAGGGTGCGTTATCCGACAACCCCGTTGAAATCAAGCGCATCGCCAAATCAATTGGCTATCCCGTGATCATCAAAGCGGCGGGTGGCGGTGGCGGTCGGGGAATGCGTGTGGTGCACACCGAGGCGGCACTGTTACATGCCGTGCAGACGACCAAAGCGGAAGCCGGTAGTGCCTTTGGTAATCCAGCGGTGTACATGGAGAAGTACCTCCAAAACCCCCGGCACGTAGAAATTCAAATTATTGCTGATACCCATAAAAATGCGGTTCATTTGGGTGAGCGCGATTGTTCGATGCAGCGTCGGCACCAAAAAGTGATTGAGGAATCGCCCGCACCCGGTATCCCGCGTCGTCTCATCGAGAAAATCGGTGAACGCTGCGCGGCGGCGTGTAAGAAGATTGGGTATCGGGGTGCGGGTACGTTTGAGTTTCTGTATGAAGACGGCGAGTTTTACTTCATCGAGATGAACACCCGTGTTCAAGTGGAACACCCCGTGACCGAGTTGGTGACGGGCATTGATATTGTTAAAACCCAAATTGAGGTTGCGGCAGGTTCAAAGCTCCCGTTCTCGCAAAAAGAAGTGCGTGTCAGTGGTCATGCCATTGAGTGCCGGATCAACGCAGAAGACCCCTTCAACTTCATGCCGTCACCGGGAAAAATCACGGGCTGGCATACGGCCGGAGGCCCGGGCGTTCGGGTGGACTCGCATGCTTATCACAACTACACTGTTCCAAGTCACTACGACTCCATGATTGGTAAGTTGATTGTTTACGGCGATACGCGTGATCAAGCGCTCGCGCGTATGCGCTCGGCACTGTCAGAGATGATTGTGGAGGGAATTAAAACCAATATTCCCCTCCATCGGGAATTGATGGTCGATGCCAAGTTCGTTGCGGGCGGCACCAATATCCATTATCTGGAGAAGTGGTTGGAGCAGCACCCACGCTGAGTGGCCCCGCGAAGCAGGGGCTTTTGAAAGTCGACATGTTTGAATTGAAGCTGTTAGCCCCGCAAACTCGCGTTGAGGCGCTGAGCGATGTCCTTGAGGCATTGGATGCGCTGAGCGTATCGGTTGAGGATGCCGATGCACACACGCCGGCGGAGCGCGCGCTGTTTGGGGAGCCAGATATGCCAGCGCCAGAACCAGGCTGGGATCGTTCGAGAGTGACTGCGTTGTTTGAGACGCGTGATCTGGCTGACGTCGCGGCGGATGCGCTGACCGATATGACGCTGTTTGAGGGCTGTGCGGTTCAGGGTGTGACTGAGCTCGAGGATCAAGATTGGGTGCGACTCACGCAATCACAGTTCACGCCGGTCGAAATCACACCTGACTTTTGGATTGTTCCAACTTGGCACGAACCGCCGTCTGCGGCGCGCACTTTCTTGAGGCTGGACCCTGGCTTAGCGTTCGGCACGGGTACCCATCCGACCACGCGCATGTGCTTACGCTGGATTGCCCAGCAGGACATGGCCAATAAACGGACACTTGATTACGGCTGTGGTTCTGGGATTCTCGCGATGGCCGCATTCAAATTTGGTGCCACCGATATCGATGCCGTTGATATTGATCCGGCGGCGGTCACATCCACTGATGGCAATGCGGCGGTCAATTTTGTAACCTTGCGCTCTGGCTTGCCTGACGTTGCCAGTGGGCAGTACCAAGTGGTGCTTGCCAACATCCTGGCGACGCCACTGAAGCTCCTGGCACCGCTGTTGTGCGGACATGTGGCACCGCAAGGAGATCTCGTTTTAGCGGGTATCTTGGCTAGGCAAGTTGATGAATTGAAAGCGGCTTATGCCCCATACCTTGCGCTGAGTGTGTTGGATGAATCGGAGGGCTGGGTCTTGATGGGTGCGCATGCACCATGAAGGCTAAATAGCCGCGTATGCAGATGGCCACGCAGTCGCTTGAAACCCATTTGACGACGCAGTGTCCGCAGTGCGCCACAGCACTGCAAGCCGATATCGCGTTATTGCAGCGATCCAATGGCTGGGCGCGTTGCGGTCGATGTCACTTTCTCTTCGATGTGGTTAACCATGCGGGTATACCAACGCTGACACCGACTGCGGAGCCAGAGAAAGACCCCGATGATCCACCTGCTGACGCCCCAAACGACTCGACAAATCTGAGTGACTTATCGGATGTAAGCGCATCCGATGACGTCGTCGTCGATCAGCTCTTTGAAAAGGTTGTGGCGGGTTTTGATCCCGCCCTCAATACCCCGCAAGGCGAGCGTATTGAGGCCATTGATCGTTTGCCACTGGTGGAGCCTCCTCCCACTGCGAACCCATCCGCTAGCGCGTTGTGGCGTGCGGTTCTGAATATTTTGATCGGTTTACTGTTGCTTGCACTCGTTGGGCAGCTGCTGTATCTACAGCGTGACTGGTTGCAGGAGCGTTGGCCGAATGCGAGCGTGCAATTATTGAAGTTGTGTCAGCCGGTTGGTTGCGAGGTGCCGCTTAAGCGCGATTTGAACGCGGTCAAGATCATCTCGTCGTCGGTTGTGCAGTTGTCGGGTGGCGTGCTTCAGCTCAATGTGGTCATTGAAAATGAATCGACCGAACCGATCGAGACGCCTGAGGTTTGGCTGTCCCTCGCGAACGCTGATGGTATCGCCTTTGCAGCGCAGGGGTTTGGCCCCGACGATTGGCGTACACCATCTCGGCGATTGGATGGCGGGACACGCTACGCGTTGGTGTTCGAGTGGCCCTTAGACGTCACTGAAAGCGAGCAGATGCGGCAGTACGCGACCGAACTTCGATACTCAACCAAGAAACCATAAAAAAACCCAAGATAAGAATCTTGGGTTTTTACTTGGCGGTCTGATCTTTCGATCAGACTCAACTTACCACTGTAAAACCAATTAAGGCTTGTCAGCGGTTGGGAAGGGCCAAGCAGCCTGAGGCGTCAGTGTAGTCTGAGCAGCGGGTGCTTTGGATGCCTTCTTTGCAGCAGGCTTTTTAGCGGCCTTTTTAGCAGCAGGTTTCTTAGCAGCGGGCTTTTTAGCGGCAGCTTTTTTGGCAGCAGGCTTCTTAGCAGCGGCTTTCTTAGCAGCGGGCTTTTTAGCGGCAGCTTTTTTGGCAGCCGGCTTCTTAGCCGCAGCTTTTTTAGCGGCTGGCTTCTTAGCCGCAGCTTTTTTAGCGGCTGGCTTCTTAGCCGCAGCTTTCTTGGCAGCAGGCTTCTTCGCTGCTACTTTCTTAGCGGCTACTTTTTTTGCTGCTGGCTTCTTCGCTGCTACTTTCTTGGCAGCAGGCTTCTTAGCAGCTACTTTTTTCGCTGCTGGCTTCTTCGCTGCCACTTTCTTAGCTGCGGGTTTCTTCGCTGCTACTTTCTTAGCTGCCGGTTTCTTCGCAGCAGCTTTTTTCGCTGTTGCCTTTTTTGCAGTTGCCATGATTTTCTCCTTTTTGGATTTTCAAATAACACCACTTAAGCGTTGAGGCCGAAGTGGCGATTCAATGATTCTGCAAGGTTGTGGACTCTGCCCATCTCCCAAGCAACACCATAGAATTCTGCGAAAAAGCCCCCAACCTCATCTGTTGATAAGGTTGTGGGCTTTGTAAAAGTCTGCTGCATCAAACGCCATTAATCCCAAGAAAGGGCGCCACCGGTTTGATACTCGATCACGCGCGTTTCAAAGAAATTACGCTCTTTTTTCAAGTCAATCATTTCACTCATCCAGGGGAAGGGGTTCTCTTCCGCTGCAAACAAAGGCTCCAAACCGATTTGTTGTGCGCGTCTGTTTGCAATATAGCGCAGATAACCCTTAAACATGGACGCGTTCAAACCCAAAACGCCGCGCGGCATGGTGTCCTCGGCATATCGGTATTCAAGTTCGACCGCTTCCATAAACAATGCGCGAATTTCGTCTTTGAATTCGGCCGTCCACAAACCTGGGTTTTCTAGTTTGACTTGGTTGATCACGTCAATACCGAAATTGCAGTGCATGGATTCATCACGCAAGATATATTGATACTGTTCCGCTGCACCAGTCATTTTGTTTTGACGGCCCAAAGCCAGAATCTGCGTAAAGCCCACGTAGAAGAACATGCCTTCCATTAAACAGGCGAACACGATCAACGACTTCAGTAAGGCTTGATCAGTCTCAAGCGTGCCAGTTTTGAAGTTGGGATCGCACAGTACTTCGATGAAGGGGATGAGGAATTGATCCTTGGCCCGAATTGATTCGACTTCGTTATACGCGTTGAAGATTTCAGACTCATCCAAGCCCAGCGACTCGACGATGTACTGGTAAGCGTGCGTATGAATCGCTTCTTCAAACGCTTGGCGCAACAAGAATTGCCTACACTCTGGTGCAGTGATATGCCGGTAACTGCCCAACACGATGTTGTTGGCAGCCAGAGAGTCGGCTGTCACAAAGAAGCCGAGGTTACGTTTGACGATCCGGCGCTCGTCTTCGGTGAGGCCGTTGGGGTCTTTCCATAACGCAATATCACGGGTCATGTTGACCTCTTGCGGCATCCAATGGTTGGCACAACTCGCCAGATATT